>Ga0302323_100001941_pt1 | contig 16826 bp, 13 predicted proteins | sample Fen_T0_3_FD_201950 | JGI IMG/M metagenome (GOLD analysis project Ga0302323, IMG submission 201950) | Peat permafrost microbial communities from Stordalen Mire near Abisko, Sweden - Fen_T0_3 | ecosystem: Environmental > Terrestrial > Soil > Wetlands > Permafrost | place: Sweden: Abisko... | reverse complement strand
ACGCGGGCGTTTTGGCCGATCAGCGCGACTGACTCGATGATGGGCCGCGTCAGGGATGCACGGAACATCGCAGCGTCGCGCTGGCGGTTTTCCCTGTCTGTTCTGTCTGTGCCCTCGGACTTCGGCCTGGGGGCGGGCTTGCTGTCCCACGCGCGCAGCGGCAGGAAGTCGAAGTTGTTCTTGAGCAGGACGATGCCCTCGCCTGCCGCGCGCCGGTTGAGCGCGCGGTGCTCGGGCGTGTCGAGCGCGCCTTTGTCCTGCTTCTCCTCGAACAGACCCACCGCCAACATCGCGCGCAGCATGCGACGTATCTTGTCGTCGATGGCAGCGGCGTCGATATCCCCGGCCGTAAGCGCCTTGTGCAGGTTGTCTCGCGTGAAGAACTCGCCGCCCGGCATCTCGAGATCGAGCCCTGCATTGACATACGGCGCCACGCCCTTGACCGCACCCCAATCCGACATCACCAAGCCGAGGAAGCCCCAGCCCTTCTTGAGGATGTCGGTGAGCAGGGTGCGATTCGCGCAGGCATACTCGCCATTGACCCGGTTGTAGGCCCCCATGACCGCCCACGCGCCGGCCTCCTGCACAGCGGCCTTGAACGCCGGCAGGTAGATCTCGTTGAGCGTGCGCTCGTCGACCTTGACGTCGATGCTCTTGCGCTCGGTCTCCTGGTTGTTGCAGGCGAAGTGCTTGACGGTGGCCATGACGTGCTGGCTCTGCACGCCCTTGACGTAGGCCACGGCCATGCGCGCAGCCAGGAACGGGTCCTCGCCGTAGCTTTCGAAGTTGCGTCCGCCCAGAGGCACGCGGTGAATGTTCACGCACGGTGCGAGCAGCACGTTCTTGCCGTGCGCACGCGCCTCGCGCGCGATGGCAGCGCCGACCTGCTCGACGAGCTCGGGATCCCAGGATGCGGCCAGGGCCACGGGAGCGGGGAACGCAGTGGACTGCTCCGCGCGCACCCCGGCTGGTCCGTCGGCCATGGCCATGGCAGGGATTCCGAGGCGTGGCAGCGGCTTGGAATCGAACCCTGTTCCACTCAGCATGTCGAGCTTCTCGTCGAGCGTCATCTGCTGGAGGATCTGTTCGATCCGCGCCTCGATCGCCGGATCGAGCTTGGGCGGACCTTCGAGAGCGCTCGCTGCCGCGGCACCCAGCGTCACGAGGCCGAAGAGCCCCAGACACAAGCCAAGTTGTGCACTCCGGCTATGGAGTCTCATCTCCGTTCCTCCTCGCATGTGTGCCTCATGGCCACCCGACGAACTCTTTGGACGGCGACTACTTGAAGAGCTTCTTAAGGCTCTGCAGGGCCGAGTCTCTGGGCGATAGAACCTCCAGCTCCTCGCGCGCCCCTGCGTGGCGCGGGTTGAGACTGAGCGCCGCGCGCATCTCGATCACCGCGCGGGCGCGCAGGCGCATCGTCTTGTAGTAGAGCCCGAGCTGGTAGTGGTAGTCGCCGTTGCGCGGGTCGAGGCGAATGGCCTCGAGGAACTGGCGTTCGGCTTGCTTCACGGTGCGCGGATAGCAAGCCATAGCGATGGCCAGCTTGGCGCGGTAGGCGGCGACCGCGGGTATCAGCTCGACGAGCTGAGCGTAGACGCGCACGGCGTTAGCATAGTCTGCCACGGTCATGCGGACCTCGGCCTCCATCAGCAAGTAGCCGGCCTGGTTGGCGGCCATTTCGGTAGCGCCTGGCGCCGCAGGCGGCGCCGGCGCTGGAGGGGGCGAGGCCGTGGCTGCCGGCGTCGGCGGCAGCGAAGCCGGCTCTGCGGTTGGAGGCTTGCTGCCTGTGCCGTACGCACTCGCGGGCGCCGCGGGCGGGCCGGTGGCAGGGGCGCGGGGCGCGGCAGCTAGCGGGGTGAGCAGGAGCGCATCCTTGGGCTTGGCCGCGGGCGCCTCTGCCGCGGCCGGCCGCGGCGTCTGACGCGCGAGGCGTAGTAGCGAGGACGCGCGCCCGAGGATCAGCTCGATGTCGGTGCGCAGCTCTTCGTCGTCGCCGACAGCGTCCAGGAGGGCGTGATAGCGCTCCATCTTCTCGTCGAGCGCGCGAACGAGCTCGTCGCGCGGCGCACCGCGCGAGACTCGCAGCCATTTCTCCCGATCGAGCTCTGCGGAGCGCTCTAGCTCGCCAGCCACCTCCTGCTGTATGGCGTCGCGCGCGGAAGGGTCGGGGCGCCGCTGGAGCGCCGAGAGCAGGAAGCTGCCGGTTTCCGTCTGAAAGCTCGGGGCATCGTCCGCCTCCACCTGCTCGCTGTCGACAAGCAGACCGGATGTCACAAGCGCATAGGCCGAGCGCAAGCGCTCGATCTGCAGCCCACCCGGTGCCCAGGCCAGCGCGCGCAGCGTGACGGCCTTGTGTGCCCTGGCCAACATCTCGGCCTCTTCGCGCGGGCAGTTCTTGGGGTCAAATGGAAAAGGTGGCAAGGCCGGTGTGCGCACGCGCCGATCCAGCGAGCCGATACCGCTCAGGATCAACCCCTCGTCTTGCATCAGATGGATGCCGTCATAGAGCAGACGATGGATGGAGAGACTCACCATGTAATCGAGCGGTATCGGACAGGGCCGCTCTTCGAAGAAGGCCACCCCCTCGGCGAACTCGAAAAGCGAAAGCACGATGCGTCGCACCTGACGCGCCACCGACCGGCCCAACTCGGCCTTGTCCATCACTCCGCTGGCCACCAGCGCCTCGCCCAGGCGGCGCTTCTGGTCCTTCATCAGGGCCGTGGCGCGCGCGAAGTCGTCTGTGCTGATCGAGCCCGAGGCGACCAGCGATTCGCCCAGGCGATCCTTCTTCAGGTTGCTCGCTGCAAAGACGATACGGCCGTGATCGAAGAAGACCGTCTTGACCATCGGGCCGTTGTTGTACTGCAAGTCGCCGCTCTTGCCCTCTGCCGAGAGGCGTCTGAGGGCCCGGGCGATCGGCGTGGTCGAGAGATCGGTCAGCATCGCGAGAACTAAGCTGTAGCACGCCGCCCCCCGCGCGGCAAGGGCTGGTCACGGCAATTTGTCGCGTCCCTATGGCGCCACGATCTCGCGCCGGCCGTCGTAGGCGGGATGGATCCTGTGCTGGCTGCGGATGTAGGCGGCCAGGGTGTTGCGCCGCTTGCGGCCCGTGTCCTTGAAGTCGAGGCCCAGCTTTCGGCTGCGCAGACTGCGTGCGGCAAAGGACGTGGTGGAGGCCGAGTAGGTGCATTCTGGATCAAGCTTGCGACCGCCCACTGTCGCTCGCGAGAGCTGGTCACCATCGAGGCGGTAACGCCCTCCGGAGACGGCCGGCTTGAGCTCTGTGAGCGCGCGCGCCAGATCGCGACCTGAGATGCGGAAGGTCACGAGAGTGTTCTCGAACGGGTCCATCATGGCGACGTCAGCCAGGGCGATCGGCCCGGAGCAGAGCGGGGCGCGCACGCCGCCCTGATTCTCAATGTGGATCTCGGTCCCGAGCGCGGCGCGCATCGCGTCAGCCACGAGGCTGTACTCGGCCTGGTCACGTCCGAGGGTGACGAAGTCACTCGAGGCCTGGCCGAGAACCTCGCTGTAGCGCGCCGCGATCGGCTGCCAGAAGCGAGCCACCACGGCCGCTGTCGCGGGATCCTCGGGGATGTCGGCCGTGACCGGGATCAGCTCGGCGCGATAGCGCGCCACGTGCCAGCGCCCGGCCGCGTCTTTGTCGAAGAGCAAGTCGAGCCGACCCAACTCGCCGCCCCACTGGTGGGCCTGCACAATGACCGCGCCGCCGACGTCGTCCACGGCCAGGCGCTGCGCGCGCCAGACGATCTCGCCCGAGGGCATGCGCGAGTGCGAGTGGCCGCCGACGATCACGTCGATCTCCGGAACGCCGGCCGCGATCTGCTCGTCCATCGTCTTGCCAGCGTGAGAGACGGCAATGACGATGTCGGCGCGCGTGCGCAGCTCGCGTGCGATGCGGCGCGCGGCCGCGATCTCGCCCTCGACTGTCAGCCCGTCGCGAGCCGCTGGATAGTCGGCCGCCTCGTGCGTCAAGAGGCCGAAGACACCCACACGCAGCGGCCCGACCTCACGCACGAGCGACGGCGCCACCAACGGTTGGCCGGTGGCTGTGACGATCGCGTTCGCGCAGAGCAGCGGGTAGGAGGTCTTGGCAATCAGCTCACGCAGGCCTGCGAGCGACAGGCTCAGCTCATGGTTGCCGAGCACACCTAGGGTGTAGCCTGCGGCGGCCATGGCCTCGACGTCGGCCTGGCCGTGGTACTCGACCGAGAAGGCCGTGCCCTCGGAGACGTCGCCCGCGTCCACGAGCCAAACAGGAACGCCGCGCGCCGCCTGTTCGTCGTGGATGCGCTTCGCGAGCGCTGCTCGACGTGCGATCCCGCCCAGCTCCACGCCGGTCGGCAGCGTGTCGAGGCCTGGGGCCGAGCGCGCCGCTGCCGGATAGCGAAACGGCAGCAGGTGGCCATGCGTGTCGTTCGTGTGCAGGATCGTCAGGGCGACCGTCTCAGCCGCGCCGCACGGTATCGCGACGGCACAAAGAAAGGTCAGCAGAAGCGCTCGTTTCACGGCCTCACCTCACTCTCGTCCATTCTATCCGCCTTCAGTCCCATGCCCTGCGGGGCGAAGCGTTCTCCGCTATCCTGAACCTGCCTGACAACTGCTCTGGCAAGGTGAGGTGCGACAAAGGATATGAGCAAGATCAATGGTGCATGGCACAAGGCGAACCGGATGCGGGAAAGGGCGACGCTTGAAGAGCGCGTGGCGTGGCACCTCGCGCATCTGAAAGCGTGCGCGTGTCGGTCGGACCTTCCGGCCACCATCCGCGCTGAGCTCCAGCGACGCGGCATCAAGCCGCCGCAGCCAAAGATCGCGTAGTGCGGAGGGGCGCGTGATGGAGCAAAGACACACGCTCACGACCTTGGGTCTGTAGAATCTCACAGTGGAGCCGGAGGGGACGCATGATCGACCTGGCAAAGGCATTGCGAGAAGTGGTGGCGCAGGCAGCGGCGCGCTTCAAGCAGTTGAGCGACGCCCAAGCATCGGCTGACCGAGGCTCTGGCAAATGGGTGAAGAAGGAAATCCTCGGCCACCTGATCGACTCGGCCGCGAACAACCACCAGCGGTTCGTGCGCGCCCAATTCGCCAATCCCTTTGTCTGGCCCGGCTATGAGCAGACCTCGTGGGTGGCCCTGCATCGCTATCGCGGGCGGTCCTGGTCGGAGCTGGTCGATCTCTGGGTGGCGCTGAATGGCCACGTGGCCGCGGTGATCGAGTCTGTGCCTGCCGACAAGCTCTCGACGCGCTGCATGATCGGCGAGCACGAGCCGGAATCGCTCGAGTGGTGGATGCGAGACTACCTGCGACACCTCAAACACCATCTCGCGCAGCTCGCGGCCTGAGCGCGGCGACCCGCGACCATCGCAGCGCCTGACGGTACACTGACAAGAGGCGTCCCCTGACGCAACGTGGCGGCGAGGTGCAGCGATGGATTTCACGATCGACGCGTTCACGCCTGTGGATTGGCCGGCGGCGCGCGCCATCTACCAGGAAGGCATCCGGACCGGTCAGGCCACCTTCGAGACGCAGGCGCCCGAATGGCAGGCCTGGGACGCGTCACACCTGGCTCACGCGCGCCTGGCTGCGCGCCGCGGCGAGGCGATCGTCGGCTGGGCAGCTTTGAGCCCGGTCTCGCGCCGTGAGTGCTACCGCGGAGTGGCCGAGGTCAGCGTCTATGTCCGGCTGTCGGAGCTCCGCCGAGGGATCGGACGGGCACTTCTCGAGGCCCTGATCGCCGAATCGGAGCGGCTGGGTATTTGGAGCCTGCAAGGCTCGACCTTCCCCGAGAATGCGGCCAGCCTCAGGCTGCAAGAGCGCTGCGGCTTCCGAATCCTTGGCCGGCGCGAGCGCGTCGCGCAGTTGCGCGGGATCTGGCGAGACACGCTGCTGACTGAGCGACGCAGCCAGGTCGTGGGCACGGACTGAGCGCGCTTCCACAAGAACCAGGGGCGAAGCTGTGGCGGGAGACGGGAGCATGGAACTAGAAGAGCCGCTGGAGACCCAATTGCGCGAGCTGGTGGCACGCCTCAATAGCTTGGTACCGAGGGACGGCGCGCACCTGACGCTCACGGGCGATTCAAACGGGCGCACCAGCAGCGGAAATCGCCTGGGCTACCTGCGCTTCGGCGTGGAGTGGCTCGTCGCGGCCCTCGCACCTTTGCCCGCGTCGGACGAGTCACCCACGCGCATCGAGCCGGACCTCGGCTACTTGCTGACCCCGGGCTCCAGCGTGCCGTTCGAGCTGAGCGAGGTCGACGAGGCCATAGGCAGCCGGCCGCCGGTTGAGGCGCGGCTGGGCCTCATCGGTCACCTGGTCGCGGGTGTGGTCCTCGTTGGGCTGCTGCTCCTGATCGTCTTCGCTGTCTTCGCGTTGGCGCGCTGGGTCTTCAGTTAGCGCTGCACGATCCTGTTCGCGCTCAGCGCACGATCGAGATCGAGAGGCCGTCGAGGTTCTCGCGGATGATGGGCAAGACGATCGACTCCAGGCGCGGGTGGCGTGCGATCGCGGCATTGAACCGTTTGGCGGCGACGGCGTTGGGTTCCGACGGGTTCGCCTGGAGCACACGGCCGCCCCGAATCAGGTTGTCGGCCAGGATGACGCTGCCGGGATGCGTCAGCCGCAGGCTGAGATCCAGGTACTCGCTGTAGCCCTCCTTGTCGGCGTCGATGAAGACGACGTCGAAAGGCGTCTCGCGCTCCGCGATCATGCGACCGAGCGACTCGACGGCGGGTCCCACGCGGATGTCCACCCGGCCACCGACCCCAGCGCGGTCGAGGTTCCGACGCGCCACTTCCGCGTGGCGCGCGTCGATCTCGAGCGTCACCACTTTGCCGCTGGCAGGTAGCGCGCGCGCCAGCCACGTGGTGCTGAAGCCGCCCAGGGTGCCTATTTCGAGCGCCCTCTCTGCCCGGACCATCTTCGCGATCAGGTACAGAAGCTTGCCTTCGTTGGCCGAGACTTGGATGGCCGGCAAGCCGGCCGCGCGCGCCTCGCTCAACGCCAGATCGAACGCGGGCTCGGCTGGGACAAAGAGCTCCTCGATATAGCGATCGACGCGCTCTGCCAGCTCTCGGTCTAGGGTCTCCTCCTCCATGCGGGCCTCCAGGTAGGGCTGCGCCTGAGCGCAGGTCACGTTCCTACTCTACCGCGACAGGCAGGTGCGTGACCTGCGAGGTGCGGCGTGACTGTCAGGAGCAGGGGTGCGTCGGGAGTGGCGGAGAGCAACGACGTTCGCGGCTACGCGTGGAGCGTGAGCATCCCTCGCAGGACCTGGCTAGCACGGGTCGTTCACACTCTGCTGCGGCCAAAAGCCAGGCGCAGACAGACAGTGAGCGCGCCGCGTGCCAGGAGAAGGGCCAGGCCTACGCTGAGCGCTGTCGTTCCCAGTTGAACCGCGATTTCGGTCATCGTCGTTGCTCCCCACAGGAACGACTGCGAGAGCCGTGCCGACCGCGAGACGTGGAATCTGAAGGACTTGGCGTGAGGCGACGCCTGGCACGTGTGTGGCCAGACACGTGGGCCGTGTCTGGCAGGGGACGCCGGTTCCACAGAAGTGAGCCTGGCGGAGGCTACAGTGCTTCTGTCTGTAACGCTCCGCAGGTGCAGAAGAGGTTGCGATCGCCGTAGACGTTGTCGATGCGTGCGACCGATGGCCAGAATTTGTGCTCGCGCGTCCAGTTCGCAGGGAAGGCCGCCTGTTCGCGCGTGTACGGCCGCTCCCAGGTGCTCGCGGTCACTGAATGGACCGTATGCGGTGCGCGCTTCAGCACATTGTCTGCCCGGTCGGCGCGGCCTTCCTCGACGGCGCGGATCTCGTCGCGGATCGAGATGAGTGCCTGGCATAAGCGGTCTAACTCGGCCTTTGACTCGCTCTCGGTGGGCTCGATCATGAGCGTGCCAGCCACCGGGAACGAGACCGTCGGGGCGTGAAAGCCGTAGTCCATCAGTCGCTTGGCGATGTCTTCCACCTCAACGCCAGCGGCCTTGAAGCTGCGGCAGTCGAGGATGAACTCGTGCGCGACGCGGCCACGCGAGCCCATGTAGAGGATGGGGTAGTGCTCGCTCAGTCGCCGGGCCATGTAGTTCGCGTTGAGAATTGCGATCTCGGTCGCGCGCCGCAATCCCTCCGCGCCCATCATCGCGATGTAGGCCCAGGAGATCGGCAGGATGCTCGCGCTGCCGTAGGGCGCGGCAGAGACAGTGCCGAGCGACGCGGGTCCACCGAGACTGGTGGCCGGATGCCTGGGCAAGAAGGCCGCGAGGTGTGCAGCCACGGCGATCGGCCCCATGCCTGGCCCGCCGCCGCCGTGTGGGATGGCAAAGGTCTTGTGCAGGTTGAGGTGGCACACATCTGCGCCGATGTCGCCTGGCCGCGTCAACCCGACCTGCGCGTTCATGTTCGCGCCGTCCATGTAGACCTGGCCGCCACGCTCGTGGACGATTTCGCAGATGCGCTTGATCGGCTCCTCGAAGACACCATGAGTCGAGGGATACGTGACCATTAGCGCTCCCAGGCGACGGCTGTGCTCCTCGGCCTTGGCCTCGAGGTCGGGCACGTCGATGTTGCCGGCCGCGTCGCAGGCCACGACCACGACCTTGAATCCGGCCAGGACCGCGCTCGCGGGGTTTGTGCCGTGCGCGGAGACCGGGATCAGGCAGACGTCCCTCTGGGTCTGGCCGCGGCTGCGCTGATAGGCGCGGATGGTCAAGAGGCCGGTGTACTCGCCTTGCGAGCCGGCGTTGGGCTGAAGTGACACGGCCGCAAAGCCCGTGATCTCCGCCAGCCAACTTTCCAGATCGCGGAAGAGCTGTGTGTAACCCGCGGCCTGATCGGCCGGCGCAAAGGGGTGCAGGGCAGCAAACTCCGGCCAGGTGATGGGCATCATCGCCGTTGCCGGATTGAGTTTCATCGTGCACGAGCCGAGCGGGATGAGCGACGTAGTCAAGGAGAGATCGCGCGCCTCGAGACGCTTGATGTAGCGCAGCAACTCGTGCTCACTCTGGTAGCGCTGGAAGACCTGGTGCGTCAGGAACGAGCTCGTGCGGCGGAGAGAGATCGGGAGCTGCTCCTGCCGAGACTCGGCCAGCGCCTCGAGCTTGAACGGCAGCTCTCGGTCGCCGGCAAAGACAGCGAGCAGCTCGTGCACGTCGTTGAGGGTTGTCGTCTCGTCAAGCGCAACGCCAAGCGTGCCGTCGTCGTAGCGCCGCAGGTTGATGCCAGCCGCGACCGCAGCGGCTGAGATGCGCTCGGAGGCTTCGCGCGACGTCCTCACACGCAAGGTGTCGAAGAAGGGCTCGCTGCCCAGCTCGAAGCCGAGCTGCTTGAGGCCCTGCGCCAGAAGCGACGTCAGCTCGCGCACCTGGCGGGCGATCGCGCTCAGTCCCTCCGGACCGTGCCAAACGGCGTACATGCTCGCGATGATCGCCAGCAAGACCTGCGAGGTGCAGATATTCGAGGTCGCCTTGTCGCGCCGGATGTGCTGCTCGCGCGTTTGCAGCGCGAGCCTGAGGGCGGGCCGACCCTCTGCGTCCTTTGACACGCCAACGATGCGGCCAGGCGTCTGCCGCTTGTACTCGTCCCGCGTGGCCAGAAACGCCGCGTGTGGGCCGCCATAACCCATGGGCACGCCGAAGCGCTGCGCCGAGCCCACGGCGATGTCCGCGCCCATCTCACCGGGCGGACGCAGCAACGTCAAGGCCAGTAGATCGGCAGCGACGACGAGCAAGGCACCTAAGGCGTGCAGCCTCTCCGCGAGCGCTGTGAAGTCTTGGATGCGGCCGTCCGTGGCCGGATACTGCACCAGGACGCCGAAGAGGTCCGGCCGCGCTGCGTCAAGGGCATCTAGTGGGCCGACCTCGACGTCGTACCCGAGTGGCAGGGCGCGCGTCCTCACCACGGCGATGGTCTGCGGATGACAGTCGTCGGCCACGAAGAAGCGGCGGCGCTCGCCCTCCGCGATCGCATGACACATGTGCATCGCCTCTGCCGCGGCTGTGGCCTCGTCGAGCAGAGAAGCGTTCGCCAGCGGCAGTGCGGTCAGATCAGCGATCATCGTCTGGAAGTTGAGCAGGGCCTCGAGGCGACCTTGGGCGATCTCGGCCTGATAAGGCGTGTACTGCGTATACCAGCCTGGGTTCTCCAGGATCGCGCGTTGGATCACGCTGGGCGTGTGGCAAGCGGAGAACCCCGTGCCGATGAACGAGCGACACACGCGGTTGGCTCGTGCCAAGTGGCGTAGCGCGTCCAGCGCTCCGGCCTCGGAGAGCGGCGTCGGCAGAGCGAGGGGCCGACTCAGGCGAATAGCCGCCGGCACCGTCTCTTCGATGAGCTGATCGAGCGAGGCTGCGCCGACGACGTGCAGCATCTCCTCGATCTCGGCGGGTCGCGGTCCGATGTGGCGCCGGGCAAAGGAGTCGAGAGTGGGGGACGAATCAGGTTCAGGTTTAGAGGGCATCACCGACCTCCGAGGGACACTGTCAGTGTAAGAGGGAAGGCGGCCCGGCGTCCACGCGTCCCGACCAATCACGCGGCGCCACGCCGAGATATACTGTCGTGTTCGCTGTGGAGTGAGGGGAGACGAGATGCCGCAGAAAGGCTGGACGCAAGGGCCATTCGACATCGGCGGAGGCGGGCGGCCGCTCCAGCTGCCGCCCATGCCGCAGATCCCGCGGGGCGCGATTCGCTGGGCGCTTCTGGGCCTGCTCGCGCTGATCTTCGTGTGGACGAGCTACTACCAGATCGAGCCGGATCAGGTCGGAGTCGTGCAGCGCTTTGGTAAGCATGTGCGCACGACCGATCCAGGCCCGCATCTCAAGTGGCCCTTTGGCGTCGAGATCGTCACGAAAGTCCCCGTGCAGCGCACGCTCAAGCTGGAGTTCGGCTTCCGGACGTCCCGGCCGGGTATCCGCTCCGAGTTCGAGCAGCCAACGGCCAAGACCAAGGCCGAGTCAATCATGCTCACGGGCGATCTGAACGTGGCTGTGGTCGAGTGGGTGGTCCAATACAAGATCAAGGACGCCAAGAAGTTCCTGTTTGACGTGCGCGATGTGGAGGGCACGTTCCGCGACATGGCCCAGGCCACGATGCGCCAGGTGGTGGGCGATCGCAGCGTGGACGAGGTGCTCACGACCGGCCGCGAGCAGATCGCGCAGGAGGCGCTGGAACAGCTCAAGGGATTGTGCAAGCGCTACGAAATCGGGATAGACGTCCAGCTGATCGCGCTGCAGGACATCAACCCGCCTGACCCGGTCAAGCCGGCCTTCAACGAGGTCAACCAGGCCATCCAGGAGAAGGAGCGCGCCATCAACGATGCCTGGGCCGAGTACAACAAGGCCGTTCCGCGCGCCAAGGGCGAGGCTGAGCAGGCGGTGCGTTCCGCTGAGGGCTATGCGCTCGAGCGCGTGAACAACGCGGAGGGCGACGCCAAGCGCTTTGCGTCGGTGCAGGCGGAGTACGCCAAGGCGCCGGGGGTCACACGCAAGCGCCTGTACTTGGAAACGATGGCGACTCTGCTGCCGAAGCTGGGCCGCAAGCTCCTCGTCGACGAGAAGGCGCGGGGGATATTGCCTCTGCTCCAGCTGGGAGGAGAGAAGAAGGAGGTGCCACAATGAAGAACGTAGCAATCGTCGTCGCGGCCTTCCTGGCTCTCGTCTTGGCCTGGTCGTCCTTTTACACCGTCTCCGAGACAGAGCAGGTCATCATCACCCAGTTCGGCGCGCCCGTGAGCGGCACCATCGCTGACCCTGGCTTGCACATGAAGCTGCCGCTGATCCAGGACGTGCACCGCTTCGAGAAGCGCTGGCTGGAGTTCGAAGGCGATCCGAACCAGATCCCGACCCGGGACAAGAAGTACTTGTGGGTCGAGACCTATGCTCGCTGGCGCATCCTGGACCCGCTCAAGTTCTACAAGAACGTCTACGACGAGCGCGGCGCGCAGAGCCGGCTGGACGACATTATCGACGGCCAGACGCGCAACGCCGTGGCCTCGTACGATCTGATCGAGCTGGTGCGCACCAGCAACCGCGCCTTCAACGTCACCGAAGAGCTGCAAGGCATCGGCGCGGCCGAGGCCATGGCCAAGGTCCAGAGCGGGCGCGAGAAGATCACTCGCCAGATTCTCGAAAAGGCGGCCACGACCACGCTGGACTATGGCATCGAGTTGGAGGACGTGCGCTTCCTGCGCATCGATTACGTGGAGACCGTGCAGGGCAAGGTCTTCGACCGCATGATCTCCGAGCGCAAGCGCATCGCCGAGCGCAGCCGTTCCGAGGGCCAGGGCAAGGCAGCCGAGATCCGCGGCCAGAAAGAGCGCGACGTGCTGGCAGCGTCCTCGGTTGGCTACCGCACCGCGCAGGAGATCAAGGGCACTGCGGATGCCAAGGCTACGGCGATCTACGCGCGCGCCTACAGCAAGGACCCTGAGCTGTACCAATTCCTCAAGTCGCTGGAGACGCTCTCGGCAGGCGTGGACGACAAGACCTGGGTGATCCTCTCCACCGACTCGGAGCTCTTGCGCTATCTGCGGCAGAGCGGAGGCAAGTAAGACCCGGGCATGCACATCAACGAGGTTCTCGGCGCCAACCGCATCGTCTTCAGCTTCGAGTTCTCGCCGCCCCAGAACGAGCGCGCCGCGGGAGAGTTGTTCAAGACGATCGCCGAGTTGATGCCGCTCAAGCCGGCCTACGTCAGCGTGACGTACGGCGCTGGCGGCTCGACACGCGATCTCACCCGCGAGTTGATCGTCCGCATCCAGCGCGAGACGCAACTCACAGTGGTGGCGCACCTGACCTGTGTCGGCGCGACGCGCGAGGAGATCGCCAAAGTCCTCGAGGATTACTGGGCCAACGGCGTTCGCAACGTCATGGCCCTGCGCGGAGACCCGCCCCGCGACCAAGCGCGCTTCGTCAAGACCGAAGGCGGCTTCGCCCATGCCACCGAATTGGTGCGCTTCGTGCGCGAGAGCTTTCCGGAAATGGGCATCGGCGTCGCCGGGTACCCCGAGGGGCATCCCGGCACTCCGAACCGCCTGCTCGAGCTCGAGTACCTCAAGCAGAAAGTTGACGCTGGCGCGGACTACATCTGCACGCAGCTCTTTTTCGACAACCGCGATTTCTACGACTTCTGCGAGCGCTGCGAGCTGGGTGGCATTCGCGTGCCGATCCTGGCTGGCATCATGCCGATCACGTCCCGCAAGAGCGTGGAACGCATGGCAGCTCTGGCGCTGGGCTCTCGCTACCCGGCCCGCCTGCTGCGCGCGCTGGCTCGCGCCGAGGACGACCCGGGATTCGAGAAAGTCGGCGCGCACTGGGCCACTGAGCAAGTCCGCGACTTGATCGATCATGGCGTGCGCGGCGTGCATTTCTACACATTCAATCGCTCCAAGGCCGCGCTCCGGATCTACGACTCGCTCGGTGTGAAGAGCTCCGCAGGTCTCATGCGTTAGGCGCGTCCGCCGGACGTAAGCACCATGAGCAAGCCCACGACTCCGAAGATGCCGTTGCGACTGACCAGCGCGATTCAGCCCCACGCGTGGGGCTCGTCCACGCTGCTGGCCGATTTCCTCGGCCAGCCCAACCGCGATGGCCGGCCACAGGCTGAGCTGTGGATCGGGGCTCATCCGCTGCTGCCGTCGCAGGCGATTCTGACCGACGGTCCGCAGCCCCTTGATCAGTGGATCCGGCGCTCGCCCGAGGCTGTCCTGGGCCGCGCGGTTGCGGAGCGTTTCGGGCCCGAGCTGCCGTTTCTCCTGAAGGTGCTGGCGGTCGCTGCACCGCTTTCTATTCAATGCCACCCTGATCGCGAGCAGGCCAGAGAAGGCTTCGCTCGCGAGGAGCGCCTGGGCGTGCCGCGCGACGCGCCACAACGCAACTACCGCGATCAGAACCACAAGCCCGAGCTGATCGTGGCGCTCAGCCGTTACACCGCGCTCAAAGGCCTCCGGCCGGTGGAGCAGACCGTCGCGTATCTGCGCGCGCTCGAGTCGCCACTTCTCGCTCCTGCGATCGCAGCGCTCGCCCAACATGGCGAAGCAGGGCTCAAGGACTTCTTCTCGATCCTCATGTTCCTTGCCAAGGCCGAGCAGACGCAAGTGGCTGCCCGCGCGGCGCAGGTCGCGCGTGCGCACGACGCAAGCGACCTTGCCTGGAATTGGGTCCTGCGTCTTCACGACCGATACCCCGACGACGTCGGCGTGCTGAGCCCGCTCTATCTGAACCTCGTGGTGCTCGAACCAGGCCAGGCCCTGTTCCTTCCAGCAGGGGAGTTGCACGCGTACCTCGAGGGCTTGGGCGTTGAGATCATGGCCAACTCGGACAACGTGCTGCGCGGCGGCTTGACGCCGAAGCACGTCGACGTGCCCGAGCTGTTGAGAGTGCTGACATTCCGCTGCGAGGCGCCGTGTGTGCTCGCGCCACGAGCTCAACGTGACGGCGTGAGCGTGTACACCACGCCGGCAGAAGAGTTCGAGCTCGGCGTGTTGCGTCTCGCGCCGCCCGTGTCCCACGGCGTCGACGAAACACACGGCATCGAGATTCTGCTCGTGCTCGAGGGCCGGGCGCGCATCGTGGCCCACGACGAGACGCTCGACCTGGGTCGTGGCGCGGCCGTTCTTGTACCCGCCACAGCCGGCAGCTATCGCCTCGAAGGCGAGGCGCGTGTGGCCCGGGCCCGCGTGCCGCGGCAATGACCGCGATCCGGGGCCTGCGGCTGCGCTTGCCACGGCGCGGATGGCCCGTGGCAGCAGCGAGCGCTGCCGCGCTGGTGCTGGTCGTCGCAGCCTATGCCCTGCTCCGGCCCGCGCCGGCGACGCGCCGCGTGAGCGCTGTCGCGGGGCTGCCCGCGCTCGGTTCTGAGACGCGCTACTCCACGGGCGATGCCGATCTGGATGCAATCCAGGATCTCTTTCTCCCGACCTTTGTCGCGAATCACAAGGACTTCACGGGCCGCCTGGGCACTGTGCGCGGCTTTGGCGCCGGCGATCTCTATCCCCAGATCTGGCTGCGCGACAGCGCGACGCTCCTGCCGCTGACGCGCTACTACTACGACCGCGAGGAGCTGACTTCGTGGATCGAGGAGCACCTCGCTGGCCAGCAGACGGACGGCGCGCTATTCGACTGGATCGCGCGCGGCCGGCCGGACGCCTTCCGCGCCTGGGCTCCACAAGTGCGCGAGCTCTACGCCGCCGGCGGTATCGTGCTTTCTGCTGACAAGAACACGACCGAGTCCGACCAGGAGGCGAGCGCTGTGCGCGCCGTGTATCTGGCTTTCCAGGTCGTGCGCGATCGCGCCTGGTTGCGTAAGCCCATACTCGGCCGCAGCGTGATCGAGCGGGCGACGTCAGCGCTCGAGTATGTGCTCACTCGGCGTCGCGATCGGGCCAGCGGGCTCGTGTTCGGCGCGCTCACTGCAGACTGGGGCGACGTCAGCCCGACGTACGCGGATCAGCGCGCTATCTATCTGGACGAGCGCACGCCGCGCGCCACGGGACTTTACGCGAGCGCACTGGTGGCGCAGGCTGCTCGCGACTTGTCCGAGCTTTATGCTGTGCTCGGAGACGCCATCCGGGCACAGCGCTGGCGCACCGAGGCCGAGCACCTGCGCGCAGCGATCGAGGCTCAGCTCTGGCAACCGCAGCACGGTTTCTATCGCATGCACCGGCTGCTGACGCCCGGTCTGGCGCGTGGGTTTCCACAAGACGACGACGTCTTCGCCCTGGGCGGCCACGCGGTGGCGCTCTTGGCCGGCGTCGGCGACGACGAACGCGCTCGACAGGTCCTTGCGAGCGCGGAACAGCGACGCACGCAGCACTCGCTCGCGACGATCGCGGCCAGCCTCCTGCCGCCGTATCGGGCGGGTGCCTTCCAGCACCCGGCCATGGCCAGCGAGTGGCGCTACCAGAACGGTGGCCAATGGGATTGGTTCGCCGGCCGCTTCGTGCGGGCTGAATTCGAGCGCGGCTATTCGCAGCGCGCGGGCGAGCATTTGCGTGCGCTGGCGCACCGCGCTCGACTGAGCGGCGGACTCTACGAGTGGAACGAGCGCAACGGCGCTGGGCGCGGCAGCGGCCGCTACGCTGGCAGTGCAGCGGCGCTCGGCGACGCGGTCGTGCACGGCTTGTTCGGTGTGTCGCTCTCGGCAGACCGGCTCGACGTGCGGCTGCGTCTTGGCGCCTCTGCGGGCCGATTGGCGCTACTCGAGCCTGCCAGCGGCCGCGCGCTGGTCCTGGTTCAGCAGCGTTTGGCCAACGATCGGCTGGTCGTCGAGTATGTTGGCCGCGGCGACGACCCTGGCACGCTCAGCGTGCGCCTGCCGCCGCGCGGCCAGGTGCACGCGGCACTGCTCGACGGACGCGCCGTGCCTTTCGGCATCGAGACCGTCGGCGAGGACCGCTTCGTCTCACTTCCGACAGACTGGGCTCACCACCGGCTGGTGCTCGAGGTCACGCTCGGACACACCGGCGCGCTCAAGCCCTAGCTTCGGCCGCGGCGGCACGCCTGGGGATGAGGCGCCAGCCGTTCGTTCGCACGAGTGAAAGCCAGAGCATCAGCAGGGTCAGCGCGACTACGCCGACGAGCGATTCGCCTCCGGTCAACTTGCGGCGCGCCCAGGACATGAACACGTTGCCGTAGGCGATCTCGACGTGCACGCAATAGATCAAGAGACTCGTGCGCCCCATCTGCCGCAGTGCGCTGGGCCAGCGCGAGAGTGACGAGCGTTGCCAGGCATAGGCCAGCCCGAGCAGCATGAGGACAGTTCCGGTGCGCATCCAGAAGAAGGCGGGGCTGGTGTGCCAGAAGTCCTCGT
>Ga0302323_100001940_pt1 | contig 16833 bp, 15 predicted proteins | sample Fen_T0_3_FD_201950 | JGI IMG/M metagenome (GOLD analysis project Ga0302323, IMG submission 201950) | Peat permafrost microbial communities from Stordalen Mire near Abisko, Sweden - Fen_T0_3 | ecosystem: Environmental > Terrestrial > Soil > Wetlands > Permafrost | place: Sweden: Abisko... | reverse complement strand
TTCATCACCAAATTTTTGTAACCAATTAATTCTGCCCCTATAATTTGATATGGCTGTAGCTCGAATTTTTTTTATCTCCTGTTCTGTCGGCCCCAGTTGGTAGGCTTCCCAGAAAACCGGATCGAAGGTATTACCTTTTGCAATAATCTTTTTTTCAAACGTATTTTGTTCAGCAACGCTACAACTTTTATTTAACCATGTTATGGCTAATGCCTGATCATCAGAATTCAATTTATTTAAGTTTATACGCTCTTGGGTATTTTGAGCACCGACTTCAATTGAAAACAGCAGCAAAAATAAAAGTTCGATTATCTTATATCGTTTCATGATCTACCTCTCAATTAGCTGAAAGCACACCATCAGCCCAAATCCGTTTTTGAAGTGCAGGACAGTCGGATGTGGCTGAGGTGGTATGACTGCATGTACGGGTGAGTTCACCTGGACGTTTGTGATACAGTACATTCAAAACGGAATTAAGCTCCAGATGTGAACGGAACAATTGCCCCTCCGTAAAAAATTGTCTTCCACTTTCGCTAGAACTGTACATAATATTTTCAGGATTGAACTTAAGATCAGACCCTACATATTCATCTATATGTTGTAGGCTGAACGCATGGCCAATCTCATGTGCAAGTAGGTCATTTGAGGTATACATACCCATCACTATTTGTGCACCAAAATTTGAATGACCCCTATCTTGTTCACCATTAACTGTATCGACCCAATATATGTTCAATTGACCAGATTTAAACCCAATATCGTTTTGCAATGGCTTCCATACTTTACTTTTATCAATCCCGGCTGGATCATCTTCGAGACTAATAGCATAGTACTTTGAAGCATCTGGATCGCCAGTTGCATCAATGATATTGAATGAGGAGGAGAAAGTCACTCCCATATGTTCGTTGCGCCAAATGTCAGAGGTGCGAATACGCGCATCAATTGCATGCTGCCTCTGCCCATTCTGTCCAGCAAAAGGCCCTTTGACTATCCATACGGTTACCGGAATACGAATTTTCGGACGAAACTCCAAATAAAAGTTATCACTGCTATTTGTCCAGGGTGTACTAAGATATTTTGGTGGGCTGTCATTGGCGAAACCGACCACCTCGTTTGTTTGCGAAGAAAGGCTGAGTTCGCCAACATCAATAGCGGTGTTAGTTGAAATATGGGCGCTATCATTAACTGATCCTGCGACATCTTGGCCATCAACCATCAAACCGATAGCGTTACCACTACCATTTCTTACATTTACAATATCATTTTTTTTGACTTTATTTTTTATGTCATAACATCCAACAAGCATGAGAAAAATAAGCTGCAAAGCAAAAACCAACACGGTTTGTATATCAAACCTTTTTTTTAGCTCAAAGAACACTATACACCTCCTTTTACGACCTATTGTTAAATGCAGGCTATCAATATTTTAACTTAGTTTTTCTTTGATGCCCTATAACCAGGGGAAAAGAGGGTTGTTTAAAAAAACAACCTATTCTTAATGCTCCAGTCACTCGGATACTATAAAAATTTAACAATTGCTATCACAAGATTTATTCCCCCCACTACAGCCACTGCCATATTTATCAGTGGATTTCTTGCAGACCTGAGTGGCATTATCGCCAGTACAAGTACCGCATCCAGAACCGCCGCCGCCACCGTGACCAAATTTCTGTGCCATTAGCATATTAGTTTCACCAAGCCTACCTGCAAATTTGCAAGTATGTGATGCCTCATTAAATACGGACATATCTATTTTGCCAGACGATTCAGAGAAGCAAGGATTGAAATAGATGCCATCTAGTGACAATAAACGCACTGTTTTCCCATCACCAATAATGATAAATTTACCTCCTAATTTAGTAACGGCATCCTTAAATGTTTGGGGAATCATTAATGGGGTATCGCTGACAATGACTTCGACAATATCTGCAGCATCCCCTTCATTATTATTAGGATGATGTTCTCCTTTTAGTTTATCTTCCAGTTTTGATACAGAGTGTTTTAGCTTAGACGCTTCCTGGCTTACAGTTGAGTTAGATTCTGCCCAGCATTGCTTTGCAGGCAGGACAAGAAAAATCAACATGAGGCCGAAAATCAACTGTAAGTACTGACTTTTATGGGTTACTTTTTTTATCATTGCTATCTCCTTGGTTGCTGTGAAAAGGCACCTTAATTAAAGTGCCAGGGTTAAACGGGCAAAAATCGTAAATTCCGGTGAAAACGGTAAAAATGGCGGTATCCCACTTGTATCTGTTGGCTGCCGTGCCTGTAATCCTTCGTAACGATAATTCTGATCGAGCAAGTTTAGGAATTGCACCTCAAAAATCCCATGACGCTTAGGTAAGCGATAGCCCAAACTCAAGTCGAGAAACACTGCGTTGTCGCTCTTGGTTGCCCTATCACTTGTTTGATCGCTTTTATCACAAGATGAATTGAGTTTCACGTTTTGATAGTAGAAACTACTTTTAAACTTTACAAACATGCCTGAAGGATCGTAATAACCCAACCCAGCCGGTATAATTTGAGTTTGGGTGTCGCACGCATCAATTTTTCCGTGATCCTCAAAATTTTCCCGGAAATATTCAAGCGTAGCTTCCCAACGTGGGTGAGGCGCCCACAATAAGTAAGCCCTGTAATTTGATTCTCGCCAGCGCGTTACATTTTCAATTCCAGTAGCTGGATTGACGAGGGCGTGTTTGTCCAACAAGCGTTGAGAGATTTCAACACCACCCGACAATGTTGAGCTAAATTTGTGATCAAGGCCAAGTCCCCACCGTACTGCTTCGGTACGATAAATATCATCATAGAACTGGTTAAACCCAGCTATCTGCACGGGTTCAATCGTCTGGTAAGGAAGCCTTGCAGTGTTTACTGTGCGGAATGCCGCAGCCCTGAACAGGGTATCCGGCGTAATATTCCACTGCAATCCAAGCTTGGGGTTAATTGATCGAATTGCCTTGGAATACTGCGAATCGTCTAAAAGATTAAAGCTGACACCCAGTGTCCAATCCAATGTGGCTGGGTATCGAATATGGGTGTAAAGATAGCCGTTGCCATTCTTAAGTATCGATTCCGAATAATTCAACTGATAATAACCGCCGCCTAAAATTGACTTAATATTGTCAAAACGCTGAATGTATTGCGCTTCCCCTATAGTCGCCCTATTTGAAAGCGCCGGATCAGTCTTTGTTATTGTTTGTTCATCAATATGAAGAAACGAGCCAATCACATCCGACTGGTTTGTCGGTGACAAGTGTACGCCTAGACGATAAATATCGGCATCAGAACGGCGACGATACGTATTTACAAAGCTACCCATTTGAGTCCCAATGGGTGCGTTGAAATACGATTCCAGATTACCCCTGTCCGTATCACGATGTCGGTATTCGGCTTGTACATTAAACTCTGGCGTTATTCGTGCTTGAACGAAAGCATTGTAAATATTTACATCAATGTCGTTATTCTTTCTGAATCCATCAGTTTGGTAATGAAATTGGCCAAGGCTGTAAGAAAAATTGTCCCATAACCCTGAATGTACAACTTCATCGGAATAGGTATTATTGCTGCCGACCAATCCAGATGTTAACAAGCTAAAACGATTTCTTTCAAACAATGGATTAAATTCATTAAGAGAAAGTGCTGATGGACCAAGGCCACCTAAAAGAAATAGCTGACTTTCTGCTAATCTTGGTTGTACTGGCGTGATATTAATCGGCTGCAATAACTGTGATTGAAGCAATTCGCTTGAACGAGCCATATCATGTCTCGGTAAAGCGCTGTAAGAATCTGACAATAAACGGTGCGATGTGTAATCTGTAGGATCTTGAACAACTCCACGCCAACCTTCAACTAAGCCCCTTTGAGAAAAACCTAATTCGTTATAGATACGTCCTATAGCAGCGCCACGAGCCGCCTCATCCTTATCCAACAACAACTTAGACCGATAAACCCCCCGATTATCATTCAATTCTATCGCCTTCTGCATATCGTGCAACGCCTCCACGGGGCGGTTGGTGGTTTGCTTTAAGATGGCATCGTAAAAATAAGGGGTTGGGTCTTTGGGGTCCATCGCTTTGGCAATTTCAAACTCTTTGCCTGCGTAGTCTTTGTTCCGTAATTCATAATAGGCTTTGCCGAGATAACTTCTTATTACTGCGTTGTTGGGGTCTAGGTTGACGGCGGTTTCAAGTTCGCTTTTGCCCGCTTCAACATCGCCTTGCCTGATTTTTGCGAGGCCCAGCCCTAACCTTGCCAATGGATCGGACGAATCCAGGGTCAGCGCCTGTTCAAACGCTCGTTTTGCGGCGTCGATGTCGGTTTGCGCCAGGTCTGCAAAGCCCAGGATGGTTTGGGTCCTGGCTATTTTGGGGTTAAGCGCCTGGGCTTTTTGGGCGGATTTCAACGCGGCATCGTGGTCGCCTTGGGATAATTGCAGTTCCGATAACCTCGCCCAAGCGAGGGCGTTGTCTGGGTTTAATTGGGTGGCTGCTAATGTGGCTTTCAGGGCTTCGTCGATATTGAATTTTGACTGGTAAGCATAAGACTGGGCAATTTTGGCAACCGACGATTGCGGATTGGCGGTAACGGCTTTGTTGGCGTTGTCCAATGCGGTTTGTTGCTGATTATGGGCGACGGCGATAACGGCTTGCAGGGCAAAGGCATCGCTGTTGTTGGGTTCTAGGCGTTGGGCTTGCTGGATGAGCGGTTGGGCTTCGTCCAACCTGCCGACGGTGAGCAACAGTGCGGCTTTCAGGGTCAAATAATGCGTATCTTGCTGGCTAACGGGAGTTTCATCGAGTTTGGCTAAGGCTTGATAACTGTCGCCCTGCCGATAAGCCGTTAATGCGCCGTTGATCTGGCTAACTGTACCCAGATTGCCCTGCTTGTATTTGACCAGGCTATCATCAATTATGGGCGGATAATACAATGACCATTGCACGGCATCTTCGGGGGTTATCTTGAGCGCTTGCACACGAGGTGGACGATTGGCTTCGGCTATGCCTTTAAAGCCTTTGTTTACCGTTATTTTACCGGCGCTGTTTTCGCCTGAAACCTGACCGTCAAACACGGAGATTTCCGCTTTTTGGCTGGACACTGCCACCATAAATTCGGTGCCTTTGTGGACGGCATTGATAAACGGGGTTTCGATTTCCAACCGTTGGGGCTGGCGGCTCCTGGAAAATAGGGTGCCTTCGAGCAAATTGATAAGCCAAGATACGGCGCTTTCCTGCGTTGCTGGCGCTGAAAAAGACATCGTGGTGTTTTGGTCTACGGTGAGGACGGCACCGCTAATCAGGTTTAAGGTCGCACGGCTCCATTTTGAAGTACGCAGTGTGTCACCCGGGCAAAGCGGGTCTTCTTTATGTATTCTTTGCCACTGCCGTGCCCCATAAACCTGGACATCCACCCTGCCCTGCGCTGATGCCACCTTAGCGATTGGCTTCTGACAAGCGGACGCCGCCTCGATAGCGCTCGGGGCAATCAAAGTGCCGATCAAAACATAATGGGCGAACGTTTTGTTGCGCATATTATTTTTATAACCGCAGTCCCGTAGTCACTTAAACAATGGCATTACCAAACGCCGTTTTCCTGAAAAAACAGCAATCAGCGGGACAGGAACTTTCCTTTGTCCTACCGCTTGTCATTTAGCATGAGAATGGTAATGCCCACCTCAATCTTGTTATACAGAATTGAACCACGTTAACTGTATCAATGCAATAAGGTGGTAATTTTACCCACATCTATAATTGCGGCATGTTCTTTGCCGTGTAGTCCACATGAAAAGGATCCTGATGTTAAGGATAGCTGGTTTTTTAAATAACTGATGTAGAAACGGGTGGGGCCATCTTCAGGGTAGTCCTTATTGATTAGCATAAACCCGTCCAAAGCCCGCTGCCATTGGTGATCTTTAAAATAAGCTAACGCTTTGGAAAACGCCACAGATAAATGTCGCCAATGCGGTTGGGCTCGATCAATTTCGTCAGAATACCCAATCAATTCAAATACTGTCACAGTAAGCGCTTTACCTTTTAACAAAAAAGTACCTAGCTCCCTGCTGAAAAAGTCCGGAAGTCCGTCTACGACAAGCGCTGAAACCAGAATCCGTGTTCCTAGCAGTTTATTTAAACCTTCAATCCGGGTTGCGGTGTTAACGGTATCGCCAACTGCCCGGTATTCATAGTGTTCAACAGAGCCGACATTACCCAGACGCATTTCACCATAATGTAGCCCCATACGGGTGGATAATGGATATTGACTACTGCCATTGAAGCGATCTATGGCTGATTTAATCTCCAGCGCGGCATGACAGGCATCAAGCCTAAGCTTAATGTCGATTTTTTTATTCGCCCAAACCGCCAGCATTGCATCGCCGATAACGTCGGAAATCAAACCCCGCCGACTTTTAACCCCAGGGAAAATAGCTGCATAATAATCGTTCATCAGCTTATGGAGTTGCTGCGGGCTTATCGTTTCCGATAAGGATGTATATTGGCCTGCATCGGTTGCCATGCAAACGCCGTGCATCAATATACCATACTGGCTCATGGCCTCAGGATTGCGTGTGTTGTCGGCAACGACGTCTTTGGGCAAGTAACGCTCTGAAACTTGTCTAACTTTTATAAAATATGCCGTGGATTGCCACATTAAAACGGCTATGGCCTGTAACATGGGAATAGCCAAAGGCATCCAGATATTTTCCGAGGCAAACAAAAAACGGCTGTATTCGATATAGGCTGCCATTAGCAACAACGTCACTATCATTGAGGACTTGTAAGAAAACACACGAAAGGTTCCGCTTAACAAAACGCCCCAAGCTAATATTAAGAGTATCTGGTTGATGATTGGCAACGGCTTTAGCCAGGATTGGTCTATTACATTAGCTATCGCTGTCGCTGCAATTTCGATAGGACTGATAACCTTACCACTGGCTTTTGAAAAAGCAGTGTAGAACCCTTGATTTCTTTCGGGTTCTATATTGTCTGAATAACCAATAAGGACGATCTTATCTTTAAACAATGCTGGAGTAAGAATATCTGTAGCTAAAGCCTGATAAAACGGGACAGTGGTGATTGCACCAACATCGCCGTAATGGTTCAAATAGAACCGTTCATCATTTTTCAATAAGGCTAACCAGGATTGTAATAGCCGCTTTATCCTGGGAGGATAATGGGCGTCGGATATAAGCTGTGCCAATTGCCCCAAAGATGCTTCATCTTTGGAGAATGCCATTTGAATGTCCTGGAATATTTGTATCGTCCTGAATTTTCTGGTGAGATGCACAAATGTTTTCGGAAGTATGGCATAAAGTGCAGGATCAATCTGGCTTAATAGCTGAAGAACTTCTGGATATGCTTGTTTAATAACAAAGTATTGAAAAATACTGACTGGAAATGTAGGAATATCCCCTGCACTGTGTTTATAAGTCCAAATTTCCTTTACGGTGGAAGCTGTTTTTGGCAATGGGAAAGGCGCTGTACCCAACGCCGCATGGCTTAACACGGGAATCGGCTCAATTACCCGTTCATAACGGATTTCTTCCAATGATGAAGCCGACGGAACGGTATATTGCTTTAGGTAGTTGCTGAGAATAACATTTTTGTTTTCAGCCATGGCCTTAGCCAGCATTACGTCACTTTCGGGTTCACGACTTTCGCCAAAATGGATATTGAAGGCAATAATGGCAGGATTTTGGAGGTTTATTTTCTCCACGAGACGGGCATAAAATGTACGCGGCCACTGTTCTGGGTCATCCGGCAAGTGCAGAATTCCAGCAGAAGCTTGGTCAATCGAGACTATTATGACATCGGCAGGCGGCTGCAAAGAACCCCTGAGCTTGAAAAGCCAATCCAGGCCGACTTCCTCTTCAAAATCAGTACCCGCCTTTGTTTGGCAAAACAACAGCCCTAATACACCAATCAATAATACTGAAATGCAGGTTTTTATAATTTTTATTAAAGCATTCATACCTGTTAACGCCAAGTGATTCTGATCAACTCAACAGGTGCGTTCCCTAAACCTGGTGTTCAGCCAATAATTATAGTCCTATCATAGAGATAGCGGGTAATCTTAAGTATGAGGTTATTTTAATAGTGGGGCGGGGGCTGATCAATAACTTCTTCACCATTTTCAAGGCGAAAGCTGTTTATACGTTCATGCAGCAGTTGGCAGGTTTTCTCCAGAAGCAGTATCTGATGCTGTTGCTGGGCTATTATTTTATTCAACTCTTGCAGCAAATCTTCTTGATAGGCCGCCTTAATCTCCAACTCAATTATTCGCTGCTCGCTCATATTTTGAATTGTCCAACCAGCCACAACCTAAAACACGCCTTATTTAACCTGGTCGTTGATGACTATCTTGTACGGATGGCTGTCTGCAAGATTCGCCTGTTCAATAACCCCAATCAAATCGCCCGGTTGCGGCATGGCACTACCGGATTTGGAGATTCGCGCCAGCAGCCTGACCTGTTTGAAACTGGATAATTTCATGTTGGGCAGCATCGACTCTGCATCAGTAAGACTTACAGACAAGGGCAATTCACGCGCCTGTTTACGAATAATCGCCAACGGCATCTTGGGGCCGGATAATGCTTGGGCATAGATAAAAACAGTGTCTTCTGGATTAACCGTTGGCTGTAACTCTTTGCCCAAACTAACCTGAACATCAACAGAAACCCCGGGGGATGCAGCAGACTGCACAGATGTCGCTGGTGCGGCATTAGTCAACTCGCCTTCTGTATTTGTAATTATCTCATGGATTTGTTGTTTATCAGGAGATTCTGCGGGTAATAACGCTTCTAATTTTCGCAAAAACCCTATCGCACTTTTTTTGTCGCCTTGCTGGCCGCTTGCCATAGCGGACAACCACAATCCGTTCAAATTATCAGGCTCTAATGCCAATGCTTTCTTAACCATCTCATCAGGCTTTCCAGTCCAGTTATTGTCGTTGGATAATGCGAGAACTTCCGCGTAAGGTAGCATAACCTCGGCTTTATCGCCCACCAGTTGATAGGCATGGGCAAATGCGTTAATTGCCTCTGGATATTTCTCTAGCACCTTGTAGGAACGCCCTAACATCAACCATCCTTTAAGGTTATTCGGCTCTGCTTTCAATTTCTCGGCCAAACCAACCACCATTTTATTGATGGCTTCAGGGCTAGGCACTCCTGAATCTGCTTGGTTAAGTTCATTGCTGTGGCTTATGGCCTGATAGTTGCCCAATGTCCAATAAAGTGCAGCCGATAAAACAGGTATGGCGACACCTAGCACATAAACCAGCCAACGTCCTTGGTTCTGCATGTTACCGGATGAATTTGCTAACTCAAGATCGTCACTTAAGGCCTGCTCAAGTTCGACAACTTGTTCATTATATTGAACTTGACTAATTCCACCTGATTCTTTATTCGCCTTCAATTCAACCAATCGATCCCGTGCAATCCTGATATTGCGCAGATCCAGATCATCTGGCGTTGAATTGTCACGCTTGCGCCACAAAGGCGGCAGCACAATCAGAAACGCAACCAAGATCATGACACCGGCAACAAGCCAAAATACGCTATTCAAGATTGATCCTCGTTTTCAGCACTGTTTTCCAAGAGGTGACGCATTTTTTCCTGTTTATCCTTATCAAATACCGTTGTTGCAGCATTCTTTTTACGGCGTATAAACCAAAAAATCATTGTAAGCCCAGTTATCAAGAAAGCAATCGGCCCTAACCAAAGCAGGGCAGTTTTTGTTTTTAATGGCGGGTTGTACAAAACAAAGTCGCCGTAGCGGTCGGTCATGAACTGGATAATATCGTCCTTGGATTTTCCTTGTTGTAGCATTTCAAAAACTTGTCGGCGTAAATCGGCTGCAAGTTCGGCATTGGAATCAGCAATAGTTTGATTTTGGCAAACCAGGCAACGTAATTCTGAATTAATCAGTTCATAAGTCTTTTGCTGTTCAGGGTCGGCAAGCTGACGGTAATCGACAGCGAAACCTTGGATAGGGATAATCAGCAATAACACATTTAGCCACAGCTTCATCATGATTCCGCCTGCAATTTAGCAATCAAGGGGAGAAACGTATTTTGCACGTCTTCTTCCGTCACCGGTCCAGTATGTTTATAACGGACTATGCCTTGTTTATCTATCACAAATGTTTCAGGTACTCCATAAACGCCCCAATCTATACCGATCCTTCCATCGCCATCCATAACGCTGTCGTTATAGGGATTACCCAGCGTTTCCAGCCATTTTTTTGCGGCTTCGGGATCATCTTTATAATTCAAGCCAATAATAATAGCTACTTGCTGTTGTGCTAACTGGTTCATTACCGGATGTTCCGCACGGCAAGAAACACACCAGGAGGCCCATACATTAAATAACCAGACTTTACCTTTCAAATCGGCTGGGGATAGTTTCTCGTTTGCCGCATTGAGTTTAGGTGCAGAAAATACCGGTGCAGGTTTGTTTAGCAAAGGCGAAGGAATTTCTCCCGGCTTCCCTTTTAAGCCCAACGCCAAAAAAACAGCCAGGACGATAAACAATATCAGTGGGATGATGTACTTAAGCATTAGGGTCTTTTAGTTTGACGTACGTATTAGAACCACCGGTATCGCTATTTTTTCTATCTTCTAATTCTATGTAATTCAGCGATCTAATTAATTTGCCCAACTTAGAAAAACCAAAATTTCGAGGATCAAATGAACTATTTATGAGATTAATGCAACTACCAACGCCACCTAGATTTGCCCAACCGTCTTCCTCAGATGCTGATTTAATTGCCTCAATAATTAATTTTTTTAATTCAGGATCAGCTAATGATTCGATGATTTTAGGAATCAAATTATTTTTTTCAGGTAAAGCTAAATCATTATCTTTAATTGGCGATTTGATTTCTGTAAGCAAATTCATTGTTTCTTCATCAACCATAATTGTTTCAGTAAAAATAAATTTGTTACATGCCGCCCGAAATGCTTCTGGTGTATTTCGTTTACCTATTCCAATTACTTCAAGACCCTCCTCTCTTAAACGAGTTGCTAGTTTAGTAAAGTCACTATCGCTTGAAACCAGAAAAAAACCATTAAATTTGCCCGTATAAAGCAAGTCCATTGCATCAATAATTAAAGCAGAATCAGTCGCATTTTTTCCCGAAGTATAACCAAACTGTTGTATCGGTTGAATAGCATGTTTATTAAGAACATTTTTCCAGCTACTTAATTGTGTGTTCGTCCAGTCCCCATAACAACGCCTTGAAGTTGCATCCCCATACCTTGCCGCTTCAGTGAGTATGGCTTCTATAGCCTTAGCTTGTGCATTGTCGGCATCAATTAATAAAGCAAACCTTTTAATTTCAGTAATGTTCATGGTTTGATTGGTTCTTTTTTAGCACTTCTATAACGCTTATCGCAAGTGGCACATAATCCACCGATTGCCATGAACACGGCACCTAGCCATATCCAGCGGATAAAGGCTTTGTAATAAATCCTTAGGCTCCATGCGCCTTCCTCGCCCAGGGGTTCGCCAATGGCAACGAACAGATCCCTGAATAAACCGGCATCAATAGCGGCCTCGGTCATGGGCATTTTTTGTACTTGGTATTCTCTTTTTTGTGGTTCAAGAGTGACATCCGCACTGCCTTCATGGCTCACGGTTATCAAACCCTGTTGTGCAATGTAATTAGGGCCTTGGGCTTGTTTGATACCTTGGAATTTAAATTGATAGCCGGACATGTCGAGCGTTTCGCCAGGAGCCATGCGTATATCTTTCTCGACGCTATAGACAGAGGTCAGGGTAATGCCGACCACAAAGACGGCAATGCCAAGATGGGCAATCGTCATGCCATAAAAACCAGCAGGTATTTTTGCCAGACGTTCCCATGAAAAACCTTTCTCACCCATTCGGTCAATGAAAGAAAGCACTGTCATTGCCACCGTCCATAAGGCCAATGTTAATCCCAGCGCAGCAGCCCATGAATAAAATGGCATAAGTAGCGGCAGTAGCATCCCGCCTATAACACAAGCCATAATCATCCAACGCACGCGGGAGGCAAGATCACCCAGACTATCCCGCTTCCAACGTAATAACATCCCCCCACCCACGGCAATCGCCAACGGTGCCATTAAAGGTATAAATACCGCATTAAAATACGGAGGGCCGACTGAAATCTTACCCAAGCCCAGCGCATCAACCACTAAAGGATAAAGCGTACCCAGCAAAATGCTGGCGGCAGTCACGACCAGTAAGGCATTATTAATCAAAATGACCGATTCTCTCGACACCGGTTCAAAGGTCGCGCTAGATTTCACTGCCGGTGCCCTTACTGCATACAGCAGCAAGGAACCACCGACCACAATTGCCAGAAAAATCAGGATAAACAGACCCCTGGCCGGATCACTGGCGAAGGCATGGACTGAGGTCAACACGCCCGAACGCACCAGAAACGTACCCAACAGGCTTAATGAAAAGGCAAAAATCGCCAACAAAACCGTCCAGGTCTTGAATACGCCACGCTTTTCAGTCGCCGCTAAGGAATGGATCAATGCTGTACCGACCAGCCAAGGCATGAATGAGGCGTTTTCCACTGGATCCCAAAACCACCAACCGCCCCAACCTAATTCGTAATATGCCCACCAACTGCCCAGGGCGATGCCTATTGTCAGAAACATCCAGGCGACGGTTGTCCACGGCCTGGACCAGCGTGCCCAGGCCGCATCAAGTCGGCCTTGCATTAAAGCCGCAATAGCGAAAGCAAAGGCTACAGAAAAACCAACATAACCCATATAAAGCATGGGTGGGTGTATCGCAAGACCTGGATCTTGCAACAAAGGATTCAAATCGCGCCCCTCAAGGGGAGCTGGAAACAGGCGTTCAAACGGGTTTGAGGTCAATAACAGGAACAGGAGGAAACCGATGGAGATCATACCCATCACGCCTAACACCCTGGCAACCGTAGCGTCTGGAATAGCGCGGCTAAATCTCGCCACCAAAGCCGTCCAACAACACAACACTAAAGCCCAGAGCAATAAGGAACCTTCATGTGCACCCCAAACGCCTGAAACCAAATACAATATCGGTAAGGCAGTATTCGAATTCATCGCCGCATATTTCACTGAGAAATCATGCGTTAAAAAGCTGTAAGTCAAACAACCGTAAGCTATCGCTACGAATAGTAATTGGGCAAAGGCCGTAGGTCTGGCTACCGCAATCCAGCCGGATGTGGATCGTGTAGCACCGACGATAGGTACAATAGCCAAGATAAAGGCCATGCACAAGGCGAGTATCAATGAGAAATGCCCAATCTCAGGAATCATGGTTTTTGACCTGATGTAGGAGTCACCTGTTTTTTCAAAGTCGCCTTAACTTCCGGCGGCATATAGTTCTCATCATGCTTGGCCAGCACTTCTTCAGCAATAAATACACCCTGCGCATTTAATTTGCCATGAGCGACTATGCCTTGCCCTTCCCTAAATAAGTCCGGCAGGATGCCTGTGTATTCGACGGTAACCTCTTTATTGAAATCGGTCAGCCTGAAACGCACCATCATTCCTTTATCTGGCCTTTCTACCGAGCCTTTGATGACCATGCCACCCAGACGAAACAATGCGTCTTTGGGCGCTTTGCCTTCCACCACATCGGTAGGGGGGAAAAAGTACATTAAATTATCATTGAATGATTTAAGCGCAAACGCTGTGGCTATGCTTGCGCCAAGCACCATCAGGCCAATAAGGATCAATCGCTGTTTTCTTGCGGGTTTCATAAGTCTTGCCGTTTTTGCTTGAGCGCTTGTTGTCTTAAAAAACTTTTACGCTGGATGATGGGGATAACAACATTGGCAACCAATACAACCAAGGCTATTCCATAAGATGTCCAAACATAAAAACCGTAACCTCCCATCGCCAGAAATTCCTGTAGGCTCATAGTCTGCCCTCGTCAGTAGCTTTCACTTTTACCCATTGGGAATTACGCTCCCGTTGCAGTAACTCGACCCGGGTGCGCAGTATCAGGGCAATCAGATAATAAACCTTGAACGACAAGGCCATTAGCAACAAAGGCGTTAGCATACTGACATGAATCGACGGCTTGTCCATTTTAGCCACTGTAGGCCCTTGATGCAGGGTGTTCCACCATTCAACGGAATAATGGATAATCGGTATATTGACCACGCCCACCAAAGCCAGAATAGCGACGGCCTTAGATGCAGTGCGCTTGTCATCAATAGCGCCATACAAACCAATCACACCCAGGTACAAAAACAGCAAGATCAATTCCGAGGTTAACCGCGCATCCCATACCCACCAGGTACCCCACATCGGCTTGCCCCATAAAGACCCAGTCACCAATGCGATAAACGTAAAACTGGCACCAACGGATGCGCTGCTAATCATGACAACTTCAGCCAGCTTAATACGCCAAATCAAGCCGATTGCCCCGGCAATCGCCATCACAACATAGATAAATAAGGACATCCAAGCGCTAGGGACGTGAATATAAATAATCCGGTAACTATCGCCTTGTTGATAATCCGGCGGTGCAAGATACAAGCCGCCGTAAAGGCCTGTTGCAGTTAGCAATAGAAAAATAATGACAAGCCACGGCATTAATCGCTCGGTAAAAGCGTAAAAATGGGGCGGGGAGGCCATACGATGGAAAAATCGGACGACCGGATCTGGAACTAAAAACATAAGGTGTTAACTCAAAGACGGTGATTCAAGATGAGAAGGTTAAATAGCAAACCATACCGTTAATGGCTTGTTATTAGTTTTTTAAATTTTGCAATAGGAGGGTATCCAGCTACGTTCAACCATATAATGGGGCACTTCATTAAAATCAAAATCCTCACCGTCTTTAATCATTTGCTTGACATCGAATAACTGCCCGACTTCAGGAATATCATTAAAAAACATCGTGTAAAAAGGCTTAACCAGTAATTTTGAAATCTTCGTTCCTATCGGGCCGATAAAGTTCCTGCGTTGTCCAACATGTGCGACTTCATCAATGGTAATTTCGTCCAGCAACTCTTTTAAACGAACACATACTTCCGGCTCGTCCGCTAGGAGGTCGTCAAACAGTCTATGCAGGCAAAAATAATAGGTGACACCCATCAATTCCGTGACAAAAGCCGGCGTGTCCATTAAAAAACCGGGGAATTTAGGGAACTGCTCGTATATCCATTCTTTAACAGGACTTAAAGGCACCCATTCAACCTTATCCAAACCGCAAGTACGCAGCATTTCATCGAATAAGCGCCAATGACAAAATTCTTCTGCCAAATGTACGCGACTAATCTTGTCTTCCAAGCTATGGGAGTTAGCCATATCTGGGACGACATCCCAGGCACCTTTAATGCCTACCCATTCGTGCCTGGCAAATTTGTACATGCCCGTCAACATTAATGTCATCCGATCCAAGCTTTTAGGATCATCCTTCATTTCAATGTAATTGCGGTAAAACGCTTCTGGGTCGGCCAGTGGCGTGCGTAATTTAACTGGGTTATCTTTAAAATATTTAAGACGTGCCCGCTTTTTAGCTAAATCTTTTTCTGCCTCAAACAATTCGCCGCCGTGTTGCTGAGTAAACTGCCAATAATCTTCAAAATTTTCTTTTCTTTGCTGTTCAGTAGCTGGGGTAAAAACGGAAAGATATTTGGCTGAATTCATAATACTTAACTCTCTGTACTTTGTTTGATTATTTGGTCATTTTACGGGATATTATGAATTTATACTCATTTTTAATGCGGCTGCCGTCGGCCATGGCGCTAACACCAATGCCATCAACAACATTGAAATCAGAATATTAATCTGTGCAGTTACAGGTAAACCGCTGCTTGCCATCTCGACGGCGTTGCTGGCAAAAATCAACACTGGCACGTATAGCGGTAACACCAGCAAGGATAAAATCATGCCGCCACGGCGTAATCCAACTGTCAAGGCCACCCCAACTGCACCAATCAAGCTTAATATCGGTGTACCCAAGAGCAATGTTAACAGCAGAATGCTTAAGGATTGGTTAGGCATTCCTAAAAAAACCGCCAACAAGGGGGCAACAATTAGCAACGGCAATCCTGTCGTCAGCCAGTGTGCCGTTATTTTGCCTAATACCAGGATTGATGTCGGATACGGACTTAGCAAAATCTGCTCCAGAGAACCATCGTCAAAATCAGATCGGAATAAACTATCCAAAGACAGCATGGTGGCCAGTAAAGCTGATACCCAGATGATCCCAGGCGCAATCGCTTGCAATAATTTTGGCTGCGCACCTATCCCTAACGGGAACAAGGTGATGACTAAAATAAAAAACAGCACCGGATTGGCAACTTCCGAACGTCGGCGCATGGCTAATACCAAGTCCCGGCGAACAATCGCGGCAAACGCATCAAACATAGCCATCAGGATAACCTTATGCGTTGCACATCAACACCTTGCAAATTAACATCATGGTGCGATGTCATGACGATCATGCCACCATTGGCACAATGTTCAGCCATTAACGATTCAATAAGTTCGATACCCTGCTTGTCCAGCGAAGTGAAAGGCTCATCCAATATCCACAAGACGTTATGGGTTATTAACAATCTTGCTAATGATAAACGCCGTTTTTGCCCGGCTGACAGGGCTTGGATTAAGGTGTCTTCATAGCCCGATAGCTGCACTTTATCCAAAGCCTGTTGAGTCGTCAGTAAGCCAGATTGGCCTAATGCCAAGGATAATTTCAGGTTTTCCAACACAGTCAATTCTTTCTTAATGCCATCCAAATGCCCGACATAAGCCATGTCTGAATAATACTGGCTTTGCGGAATTTCTTCTCCGCACCACGAAACTGCCCCGGTATCAGGTTCACGAAAACCACAAATG
>Ga0302323_100001939_pt1 | contig 16838 bp, 14 predicted proteins | sample Fen_T0_3_FD_201950 | JGI IMG/M metagenome (GOLD analysis project Ga0302323, IMG submission 201950) | Peat permafrost microbial communities from Stordalen Mire near Abisko, Sweden - Fen_T0_3 | ecosystem: Environmental > Terrestrial > Soil > Wetlands > Permafrost | place: Sweden: Abisko... | reverse complement strand
CGCGGACTCAAGATTCTCCATGAGCGGAACCGTGGCTAGAAGCAAACGGACAACCACGTCCAACCCAAGCGAGTACAGCTCGCAGGCGGCGCCATGGAAGCGATGATACTCGAGCCCCTCGCTGGGGCCGACCTGCCCAAGGCGGTGGCTGTGCTGGCTGCCGGGGCGCCAGCCGCCAAGCTGATGGCGGTGCGTGGGATGTCGCCCATGCGGCCCGCGGAATTCCTGATTGCAGTGTACCAGCTTTCGTTCGACGCCGACGCCGCGGTGAAAGGTGGGGCCGAGGCCGCGCCAGCGAATCTGCCCGACAAGATCGTGCTGGGTCCGCTAGGCGACCCGCTGCCCGCGCAGGTGCTGCATTTTTTCGCCGAACGCCTGCCTGTCGCGCGGCGCCAGGCCATCGAGAAGATCCTCTTCAACCGGGCCACCGCCGACGAAACCTTCGTGCTGCTCGGCAAGCGGCTGGATGAAGGCAGTCTCGAACTCATCTTCCAGAACGAAGTGCGTCTGCTTCGCTGTCCTGCGCTGGTCGAGGCGCTGTACTTCAACAAGAACGCTCGCATGTCGTCGGTCAGCCGCGCGCTCGAACTCTGTGCGCGCAATGGCGTGCGTCTGGACGGAATTCCCGCCTATGCCGAGATTGCCAGCGCCATCATGGCCGATCCGAACGCCGTCGCGCCCTCGGCGGCCGACGATGTCTTCGCGGCCGTGTTGACCCTGCCCGATGCCACGGCTCTGGCATTGGCCCAGGCTGGCCTCGACGGAGGCAAGGGCGGCGCCGAGGAAGCCGGGGAGGACGGCAAGAAGAAGATCAGCAGTTCCTTCATCAAGTTCGACGAACTCAAGATTTTCGAGAAGATCCGCCTCGCCACCATCGGCAACGCCTACTGCCGTTCGGTCTTGATTCGCGATTCCAACCGCTTGGTCGCCATGTCGGTGGTTCGTTCGCCCGCCATCACCGATGGGGAAATCGTCGCCGCGGCGGCCAACCGAGCGGTCTGCGACGAGGTGATTCGCTTCATCTCCAACAGCCGCGAGTACACCAAGGACTACGCGGTCAAGCAGGCGCTGGTGAACAACCCCAAGTGCCCGCTGGCCTCGTCGCTGCGGTTGCTCAGTTTCCTGCGGCCAGACGATCTGAAGTCGCTTGCCCGCTCCCGAAACATTCCTGGCGCCTTGGCCACCGCCGCTAAGAAGCTGCTGCAAACGCGAGACAAATCCGGTGGAGGCTGAGCCAGTGAAGCCAGCGGGCGAACCGGCCTTGCATGTCCGGCTCGGGCTCGTGCTGTTTGCCCCAAGTACCGGGCTTCAGGGAATCATCGAGCGCAAACGCGGCGCGGTTCGCGATGCTTTCTATCTGGTGTTCGTGTCGGTTGTTGCTTTCCGGCTGCCGGAGCTGGTGCGGGCCATTCTGTCGTTCGCTCGGATTTCGTTGTCCGGGGGGCTGACCCAGACCATGGGCGTGGTGGGCGCCGAGCTGCGCACCGCCGCGTTCGTGACCCTGGCGGCGGCGTTGCTGATCGTAATCTTCGCCGGCCGCGGACGCAGGGATCCGTCGCTGGCCCTTGAACTTGGCGCCGCCTGCTACGTTCCGTACTTCTACGTGTGGAGTCCGCTGCGCCTCCTCGACTCGGACGTGCTACTGGGCTACGTGCCAGTGGCGGCCAGCCAGGTCGCGCGTGTGGTGGCGTGGGTTTGGGTGGGGGGGCTGATTCTGCTCTCGCTGCGCCAGCTCCGCCGAACGGGCGATGTCGTCTCGCCAGCGCCGCATGCGCGCAGCCGCATCGCTGGCCTCTCCTTGCTGGCCGTGCCCGCCCTCTCGCTGGTGCTGGGAACGGTATGGAGCGCGCGACACTACGACCTGTTGCGACCACTCGGCCGCTCGGACCAAGCGCCGGATTTCACGTTGGCCCGCGCTGACGGCCAGCCCGGCACTGTCAAGCTGAGCGATTTGCGTGGGCGTGTGGTGCTGCTCGACTTTTGGGCCACCTGGTGCCCGCCATGTCTGGCCATGCTGCCGGTGTTGCACGAACTTTACCAAGAATGGCAGCCACGCGGCGCCGAGTTCATCGGCATCGATTCGGATGGTCCGATGATCTCGCGCAACGAGCTGGGCGCCTTTCTTGCGCAAAGACCGTTCCCGTATCCGGTGGTGATCGACGACAAGGAGGTGGGCGGACTCTATGGTGTGTTCTCGATCCCGCATCTGGTGGTCATCGGGCGTGATGGACGGATCGCACGCGTGTTCGTGGGCGGGGTCAGCCGATCCCAGCTCGACGCGGCCTTGGGGACCGCTGCCGGGGGTAGCACGCAGTAACTTGTCCCTCGGCGCGCGAGGCATAGAATTTCGTCATGCGGATGCGGCGCTACCTTCTGGCTGAGTGCCTTGTCGTGGCCTCGGCCTTGGCAGGTGGGGCGGTGCTGGTGCGTGGCGCGGTTCGCCTGGCCTTCGCCCAGCGGGAGGTATCGACCGCGCGGGCGACGCCGCTCCAGGGCTCGCTTGCCGGCGAATCCGACTCGCTATCTCCGCCCAGCCCGAATGTTGTCCAAGAATTCGCTGGAACCTTCATGGGCATGGAGGACGATTTTCTGATTGCGCGCCTGCGCAGCCAGCCCATCGTGCGCATGAAATTTAACAAGGGCGGATCGTCGCTGTCCTTCCGGGTGGATTTCGCCGACGGGTCACGTGCGGCTTTCAAACCCGCGCAGACCAACCTGCAAACCATTCCGCGCCGAGAGGTGGCGGCCTACCGGATCAATCGCTTGCTTGGCCTGGGCGCGGTCCCGCCCGCCACGCCCCGGATGGTTTCCCGGGACGAGATCTTCACGCACCTGCATCCCGACACCGTGCCCATGCTTTCGCGTATTCGCGCCGAGACGGTCTTCGATCCGCGCGGCAATACCGCGGGCGTGATGATGGTCTGGGTGCCGGTGATCAAGGACTCGGGGCTCGACACCCCTGAAGGCATGCACGAGAGTTCGCGCTGGCTCACCCACGGCCAGGCCATTCCCACCGAAAAGCACGCCCTGGCGGCGCAGCTGGCCGATCTCCTGGTGTTCGATTTTCTCATCTCCAATCCCGACCGCACCAGCGGCGGCAACATGCTGACCAACGCGGATGGCTCGCGGCTGCTTTTCATGGACAACACGCTGTCGTTCTTCATCGAACCACAGGGAAGCGACAAGACCCGGGCGGCGATTGGGCGCAGCCAGCGTTTCTCGCGACGGCTTTACCAAGCGCTTGATCGTATTTCGGAGGAGACGCTGACCGCCACCTTGTCGCAAGCCTCGGAGGGTGACTACGAGATCCTGACCAAGCCGGAAATCCGCGCGGTGGTGTCCAGGCGCGACTACATCCAGAAATACATCAATGGCCTGGTGGCGACCTACGGCGCCAGCGAGGTGCTCTATTTCCCCTAGGTTCTACGAGGCGAGATCGATCATTCGCTGCATGGCGCGGGCAGCCCCGGCGCGAACATTCTCGGGCACGGTCACGCGGCTCTCGGCCGGTTCGTCACGCAAGGTGGTGTAGACGTTTTCCAGGTCGATGGCCTTCATGTGCTCGCACAGGCGGCAGGGTTTGTAGAACTGCTTTTCCGGGTGCTCCAACTCCAAACGCACCACCAGTCCGCACTCGGTCAAGATGGCCAGGCGGGTCTTTTCGGGATGGGTCTCGACGTACTTGGCCATTTGGGAAGTGGACATGACCTCGTCGGCCGCCTTTTGCAACTCGGGCTTCACTTCGCCGTGCACGATGACCACGGCGGCCGGATCCTCGCGGCGGATGGTGGCGATATCGGTCACGGTCATCTGGTGGTGCACGTGGCACGCACCTTCCCAGGCGAAAACAGAACCGACCAGGCCTTGCCGCTCGCCTTCGCGCAGCAGAGGCTCGATGCGCTCAAGGTATTCCTTGGGGTGAAAGGCGTGCGGATCGGGCGGGGGCAGGTACATGCGCTTGGTCTTCATGGCCACCTGGTAGGCCAGGTTCTGGTCGGGCACGAACAGAATATCGGGGGCGCCCAGCCGTTCGGCGATTTTCACGGCGTTCGAGCTGGTGCAACAGGCGTCGGACAGCGCCTTCACGTCGGCGTAGGTGTTGACGTAGGTCATGGTGACGAACTTGCGGCCAAGACCGCGCAGAAAGTCCTGGCGCTCTTCCAGCTCGTCCACGTCCACCTCGGCCAGCGAGCACAACGCGCGCTGGCTGGGCAGGAAGACCGGTACGTGCGGGGCAAGTGTGTAGCAGCCTTCGGCCATGAAGCGGACGCCGCAAAAAACCACAAGCCGGGCGTCCACGTCGCGCGCGCGCACCGCCAGCTCGAACGAATCACCGACGGTGTCGGCGATGGCCTGCACCTCGGGCACCTGGTAGTTGTGTGCGGGGATGAAGGCACGCTTGTCGGCCTTCAGGCGGCGAATTTCGTCCCACAGCCAGACCGTGCGCGCGGCCCGGCCTTCCTCGATCTGTCCGCCGCGCACCAAGCGTTCGATGGATACATCCAGCATCGGGCTAGATCTACCAGCGTGCGCGCGTGAACGCTATGGCGCGCGCAGGCTGGTGTTTGCACGTGCTCGCGCCTGGCCCGCGCGGCGCAGGGACTTGCCGGTTGGGCCGGCGCCGAGTTTATCGCGCGCGTCTTCACCGTGGCCAGGGCCGATCACGTCGCGCAGGTAGGCCTCGTACTGGAAGGTGTCCGAGTGCTTTTCGTTGTGGCAGTGCACGCACACCGTTTCCGGGGTCTTGAGGTGACCCGCGAAGGGCGATTCCTTGCCGCGCTTCTCCACGTGAATCGAACCCGGCCCGTGGCAGACCTCGCACTGAATATCCTGTAGGCCCTTGGTGTAGCCCAGGCTGGTCCCACCCACCTCGCCATAGCCGGTGACGTGGCAGTTTACGCAATCTTCGTGGGCCTCCTTGCCCACATCGACCAGGGTCTTCCAGGCCTGGGCATGAACTGTTCGTTTCCAAAACCGCGCTGCGGGCTTGTGGCAGGAGACGCACTTGTCGTCGCCCACGTAGGCTGCCCTGCCGGACTCCGCGGCCACGGGGGGCTCGGCCACGCGCAGGTTCGCCGCGCCGATGGCACGATCGAGTTTGCGCATGCTGGCCGACAGGGTCGGATCGCGCGGCAGCGCACGCCGGATCGGAATGAGCGCATTCGTGAAGTAGGAGCCGGCGGCTGGCGCTTTCCATTGGCCCTTGCCCAGACCGGCTCGCTCTGCGCGAAGCTCGTCGCGTTCGCGGAGTTTGCCTGCCACGAATGCGGGCTCCGAACCGGCGTCCTTCTGCCAGAGCGCGATGTCGCCCTCGATCCGATCGAGGGTTCGGTCGAGTTCGGCCAGCCGATCCTTCGTCTGGGCGGCGCCGCCCGCATCGACCAGCGGCGCTTCGGCCAAGCGTGGCCCCTTGCCGCGTAAAACGATGTCGAGCCGTCCCACCCGCTGCAGTTCCTCGGCAGGAGCGACGACATAGGCCGATCCCACGCGCTCGGCCCTGGCCATGCCCTGGCCAACGTTCTTACCCACGACCACGAAATCGGCGCCCGTGGTGCGGGCGAGATTGCGGGCCAGCGGCCGTTCGACTGGAGCAAGTAGCACGATCACTTCCGCCCCGGAGGCGCGCAGTCGAGCGATCTCCTGCTGCGCGGCCGCGGTTGGATCCTGGGCAGACAAGCCGGCTTTCGCGGCTACCTCCGGGTCTGCGATACCAAGCACGCCGATCTTGATCGAGCCTACCGTGGCGATGCGCGATGGTTCGATGAATGGCGCTGGCACCAGATTCACGGCCAGGCGTTTGGGGGCCACCAAGGCCGGTCCGCGGGCAAGATCGCTGTCGCCGAGGGCACTGCCGCCAAAGGGCAGTCGCGCTATCTCACGGGACAGGTACGCCGCGCGCAGGTCGGCCGCTGGGTGTTGCTTTCCCGAAGATGTGGAAGTTGGGGAAGCGGTGGAAGTTGCGGGCGCCGGATACGCGACGTTGCCGGCATCGACGAGCAGGGCCGACTGGCTGTGGCCAGCCGCTGCTCTGACCAGCGCCGAGACGCGCGCAAAATCCCCCAAGGGGTCGCTGGTGCAACCGCAGGGCTCTAGGGTTCCATGGATTTCGGCGGTATAGAAAACGACCGCCCTTCGTTCGTCAGTCACGCCAGCAGTTGCGAGACCTGGTATGATGAGACTCACAAAGAAGAGTAAGAAGAAGAGCAGGAACAGTTTAGATTTGTGCATCGGCGCGGGAAAAATCCCATATCTTGTCGTCCGTGTCGAAAGCTCCTGGGAATGTATGGATAATGCAGGCGGGCGTCGTCATAGGACAACTGCCAATATTCGTACGATCTAGAAAGAAGCACCTTCGCCTTGACAATTAGCTGCGTTATAATCACTCTCACCCGCTGGCTCACGTCGAGCTGACAAGGAATCTAGATCATGGCCGTCACTATCAGACTCACCCGCTGCGGAGGCAAGAAGTCTCCCCACTACCGTGTTGTTGCCGCTGATGAACGCAGTCCGCGCGACGGCCGGCTCATCGAGCAAATTGGTATCTACGATCCCAGGCAAGACCCGCCCGCCGTTAGGTTGGACATGGCGCGGTTGGATCACTGGCTCTCCTGCGGCGCTGTGCCCAGCGAGACTGTCGGCCAGCTAATCAAAAAGGCTCGGCGCTCTGCTGAAGCCGCTCCTGCCAAGGTGTGAATCAGTGACTGAGGGCGACACCTCCGCCTCCGTTGCACCGTCGGACAAGGCGCCAGCCTTGCGCGAGCTCGTGCTCTACCTGGCCCGCGCCTTGGTAGAGCACCCGGACGAGGTCGCGGTGGAAGAGGTGGACGAGCCTGATGCGACCGTATTCGAGTTGAAAGTCGCCGAATCGGATCTGGGTCGCGTGATCGGCCGGCAGGGACGAACCGCGAAAGCGCTCCGCACGGTGCTTTCCGCTGCATCGGCTAAGATGCAGCGACGGGCGATTCTCGAAATCCTCGAGGACTAGCAACGGGCGGGGCTGCAAGCGGCCCTGCATGTGCCGCATGGACTCGGAGTGGCTGCCCTTCGGAATCTTGCGGCGTCCGCACGGGACCTCGGGAGAGATTCCGCTGCTTCCGTTCAATGCTGGTGTCGCCCAGGGTGTGGTCCCGGTTCCGCCAGTGCATGTCCGTCTGGCGCGCGCCCAGGAAGTCAGCGAGGTCACGATGGTGGCTTGCCGGCAGGTGCACGTGGGCTTTCTCGTGCGCTTCGATGGCATCACCTCCCGTGAAGCAGCCTCGGTGCTGGCAGGCCAGGAACTTCACCTGCCGCGCGCGGCCTTTGGCCCCCTCGACGACGACGAGTTCTACGTGGAGGACATGGTCGGCTGCGAGGCTTTCAGGCCCGATGGTCTGCGCATCGGCCGGGTCACAGCCACTTTCTGGAATGGGGCCCAGGACGTGATGACAATCGTTGGAGACGACGGCGGCGAGCGTCTGCTGCCCGTGGTTCCTGAGTATGTCCTTGAGTTCGAGCGCGAATCCCGCCGGGTCATAGTCGATCTCCATGAGTGAAGGTAAGCCCGTCCCTCTTGCAGCCCCGCTTCTCGACGTTGAGTTGCTGTCGCTCTTTCCCGAGATCTTCGATTCTTTCTTGCGCACCAGCCTGGTCGGCAAGGCCATTGAAAGTGGCGTCGTTCGCGTGGCCCGGACCAACCCGCGCGATTTCGCCAGTGGCCGCCACCGCCACGTGGATGACGCCTCCTATGGTGGTGGCCCAGGTATGGTTCTGCGCCCCGAGCCGCTGGCAGCGGCCATCGAATCGGTTGAGGCTGCGCGCGGCCGTGCCCACCGCATCCTGCTGTCTCCGGCGGGGCGACTTTTCGATCAAGCGCTCGCCCAAGATCTGGCTGGCCGGGGGCGACTGCTGCTTATTTGTGGGCGCTACGAAGGGGTGGATGAACGCATCAGCGAGCTTTTTGCCGACGAGGTTCTCAGCATTGGCGACTACGTCCTGGCGGGAGGGGAAGTCGCGGCCACGGTCATCGTCGAGGCGGTTGCCCGCCTGATTCCGGGTGTTCTCGGCTGCGAGGATTCCGTGGTCGATGAATCGTTCTCCGCTGGACGGCTTGAGTATCCACAATGGACCCGGCCGCCGGAATTTCGTGGAATGGGCGTGCCCGAAGTCCTGCTCTCTGGCGATCATGCCCAGGTTGCTGTCTGGAGAAGGCTAGAATCTCTGCGTAGAACCCAGGCGCGCAGGCCGGATCTTCTGCTGCGTCACCCGCTGTCCGAGTCGGAGCAATCCCTGCTTTCCGGTGTTTCCGCCAAGCGGAAGAAGAAACCAGCATCGCAAAGATGACAGATCTTTCCTGTGGATATTGACTATGTGCCGCCTTCCGCGTAGTAAATACGCCCCCTACCTAAGAGCGGAACCATGAGCACCCATCCCCTGATCCGAGAAATCGAAAACTCGTTCCGCCGGGACAATATCCCGGATTTCCGTCCTGGCGACAGCGTCAGGGTGCATACGCTCATCAAGGAAGGCGACAAAGAGCGCGTTCAGGTCTTCGAAGGCGTGGTGATTGACCGTCGCAGCGGTACCGCGCTGGCGTCGTTTACCGTGCGCAAGATTTCCTACGGGGTTGGTGTTGAACGCGTGTTCCCCCTGCACTCTAGCCGCATCGAGAAGATCGAGGTGGTGCAGCGAGGCCGGGTTCGCCGCGCGCGGCTCAACTACTTGCGCCAACTGCAGGGCAAGGCCGCTCGTATCAAGGGTGAGCGCATTCAGGTGTCGGCCAGCGAAGCGGCGGTTCCGGCTCCCGCAGTTGCCCCGACCGCGCCGTCCGCCTAGCGTGTGCAAAGCCAATGCTTCGCTGTCTCTGACGGCAGCGAAGTATTGTGGAAGGGTTTGGCGAGGCGAACGGAGGGCAGGTTGGTGGGTGAACCCTACCCGGTTCCCACCACAATCAACCTCCGACCTGAAACGCGTCCTCGATGTGAACGAGAACGGGTGGCTCTTCGTCGAGCGCGAAGGTGACGCCGATAACGTCGAAGCGAAAGACGGCTGCCTGAGGGCGCTCCTCGTCGATGTACATGCGAGCAGCGCGTAGCACGCGAGAGCGCTTGCGGGCATCGACGGTTTCGAGCGCATGGCCGCGGTCGGTGCCTGTCCGCGAGCGAACCTCAACGAAGACGCAGAGGCCATCTGAACTGACCACCAAATCGAGTTCGCCTTCGGGCCGTCTCCAGTTGCGCGCTACGATCCCATAGCCGCGGCGTTCTAGGTAGTCAGCCGCAAGCTGTTCCGCGCGCATGCCCAGCGCCTGTTTCTTTGTGAGCACACGTTCTGCCATGAGGGATGGCGCTCCCTGGGCTCAGACACTAGGCAGTAACCGGACCCCGGAGCCTTATTCGCATGCGGCGGCGCCGCCGGCCTGGCAAGCGATGGGGGTCGGAGCCCCGACGGCTGGGTTTAGGAAGTCCTTGCAAAGGCAGAGCTTCTGGCAGCAAATCTTGCCCTTCACGAAGGCGATACCGCACGCGAATCCGGTGCTGCAGCGCTTGTCCAGCTTATTGCTCTGAACCCGATTCTGATCAGTTTCGCAGTCGCTATCTTGAGAGCAACTTGCGGAGCAGTACGCTTCCGTTGGCGGGTCAGGCATGGTCGCGCCCTGCTGAACAACCGGTTTTAGGCAGATCCGGCTCGGACACTCAAGTGCCTCCGAATTGAAAACGCCTTGGGCAGGTCCGGCAACCGTGAGCACATCACAGCGACGACCGATGGCCTTGTCCTCGCAACCCGTGTTGCCAAGCAGTGCTACGGCCGCTAGCAGAAACGCACCCAGCAGAGAACGCAGCAACAAACCTGATGGTAGCTTTTGGGCATTGGCACGCGGATTCTGGCTCATCAAAGGACTCCTTCTGTCCGGTTCGGCCGCGAAAATAGTCAAGTACGGCAAGGCGCCAAGGACGGTCATCTTAGCGAGGCAAAGCATCATGTCAACAGGGAATCGCAGTTCCGAACGACCACGTTTTACTTCGCGGATCCGCGATGTTAGAGAGCGCAGCGGTGGATGCTTCTCGCTTGACACAGCAGATCGCCCTGCCTAGGATGGCTCGATTTTCTAGCCTACCAGCGACGATCATGTGCTGCTCTCCCGATGACAGGTCGGGTTTGCCGTGCGTGAAAGCCCGCCTCTTATCGATTCAAAATTGCGTGTTGAGGTCGGCGAAAACGATTTCGAATTGCAGGCCATTTCATCATTTGCCCGTCCAACCTTCCCCCGGGCGGGCGCCACTTGTGAGGTCCATCCATGAGCCGTGAAAAGGGTTGCGCTCTGTTCCTCGTGTTCGCGTTCACCATGGCAGTCGCCCCGGACGCTTACGCACAGAAGAAGAAGAAGAAGAAGACGGACCAGAGCACTCCGGCGACAGACACGCTGTCTGGAGGTCCAGGCAAGAGCAAGTCCGCGACGGCAGCCGCGCCTTTGTCAGGTGGTGGCGGTACCGATTCGATCGATCGCGGGGACAAGTTCTACGGCAGCAATAGTTTCTACATGGCCTCGATCGAGTACAACAAGACCATCGAAGAGCAAGGCGGCGACGAGGGCAGCCGGATGGACGCCGAGTTCAAGATGGGGAAGACGCTCTACAAGCTGCACTTTTATTCCGCCGCGATCAGCTACTTCGACCGCATCGTGCAGAAGGGCGCCGCCCATTCTCACTACAATGAGACCCTGCAGTGGCTGGCTGCGCTCACGCGCGATGTGCCAGAATCCGCGGGCGTGCTCGAGAAGATCGGCAAGTACGATCGGACCGAACTCGAGAATCCACAGCTCTCGGCGGTTCGCGACGAACTCTACTTCCTGCTAGGCAAGTTCAACTACACCAAGAACAAGTTCAAGGAGTCGGTTGAACTCTTCAACATGGTGAATCCGAAGAGCCCCTTCTACGTGCAGGCCAAGCTGTTCGAAGGCGCGACCCACGTTCGTGAATATGCCGCAAAGCCGGCGGTGGAGGCCTTCAAAGAGGTCTTGCGCGTCGCTGAAGAAAGTTCGGATCCCAAGGTTCGCCCATTCCAGGATCTGGCCAATCTGTCGCTCGCCCGCGTCTTCTATTCGACAGGGCAATTCGTCCTCGCGACCAAATACTTTGACCGCGTATCGCCAGATTCCTACGACTGGCCGAACAGCCTGTTCGAGTCGTCCTGGGCGAATTTCATGCTCAAGCAAGCCGGATACTCGAAGGCCCTGGGTAACATCCACACCTTGCGCGCGCCCTTTTTCGAGTACTTCATCAAGCCCGAGTCTGCGGCCGAAGCGCTCACCGTCAAGGCGACCATCTACTTCTATAATTGCCTTTTTGATCGCGCTACCGACGCCATCAGCGAATTTGAAGAGAGCGTGCCCGATATTCGCAAGGGGCTCGACGAGATGCTGAGGAAGTACAAGGACAATTCGGATTTCTTCGACGCGGCGGTCAAGGTCCGTATGGGGCGCTCGGGCATGAAGGCCATCGTCGAGCGTGCCGCGCGAGCCGTGCTAACCGACCGCAGCTTGGCCAAGCGTTTTGAATACGTGCGCGAGCTCGACAAGGAGCTCGCCGCGCATGACAAGGCGGACGTGGCTTGGAAATCAACGGCGGTGGCCAACAACATCTTCTCCGACATCGGCGTGAACCGTGCGCTCATGGTGAACGAGGCCGGCGAGATGGCGCGCAAACGCATCGAGCGTCTGGTTGGCGAATTCGCCGCACTCCACACCCGAGTGGTCAAGATCAAGTTCGAAATCCTTGAGGGCGAGAAGCGGCAAGAGGAGGAGGATCTTCGCGCCGAGCAATCGAAGACTCGGGACCGCAAGGCGAAGGACATCGTTACCATCAACGTGGACGACGAGCACCAGTTCTGGCCCTTCACCGGTGAGTACTGGCGCGACGAACTCGGCTACTACCGCTACAAACTCGCTAACAAGTGCGGCCGCACCGGTGAGCCTGAGCAGGCGGCAGTCGCACCATCGACCGAGCCCGGGGACGTTGACGAAAAGGCGCCCGCGAACCAGCCTGGAGACGGGACGACGTCGCCTGCGTCAGAACCTGCCGGGACACAAGCTGAATAGGGCTACCTGGGACTTCCACAGAGGGACAAGGAATTAACCATGATGTGCAATCGACTCTTCGTTCGCTATGTCTCGCTAGCCAGCTTTCTCACGGTGGGCGCGCTCGGCGCACAGGTGGCCAATGCCGAGGCCAAGTACAAGAAGAAGGAAATCGAGGTTGCGGGCGGCGCGCAGACCGAGCTGACCAAGCCCAAAGAGCCGGTCAAGGAGCAGAAGCAACAGACCGGTCCGACGCTAACCGTCGATGCGTTCGTCGGCCAGCAGCGCGATAAGATCAACAAGATCACCGACAAGCAAATCAAGTACATGGCGGACTTGATTCGCAACTCGACCGAGGACGATCCACAAAAACCCGACTACTACTTCCGCCTCGGCGAACTCCTTGCCGACAAGCAGCGGAACATCTCCTTCGAGGCCCGTGCACTTGATCAGAAGGTCTTCGAGGCCCAGCAGAAGAACCCAGGCCAGGCGGCCAGCCTCAAGCAGAAGCAGCAGCAGTACGAGAAGGCGGCCGAGAAGATGGCTCTGGAGGCCGTCAAGAGCTACGTCTCTGCCTCCAAATACCCCAAGTACAACCGCATGGATGAGGTTCTCTTTCGCCTCGCCTACCTCTTGCAGATGATCAAGAAGGAAGATCAGGCACGGGAATTCTTCCACCGCCTAATCAAGGACTTCCCCCAGTCCAAGTACGTGCCCAACGCCTACTTGTCTTTCGCCGAGTTCTACTTCCAGAAAGGCGAAATGGAGAACGCGGGCAAGTTCTACGAGAAGGTAGAGCAGTTCCCCGGCTCGTCGGTGTTTGGCTTCGCGCTCTACAAGAAGGGCTGGGTCGAGATCAACCTCGGCAATTTCAAGAGTGCGCTCGAAATTTTCGTCAAGGTCATTCAGCTCTGCCAGAACGGCAAGATTCCAAAGAACCAGGCCGGCCCGCTCGAGAAGGAAGCGAAGAAGGACTTGGTCAAGGCGTACGGACGTACCCCTGGCGCCAGCCCCGACAAAGCGTGGGATTTCTTCCAGCGGATGGGCGGGGACTACGCGCCCAAGATGCTCGAGGGTTTGGCCGAACTTTACTGGGAGCAGGGCATGTTCCCCGAGTCGTCGAAGATCTATCGCAAGATCATCACGCTCAACGAAGGCTCGACCCGGCTCTGCGAGTGGCAAAACAAGATCTTGCGCAACACGCTCTCGGCCGGCAACAAGAAGGATCAGGTCCAGGAACTCAAGCGCTTGGGCAACGTTTACGAGGCGATGGTCAAGAAGGAAGGCATCAAGAAGGACGTTTTGAGTGAGTGCAAGAACTCATTCCACGACACGGGCAAAGAGCTTGCGCTTATCTGGCACAAGGAAGCGCAGCGGACCAAGAACGCAGACACCTACCAGCTGGCTGGCATGGTCTACAAGGAGTTCCTCAGCCACTTCAGTGCGGAGAAAGACACGGCGGAGATCACCTTCTACTATGGTGAGATTCTGTGGCAGATGGCCTCGTGGAAAGAGGCGGCCGAAACCTACACCCACGTGGTTGAGCTAGACCCCAAGGGCAAGTACGTAAAGGAATCTGCGTACGCCGCCGTGCTTGCCTGGAAGAACGCGCTCAACATCGATGATCACGGCGACTCCGTGGACAAGGACAAGAGCAAGGAAAAGGATCTAAAGCCGCGCGAGATCCCCGAGTTCCAGAAGAAGATGATCGGTGCTTTCGACACCTATATCAAGTACGTGCCCGATGCGCCGGAGTTGACCAAGATCAAGTACCGCAAGGCGCGCGTCTTCTACGACTACAACCACTTCGACGAGGCCATTGTGCTCTTCGCGGACATCGTCGACCGTCACGTGAACGACGAACTCGCTATCTACTCGGCGAACCTTCTGCTCGACTGCCTCAACGTTCTCAAGCGCTACAAGGATCTGCTTGCCACCGTCGAGAAGTACCTGGGCAATCCGATTCTCATGAAGGACCAGGAGTTCCGCAAGCAGATGGTTTCGCTCAAGACCGATAGCTTGGTTGCCGAGGCGAAGCAGTACGAGAAGGAGAAGAACTACAAGGAATGCGGCATCTCCTTCGTGGCCGCGGCTGAAACGATTCCGGACCACAAGGATCACGCCCAGCGCCTCTACAACGCTGGTCTTTGCTTCCAGAATGCACGCTTGGTCGGCCAGGCCATCAAGGCGCGTGAGCAGCTTATCGCCGCCCACCCCAAGGACAACTTGGCTCAACGCGCGCTGTTTCAGATCGCATCTGGTTATCACCAGCTGGCCTACTACTCAGAGGCGGCAAAGCGATACGAAGAGTTTGCGGGCAAGTTCCCCGGCGAGAAGCAGGCCTTCACTGCGCTTGGCAACGCCTACTCCTTCCGTATCGGCCTTGGCGAGTTCGACAAGGCGATCGACGACATGAACAGCTTCGTGAAGTACTACGGCGACAAGAAGCCCGCCGATACCGCAACCGTGGTGTTCCAGATGAGCGAAGTGTACGAGAAGCAGAGCAAGACGGACGAACTCGCCAAACACCTCGACGCTTACCTCAAGAAGTGGGGCGCCAAGGGCGGAATCGACAAGCAGATCCTCGCGCACTTCAAACTGGGCGAAATTGCCTGGAAGAAGTCCTGTCCTCAGGAAGGCGTCAACGGCGCCTGCCTCAAGATCGACCGCGTTGTAATGGATGGCAAGCGAAAGGCTTTCTACCAAATCAACCAGGGCATCAAAGACAAGAAGAAGAAGCTCAAGGAGAAGCTAAGTACACAGTGCGGCCCACCCACCAGCTCTAAGATCACCATGTACGATCGCCAGAAGCAGAGTGCGGATGCCGGCCAGAAGCACTTCGCCGAGGTGCTCAAGCTTTGGGGCAAGGGCGATGCAGAGAAGAAACTGCAGAGTCAGGTACCCAATCCCGGCGAAGCTGCCTCGCGAGACGTGTTCATGCGTTTCGCGGTCGCCGGCGCCGCTTTCTATCAGGCGGAGCAGGTTTACGAGCAATTCCTCAGGGTCAAGTTCCCGCAGGGACTCGACTTCCAACAGCCCACCCAGTTCGATAGCAAGAAGGTCGCTGAGGCGAAGAAGAAGAAGGGCGAGGACTCGTCCAAGAAGTTCATGGCCTATCTGACCGACAAGACCAAGCTGGTCGAGCGCCTAGCGGGGCCGAGCAAAGACAAGAAGGGTATGTACGACTTCGTGCTCGACTACCACGTCGCACACTGGACGATTGCCGCGTCGGCGCGCATCGGCCAAGTCTTCGCTGACTTCGTGAACCAACTCTACACCGCGGAAATCCCCAAGGATCTCAAAGTGCAGGATGAGTGGGGAAACCGCCCACGTGAGATCTACTGCGACAAGATGGTCGATACTGCCGAACCCATCGAGTCTAAGGCCGTCGTTGGTTACGATCTTTGTCTCAAGGCTGCGACGGAACAGTCGTGGTTCAACGAGTGGTCGACCATGTGTGAAGTCGAGCTCAACCAGCTTAAACCCAGCGAGTACCCACTCGCCGCGGAGGCCAAACCCGAGCCTGGCTACGTGTCAACACCCATCACCCCATCTGCCGTCGTGTCCGAGTTGCCCGACGACGTTCAAGTGACTTCGAAACAGTAGGAGCCAGGAATGACCATGCATGGACGACTTGGAATGTGGTCACTCAAGACCCTCTTCGCTGCTTCTGCCCTGGCTTTGCTGGCTGCAGGCTGCGCATCATCAAAGTCAGCCGAGAAGAAGGCTGCCTTGCCCGACGAGGAGGAGGCATGGGCGCCAGGGGACGGGCCGAAAGCAGGGGCCTCCAGCTCCGCTGGTTCGGCCAACAGCGGTCCTGCTGATATCCCTTTGACCAAAAAGAAGCTTTCGGGCCGCCAGGTCACGGAAGATCAGAAGGCTGATTTCGAGAAGGCGGCAGCGGACTACCAGAAGGCCAAGAAGGGCGGAACGCTCAACCCTGGCGACTGCAGTTCCCTAGCCAATGCTTTCAAGAAGCTTGCGGACAAATCGCCGAGCCTGCTTGAGGCGCGCAACAACGAAGCGACAATCTATCTTGAGTGCGGCCGAAAAGACGAAGCGGTCAGCATCTGGAATTCAATGGCAAGTGGTGCAAAGCCCTATGCGCCGGCGCTTGCCAACCTCGGTTATCTGGCCTGGCAGGGCGGCAATAAAGCCAATGCCGAATCGATGTTCAACAAGTCCGTGCTGGCCGATCCTTTGGTCGGCTCGATCTTCGCGCGCATCAATTTGGCGCAGATCATGCGTGAGCAGGCCAGGACCGCGGGTGAAGGGCAGAAGAAGACGCTCAACGATCAAGCCGTGCGCCATTTGCGTACGGTGTTGGCTTTGGACGGCAACAGCCTGCAGGCCTACGCCGGCCTGACCTACATCTACTTCGACCTCGGTTTGCCCGAAGCCGCAAAGCTGGTCGGTGCTCAGGCCGTTAAGCGCGCCAAGGAAATCGCGACTGGCGTATTCGAGGACGAGTCGACCGTCGCCGAAGAAAAGGAAAAGAAGGGTAAGAAGGTCAAGGCCAAGAAGGAAAAGGAAGAGGCCAAAGAGGGTAAGGAGGGCAAGGAAGAAGGTGCCAAGGCTGCCGAGGAAACCGTCGGGGGCTCTGGATACACCACGGAGATGAAGAAGGCCGTCGCGGTTGTGTACAACACGCTCGGCATGATCGCCCTTGCCAAGAAGAACTACACCGAGGCGATCAAAAACTATACCCATGCCGTCGAAGCCGACCCATCGCTCTACGAAGCGCGCCTCAACCTCGCGGCACTTTCGCTGAAATTCCGCAACTACG
>Ga0302323_100001938_pt1 | contig 16842 bp, 13 predicted proteins | sample Fen_T0_3_FD_201950 | JGI IMG/M metagenome (GOLD analysis project Ga0302323, IMG submission 201950) | Peat permafrost microbial communities from Stordalen Mire near Abisko, Sweden - Fen_T0_3 | ecosystem: Environmental > Terrestrial > Soil > Wetlands > Permafrost | place: Sweden: Abisko... | reverse complement strand
CAAGCAGGACCAAGCTGGTAAGTGCGCAACTGAACCGCAACTGCTGCTTGAGATGATGCATTTAAGTTTCCGACCCCTCGGCGCCCGTCACGGCATGAAGCTACGCCATGGGCAACTTTTTATTGCCAGTATCTAATGCTCTGCGTCAAGTGAGGATGACGCGAACGGTGCACTTGGGCATTTGGCCGGCGACGCTCGGCGTCCCTGGCCGATGCCGGCATTTCCCGCATCTTCACGGAAATCTCAGAAATCCGCGGAGACGGTGACACCGGCAGAACCCTTCGCGAGGTGGCTTCTGAAGCGCAACGGCCCGAGGTAGGCCTGCCTTACCGGGCGGGTCTGATCCGGGCGTGCGACGAAGAAATAGGTAGCCGTTCCGACAAGTGCGGCTCCGCCCACGACAAGGCTCACGATTTCGAGCGTGCCAAAGGAATCGTAGTCCGACGCGAGATCCGTAAGTCGGTTGCAGTCGCCAACCGGTGCACCGGTCGTCCCACATTGTTTGGTGCCCAGGCTACCACGAATGCGTTCCGACTCGCTCTGACGCGCATCTCGCACCAACTGAAATCCGACCCCAGCACCCACGCCCGCAAGGGCGACGATGCTACCGGCTACGATTGGGGCCCAACTGGCATGGGTCGTGGGGGCCGCCAACGGTTCAGGCATCTTCTCTGAAGGTTTGTGCCGCACGGGTTTGGCGCGTACCGGTTCGCGCTGGGCTTCGCCTGGCACGAGCGGCTTCAACTCTACCGAACGTGACTTCGATTGGCCAGCCTCGAGCTGGACCGTGAACGCTTCGGAAGCGTGGCCATCGAGACGAACCTCGAATCGATGCTCGCCCGGATCGACGAAGATCTCGGTGACAAGTGGGGCAGAAGCCGAGATTTTACCGTCGACGATGACGTCAGCGCCCTTGTTCTTCACGCGCAAGTCGAGTGCGCCCACCTGCTGCTTGCACAGGCCGAGGATCTGGCGTGAACGCTCAGCCGTTTCCGGCTTCTCGCGGGGTGGCAATAGCATCAAGCCGTAACCCAGGTGTTCGCAGGCGTCGCGCATGCGCTTGAGGTTGTACTCTGCCTGGCCGAGTTGCAGCGCCACATCGTAGGTTCGTCGATCGTTCCACAATTGAGTATACGAAGTCCGCGCTTCTTCCCACCGACTCGCTTGCATCGCCGAGCGCGCCTGCTCGAAGGTATGGCGACGAGTTTGCTCGTCCTCAGCCCGCGCCAGGCGCGGCACGACGCAGGCAGCGACCACAAGCGAAAGCAGGGCGTTGCAAACTTTGGATGTCATCGGACGGGCGCATCATAGCTGCCTGCGGACCAAAAATACCAGGAGGGTGCAATCGTTGGGATGATTCCAATCCTCGAGCAACGCCAATTGGTCGGCAGACATGCTTGGTCGATGGGCCAGATGGCTGACTGCCATCGGTTTGGAAGCCCAAACAACAGTTCTGTTTGTCCAGCTGCTTGGTGTTGGGTCACAACTGTTGCGTTCATGCCGGGTTAGTTGGGGGAGCGATAGTGCTGGCGGGGCGTCGAGTCTTACGACAGTACCTGTCGACTTCACGTTTCGGTCGTCGTTGGGTGGCACTGCGTCCGGGGCAATCGGCAACCCCTGCCCGGATCCCAACTGCAGAAAGACACGAATCGAAGCCATTCGCGGCGCTTGTGGATACGCGCAGCAGTGGAAGCTCGACCACGGCGAAAACGAAGGATAGTTTTACCGAAGCGAGGCGATCGCTGCATCGGCTGGATAACCCGCAGGCATTCAGTTCTTGGTTGTGTTCAATCGTCATAAGAACGGCGCACAAGTTGTTGCGGCGGCGCAAGTTGATGACCGTTTTGGGGCTGCGCCAGCGTGAGGCTATCGACCTCGATGCACTCATCGCCCGCTTGGTACCTCAGAATGTGTTGGTCGAATTACGGGCCGTCTATGGCTTGGTCGAGACTCTGTCCTCAACGACGCGCATTGCCTTCATCTTGTGTCGCGTTGAAGGCGTCAGGCTCGAGGAAATTTCTGGAATGTTGGGGATCTCACTGGCCACCGTGAAACGGCGCATCGCCGACGCCGAACGCCAGCTCGAAAAATGGACGGCACTTGGTCCGGCGCACCGTCGGCCAGCAACTCTTGGTGGAGCGCAACGTCGACGGAATGGAAAGCATAACGTTTCCTGAAGGGATCACGGCGTCGCTCCACCGCGAAGCGCGCAGGGTCGCGCTCTATGCTAGCCTCGGGCAGGTCGAACGCTGTCACAGAGCTCAAGCGGAGTATCAGTCACGTCATCCAAACGGTTCCCACGCAAAGAAGGTTGCCGCCAGCTGCGCGCGGTAGCAATTTTCATCGCGCTGTGCGCGTTCGGAATGCCCGCGGTTGCGCAGACGCCAGCCGTCTGTCCGGAGAAGGGTCACGATTGGATCGCTGTTCAGTTCGACGCATTGCAGCCCGGCAGCGCTTCAAATGCTGACGAGTGGCGCTTGCAGCAGCGGGTCAAAAAGCACTTGCAGGTGGAATTTCGCGCGCAAAATATCGATATTTGCACAGGTTCGGAATCGACAACGGTACCACTGGCCACATTGCGGATCGGTCGCGACACTTCCAACACGGCAGTTGTCAAGACCTGGGCGAACGACGCTCTCACGAATAAGCAGTTGAGTCGACGGCTCTCGCTTGCGGGTTTGCCCGACGACGCGCACGCCATGGCGATTGCTCTTGGTGCAAGCGAGCTGCTCGAAGCAAGTTGGAGTGAACTTAGGTTGTCTGCGAAGTCGACACAATATTCTGCCGTGCCGTCGGGCGTGCAAATGCACATGGCCGCTCGTGAACCCGCGCTGCCGAGGTGGGGAGATTTGGCGTTTCTTGGGGCCACCGAGGCATTCGCCGGCGGCGTCAAACAGTTTGGCCTTGATGTCCAAATCGCGATTGCTTGGACGACAACATTGGATGCGGTTGTCCGCGTTGGCGGGCGCTCGTCGCTCAGCACGACGTCTGCCCATGGCAGTGTCGTGGCAGACGGTTGGTTGGTCGGGGCGGGAGTCGATTACACCATTGCTTGCCCTGCCCCGCGGCTTCGTCTGCTGCTTCTGGGACGGGCCGATTTCATGCGCCTAGATTTTACGGCATTAGCCAAAAAGGGTGCGACTGCGAGCTCTGCCGCCGGCAACACTGGGTGGTTGTCGGCAGGCTTGGGGCTGGATGCTCGAGTAGGTCAGCGTGTTTCACTTGGTGGTGGATTCCTAGCGGGCAGAGTATTGCTTCCCCTTTCTGCCAGCGACGACGGCGTACGGATCTTGGGGATTACGAAGGGAGTGGTGGCGGCCCATGCTGGTGTCAAGATCCTCTTCTAGTTCGGTTGTGCTAGTTTGGGCGTTGCTGACGTTGGCGTTGGGGGCATGGGCTTGCCGTGAGCGAACACTGCAAGTGCTCGAACCAGCCACGAAAGCGCCGGCGGCGTCCAACGCCCCGGTGGCGGGCGCTGGCGCACCCAATGCCGGGATTCCGAATCCTGATGCTGGCACCCAACCGCTACCCGCCACGTCGACCTGCTCGACTGGAGCCGCGCTCGGAACAGAATGCATCTCGTCAAACGACTGTTGCTCCGGATCCTGTGGTCCAACACCGACAGGGCAATTGCAGTGCCTGCCCAACGTAGGGTGTTGGGGCATTTCAGTTCCGTGCTACAGCGCGAGCGACTGCTGTAGTTTGGCGTGTGTTACCCGCGCGAACGGCGCTGCCTGCAGCGACTTCGGCTACTGCAGTTCTAAGGGTGGGACCTGTAGCGTCAATTCAGATTGTTGCTCGTCGTTATGCACCGGCGGCATCTGTGCCGAATCGGCTCCACCGCCGTGCTTGCCCGCAGGCGAACTTTGCAGCGGCGCCACGGATTGTTGTGGTGCAGTGTGCGCCCTGTCTGGTGATGGTCGTACCCGGTGTCAACTGCTACTGGCTTGTCGCGTCGTCGGTGAAATTTGTGCCGCTGCAGGCGATTGCTGCGGCGGCACATGTCTGACGAGTCCGAGCGGCGTTGCGCGTTGTGGGCCGGCTAAGGCCTGCGCGATGCTCGATGGTAAGCCATGTTCGCGTCAGGCTGGCGACTTGTGCAAGACCCCGGATGAATGCTGTTCGCGTGCGTGCGTTGCTCAGGCCGCTGGCGGCACGCGATGTGCTGCCAGCGCCGGTTGCCGATCGGCGTGCGAACAGTGCAATCTCAATCACGATTGCTGTTCTGGCGCCTGCGTCGTCGACGCAGATGGCCTCAAACGCTGCACGCTCGGCAGTTGTGCTGCTGAAGGTGAAATCTGCAGCAAGACCGACGATTGCTGTCAGACCGCTGGCGCGCAGAAGTGCGTTGAGGAGCCTACAGGGCAAAAGTACAAGCGCTGTCGGCGCGACGCGCCAGCGACTGAATGCATTGCTGACGGAGACGCGTGCGCGCTCGGTTCACGCTGCTGCAGCGGTGTTTGCGCTCAGAACTTGGCTTGGGAGTTCAGATGTGTCGAGGGGCGAGTTGCAGAGGGCCAGCCCTGTGCGAGCCTCCTCGATTGCGCGCAACCGAATTCCGATTGCGTGAGCCTTTTTGGGGAGAGGCGCTGCTTCGTCGTTGTGGCGCCGTAAACGCAAGCGGCCAGTACCGCGTCGAACCAACCAGCAAACGGGCACCACGAGACGAGCCGCATGATTTCGGCCCGAGAGCGGAGGGTCAATGAAGTACCGATGCACCTTAAAGTGACGGGTGGGCATGTCACCTGGTGTCGCACATTCGCGGCAGATTTGGGAGCTTGAGCGCTTGCTGAGCCCACGCACGGCCGGCATGCGAAGTGTTGGCAGAGCGCGATCATTGAGGCAGACTCGCCACCATTAGCCAGCAGCGATTACTGCGCGCGATCCCACCATGCTTGCACGCTTTTCACTTTCTTTCGCCCTCGTCATTGCTCTGAGCCCGAACGTCGCGCATGCGAAGAAGAAGCTCAAGGCGAAGCGGGCTGAAGTCCAGCAGGTTCAAGCGCGAAGCGCTCCGGCGGCTAAACCCTCAGAGACAGCTTACGCGCCGAATGACCTAGCAATGTCGCTTGATGACGACCCCCGTCCGGCATACGGCCAGGATCTCATTGCGGGTAAATCGAATGGTTCGATGCGCATGCTGGTGCAAGCTAGGTATCGTTCGACCTTCGTTCGTGAATCGGGGCTTTCTTCGAGCTCGATCGTTGCCGAGCAGCAGAAAGGCACGTTGCAAAACAATGACGGCTTCGACATCCAGCGAGCGTTTTTGCGCTATGTCGCGTCACCAACCAAGCAAATCGATGCAAAATTCCTCGTCGATTTTGCCGAGTTGAAGCACAACAACGTTTCTCAGTCGTTCAAGCTCGCCTACGTCGAAAGCCACATTACCAAGCGCTTGCAGATCGACTTCGGTCTACTCAAGCGGACCTATTCGCTACTGGAACTGCTGCCGATTGCTCAGCACGAACTTGCCGATCTCGGGCCAACCGACGACTTCATCAAGAACCAGGGCTATGCCGGGCGCGACATTGGTGCGGTCATCCGCTATCAGCCACTTCCCATGCGCCGAATGATGACGGTAAGCGTCGGCGCATACCGCGGCGACATCGACGAGGGCTTCGACGCTTCTCCGCTAAAGCTACTGGGGGTTCGCATTGAAGCTCGTCCAGTAAAACACTTGCGCCTGGGTGCTAACGCGGTCTGGCGGCCTTACGCCAATGTCGAGATGCAAAAGACCGTCGACGACAACACCGGTGGCATTGGTTACCAGAAGAACGTGACCAAACGCAAAGGCGCCGCCGCGGGAACCGACGTGACGCTCACGTACCAGCATCTCGAGGTGCGCGGCGAATTGCTGTTGGGGCAGCGCACTGATCCAATCCAACCGTTGAATGGCAGCCAAGGGAGTTTCTGGTCCGCTTGGTTGCTAGTCTCGCCAAAGATCCCGGTGGGTAAATGGTTACTCGTGCCTGCCGCCAAGGCAGAGATCCTCGATACCGATGCGCTCAATTCGGGCGGGCGACGTCGAGTTCTGTCAGGTGTTCTCGGTGTCATGCCGGCTTCGGGGCTCCGGATCATCGCTGATGTGACGCATACCTGGACTGATGTAGCGCTAACCTCGATGCAGAGTGTTCCCTGGACAAGTGGTGCAAGTAAAATTTACGTACCGGAGCCCAGCGCTACGAGTGTCACGCTACAAAGCCAGCTGGTCTTTTAGCGGCTGGCCTGCACCAACTATTCCAATTCGGGTTTCGGCGGCGCTGCGTCGGGCGGTATGCTTGGGAATTCCAGGATCGAATCGCCAGCAACGTTTTCTTTGGTCCAACCCATGCGCAGCGTAAGACGTTCCACCAATAGGTATGTCACCGGCAACACGATTAGCGTCAGGATCGCGGCCGATATCGTCCCGCCCACGATGACCACGGCGATCGGTCGTTGAGTATCGGCGCCCATGGCTTTCGAGAACGCGGCTGGGAGCAGGCCGAGCGCCGCGAGTGCCCCCGTCATCAACACTGCCCGCAGGCGCGAGATGGCACCGGTCGATATCGCTGCTTCCAAAGTAGTACGCCGGTTGCGCTTTTCGCGGATTGAGGAAAGGACGAGCACGCCATTGAGCGAGGCCTGGCCCACTAGGGCAATGAAGCCGATTGCCGCCGATATATTGAACGGCATTCGATTCACCCAGAGTGCGAACACCCCGCCGACCAAGGCAAAGGGTACGTTCGACAGGACGAGAAACGCTGGGGCTCCAGCGCCAAATGCCTGGAACAGCAACACGAACGTCAAAAGGATCGCAATCGGTACGACCAACAGGAGCCGGTTCATCGCACGCTGTTTCGACTCGAACTCGCCGCCCCACTCCCATTCGAGACCATCGCCGCGTTGAAGGACGGCATTGACCGCCTTCTGCGCGTCGTTTACGAAAGAACCCATATCGCGGCCGCGGACGTTCATCCGCACGCCGATGTAGCGTTGGCCGTTCTCACGATTGATGGCCGCGCGGCCGCGGTCGAGCATGATGTCGGCAACCGACGAGAGTGGGATCAAGGCGCCGTTTCTGGTCGGGATCCGAAGATTGGATACGTCCTCCACGGTTGAACGATGTCCCTCGGGCAGACGCAGCACGACGTCAAACACCTTCTCCCCTTCCCAATACTCAGCCGCAGCTTTGCCGCCCAACGCTGTGGCCACGAAATTTTGCACTTCGGCGATGTCGATACCAAATCGGCCAAGATCCGAGCGACGTGGCCGAACCAGGACCTGAGGTGTCTCAGCGCTCTTGAGGATCCCGAGATCTGCGACCCCGCGCACCTTTGAGATCGCGTCCTTGGCCTTCTCCGCGGCAGCTTGAAGCCGCTTGAGGTCATGGGCGTAGATCTTGAGTGCGATTTGACCGGGTTGGCCCGAAATGTTGTCGTTGACGTTGTCGCGAATCGGTTGGGAGAAATTGACTTCGATCCCAACTGTTTTCACAATCTCGCGATTCATCGCCACGATCACCGACTCAAGTGAGGGCGTTTCCTTGGGCCATGCCTCCATGGGTTTGAGTCGCACGAAGACTTCTAGGTTGTTGGCCAGCGACGGATCGGTCCCATCCTCGGGGCGACCGAGCTGCGACAGACGGGTTTCGACCTGAGGAAATTGACGAATCACAGAGTCGAGCACGGGTACGAGTCGGCGCCCTTCGGTTAGCGAAATGTTCGAGGGCAGGGTGTAGGTCAGGTAAAGGGCGCCTTCGTTGAGCTCCGGCAAGAACTCGGTGCCGAGGTGCGACATTTGGTAAACCGAGAGACCAAGGAGCAGGATCGCCCAGGCAACGACCTGCTTCGGGTGCCGAAGTGACCAGCTGAGTGAGGGCCGATAGGCTCGCTCCGCCCAGGCGAGCACCGGAGAGATGCGGTGTCGAAGTTGCTTTCTGTAGGCGAACGCGGCTAGGACCGGAACCAGAGTGACCGACAACACCAGCGAACCAACCAATGCGGCCACCACAGTGTGAGCCAGTGGCCCGAACATGCGGCCTTCGACGCGCTCAAGTAAGAACAGTGGAATATACGCTGCAATGATGATCAACAGCGAAAACACGGTCGGGCGCATCACGCGTGACGTTGCCCATTGAATACTTGTCGTGATCGGCTCATGCCGTTCGCCGCGTTGGCCGACACGATGAACGATGGATTCGATGACGACCACTGCGCCGTCCACGATGATACCGAAATCCACTGCGCCCATCGATACCAGGTTGGCCGACATGCCGCGGGCGCGCAAATAGATGAACGCCGAGAACAGCGATAGTGGGATGAGCGTGGCAACGATGAGTGCTGCTCGCAGATCGAGCAAAAACACGTAGAGGACGACGACCACCAGGAACGCGCCCTCAAGCAGATTTCGCGATACTGTTTCGAGGGTTTTGTTGACGAGCTCGGTTCGATCGTAGAATGGGACGATACTGACGCCTTTGCGCAACACGCGCTTGTTGACCTCGTCAACGCGGTCGCGCAGGCGCGCCAATACCGACGAAGGATTCTCGCCGCGCCGCATGATGACGATACCTTCCACCGCGTCCCAGTTGGTTTCACGGCTGGCGATGCCTTGGCGCGGGGCCCAACCTTCCAATACCGATGCTACGTCCCGGACCCGCACCGGCGTGCCGCCGCGGGTTGCGATGGCGGTGTTGCGAATGTCGTCCAACGAGTGGAAGAGCCCGTCGCTGCGAATGACGAGTTGCTCGGTGCCGCGCTCGACGATTCCTCCGGACGCGTTGCTTGATGCAACGTCCAGCCCGTGAAACACGTCATCCATCGTGAGACCACGAGCGGCCAACACTGCCGGATCGGGTCGTACCTGGATCTCCTTGACCAAACCACCAAAGCTTACAACATCCGCGACACCATCAATGCGCAGTAGGCGCGGCGCCACAACCCAATCTTGGAGTGTGCGGAGTTCAAGCGGATCGTGAGTGTCGCTCTCCAACGTGTACCGGTAGACCTCGCCAATCGGAGTCGAAAGGCTACCGAGTCGTGACTCGGCTTGTGGCGGGAGCCGCGCATTGTGGATGCGCTCGAGGATTTGGGCACGCGCGAGATGAACGTCCACCCAGTCGGCAAATGTCAACGACACGAATGCAAGGCCGAACAAATTGTTGACGCGCACCCGGACGAGCCCCGGCGTGCCGTTTAGGGAGCGTTCGATCGGAATCGATACTTGTCGCTCAAGCTCTTCAGCGGGCTGCCCTGGGTAGAGCGTGATGACGTTGACTTGCGTGTCACTCGGATCTGGAAAGGCTTCAATTGTCAGTCCGCGCAGGGCCCAGACGCCAAAGGCAACGATGACTAGCGCGAAAGTGACCACGGTCCAGCGGGAGCGCAGAGACAGCTCGGTGACACGATTGAGCATTCAGGCAACCTCTCCAATGGACGTGGGCGCTACGAATCTTGGAGTGCGTTGATGAGCAGGAGCGGATTGCTCGTGACGACCTCTTCACCGGCGACAAGGCCCGAATTGATCTCGGTCCATTCGGCATTCTGGCGGCCTACGGCGATGGCACGTTTCTTATACTGGGCTTGGCCGGTCTTGACGAACACTGCTGTGTCGAGGCCGTCGGTAATGACTGCTGAGGTCGGAATGAGGAGCGTGTCTCCCGCCAGTTTGGGCTTGAGTTCGAGTTCGACGAACGCGTTGGGTCGAAGCTGCGACTTGGCGTTATCGACGAGGACTCGGACTGGCACACTCTGACGTTCTGGATCAACGACGCCAGAGACCAGCGTGACCGTGCCTTGAATCGCCGCGCTGGCGTCTCCTGGAATGCGAATGATAGCTGATGCACCAGCCTCTATCCCAGTCACCAGCGATTGCGGCACATCGCCAATGACTTGCACTTGGCTGAGATCGGCGACGACGCAAATTGTATGATCAAGATCAGGTCCAACCGAAGAGCCAGGCATGACTTTCAATTCAACGACCGTTCCAGCGCGCTCGGCCGTCAGCCAATACGCGCCATCTCCCTGAGGTTTGACCGCCAGGGAGTGCAGTTTCGCGTCCGAGGATTGAACGTCCACTTTGGCGGTGTCAAGTTCGCTTCTGGCAACTGCCAAATCGTGTTCCGGCACGGCCCGAGCAGCAACCAGCTGCTCGAGGCGATCCACGGTTGACTGCCGAAGCGCCACAGCTAGACGAGCCCCCTGTCTTTGACGCGTCAATTCGGGAAGCTCTGGCGTTTCGACCAGGACGAGGCGGTCGCCCTTCTTGACGCGATCGCCGAGACGCACCCTGACTTCGGCAACTCGACCGTGCAAGGGCGAGTATACTGGCTCAGTGAGTGCCTCGACGGTCGCGACTCGTGCGGTTAGCGGCGGAGGCGCAAGCCTGGCGCCGGTGCGTACCGGCGCCGTTGCGAATGTGACGCCGCGTGTCGGTTCGGAAACCAGCACGTCGGTCTTGGTCGCTGCGAAGGCTGCCTTCTCGACCGGGGTCTCACGACGGCAACCGAAGACGGCTAAACCCAAGCTAGTAAGTATCAAGAAGTGGAAGAGCCCTGAGTTGGTCATGGTTTATTCGCGAGCAGAACCAGGGCAGCCTTCACTTGCGCCTTCTGCGAGATGCATACGGACGCTCAGGCTGGCGGCGTAAGCATCCGACAACCCCTCGATTTCCTCGAGCATGAGGTCGAGCAGCGTTCGGCGAGCTTGGATTACATCCGTTACGGAGAGCAAACGCGTCTCGTAGGCACGCTCCACGCTGTTGAGCGCCTCCTGTGCCTTCGGAACGAGCTCTTCGACGAGTTGTTGTCGCCGCTTCCGCTGAGCGGCCCACCGCTCCGTGAGCGAAGGAAGCACCGCTTCGCTCAATTGAGTGCGGGCGTGGCGTTCGGCAGCAAACCCCTCAGCCGCCGCACCCGCTGCGCGCACCCCAGCCTGACCCCAATCGAATAGGGGCAGGGGAAGCGCGACGGTCAGTTCCAAGGAGGAGGCCTGATTGCCCGAGATCGTAAATTGGTCGTGGACGAACCCGATGCGGAATGTCGGGTCCGGCAGCGCCATGCGCCGAAAGTAGGTCTGCTGGTGTGTTGCCGCGCGCTCTTCTGCTTGCAGCGCCAACAAGTCCGGGCGTTGCTTGACTGGGCTTTGCGTTTGCAGCTGGCCCAGATTGGCACTTGACCATGCCTCGAGGTAGCGGCGAGCCTCCACGTCATTGCCAAAGCTTTCGCACGGCCGCCCCACCATAGTGGCGCATTCGGCTTCGAGCAGATCCACGTCGAATTGGGCGTCCTTTCTTTGTTGCTCGAGCCGACCACGTTCGAGCGTTGCGCGATCGACTTCAAGCCCGCTTGCCCATTGCTGATTCGCTCGCGCGGCAATATTCTTCTCGTGGTCGTAAGCGGCCTCCACTAGACTGGAGATCGCGGCAATGCGCAACTCGACTTCGGCCATTTCGCCGACCACGCGCGCTAGGTCCAATGCGAGTTGGCGTCCGACGGCGCAGCGCCGCAAGGTCGCGCTCTCGTATTCGGCTTGGCGAGCGGCTTGATTGGGGCCGCGCTTGCCAAGTGGAAAGGTATAGGACACACCTACACGGTAGTTCGGAACGTTTGCGAGCGGCGCGCTCAGATTCGGCGGGTTAGTGCGACCAATTGGAATCGTTCCCCAAGTGGCATCGAGGGTCGGATTGGGCAGAAGCTGCGACTGTAGCCGAGCAGCATCGCGGATCCGTGTTTCGCGCTCGGCAGAGCGCAATTCGGGTGCGGACTGAATAGCTCCGACCAGCTGAGCGAACTTCGTGTTGCCCTGCGGATGGAACGGCACGTTGCTCGATGGGACCGAAACGACTGGCTCGCGAGCCATGATCGGCAAAGTGACAAGCAGAATTCCAGTGGCAAGATGCGAACGGCCAAGACGGCCGGCTGTAAAGCCGCCGAGTGTTGTCCTTCGATTGGGGTTCCCTCGAGAAGCCACGCGCCGATTGTAGTCGCCCCCATCCTAATCGGCTAGCCGAAACTGGATGAACTTCATGAAGTAGCACTCATGTGCACAACGTCTGGATTGGCCCAAGCGACATCAGACAAGCCTGGGCGAACGACTCGCGTGCAACACCTGGCGTGACTGGACGCAACGCGGTTTCGGGTTTTGACTCGAGTCGGGTCACTCGTTACGACGCCTGGAATCGTCGGCTTAAACAGGCCTCTTGCGGACTCAACCGATCAACGCCAGAAAGACGCTCTGTCGAGGCATGGCGGGTTAGGGTTCGCGCTCAAGCGTACACACTTGGCGGGATCGGTGCTCGTCAATGCAGTTCAGCAACGCGGCTGACGCATACCGAGATGAGAGCGAGTTCATGAAACAAGAATGAATTGCGCTTCACTAATCACACAGCAGTGAGCGGAGAATTGTGGCCTTCGTGTTTGGCGAACAGCGATCTTCTGGCGCTGCCGCGAGGCCGTGACTATGTTGCCCGCCAAGTAAGCGCGAGGTCGACGCATTGTCGACTAGGGTGAAAGTTGCGAGATGCGAAGTTGCCGGAATACACGGCCCCCCAAACAGTTCAATGGCTGACCATGAGCAGCGCAATCACGCTGGGCGCCAGCAATCAGCGTACGCTGGCGAGGACTGCGGAACCAGAGTTAACCGTGCGACCCGCAGCAAGAGAAGAGCCCGCGGCGCGCGCCAGCCAACTGCTCGGAGACAGAATTGCGCTACGGTCATGGATTCAAGCGCACCAGCCACAGATCCAGCTCTTTGGCGCGCACCGCCGCGAGGCCGAAGCAGCCATCCGAGAGTCTCGCCTGCTACCCAACCCGATCCTCACTTTGGAGTTGGCTGGTCAGCCCATTTAATGTCACTTCTTTCGTGATTTCGCGAGAAGGCGCGCTGTGGACACGTGTATCTTGTCAACAAAGCGAGTTCTCTTCGGTACGGGCTTCTTCGGGCCACTAGGGTGGCGCCGGTACTTGCGGAGATCAACATGGGTAGCGCACTTGAGCAAGAACTTGCCGAGGGCTTTGGCGGGCATCGTGCGGAATGGCTCCCAGTCTTCCGTATCAAAGACGATCTCCATACCCTGGTGCGACGCCTGCATTTCAATAGCGACGAAGTACAGCGAGTCCTCTTCCTGGATCTTTTCGGCGCCGAACTTGGCGCGCAGAGCGGCCTGCACCGTCGACAGAATGTTGTAAGTGACGAGCGAAACGCTGAAGTCAAACAGCGCTGCTCGTGGGAAGCCAAGGGTATCAATTTCGTATTGCAGCAACTGCGTCAGGGACTGAAACATCGTTTCGAGTTTCCAGCGCTTGCGGTAGACGTTGGACACGGCGATTGCATTCGCTGCGCCTTTGGGCAAGCTCGTCAGAATTGCCATCTCACAGTCACGAGTTGATGCGTCCAGTCGAATGACTACGCGCCTGACCTTGAGCACCCCACCTTCACTGTTCGTCAGCACCGCGGTTTGCTCGAACACTTCTCCTGTATCAGTGCGACCACACGGCTTGAGCGATCCGATGGGGTCGAGTGGTCGATTGGCGTGTTGTCGGATCAGGAAGAACGCGTCACGTTGAGCAATGCCGAACAAGCGTGGGATAGTGCAGAAGTTGCGGTCGGCAACCCAGACTTCTTGTTCACTCACCCGGGCCAGAATCTCATGAGTCAGTGACCGCTCCTGAGCATGTGCGTCCTCGCAAGGAATCATATCTGTGGCGAGCATCAGCTCAGGATCGAGGACGACCAAGGAATGTCCAGGCAAAGGACCCGCCTTGCTCCGCATCAAGACCTTGAGCCGACGTTCTGTTGCCGCCAGATGGTTGTCATCGATCATCTTGACTCGGTATTCGTCAATCAGCGGTGGCAACTCCCCCTTCATGCTCACGATGCCGTCACCAAGTTTTGTGCTCGAGTGAAGCACGAACTGACTGGTCACAGCAGTCTCAATGCCATTGAGTTTCTCGTAGGCGGCCGGCAACGAGACCCCAAGCGATTCCTTGGACTCCATGAATGCCGCATGCACGGATGGGCGACTCTTGCTGACCACAACCCCCATCAAGTCGACCATTGACGAAAATAGTAGCGTCCGCGTGTACTGCTGATTAGTGCGTTTATCGAAAAGCGCATTGAGTTCTTCTGGCACCAACGCTGCTTCCATCAACGTGCGTGTCATCACGCTGCTTGGAGCTCTCTCGACATAGCGTTAGATCAATGCGGACAAGATCATGTTCGGGTGATGCACGAATGCTGCTGCGAGGGACAGTCCCTTCGTGCCATCCACAAGAAAAAGATCCCACAAAGTGCGATATGGATCTGATGGACCTAAATCAGACGGTCACCTTGAAAGGGCTGCCTTATTGGCGGCATTGGGGCTCGTACCGGCTGAGATGTCGCACGCAATTGGCAGTGAAACACAACAGCCAATCGCGGTCGTTGTTGTCGGGGGAACGCTCACAGCAGCAGCGCTGACGCTGATCGCCTTGCCGGTCAGTATGCTGCTCGTACTCAGAGCTCAGAAACGCTTCGCCAAGGTTGCTGAGCTCGAAGCCGTGCCCGTGGTTGGGTAGACTCGAGGTTTAGGGCGCAGTGTAGGTCAGGTGCAAGGGTGGCGGGTGGGCGACAGCACTTCGTGTGATGGTCTGGGTCGAGTTCAGCTGGCCCAGCTCGAACCTGGTTGGTTCGGTGTCACCTTATGATCGCCCGCAAGGTGCCTTAAGACCGACCGGCTTGACAAACCCGTTAGCCGAAGTATTGCGTCCCGGCCTCGCGACAGCCACAACCAAGCGCTCTGGCCACGGGCTCACCGTGGGTGATTCTGGCGAGCAAAAGTGGCGCGCGAGGGGTTCAACCCTTCGTCAGGTCTTGCATGAAATCACGAACAGACAAGCACAGGTGGCAGCTACCTATCGCTACCTACATGCTTGTTGGAACGATCGTCGCGATTCCGTGGTTGTGGTTGGTCGCGCGGTATTGGAACTACTACCCACTCTGGGATGCAGCCATCTACTACGAATGTGTTGTCGATGCAGCCAAGACGACGCTCGATCCGCGCGCGTACAACTGCGCTTCTCATCCGACGATGGGATACCTCTGGGTTCCGGGCTTGCTCACGCGAGTCTTCGGCCAATCTTATCGGGTATTTCTGGCTTACAACGCCGTCCTTGGTTGGAGCATGTCAGTCGCGATCGCCGATATTGCTCGACGGTTGCTCAAGGGCAAGGCCGATAGCATCGAGCAATTGCTCGTTGTCGCCACGGCAATGTATTGCCCAATTGTCGTGTCGAGCATTCTGCAACTGACCCCCGATTTCGGTGTCGTTGTCTTTCTGACACTTTCTGCACGTGCCTTTCTGCGCGAACGGCTGGTTCGCGCCATAGCTTGGGGCGTGCTCGCAGGGTTGTCGAAGGAGTCAGGTGTGCTCGCCTTTGGCGTTCAACTTGGCGTTTACGTCGTTGTATATGGCCTCAGGGCGCCAAACTTGGGTTGGCGCAAGGTTACTGCCATTTGCCGCCGTTCGCCGCTCGTATTGCTGCCGCTGGTCGGGCTTTGCGCCGTTGCCGTCTACGTGCTCACCAATGGCAGCACGGTGCTCTGGGCACAGGTAGACCTCGAGGGGGTGATTCGACAATTCACGACGGTATCCTTCATGGACAACGTCCTGCCGGCGAGCCTCGGGACCATCTTCGTCCTGAATTGCATGTGGATCCCGGCGCTCGTCTTGCTTGGTTATTTCACCATCTGGTGCGCGCGCCGACTGATACTGGCACTGCCCGCGCGCGCGCCTCACGATCCGGCATTCGAGTTTGTAGCAACGGTATTCGTGCTCGAGCTGGTGCTTCTGACCAGGTTTCGAACGTTCACCAACGTACGCTACTATTTACCAGTCTTTCCGTGGCTCCTGCTGTTGTCCGCCCGAGCCTTCTTGGCGTTCGGGTTGCCACGACCTTTGCGGCTAATCGGGCAAGGCGTTATCTTGCTGACAGTTGGAGCGTCCAACTTCCGCAGTTTCGATCCGGTATCCGCACAGCTCTTTGGTAGCATGAAGTTTGGCGATCATCGGCTATTTCGCATTACGTCATTGACCCGGGAGTGTTGCGGCCTTGGGCGCGATCAACTGGTGTACAATCTCGAGTTTGCCGAGATCGATCGGCTTTTGCGCCAAGTGCTGCCCTTCGTGTTGGAAGAAGGAACCCACGTCGTGGCCGTGCATCCCGAAGCGGATTGGAAACTGTTCGACTCGGTGGATTCGAAAACATTTCGGCGCACCACTCCACGGTCAGACACCTTCAAGGTGCCGTACACCGTTTCCTCGGCCGTTGCGGCGCGACCGGTCAAGTTCGAACGGATCTATTACGTTGCCCTGCCAAACATGCCGAACAGTCCGGAACTGATTCGATACCTTAACTGGTACGATATCGCCTGGCGTCGTGGCAAGTTTGAACATGATGGCTACCGCCTTGATGTTCACGAGATGACGCTCAAACACTGAGGCGCAGCGAAGTCGAAATGGTGATGCCAGCGCGCTGTGACTCAGAATCCCGGATCGGGCTCAGTGTTTCCGGTTGATGCCGTGCGCGATGTTGACGCTTTCTTTTTGACGTGGACGGGGCGGTAGCCGGGTCTTGGCACCGCGCCGACCAAGGGGAGTTTTTCCCCCGTTGCGGCCGTTTCGGCTTTTGGTACTACCACGACGGACGGCGACGCGGCTTGGGGCGCAACCGTGGGGGCAGTATCGAGCGCTGCAGTGTCTGTAGCTGCAGGTAAACCCACTGATCTATTCGGAGTCTGCGGTTGACTGAGGAGCCCAAACCCGACGGCAAGTGCCGCTATCACCCCCGCAATGATTCCAATCAGCAATGCCCTGCGCCGCGGCTTC
>Ga0302323_100001937_pt1 | contig 16851 bp, 13 predicted proteins | sample Fen_T0_3_FD_201950 | JGI IMG/M metagenome (GOLD analysis project Ga0302323, IMG submission 201950) | Peat permafrost microbial communities from Stordalen Mire near Abisko, Sweden - Fen_T0_3 | ecosystem: Environmental > Terrestrial > Soil > Wetlands > Permafrost | place: Sweden: Abisko... | reverse complement strand
CCCGTCGTCGTCAGCGTGATACGCATGCCCAGCGAATCCACCGACAAGCCCACCCGACTGATGGGAACCGCCAGCGGCAAACGTTCGACTGCGGCCACCGTCGAAATACGCTCGGCATCGGGACTCTCGGGCGGTGTGCCGAGCGCGACGAGCAGGGCGACGAGGTGAAGCATGCTGAGGTCACCTTGCACCCGCCATGCCGATCGGCATGTCCGGGGCCTGTCAGATTTGCCTAGGCAGAAAACACCCAATGGTCGCGATGGTTCACGCCTGCGCGCTTCGGCGTCGTACCCGGGCTGCCGCGCGGTTGGTGCAGGCCGGGAAGCTTGGGCGTCAGGCCTGTGTCGCGCGAATGGCGACGGGCACCTGGCGCGTCACCCCCCTGGCGCAAGCGGGGCTTTTCATGACACGATAGGTGGAACACATGCGCAAGTCAGGAAAGACAGCACTCATCACGGGCGCCTCGGCGGGACTAGGGTGCGAATTCGCCAAGTTGGCTGCCCAGGATGGCCACGACTTGGTCCTGGTTGCGCGACGGCGCGATCGCCTGGAGGCGCTAGCGAACGAGCTTGGCGCTGCCTACGGGGTTCGCGCCACGGTCTTGACGGCAGATCTGGGTGATGCGGCAGCCATGCGCCAAATTGCCGAAGGCGTTGCCGCCGCCGGCTTGCACATCGATATCCTGATCAACAACGCCGGCTTCGGCAGCCACGGCGCCTTTGCCGAGCTGAAACTTGGCCGCGAGTTGGAGATGATCGACGTCAACGTCAAGGCGCTCGTGGAGCTGACCCACCGGTTCTTGCCGTCGATGGTGGCCCGTCGCCAGGGATGCATCCTGAATGTGGCTTCGGTCGCTGGTTTCGTCCCCGGGCCGTACATGGCTATCTACTATGCAAGCAAAGCCTTCGTGCTCAGCTTCACAGAGGCGCTGGCCGCAGAGCTGCGGGGAACGGGCGTGACCGCGACGGCGGCGTGTCCCGGGCCTACCGCCACCGAATTCGGTTCGGTCGCGCGAAGTGACAGGACCAACTTGTTTCACAATCGCGCCGCCGCGGCCCCCGCGGTTGCCCGGCACGGCTATCGCGCCATGCTGGCCGGCCAGGTCGTCGCGATCCCAGGCCTGAAGAACAAGCTCATCTTGCAGGTCCTTCGCATCACCCCCCGAGCCGTCTTGCGCAGCATCGTGACCAAATTGAATCGCAACCGCGGGTGAGTGGCGTCCGCAAATCGTGCCCGCGGTTCACCTCGAATTCAAGTTGGGCAGATCCGGGTAGGACGCTACGGGAAGAAACACCCGCGCCGGGGGAATTTCGCCGGTTGCTCGCATGCGTGCGATGCGCTCGATGGCCACGCCGGAGGCAGGCGGCATGATGACCGTTGCCTTCAGCCGTCGTTCGCGCACCAGTCGTTGACCGAAAGTTCGCGAGCCATCACAGCCGGTGATGGGAGCCGTGGCGAGAGCGAGACCACGCTGGGAATCGATATCGCGCAGGGCCTGTCGGACGCCCAGGGCCATTTCATCATTGTGGGCGACGAACATACCGGGCATCTCTTCGCTGGCGGGAAGGGTGGCTGCCCAGCGCTGCACCGCCATGCGTGCGCCTTCGCTCGTCCAATCGGCGTTCAGCTCGACCAGCTGGAATTTGCCATCGAGCGATTCTATGAGGCCATCCAGCCGGCGCTGTGCCGATATGTTGTGCAGGGGACCGGTCACACACAACACCCGTCCCGCCGAGCCAAGGAGTGCGCGAATTTGCTGTCCGTGGATATGGCCAATCTCTGCTTGGTCGGGAGTGACAGCGAAGATCGCGCGGTTTGGATGTTGGCCGCGTACGTTGTCGACGAATGCGCCTTCGTTGAGCAGCCCCCATTCGAGCCCTGCCTGCGCTGCCTCGTGGATCAGCGGGGGCAACGTCTCGTCTTTCACGCAACTGACCAAGATGGCGGCAAGGTCGGACGTGCTGGCGTTCGTGATGGCCGCACGAATCTGCGCCACCTGCCGGCTGACATCCAGCTGTGCCGACTCAACCAGAATTTCGAATCCGCGCGCCTTAGCCTCGCGTAACGCGACTTCCTTCAAACGCTGCTGGTAGTCGTTGTCCAGCGTTCGCAGGAAAAGTCCCAGCGTCCGTCCCATGGGTGGCATTTTCTCATGAAACCGAGAAGGTCGCCGAGCTTCCCGGGTGGTCCCGCATGCCCTCTGACCGTCACGGAGATGATTTGACCACATACACCGTCGATGTGTGTGGCCGAGGCCATCAGCTCGCATCGGTGTATTAGGGCGGCCCGCGGCTTCGCTGCGCCTGCCTCGGGATTGCTGTGGATCGTGACGCTGTCCGCGACGCTTGCCAAAGCTGGGCGAATTCGTTACCTTTTTTGCGTGCGCAGTGCTTGCGCCGTGGCAGTCGCAGTTCGAGCGGTATCAGTCGTCTGAAAAGGTAGCCCGTATCGCGCGACGGTGGCGACGAGGTTCGCTGCTCGCTCGCGGTTTGCGTGCTTGGGACGTGTCGTGAATCGGCGAGAGTCCGAGACAGGATGGCCATGGCGGACAATTCCAGTGTCAACAGGCAGATCTGCGAGAGATTCGGCAACGACAAGACCCGTCTGCTGGACATTCTGTTGAATGTTCAGAAGGAAACAGGATGTGTCGCACCCGGGGCCTTGGACGACATTGCCCAGGCCCTGGCGCTAAATAGGGTCGAGGTCGAAAGCACCGCGACGTTTTACGCCTTCTTCTCCCGGGCAAAGCAAGGTCGATTCGTCATTCGCGTATGCAACGACATCATCGATCAGATGCACGGAATGGACCGGGTTGCTGCCGCCCTCCGTACCGAGTTGGGTATCGAGTTCGGACAAACAACGGCGGATGGCCGCTTTACGCTGGTCTATACGCCGTGCATCGGCATGTCGGATCAGGCGCCGGCGTTACTGATCAACGACAAGGTCGTCGCCCAGGTTTCCACGGATAGGGTGGAAGAAATCCTCGACATCCTTCGGGCCACCGGGGACCTGGAACAGATCACGCCCACGCTGGGCGACGGGAACAACAGCCATCCCCTCGTGCGCTCGATGGTGGTCAACAACCTACGCGAGCGGGGGCCCGTCATCTTTGCTCCGCCGAACCCCACCGTGGCCTTGCGACGGGCAGTTTCAGAGCAGCCCCCGGAAATCATCAAGACCATCAAGGCGTCACGCTTGCGCGGGCGCGGCGGCGCAGGTTTCCCCACCGGAATGAAGTGGGAATTCACCCGCGCCGCCCCGGGCAACCGCAAATTCGTGGTGTGCAACGCCGACGAGGGCGAGCCGGGGACTTTCAAAGATCGCGTGATCTTGACCGAGGCCGCCGGCCTGATGTTCGAAGGCATGACTATTGCGGGCTATGCCATCGGGGCCAGCGAGGGCATCGTCTACTTGCGCGGCGAATACGCCTACTTGCTCGCCTTCTTGCGCGACATCTTGGTGCAGCGACGACGGGCTGGCCTGCTGGGAATCAACATCTTCAACAAACAAGGCTTCGATTTCGACATTCGCATCCAGCTGGGTGCCGGGGCCTATGTCTGCGGCGAGGAGACGTCACTTCTCAGCTCTTGCGAGGGCAAGGCGGGCGAGCCCAAGACCCGGCCGCCTTTTCCTGCACAGAAGGGCTACTTGGGCATGCCCACGGTCATCAACAACGTGGAGACCTACTGTGCTGCTGCTCGGATTATCGAAAATGGGCCGGCTTGGTTCACGTCGATGGGAACTCCGGGCAGCGCAGGGACGAAGGTGTTCAGCGTTTCGGGCGATTGCTCTCGGCCGGGAATCTACGAGCTCCCCTTCGGCATTAGTGTCGCCGACTTGCTCGCTCGCGTTGGCGCGACCGACTCCATCGCGGTACAGGTCGGTGGCGCGGCTGGGCGCATGATCGGACCACGAGAATTCAAGCGCCGATTCTGTTACGACGACCTCGCCACAGGCGGCTCAGTCATGGTGTTCGGGCCCCAGCGCGATGTTCTGCGCATTGCCCACACCCTCATGGACTTCTTCGTCGACGAGACCTGTGGCTACTGCACGCCGTGTCGGGTCGGGACGCGCTTGCTGCGTGAACGGCTGGGACGATTCCTCTCAGGACGGGCCGACGCAGCCGACATCGACTATCTTGAACAGACCAGCAAGACGGTGAAGACCGCCAGTCGCTGCGGCCTGGGGCAAACCGCAGCCAACCCTGTGCTGTCGACCCTTCAGAGCTTTCGCAACGAGTACCAGCGTCGGGTTCATGGCAACGGCGTGTTCTTGTCCTCGTTCAATCCGGGCAAGGCCGTCGCCGTGGCCGAGGGAATTGCCGGACGTCCTTCGGTGCATTTCGGAAGCGAGACCGGCAACAAGCCCGGCACCAAGCAAGGCGAGGTCGAATCATGAGCACCAAGGTCGGGTTCACGATTGACGGTCATGCGGTCCAGGGCGAGCCGGGGCAAAGCATCCTAGACGCGGCTACCATGGCCAATATCTACATCCCGCATCTGTGCGCCATGCGTGGCCTTTCCCCGTGGGGAAGTTGTCGCGTTTGCACGGTGCTGGTGAATGGCCGGCCGCAAGCCGCTTGCACCATGCCTATTGCCGACGCCATGGTGGTCGAGAACGACACGCTCGAGTTGCAGGATCTGCGCCGCAGCTTGGTCGAGATGTTGTTCGTCGAGGGCAATCACTACTGCATGTTTTGCGAGAAGAGCGGCAACTGCGAGTTGCAAGCCGTGGCCTATCTACTGGGCATTTTGTCGCCCCGACATCCCTATCTGTTCCCCAAGCGAACCCTGGATGCAAGTCACCCCGACGTGATGTTGGACGGTGACCGGTGCATCCTGTGCGCGCGCTGTATCCGCGCCTCCGAAGAGCGGGACGGAAAGCACGTGTTTCACTTCATTGGTCGGGGTGCGCACAAACACATCGGTGTGAATGCGCCAGATGGTCTGGCGGGAACCAATCTCCACGTGACCGACCAGGCCACCGGATCGTGTCCGGTGGGATGCCTCGCCAAGAAGCGCGTCGGGTTTGCCGTTCCTATTGGGCTTCGCCTTTACGACAAGCAACCCATCGGCACCGCGGTCGAGACGGGGCAGGGGTCAACCACCACGCGATAGGCAGGACCATGGCGAACAAACCCAAGTTGGCGACTGTGTCTCTGGCAGGATGTTTTGGCTGCCATATGTCGGTGCTCGATATCGACGAACGCATTCTCAAGCTGGCCGAGCTTGTCGACTTCGACCGTTCGCCCATCAATGACATCAAGACGATCGAAGGTCGCTGCGCAGTGGGCATCGTCGAAGGCGGCTGCTGCAACGAAGAGAACGTACACGTCCTCCGGCATTTTCGCGAACACTGCGATGTTCTGGTGTCGACCGGCGATTGCGCCATCATGGGGGGCATTCCGGCCCTCCGTAATACTATCCCGCTGACGGAATGCCTGGACGAAGCCTATTTGACGGGACCTACGGTGTTCAATCCAGGCGGCCGTCTGCCGAGCGATGGCGAACTTCCACTCTTGCTCGACAAAGTGTACCCGTGCCACGAGGTGGTCAAGATGGACTACCACTTGCCGGGCTGTCCCCCGTCGGCGGAGACCATCTGGCAGGCCCTGGTGGCGTTGCTGGGCGGAACGCCGGTGGCACTGCCCTACGAGCTCATCAAATACGATTGAGCCCGGAGAGGAGATCCGATGAGCGTTGCAAAGCGAATCGTCATCGAACCCGTCACCCGCGTGGAGGGGCATGGGAAGGTCACCATCCTGCTCGACGAGAACCAGAAGGTCACGCAAGCCCGTCTGCACATCGTCGAGTTCCGTGGCTTCGAGCGCTTCATCCAGGGGCGCCCTTTTTGGGAAATTCCCGTGCTGGTCCAGCGCCTGTGCGGTATCTGTCCGGTCAGCCATCACCTGGCTGCGGCCAAGGCCATGGATCGCATCGTGGGCGGCGAAACGCTGACGCCGACGGCAGAGAAGATTCGCCGGCTCATGCACTACGGCCAAACGTACCAGTCGCATGCCTTGCACTTCTTTTACTTGGCCTCGCCTGATCTCCTGTTTGGCTTCGATGCCGACGTGGTCCTTCGCAACGTGATTGGGGTCGCGGGCAAGTACCCGGACCTGGCAGTGCAGGCCGTGATGATGCGAAAATTCGGTCAGGAAATCATCAAAGCCACTGCCGGCAAGAAGATCCACGGTACGGGTGCCATCCCGGGTGGTGTAAACAAGAACCTGTCGATTGCCGAACGCGACGGGTTTCTCGACGATGTGGACCGTCAGCTGGCTTGGGCCAAGGCTGCGGTGGCCATCGCCAAAGACTACACGTTGAAGAATCTGGCCAGGTTGGCACCTTTCGGATCGTTCGCATCCAACCACTTGTCCTTGGTTCGCTCCGACGGCGCCCTGGACTTGTACCACGGCAACCTGCGCGCCATCGATGCCCAAGGGGAAGTCATCTTCGATCAGCTCGACTACCAGAACTACGAGGACGTCATCGCGGAAGAGGTGCGCGATTGGTCGTACATGAAGTTCCCTTTCATTCGGTCCATCGGACCGGAGAAGGGATGGTATCGCGTCGGCCCACTGGCGCGGCTGAATACGGCTAGCTTCATCGACACCCCGTTGGCCGAGGCAGAACGTCAGGAGTTCCGCGCCGCGACCGCCGGCAAGCCCAACAACATCACCATGGCCTACCACTGGGCCCGCATGATCGAGTTGCTTCATGCCATGGAAAAGATCCAGGGTTTGCTCGTGGATCCGGATCTGCAAGGCACCGATCTGGTGGTGAAAGGCCAGCGGCGCGAGACTGGCATCGGGCTCATCGAAGCGCCGCGTGGGACCCTGTTCCACCACTACGAGGTCGACAAGCACGACCAGGTCGTCGCCGCCAACCTCATCGTCTCGACGACCCACAACAACGAACCGATGAACAGAGCCGTCGCCAAGGTGGCGCAGGATCACCTGCAAGGCGTGGACATTACCGAGGGACTCCTCAACCATGTGGAAGTTGCCGTCCGTGCCTACGACCCGTGTTTGTCCTGTGCGACGCACGCCCTTGGCCAGATGCCTCTGGAAGTGACGGTGCTCGACCACGAAGGGCAGATGGTTGCCCACAAGAGCAGGGCATGAGCGGCGTGGGTGACAGGATCTTGCTGTACGGCTACGGCAATCCCGGCCGGGGTGACGACGGCCTGGGGCCGGCGTTGGTCGAGGCCGTCGCTGCCCTCGACCTGCCCGGCACGGCCGTCGACGCCAACTACCAACTGGCGGTCGAAGACGCCGCCGAAATCGGCGCCTACGCTACCGTGGTCTTTGCGGACGCCGCCCTGGACGGGCCCGCGCCTTTCTGTTTCTCGCGGATCGATGATTCGACCATCGAGCGTGCAGGCTGGCGCGTCGGTTACCTTGCGGGATGGACCAGCCACAGCGTTTTCCCCGGGCAGGTAGTTGCCCTGGCTCATCAGCTGTTTGGCAGCCAGGTGGGTGCCTACATCCTGGGTATTCGCGGGTACGATTTTGGCGAGTTGAACGAGGGACTGTCCGCTGGTGCAACAGCGAACCTGGCGCGAGCCATCGCCTTCGTGCGCGAGGCGCTTGTCGAGCGCGATTTCGATTATTATGCGGAGGCATTCGGGCAGGCTGCTGCCGGTCCCCTGACCGGCAGCCCAACTTGGAAGGCGACACCATGAGCAATGGCAAGCACCTCATTCTTTGCGTCGACGACGATGCGGACCTCCTCGACCTCTTGCGCATGCAGCTCGAAAAGGGTGGCTACCGTGTCGAAACCGCCTTCTCGGCCGAGGAAGGCTTGGTCCAGTTCAAAGAGCACAATCCCGATCTCATCATTCTCGACCTCATGATGGAAGAGATCGATGCCGGCACCAACCTGGTCAAGGAGCTCAAGCTGGCCGGCAACCAGGCCCCCGTCCTGTTGCTCAGCTCGATGGGGGACCAACTTAACCTGTCGACGGGCTACCGCGAGCTTGGGCTGGACGCCGTGTTTCAAAAGCCGGTCAACGCCGACGCGCTTCTGCGCACCATCAAGGCCAAGCTGGCGAAGTAACTTGTCTCTAAAGCGCGGTTTCGGCCGGGGCGGACGGGGCACTTGGGAAACGGCGACGTGACTCTCTCGCACAGCGTGCTGTTGGGAGGGCGTTAGGCGGAAAAGCCTACGCTTGCGCCGAGAAGGCGTATTCCTACCGTTGAATGCCTGATTAGGCGATCGGTCGGAATGCTTGACTTGTTCTCGGCGCGACGGTACAACATCGTTACGAAATTCACAGCGTGACTTCGTGCATAGTGGACCGGGGGGGAGCGGACCATGAACAAGCGAAAAATCCCGAGCGGATGTGTGGAACGCCTCAGTATCTACAGACGCGCCTTGCTTCAGGACCGGTGTGTTGCAGGTCCCAGTGTCTTCTCTCATCAGCTCGCTTTCGCCTGCCGTTTGACTGCCGCGCAAGTGCGACGCGACTTAATGCTTATTGGGTACAGCGGCAGCCCGACCAGCGGCTACGAAGTGAAACGTTTGTTGTCATCCATCGGCACGCTGCTCGATCCGCCGCAACTGCGCCAGGTCGCGATTGTCGGCATGGGGCACCTCGGGCGCGCCATCGCCGCCTACATGGCCAATCGTCTTCCCAAGATTCGCCTTTCAGCCGGCTTCGACGTCAACCCGGACAAGATCGGCGCCACATTCAGTGGTGTGCGTTGCTATCCGGTACAGAAGATGTCCGAGGTGATCGCCGAGCGGCGGATCGGCATCGGCATCTTGACCGTGCCATCGGACGCCGCCCAGAGCGCGGCCGAACAGTTGGTACACGCAGGTGTCACGGGGGTTCTCAACTTTGCTCCAGTATGTCTCCACATTCCCAAGCGCGTTCACATCGAGAACATCGATATGACCGTGTCCTTGGAAAAGGTGGCTTTCTTCGCATGCGGAAGTCAGAGAAAAAAAGGAAACATCGATGACAACAGCAGCACGAGCAACATCGACCAAACCGCTCCTTGAAGAGTTTGGCGAAGCCAAGCGAGACAGTCTGATCCCGATTCTGCAGAAGGCCCAGGAAGTGCACGGGTACCTGTCGGAAGAGGCCATTGCCGAGATCGGACGTCATCTGAAGCTTCCGGCCAGCAAAGTGTATGGCGTCGCGACCTTCTACAACCAGTTTCGCTTCACGCCCAAGGGCAAGTACCACATCATGCTTTGCCGCGGGACCGCCTGTCACGTGAAGGGATCGTTGAAGCTGCTGGATGCGGTTACCCACACGCTGAAGTTGCAAGCCGGGCAGACTACCCGCGACGGCATGTTCAGCCTGGAGGTCGTGGCTTGCATGGGCGCCTGCGGTTTGGCCCCGGCCATGAGCATCAACGGCGAAATGCACGCCAAGGTTACCCCCAAGAAGGTGGGGAAGATCATCGAAGAATGTCGTGCCAAGGAGCAGAGCCATGTCCACGCCTGACTCGTCTACGAAACCCGCCTGCTGGACCGAGCCGTCGCGTCCCAGTGCCGAGCTTCTGGCAAAATTGCCGTCTGGCCCCTTGGCGGCCAAATCCGGCGCCAACCTTGGCGAACGCATCACACTGCTTCGCCGCGACGAAGTACGCAAACCCACGCTTCTGGTCGGAACCGGCACCTGTGGCCTTGGCGCTGGTGCCGCCAAGACCATGGAGGCGGTCAAGGCGTATCTCGCCGAGCATCGGATCGATGCCGATGTGGTCGAGGTTGGCTGCCTTGGCATGTGCTCCGAGGAACCGATGCTCGACGTTCAGCTGCCTGGCAAGGCACGCATCAGCTTCTGTCGCGTGACAGCGGACAAAGTCGGCGGGGTCCTCGAAGCGGCCTTGGCCGGCACCGTTCCCAGCGAGGGCGTTCTTGGCCAATTCCGCACGCCCAAGACCGCACCGTGGCCGCACGTGCCGTTCCTGGACAAACACCCGTTCTTTGCTCCGCAGCTGCGTTGGGTGCTCGCCAACTCGGGCATCATCGATCCGGGCAGCATCGACGAATACATTGCCCGCGGTGGCTATGCTTCTCTGGAAAGCACACTTCGCACCAAGAAGCCGGACGAGGTCTGCGACGTCGTTACCAAAGGCGGGCTGCGTGGCCGCGGCGGCGGCGGCTTCCCCACCGGCGTGAAGTGGAAATTCGCGCGCGAAGCCCGCGGCGACCACAAGTACTTGATTTGCAACGCCGATGAAGGCGATCCCGGCGCGTTCATGGATCGCGCCGTGGCCGAAAGCGATCCATACCGTCTGCTCGAAGGCATGGTCATTGCGGCCTATGCCATCGGTGCGACCAAGGCATACATTTACATTCGCGCCGAGTACCCGCTGGCGATCGAGCGCCTGCGCGTGGCTATTCCCAAGGCTACCGAGTACGGCTTGCTCGGTAAGAACATTCTGGGCAGCGGGTTCGACCTGGAAATCGTACTCAAGCTGGGCGCCGGTGCTTTCGTGTGCGGGGAAGAGACCGCTCTCATGCAGAGTATCGAAGGCAAACGCGGCATGCCCCGGCCAAGACCGCCATTCCCGGCCGTGCAGGGCTTGTTCGGTATGCCCACTGTCATCAACAACGTCGAGACGCTGGCTTGCGTGTCGACCTTGATGGAGATGGGAGGTGACGCCTTCGCCGCCGTGGGTACAGCCAAGAGCAAGGGCACCAAGGTGTTCGCGCTTTCCGGTATGGTCAGCCGCACCGGTTTGGTCGAGGTGCCCATGGGCACGACCATTCGCCAGATCGTCTTCGACGTGGGCGGTGGCAATCCATCGGGCAAGCGCTGCAAGGCCGTGCAGATCGGCGGCCCTTCGGGCGGTTGCATTCCCGAGCCCAAGATGGACATCATCGTCGATTACGATGCCATCAAAGAGCTAGGCGCCATCATGGGGTCGGGCGGTTTGGTCGTCTTGGACGAGACCACGTGCATGGTCGACCTGGCCAAGTTCTTCATGGAGTTCATCCAGAACGAAAGCTGCGGCAAGTGCATCCCGTGTCGGGAAGGCACCAAACGTATGCTGGAGATCCTGCAAGCCATCACGCGGCCACGGCGACGGGAGAACGGGAGCGACGCCTTGTTGCGCTTCCAGGGCGTGATGCAGCTCAAGCAGCTGGCCGAGACCATTCGCATAAGCTCCCTGTGCGGCCTGGGCCAGACGGCGCCCAACCCCGTGCTCAGCACCATGCGCTGGTTTCACGACGAGTACGAGGCGCACATCTACGACCGCGCCTGTCCGGCCGGTACGTGCAAGGACTTGGTCGGGGCACCTTGCCAGACCGGCTGTCCGGTGGGCACCGAGGTCTGGCGCTATGTAGCGCATCTCGGCCGCGGCGAGACCGACCTTGCCTACCAGGCCATTCGCGAAGCCAATCCCTTTCCGTCGGTGTGCGCGCGTGTGTGCAGCCATCCTTGCGAAGCTGTCTGTCGCTGCGGCGCCACGGGCGGCGAGCCCATCGCGGTGCGCGCCCTCAAACGCTATGTGGTTGACCACGTGGATCCTGCCACCTACAAGGTGACGCTGAAGCCGGCTAACGATAGGTCGAAGAAAGTGGCGGTCATCGGCGCTGGACCCTCGGGGCTTACCGCCGCCCACTACCTGTCACTGAAGGGCCACAAGGTCACTGTGTTCGAGAAGGAAAGCGAACCCGGTGGCATGCTCTTCAATGGCATTCCTGCTTACCGGCTGCCGCGCGATGTGGTTCGCAAGGAAATCGCCTCGCTGCTCAACGCGAACATCGAGGTGAAGTGCAATGTCGCCCTGGGCAGGGACGCCAAGGACGTCTCCGTCGACGGTCTCCTGGCCAGCGGCTTCGACGCCGTGTACGTTTCCATCGGCGCCTACAAGAGCCAACGCCTGGGCATCGACCGCGAGGACTCGGCGGGTGTGATTCCGGGCATGGCTTTCCTGAAGGCCAACAATCTGCGCGGGGAGGCCCTGGCCAAAGGGAACGTAGGCGTCATCGGCGGCGGCAACACCGCCATGGATGCGGCTCGCGTGGCCTTGCGCCAGCCCGGGGTCGAGAAGGTCACCATCCTCTATCGGCGCACGCGCAGTGAGATGCCGGCGTTCGAAGAGGAAGTGCATGCGGCGCTGGAGGAGGGCATCGAGATTCAAGAGCTGGTGGCACCGGCGGCGGTGCTGGCCAAGGACGGCAAGCTGGTCGGCGTTCGCCTTCAGCGCAATGAACTGGGCGACCAGGATGCCAGTGGTCGGCGCAAGCCGGTGCCGGTCAAGGGAAGCGAGTTCGAGCTTGCCCTCGACACGCTGATTGTCGCGATCAGCGAGCAGCCGGAAGTCGAGGCGTTCCAGGGACTGCGCACGACCAAGTGGGGTACCATCGAGACCAACCCCGAGTCGACCTCGGCCGGGCGCCCCGGCGTGTTTAGCGGCGGCGACGTGGCGCGCGGTCCAGCCGGGGTCATCGAGGCGATCGCCGACGGCAAACGTGCAGCTCTGATGGTCGACCGTTACCTGACCGGCAAACAGATGAAGCTGATCAAGAAGGTGAGGCTGCCTTCCATCTACATCGAACCGCTGCTGTCCGAGGATGACGACGAGTCCGAGGTCGTGGCAGCGCGCGCGGTGGAAGAGACGGTGTCGCCGGCGAAGCGGCGCAAGAGCTTCGTCGAGGTGGAAACAGGTCTATCGCTGCAGGCGGCGACGGACGAAGCAAAGAGGTGCCTGCGTTGTGACCTGGATTTTACCCGACCCCTTTGATGGCGGCGGCAAGCAGGAAAGAACGAACATGCTGACCATCGAGATCAACGGAAAGAAGCTGGAAGCAACCAAGGGCGAGACCATCCTGACGGTCGCGCGCCGCAATGGCATCGACGTGCCCACGCTGTGCCACATGGAAGGGCTGATGCCCAGCGGGGCGTGCCGGATGTGCGTGGTGGACGTGGAGGGCTTTCCCAACCTCCTCACGGCCTGCTCGTATCCGGTGGCCGAGGGAATGAAGGTGCGCACGCATTCACCGCGCGCCCTCGAAACCCGGCGAACCATCGTGCAGCTGCTCTTGGCCAATCACCCGGACGATTGTCTGTACTGCGCGCGCAGCTCGAACTGCGACTTGCAAGGGCTGGCGCGCGATCTGGGCATCAGTCGCCGCGAATATCACGGCATGAAGAGCAAGCGGACGCTGGACGTTTCCGGTTCGGCGCTGGTCCGTGACCCGGAAAAGTGCATCCTGTGCGGCAAGTGCGTGCGGGTGTGCGAAGACATCCAGGGCGTTTCGGCCATCGACTTCGTCGGCCGTGGCAGCAAGACGGTCATCGGGACCGCCTTCTCGCGCGGCTTGGCCACCTCGAGCTGTATCAACTGTGGTCAGTGCGTTGTGGTTTGCCCGACGGGTGCGCTGGTCGAGCGTTCCTATGTGCCCGAGGTGCTGGCTGCCTTGCGCGACCCGGACAAGTACCTCGTCGTGCAACACGCTCCCGCGGTCTCGGTGACGTTGGCCGAAGAGTTCGGGGTGGCGCCAGGCAGCGATTGCGACGGTCAGATGGTGGCAGCGCTGCGCCGGGCCGGCTTCAAGCGTGTGTTCGACACCAGCTTCAGCGCGGACCTTACCATCATGGAAGAGGCCTCCGAGCTGGTGCAGCGGATTCAGACGGGTGGAAAACTGCCGATGTTCACCAGTTGTTCGCCCGGTTGGATCAAGTTCATGGAGGAGTTCTATCCCGACATGCTTGGGCACGTTTCGACGTGCAAGAGCCCGCAGCAAATGCTGGGTGCCGTGATCAAGAGCTACTTTGCCCAGCGTGAGGGCATCGACCCGGCCAAGATCGTCAGCGTGTCGATTATGCCGTGCACGGCCAAGAAGTACGAAGCCGGGCGGCCGGAAATGGCACAAAACTACGTTCCCGACGTGGACTACGTGCTGACCACGCGCGAGGCAGCACAGCTCTTGCGCATGAGTGGGGTCGGCATGTTGGGGATCGAGCCTGAGGCTGCCGACACGCCGTTTGGCGAGCGCTCGACGGCGGGCAAGATCTTCGGCGCATCCGGGGGCGTGATGGAGGCCGCGGTTCGCACGGCGCACTTCATGATCACCGGCAAGGAGCTAGCGGACCTGAACATCCAGCCGTTGCGCGGGCTCGAGGGCGCCAAGGAGCTGAAGGCCAACATCGGAGGTATCGACATCGGGGCTGCCGTCGTCAGCGGTCTTGGCAACGCGCGAGCGCTGATCGAGCAGATACGCGCTGGTCGGAAGGACATCCACTTCATCGAAGTCATGACTTGCCCCGGCGGTTGCATCAACGGCGGTGGTCAGCCGCTGCATTCGAACAAGACAGCGGTCGTGGCGCGCATGAAGAAGCTATACAACCTGGACAAGGATGGCAGCTTGCGTGTCAGCCACAACAATCAATCGGTGAAACGTCTGTACGCAGAATTCCTTGGTGCACCGCTGGGCGATAAGAGCCATCACCTTCTGCACACGCATTACGTTGAGAGAGAGGTCTTGGTGTAGTCATGAGTGAAGCAAAGACAATTCTCGTTGTCGACGACGACGTCGACATCCTGGAACAGTACAGCCTGATTCTGAAGGCGGATGGCTACGAGGTCGTCCAAGCCAGCAGCATGGGGGAGGCCGAGGAGACCATCCTGACGGTGCGGCCCGATTTGGCCATCCTGGACCTGATGATGGACGAGAAGGACGCAGGTTTCGTCCTGTGCAACAACTTCAAACGGCTGTATCCCGGTTTGCCTGTCATCATCGTCTCCAACGTCACGCCTATCACCGGGCTCGACTTCCGGCCGCGCAACGCCGAGGAACACTCCTGGGTCCGAGCAGACGCCATGTTGAGCAAGCCGGTCGTCGCCGAACGCCTGCGCAACGAGATCCGTCGCTTGCTCAACCAGGGGCAGCCTGCCGCGGCGGTCGCCCACTAAGTGCCGGGGAGGGCAATAGCGAGCGCCGGGTAGGGTCATCGGCATACCAAGATGGGAATGACCATGTCCATCGCCCCGCCGAAGTGCTTTACCAAGACCGTCAAGGACCGCTGTCATGTCTGTTACACGTGCGTACGTGGTTGTCCGGCCAAGGCCATTCGCATCCTGGACCGCCAGGCCGAGATCGTCCAGGACCGCTGCATAGGCTGTGGCAACTGCGTGCGCGTGTGCGGGCGGGGCGCGAAGAAGGTCGTCAACACCATTCCCGACGTGGAGGCGCTGTTAGCCAGCCAGCCGCGCGTCGCCGCGTTGATTGCTCCCAGCTTCCCCGCCGAGTTTTACGATTTGGTGGGCGACCACGACCCCGGCGTTTTCGTCGGCATGCTGCGCGCCCTTGGCTTCTCGCTGGTGACCGAGGTCGGCTTTGGCGCGGACCTGGTCGCGCGCAGCTATCGCCACCTCCTCGACCACCGGTCGGCCAGTCAACGCTACATCGCCACCACGTGCCCGGCGGTCGTCGGCTATATCGAACGCTACTGGCCGCAGCTGCTCGACCATCTTGCGCCCATCGTTTCCCCCATGGTGGCGATGGCCAGGGTCTTGCGCAACCTGCACGGGCCGCAGCTGCGTACGGTGTTCATCGGCCCGTGTCTCGCCAAGAAGGTCGAGGCCAGCATGGGCGAGCTGGAGGGCGAAGTCGATGCCGTCATCACCTTCGCCGAGCTGCGCACCATGTTTCTCAGCCACCCGACGACGGCTGCGGTGCCCAGCGACTTCGACCCGCCCCATCCCGGCATAGGAACGCTGTTTCCCCTCAACCGTGGTCTTTTCCAGGCGGCCGGCATCAGCGAGGATTTGTCGAATAGCGAAGTTGTCGCCGCGCACGGCGGACCGGCATCCTTCGTCAGTGCCGTCGAGGAATTTGCCGGGGGGGACCTTGACGCCGGTCTGGTAGAGGTCCTTTGCTGCAATGGTTGTGTGTCCGGGCCGGGCATGACCACGCACGAGAAGGCGTTTCGTCGCCGGGCGCGCATCGCCAACTATGCCAACGAGACCAAACGCGCGCGCGATGCCGACGCGTGGAAGCGCGACATGGACCGCTTCGCCACGCTCGATCTGTCGCGCACGTTTCATCCCTTCGACCAACGGACGGCGATGCCGTCCGAGGAGGAGATACGCAATATCTTGCGTGGCATGGGCAAAGAGGAAGAGGGCGACCAGCTGGACTGCAAGGCCTGCGGCTACGCCACGTGCCGCGAACACGCCGTCGCCATCTACCGCGGTCTGGCCGAAAGCCAGATGTGCTTGCCCTACGTGATCGAACGCTTCGACCATACAGTGCGGCAGTTGTCGGATTCCAACCAGCAGCTGGAAAGCACGCAAGAACAGCTGATGCACTCGGAACGGCTGGCCAGCATGGGGCAACTTGCCGCGGGCGTGGCTCACGAGCTGAACAACCCCCTTGGCGTGGTCTTGCTTTACGCCCACCTCTTGCACGACGAAGCGGGCGAGGCCTCGGTAATCCGCAAAGAGCTGACCCTGATCAGCGATCAGGCCACGCGCTGCAAGCGCATCGTCTCGGATCTTCTGGATTTTGCCCGCGAGAACAAGCTGCTACTCGAACAGATCAGCGTCGAGGAGCTGATCAAGCGCAGTCTGGCCGGGCTACCTCTACCGCCATCGGTTGCCATCGCCTGCGATTTCCGCCACATTCATCCGGAATGCGAGGTGGATCCCTCCCAGATGATTCAGGTCTTGACCAACCTCTACAGCAACGCTTTCGCGGCGATGCCGGATGGGGGAACCCTGACCATTGCAACCAATGAAGAGGGCGAGCGTCTGGTGATTGGCGTGCACGACACGGGAACTGGAATTCCGCCGGAAAACATGAAGCACATCTTTCAGCCCTTCTTTACCACCAAGCAAATCGGCAAAGGCACCGGCCTCGGCCTTGCGGTGGTCTACGG
>Ga0302323_100001936_pt1 | contig 16852 bp, 11 predicted proteins | sample Fen_T0_3_FD_201950 | JGI IMG/M metagenome (GOLD analysis project Ga0302323, IMG submission 201950) | Peat permafrost microbial communities from Stordalen Mire near Abisko, Sweden - Fen_T0_3 | ecosystem: Environmental > Terrestrial > Soil > Wetlands > Permafrost | place: Sweden: Abisko... | reverse complement strand
CCAGGCGGCGGTAGTTGCCCGTGAATTCAAGTCCAGAACTCAAACTGAAGACAAGCGCCTGGTCGGCTACGTTGTGCCCAAGACCGGAACAAAGCTAGAGATTGCCGATCTCCGTACGGCTCTGGCCGCGACTCTCCCGGAATACATGGTGCCGTCGAATTTTGTGCTTCTTGATGCCCTCCCGCTAACGGCGAATGGCAAGATCGATCGAAACGCGCTCCCCGATCCCTCCGCGTCGGAAAGTGAAGCCGCTGCGCAGCCGGAGCTGCCACGAAACGAACTGGAACGCGCGATCGCTCAGGCATGGAAGGATGCTCTCGGCGTTGATAGCGTGGGATTGAACGAGAACTTCTTCGATCTGGGCGCGCATTCTTTGATGGTCGCCGAGGTCCACATGCAGTTGCAGGAGCAACTCGGCCGCGAGTTGTCTTTGGTCGATCTGTTTCAGTTTCCCACCATTACCGCACTTGCCAATCATCTAAAGGGAAAGGAAGCCGCGGTGCCAGTTTCGAGCAGGGCAGCGCGCCGGTTGGCAGTCCGACAGCAACAGGGGCGATAACTATGAAGGACACGTCAATCGCGATCGTTGGCATGGCCGGACGTTTCCCCGGCGCACACAATGTCAACGAATTCTGGCAGAACCTGAAGAACGGAGTGGAAGCGATCCGCCCGTTCACAGACGCCCAGCTGTTGGCTGCAGGCGTGTCGGCTGAGGAACTTGCCCAACCGGAATATGTGAAGTCTGGAGTCGTTCTTGAAGATTTAGACATGTTCGATGCGGCGTTTTTCGGTTTCAGCCCGAGAGATGCGTCGATAATGGATCCGCAGCATCGGATTTTCCTGGAATGCGCATGGGAGGCGTTGGAAGATGCGGGTCACGCTCCCGCCAGTTTCGATGGCTCGATTGGAGTTTATGCCGGGTCTGGCATGAATTCCTACATGATTCACAACCTGCTGACCAACCCACGGTTGGTGGCAAGCGCCGGGCTGTTCCTGATTCGGCAAACCGGAAATGACAAGGACGTGCTGGCAACGCGCGTCTCTTACGAGCTTAATCTCCACGGACCGAGTATCAACGTGCAGACCGCATGTTCGACATCGCTCGTGGCCGTACATCTGGCGTGCCAGAGCCTGCTTAATCAGGAATGCGATATGGCGCTGGCGGGCGGAGTTACGATTGAGTTCCCGCACGGACGTGGTCACCTTTTTCGCGAAGGAGAGATACTTTCGCGGGATGGACACTGCCGTTCCTTCGATGCCGACTCCAGCGGTACCGTATTTTCGAGCGGCGCAGGCATCGTTGTCCTCAGAAGGCTTGAAGACGCATTGGCCGACCGCGATACCATTCACGCCGTTATTCTCGGATCAGCGATCAACAATGACGGCTCACGAAAGGTCGGGTATCTCGCGCCCAGCGTTGAAGGACAGTCGGAGGTCATCGCCGAGGCTCTGGGCGTGGCGGGCGTGACCGCTGATGACATCTCTTATGTGGAGACGCACGGCACAGGAACGAAAGTTGGGGACCCCATTGAAGTCAAGGCGCTAACGCGGGCGTTCCGCGAAAGCACGCAAGGCAAGACCTATTGTGCCATCGGGTCGCTGAAGTCGAACATCGGCCACCTGGATGCCGCGGCTGGCGTCGGCGGTCTCATCAAGACAGTCCTGGCACTGAAGAACCGGCAAATTCCTGCCAGTCTGCATTTTCGCAAGGCGAATCCACTCATCGATTTCGACAATAGCCCGTTTTACGTCAACACCGCCCTCAAGGAATGGAAGCCAGAGCGAGGGACGAGACGTGCGGGTGTGACGTCTCTCGGCATTGGCGGCACAAATGCGCACGTGATTTTGGAAGAAGCTCCGCCGGTTCAGGAGCGCGCCGCGTCGACGAAGCCATATCAGTTGCTGGTGCTTTCGGCGAAGACGCCTACTGCATTGGAGAAAGCCAGCCAGAATCTCGGTAGCTACTTAGAGGAACACAAAGACTTACCGCTTGAGGATGTCTCTTACACCTGCCAGTTAGGTCGAGAGCCATTAGCCCATCGTCGCACGGTCGTCGCTGCCACTTCGCAGGAGGCGAGCGCACTCTTGGCTAAGTCCGTGCCCAGCCGGGTTTCCAGCGGTCAAGTAGCGACCAGTGTCCCCGGTGTTGTCTTCATGTTCTCTGGCCAGGGATCGCAGTACGTGAACATGGGCCGTGAATTGTACGAGACGGACTCGCTGTTTCGTGCCCAGTTGGACCACTGCGCTGAACGCCTGATTCCCGATCTTGACCTCGACTTGCGCACTTTGCTGTTTCCGACTGAAGAACAGTCGGCCGTGGCAGCAGAGAAGCTGTCCCAGACCGCATTTACACAGCCCGCCTTATTCAGCTTCGAGTGCTCCCTGGCGCAATGGTGGAAGGCGCATGGAATCGTCCCTTCTGCGATGCTCGGCCACAGCATCGGAGAATACGCAGCTGCTTGTCTGGCAGGGGTGTTCTCACTTGAAGATGGGCTTCACTTGAGTGCGATACGCGGCCGTCTAATGGGAGAGATGCGGCCCGGTTCAATGCTGTCGGTTGCCGTGTCGCCCGACAAGCTGTCGCTGCCCGCAGGAGTAACACTGGCAGCAATCAACGGTCCCGAACAGTGCGTCGTGTCGGGTCCGACGGATGCAGTTCAGGCATTTGCTCGCGAGTTGGAGAAGCGATCCGTTCCCTCCCGCTTGCTGCATACATCGCATGCATTTCATTCCGCGATGATGGATCCGATGCTTGATTCGTTCCGCGCCCATCTGACGAAAGTCACCCTGCGCGAGCCTAAGATTCCATACATCTCGAATGTCACAGGCACATGGATTACGGCGGGCGAGGCTACGAGCCCGGACTACTGGACCAAGCACCTGCGCAACACCGTGCGTTTCTCAGAAGGACTGAGTGAACTATTTCGTGAGCCAGCGAAGATATTCTTGGAAGTAGGACCCGGGCAAGCTCTCACTTCTTTGACGCGGCAAAATCCTGGCAGACCCAAGAACTCCAAGGTTCTACCTTCCGGACGGCATCCGCAAGAACAGGTTTCCGATGCGGCCTTCTTGCTCAATACCGCAGGTCAGCTTTGGATCGCAGGCGTACCGGTCGACTGGAAGTCCTTCCATGAAGGAGACGATCCGAGGCGCATCGCGTTGCCGACCTACCCGTTCGAACGCCAGCGACATTGGATCGAACCTGTTGGCAAGCCCCTCTCAAGCCAGCGAATCGAAGCTACTGCCACTGCCGCGGCATCCCAGAGCGACCAATGGTTCCATCAGCGCGTTTGGCGAAGGGCTCCAGCCGAGAAGCCATTTTCGGCGGCGAGCGAGTGCTGGCTGCTGTTTACCGGTGAGACAGGCTTGGGCTCGGAGATTGCAAAGCAACTCAAAGCTGGAGGCCACGAAGTTCTGGAAGTATCCGCTGGTGACCAGTACAAGCGCGGGCGTTCCGGTTCCTACTCCATTCGGCCCAGCGTGCGGGACGACTACGACCAACTGTTGAAGGACATTGTCAAGAACGAGCATGCTCCGACAAGGATTCTCCACCTATGGCCAATCACCGGTGGAACTTCAGGTCGCTCCCTCGATCGGACGCTGGATCTCAGCTTCTACAGCCTCCTATTCCTCGCGCAGGCGTGGGGCGATCAGGACATGGGTTCGGTCGAGATCACGTCTGTGTCAAACGGATTGCAATCGGTGTCTGGAGAGAATGCTGTCGAACCTGCTCGTGCGACGCTGCTTGGGCCGATTAGGGTCATCCCGAAGGAATTTCCAGGCACGAGCTGTCGCACCTATGATCTCGACCGAGAAATTAAGGATCCACGAAAAGCGGCTGAAGACATCATTGCCGAGTGCCTGCGGCGCGATGCGAGTACCTGCGTGGCTTTCCGCGGGTCGGAGCGATGGGTAGAGGCGATCGAGTCCACCAGCCTTGCGGTCCGTACCGCTGGCCCGCGTCTGAAAGAAAAGGGCGTCTACCTGATTGTTGGTGGGTTGGGAGGAATCGGCCTGGTTGTAGCGGAACACTTGGCGCGAACTGCTCATGCTCGGCTGGTGCTAGTGGGTCGTACTCCGCTCCCTCCCGCGTCGGAATGGCAGGCGATTCTAAGTCAACCAAATGGCGCGAACGACGTGCGCCAGACCATTGCGAAACTCCGCGAAATCGAATCTCTCGGCGCAGAAGTTCTCACGCTTTCTGCCGATGTGACCGATTCCAAACAGATCGCAGAGGCGTTGCAATCCGCCCGTCAACGTTTTGGCGATATCCTAGGGGTATTCCATGCGGCTGGATTGATCGAGGACGGGCCGTTGCAGATCAAGAGCCGCGAGAGCGCGGCTCGTGTGCTGGCGCCAAAGATCCAAGGCACCCTTGTTTTGCAACAGGCGCTTGCGGGCAGCAAACTCGACTTCCTGATTCTGTTTTCTTCCATTAGTTCTTTCCTGCCGCCCGCTGGACAGGTGGACTACGCGGCGGCAAATGCCTTCCTGGACGCCTTTGCCCTCAGCCAGCCCGGACAACCGGTCACGGCGGTTAATTGGAGCTTGTGGGGAGACGTCGGCATGGGCGTGCGCGAGACCGCTGGCACTCATTCGTTCTTGGGTACCCGAGTTGTGCACACCGAAAGTGAAACGGTGTACTCGTTGCGGTTAAGCTGCGACAAAGACTGGTTAGTGAAGGAACACCGGTACAAAGATGGCACGGCCCTCATTCCCGGAACGGGGTATCTGCAACTTGCGGCCGCAGCGCTGGTTCAGAACAGGATTGAGCCGGGCATCGATTTTGAGGATGTGTTCTTTTTGGCCCCTCTTACCGTCGCCCCAGACAAGGCAAAAGAAGTACGGGTGCGTTTGCGCCGTCAGGGGACCGGTTTTCGGTTCTCGATTCTGGGGAAAGAAAAGGAATGGACTGAACACGCCTCCGGACAGATTGCGCGCAGCCAGAAGAGTGTTCCCGCCGACCAGAACCTCGCGGAAATCCGCAAACGCTGTTCTATACGCCGCATCGATTTCGACGAGCAGCGCCGTACGCGTCAGGAACGTTATTTCGACTTTGGCTCGCGCTGGAAAAATCTTCGTAGCTTGGAGCTCGGCGAGCAGGAAGCCCTGGCAGAATTGCAGCTCGGGCGAGATTTTCTGTCGGACATTGGGATATGGCCGATGCATCCTGCTCTTCTGGATCTGGCCACCGGGTCGGCACTCTATCTGATTCGCGACTATGAAAAGTCAGAAGATCTCTACCTGCCGATTTCCTACAGGAAGATAACTTTCTACCGGCCTTTGCCTGCGCGATTCTATAGTCATATCCGTTGTAACCAGGAGAATTCGCGGGAACGAGCAATCGCGACTTTCGGATTTACCCTACTCGACGAGGCGGGACATGTGCTCGCTGAAATCGAGGAATTCTCCATGCGACGCATGGCTGCAACCGGAGAGAGTGCGACGCCAGCCCCGCATTCGAGTGGTGCAGTCGCTCACAGCGAGCCCGACGAACTCGGAGAGGATCGTGGAATGTCGTCGGCGGAGGGCATCAACGCGCTCGATCGGATTCTCTCGTCCGACATGCCGCCTGGCATTATCGTGAAACGCGGCGATCTCCAAAGCAAGTCCGCCACGCCACTAGCGAGTGCACCTGCCGTAACGAGCACTCCGAGTCCGGACGCTGGGATTGAAAGTGTACTCGCAGAGTGGTGGCAGGAATTACTCGGCGCGGAAAAGGTGGGTCTCGACGACGACTTTTTCGATCTTGGAGGCCATTCGCTCATTGGCGTTCGCTTGTTCGCAAAGATCAAGAAGACCTACCAAGTGGATCTGGATCTGGCCGTTCTCTTTGAAGCCCGCACCGTCCGACAGTTGGCAGAAGTGATTCGTAAGTTGAAACAGCCGACTACATCGGAACCAAGAACATGGTCCGCCCTGGTACCGATTCAACCGAACGGCTCTCAGATCCCGATTTTCTGTGTCCACGCGCTTGGCACAAGTCTGCTCTTCTACCGGCAGTTGGCTGCCCACCTTGGCGCCGACCAGCCATTTTATGCGCTACAGTCTCCACTCGAGTCTCAGGATCATGTTAAGGATCCGACGCTAGAAGAATTGGCGTCGATTTACCTGAAAGAACTGCAAGACTTCTTCCCGCAGGGACCCTACATACTGGGCGGAGCCTCTCTTGGAGGAATCATCGCGCTTGAGATGTGCCAACAGCTCAAGGCACAGGGCAAGGATCCAAAGTTATTGATTTTGTTCGATGCTGCCGTCCCGGGATGCGACTTTCATGTGCCAGCGAGAGACCAAGTATCCCGTCACTGGCAACTTGTCAAGAAACAGGGTCCCGGCTATCTCGCGCGGAGAGTCCGGGCAAAGGGTGAATACTGGCAGTTTGTCCTGGGTCGAGGCACTCGGTCTCTAGGTTGCTCTTTCTACCGCCTGTTGGGCCGTGATCTGCCGGCCGCTCTTCACTATTTTCAGGTAGAAGAAGCCCACAAGCGAGCGTTGAACCGCTATATCGTCCAATTCTATCCAGGTAAGATCACGCTGATGCGGGCTGCGGATATCGAGGAGACAGCTGCGACTCGCAGAAATCCGACACTGGGTTGGGAAAAGTTGGCAGGGGGCGGACTGGAAATTCATGACGTCCCTGGTGGCCATATCTCGATGTTTGAAGAACCCAATGTCCGGACATTGGCAGAAAAACTCAAGGTACTACTTCCGTCGAGCGCGGCTGCCACGGTATTCGATAAGTAGCAGCGACGACTTGGAGTTCGCCTCGGAAAGAAAATCGAGATGGTCCTAAGTTGTGGGGTTGGGGATCAGTCCCCGGTGAACCGCTACTGAGCGATGTTCCGGCAACCACTTTCTTGCATGCTCATACTCGGCCTGTCATCGCTTTTCAAGAACGAAGCGGCTGCCGCCCTTCTGCGGGACGGATCAATCGAGGCCGCGATCGAGAACTACAAGCTGCAACCATCTGTGTCTCGCGGAATTCCTGAAGCAGCAATTCAGTACTGCCTGTCGAAGGGCGGAGCCACATGGAACGATATTGACCGCGTCGCGATTGCCTGCGACCCGTTTCGCGGTTGGGGCCGACGTGCGTTCTCCCGCCGCCGTTTGTCACCCTTGGCTCCGGTTGCCACAAGCTATCAACAGGGGAAAGAATTGAGCCGGCTTGCCAAGGAGTGGACAGACGTCCGAATCTTGCGGCATCGTCTGCAAAACGCCCACAAAGTGGTGACAGTTGACCACCATTCCAGCCACGCGTCGAGTGCATTTTTCCTCTCCCCATTCGAGAAGGCTTTGATTCTGACGCTAGATGGCGAAGGCGACGGTCGAGGGGGGACGGTGGCAGTCGGCGCGGGAAGCGAGATTCGAATCCACAACACGATTTCTTATTCGAACTCGATCGGCTGGCTCTATTCACGCGTCACGGATATGTTGGGGTTCGTACCTTCCAAAGAAGAGTATAAGACCCAGTGGCTTGGCCTTGAAGGCGAACCAGTTTACAAAGAGATCTTCCTTCGCGTGATTCGCCGCACGGGGAAAGTATTCCCCAGTCTGGATACGCGCTATTTCCGACGCGACCTCACTGGAGGATTGGTACCTTCACAAATCCTATTTGAAGCACTGGGCTTTCCACACGACAAGGCAGAGGCAACGCCCGAACTAAAGCGGAACGTCGCCAGCAGTGTGCAGGCTGCCATTACGGAAGTTGTTTCCGATTTGCTGGCGTCACTTCAAAAGAAAACAGGACTTCACCAGATTTGTCTTGGGGGCGGCGTGTTTAACAACACTCTGCTTGTTGCCGCGCTCGAGCGCACTTTCGGGGTGGGAAATATTTTTGTTCCGCCTGCTCCAGGCAATGCGGGGTGCGCTCTTGGCGCGTCTGCGTGGGTTTGGCATCAGCAGATGGGCAAGCCGCGCAACCCCGAGGTGCGTTCTGTGTATTGGGGGCCGTCGACTCCGCGTGTAGAAATCAAGGAAGTTCTCGATAATGTGAAAGCGCGCTACACGTTGCATCCCACGGTCGATAAGACATTGGATTCCGCGGTCCAATTGTTGCGAGCCGGTAAGATTGTTGGCTGGTTTCATGGCGCCACGGAGTTTGGTCCGCGCGCGCTCGGTAATCGAAGCATTCTCGCATCGCCGTGGGCACCATACGTGTCGGAGAACCTCAACGATTACGTCAAGCACCGCGAGTCGTTTCGACCGTTTGCGGTATCTGTGCGCGAAGAAGATTGCGCGCGCTACTTCGAGGGCTCGCCGCTGTGCCGGTTCATGAATTCGATGGCGGTTGCGCGCTCAGAGGCAAATGTGTTGCCCTCTATTTTGAAGCTGCCAGGTGGCCTGGTTCGTCTGCACATCGTCGAGAAGCAAACGAACCGTTTGCTCTGGGAGTTACTGGGACGGTTTGGCGAGCACGAACCGGCACCCATCCTCGTGAACACTTCATTTAACCTGCCAGGCGAGCCTCCGGTCGTTCGCCCAAGAGACGCGGTGCGAACTTTTTTTTGCTCGGGCACCGATGCGGTGTTCGTGGACAACTTCTTGCTCACGAAATCGAGTTCCGCACATATTCTCAACGGCCACGTCGTTCGGAAGCCCGAAGCTCAGGGAGCCGTGTAACCTCCCCGTTGGGGTCGAAGGTGAGCTACCCTCGGGCCGAGCCTGCTCCTAGCCCTTGTTTTGGCCGCTGGTACTTTTCAGTATCCGTTGGAGTACCCATTTAGCTAGGCGCTGCTGCGTTGTTAGATGGAAGAGATCTGTCGAACTGGCATCGCGATCATCCCATTGGAAGTGCACTTGCCGGAACAGCCAACCATCGCCGTTCCGCGTCAATATCGCAGAAAAGCGAACGGGGCGATCCGATCCGTGCTCCCGCACGGTCCCGACACTGGCGATCCATGCGACGTTTCCAGAGAACCAAACTAGGGAATCGTCTACTGCGAACCGGAAGTCGCCCCATTCGCGCCAATCTGTCTTAATGAACGCGGCAACGGCGGGATAGCCGCGCGCCCATTCGCCCGAATCCGTTCCCAAGAGCAGCACGTCGTCATCCTTTGAGAACAGACGACTCATAAACGAATCCAAATCTTGGGGATTTCGTTTAACGTACCCTTCCTGAAATTCCCGCAAAGCCGCTTGTACTCCTGCGCGTATTTCCGGAGGTGCGTCTCCCGCCGGCAATAAGTACTGCTTACGGAGGTCCGCCGGTTCGGAGCTCTTCAAGTGCAGGCTCGAAGCAAAACCGAACAGGAAAGCACCCAAGAGCAACAGAATAATCGCCAGGACGCCAAAAAGGCGCTTACCGCAAGTTCCGAATCCCAATTTCATCCTCCGCTATGAAGATCTCACAATAGTAATATGCATGTGGCACCGTGGATTGATTGCATCACGCAGTTGCTCCGCTCTGGTGACGCTAGGTTCAACACAAATCCGTCGAGGTCATCGAACCACAAGATCTAAATATGACGAACCGTTTCCAGATCCCGGCTTTCGCACTTTTGCTTGCCGTGTCAATCTTGCTATGCTGGCCTTTCTTAGCCGCCACTTTCCATCTGGCGCTGACGGATGACGCCTACACCCACATTCTTCTGATTGTCCCGTTAAGCGCAGGACTAATTTACTTTGATTCAAAGGAAAGGCATTCGAAGCTGTCCGCGGGCGATCGGCGGCCGAGCCTTCGCGTCGGAGTGACGATGTTGTTGCTGGCGCTCGCAATGGTTGGCTTTGCCAGATGGGCAATGGTAGGGGATCACGATGATCTCCGCATAGTGCTCGGAATGTTGGCTCTCGTGATCTGGTGGGCCGCGAGTGTGATTCTCTGCTTCGGCATCCAGACTTTCCGCTCTCTTCTTTTCCCGTTGTGCTTCTTGTTGTTGATCGTTCCTCTTCCCCAATCCACAGTTGATTCGATAGTCAAGTTCTTGCAGTATCAGTCCGCTGTTGCAGCGCGGATCATGTTCCATTTGGGAGGAGTGCCTGTTACACAAGATGGAATCATGCTCTCTATCCCTGATCTGGACATCGAGGTCGCCCGTGAATGCAGCAGCATTCGGTCCAGCCTGATGCTGATGGTGACGACCCTGGTGCTGGCTCAGTTGTTTCTGCGGACGTGGTGGAAGAAATTGCTAGTTGTGGCAGCAGCAGTTCCGCTTTCAGTCTTAAAGAACGGCTTTCGCATTTTTGTGATCGCGGAGTTGGGAACTCGGGTCGATGCGGGATTCCTGACGGGGAGACTGCATCACCATGGTGGAATCGTGTTCTTTGGTTTGGCGGTGGTTCTGGAATGCGTGTTGCTGTTCTTGATGCAGCGCACAGAAACTCCTGTGCTAGAGGAGCGGAGTGCGACGCGCTAGGATATAGATGCCTGCCCTTTCGGGATATCTATTGGCCGTTAGACCTCGCGCATTTCTGAACAGCATCTGATACGCAGTAGGTCGCAGAAAAGTAAAAGAGCCCGCGTCGCAAAGACAGAATCTTGCGACGCGGGCTAATTTATTTTGTGGTTGGTCTATGTAAGGCTAGCTTTTCGAGGACCGGGAGCGAAGAACCATCGCGCCCAGACACGTCATGCTAGCTCCCAAAAGATAGAGCGCAGTTGAGCCACCCTCCGGCACTTCTTGACACTTGCGTCCGTGTCGATCCGGATCACATCCCCTGTCCCTGTCCTTTGGCGATGCAAACATCGCCGCAGGCGCGAGGCACAACAGGACTGCCGCAAGCCACCACTTGTTGGATAGTCTTAGCATTGCTACTCCCTCTGCTTCAAAAATGCATTCCGGACTTGGCGGCTCGGGGGAGTAAGGGAAGGGTGAGCCCAAATCCAGTCTTCGTTGTGACACATATCATCGTATGAATCCTTGCAAGTTATTGTCAAGATGATACTTTTTGCACAGTTGCAAGCGATTGCAACCGGCACGAACGGGCCATCTGGCCGCTTTTGAACGGTGTCCGTCACCGCTCCGGCCACTTTTCCTTTAAAGTGCGAGGCCACTTACTCTAAGCTTATTATTTTGTGTCACTTGCGAAACGGTTGTTCACGGGGCGGGTTCCCGACTAACGTCCCTGTATGTCAATTAGTCTGGCTGTACTCTATTTGGAGCCAAATGAAGATATTTCACATAGTTGGAGCCCGCCCCAATTTCATGAAGGTAGCGCCCGTTCTGGCCGCGTTGGAGGGACGAAAGAACGTCAACCAAACGCTAATTCACACTGGCCAGCACTACGACGTGAGCATGTCGGACGTTTTCTTCCAGCAGCTCGGCATCCCGTCGCCCGACTTCAATCTGGCTGTTGGTTCCGGCAGTCATGCCAAACAGACCGCGGAAATCATGGGGCGGTTTGAGCCTATTGTCCAAGAGCACAAGCCGGACATTGTTCTCGTGTATGGCGATGTTAACTCGACCGTTGCCACTGCTCTGGTTTGCGCGAAACTCGGAGTGCGAGTCGGACACGTCGAGGCTGGCCTACGATCATTCGATCGAGGAATGCCGGAAGAGATCAATCGCCTCGTCACCGATCAACTTGCGGACCTTCTTTTCACGCCGTCACAAGACGGAGACGAGAATCTCCGCAAAGAGGGAATTGCGCGCGACAAGATCTTTTGTGTCGGGAACGTGATGATCGACTCGCTGATAAGACTTCTGCCCGCGGCGAGAGAAAGCCCGCGCAACAACCTTCCGGAGCGATACGCCCTGGTCACGTTGCATCGGCCGTCCAATGTCGACGACAGCGGGACATTGAAGGGAATTCTTGAATCGCTGCTTGAGGTCAATCGTGATCTGGCCGTCGTATTTCCAACGCATCCTCGAACACGTCAACGCATTGCCGATTTCGGGCTGAATACCGGGCAACTGCGTTTGCTTGATCCTCTCCCCTACGTGGACTTTTTAGCACTCCAGTCGCGCGCGACCGTAGTGATTACAGATTCTGGCGGCATTCAGGAAGAGACTACCTATCTAGGAGTTCCTTGCCTGACGGTACGGGAAAACACAGAGCGTCCGATCACCGTTTCGATGGGGACGAACGTTCTTGTTGGCCGGGATCGTGCCAAGCTCCGAGCCGAGTTGTCGAAGGTGCTGAGTGGAAACGCGAAGAGGGGAACCGTCCCGCCGCTGTGGGATGGACACGCGGGTGACCGCATTGCGGATGTTCTGGGCGATCTTGATCGGTGATGAGAGTCCTAGGTTAGTCCGTGGGCTCGCCTGTGACAGTTCCCGCACAACGTAATCAGATTTGCTTCGTCGTCGTCGCCCGATTGGCTTCGAAACTTGCGGTGATGGACCTGCAGTCCGGTCATTGAACCGCATTCCTGGCATCGCCATCCATCTCGCCGGAGTATGCGGCGGTGGAGTTCATGGTAGGCATCGCCTGGCAGTTTCACGCGTGGACGCTTCGCAGAAGCGCTCCTCATGATACTTTGCCTCGAATGCTAGCCTCGAAAGCTTCTTTCTGCTGACGGGGAAGGAATCGGTAGTAGCGAGCTAGTGAGCTCAAGAGGGTTTCCGGATCTTCGCCGTCCAAAGTAGCTCCGGCCAGAAAATCCGCACAGATCATCTCGAGGCAGTACCCACGCGATTTGTCCGAACCCAGCATTCGCGCAGCCGTCTCGATCGCCTGCTCGACTACCTGCATCTGGCTCTTGTAGATCTTGAAGTACATCAACTCCGACGGTTCCTCGTCTTTTCCCGTCAGTTCTTTCTCCACTTCCCGCCGGAAGTCTTCTTTCGGCATTTCGCGGGCTTTGTGCAACCAGGTTGCACAATCGAAATCCTGTCCGTCTCTCCGCGCGACTTTCGCCAATTCCAGTCCCTTCGTCCAACCCACCTGTTTCAGATCTCGGCGTGCCTCAGGAGGCAGGTGCTCATGTATGGACATCAGGTAATACGCCTTCCTCCTCGATTCTGGGAACCGTCTCGTCAGGAACTCATCGAATGACTTTAGCCGCTCTAGCCTCCAGTACTGTCCCGCCCGTACCTCGCACAAATATCTTCCTAGATCGACAAAACGCGTATCCCGCTCTGCCTCGTTCTGTCTTTCCCAAGCCAGGATCTCGTCGATCTTGGTCAAAACAAACTGCGCCCGCTTGCGGTTGAGGGTCGGAGGCATGGGCGGATTCCTAGTAAGCAAGTTCGTCAAACAAACCAAGGTCAACTCCGGGATTTCGGATGAGGCTTGTTTCCACCAGATCACGCTTGTCGAGACACAGCCCGAGGAAAGGGCAGTTTGTACATGGATTCTGGGGGTAGCGGATTCCGCTGTGAGGTAGGAACAGACCGGACTCAATCCGTCGTACGGTGTCGTCCACCAAAGTGGCAAATTCCTGGCGTTGCTCTTCGGTGATCTTCGCGCGCAAGTATTGGACTTCGACCAATCGCTTGCGCACGAACACAATCTGGGCCACATCGTCGATCCCGGTCATCCAGGAATAACAGACGAGTTGCGGGTCCAGGGCTGAAAGCCCAGCAGGCTCATCCGGATATCGCGCCGAAGTCGTCTTCCACTCGAGTAGACAAGGCATGCCATCCAGTTCTCCGATTGCATCGACATAGGCTACGAAGTTGTTGCCCGAATTCAATGTTCGTGTGAATTGGACCTGCTGGCGGGTGCTTGGAAGCCGCACACGGACACGCCCATCCTGTGCGAACCGCTCAAGTAGTTGCACGCCCTGCTGAAGCATTCGATCCCAAGTGTCGTTACCGGAATAGGCGAGGCCCATATCCCTGCAGGGAGCCCACTGCTCGAACAGAACAGCTGCGGGATCTTCGCGCCGAAAAAGCGCTGCGACCGCCTGTTCGAATGCCCGGCCAAACAGCATGGCAGCGCGAACGTCCTTCTCCCGCCAGCCGTCGAGGTAACGGTGGCGATACTTTCGGGGACAGGTGAGGTATTGGCTGACTTGGGTGTAGGAGTAGATCATCGCGTCACCTCTGGAGAGCCGGCTGCTGGGACGCTCACAAGGGAAGCTGAAGAAAGCTCTGCCCATTGGCTCGCCGGCGCAAAGCCGTCGAGGTTGATTAGCGATATGCCGTTTACAACCGTGTGGGTGATCTTGACTATGCCGCGTAGACCCGGCAGAGCTTTTTCGTCGATCTCCTCGTGCGCCATGAGTTCCGGGTCGTAGAGAAAGTCGCGAAGGAACCAGCCGAGTTTCCACATCGCTTTTTGGGTGCAATACAGCCGACCGACAATGGGCTTACGCGCTAGTTCGCTCGGTTCGATAACGGAGAGGCGGAGGACATAAAAGGGCTTCTGTGCGTGCCAGCGAAACTGAACCCCTTCGACTCGGACCAGGAAGATGCCATCCGGAATTTCGGATCGTGAGTCGCGCGCGACGCTTGAGAGTCCTGGAACCTGACGTTTCATGCGACCACCTCCGGCTTGGGGTGCGCATAGCTGTTGAGCTGACAGAGCAGGGCATTGCGATCCTTCTCGGCCCATTCGGCGATTTCGCGGACGAAGTTCTCGACCTGCTCGCGGGAAGCGTCGCGAAGGGTCTTAGTGCCGCAGAAATCGACGGCATAGGCTTTGACTAGTTCCGGATCGAGCTTGTGCTGGCGAATGATCTGGCAGAGTCGATCTCGAACTTTCGGGCCAGTACCATTTCCGCCGTTGCCTTTAGTGTTTTGCGGTGGAATTTTCTCGGTCGGCGACGGAAGCGAGCTGATCTCCTCGACCGAGCAGATGCCAATTCCGTAGGCCTTACGAAGCGCGCGATTGACTGCGCGGGTTTCGGCGATACGCATTTCGGCTCCCCGGACCAAAGCGGAGACGTTGGACGGGTCGGCATCGCCATAGCCAAAGAATCCTTTGCATGTCCGAGATTTGAAGACTGTGGCTACGAAAGCCCAACGAGAATTCTGCAGATCGCACGATTCGCGCACAGGCTGGGCGTGAATCCCAGCGCAACGACGGCGAGCGGCGAGTCTGAGCAAACCAGAATGGGTCACGTACCAACCGCCGCCCAGCAACCTAATGTCCCCGCCCATTACGGAGATCTTATGTTGCCGGCAAAGATCCTCAAGGCTCCGAATAGCGGGTTTTGGGATGTCTCCGAATAGTGACTTTGCGTACCTCAGTTCGCGTGCGAAATTATCTCTAGCTGGCTTCATGTTTTTCTCCGATGTTTGTGAGTCGGGCCGTGAAAGCTCGCTAGAGATATTGTAGCTCTAAAGAGATGAATCGGTCAAAGCATAAACCGAGAGTGAGCATTCGCATAGACCTTGTTGCGATTGGTCGGCGTATTCGTGAATTGCGGGGTTTCGAGATGACGCAAGCAGATTTTGCACGTCGGATTGGAGTCGCGCAGAGCTATCTATCCGCACTAGAGCGAGGCAAGAAAGAGCCTGGTGCAGCGGTGTTGTTGTCGATCAGCCAAGAATTCGACAAATCAGTTGATTGGCTGTTGAGAGGATAGAAAGCAAATCAAAGGGCCTACTTGGATAGTCGATTGCTGTGGCACGACGGGAGTTAGTGCAAAATCTCCATGATCACCGCAAGCGCCGATGTCACACTTATGGCCCAGAATCGCACGGGCCGACGGCATCCCAAAGATGGCTGGCCAACAATCCACCTACTCGATCTTGGGCTTCCCCATCGCGTTGGGTGTATTGCGTATCCATGCCTGCTGTGCGTACGGATTGGGAGGCATCGTCGGCGCACCTGGAAAATCAAACGTGGGACGCTGCTGAAAGACTCCTGGCTTCAAGAACCCAGGCAAATTCTGATCCGAATTGTCTTGTGTCCCGTAAAAGCCAGTGTTGGATAGATTCGGTCGCGAGAACGGCTTCCCCACACTCATGCCCATGATTCTTCCTCCTGCGTTATTCCCCGACGGTCAAGCGGGTCGCCCCAGTAGCGTCGATGAGTTTGCTTGGCGGTGCACGTTCGACTGATTGTAAGTAGCTTAACCACCGCGAGTGGATGTGACAAGGGAAAACAATGCCGGGATCGGTCGAGATTTCTCCATTCGCACGCGCGGACACTCCCTGGGGAGACACAGCCGAAGAGAAACCAGTGCGAGTCGCTGGAGCGCAGAGAGCTGGGAACTTCAAAGTTCGCCGATATTGGGGCGATCGTCGACTGCGACTTCGAGCCGAGCCAGCCAACGCGCGGGCCGTTTGCGGCCGCAATTATTTTTTTCGGCGGTGATGCACTCGAGAGCAAAGTGGTATCTAATTCTTACATCAGCGGTTTGAGGCGTACTCGTCTGTGGGGACGATCCATGGAAAAGCAATTTACGATTGAAGGGGGCGAACTCAAATTCGTTCCTAAGCCGCCAAAGCCACCCATATCGGAACGCAAACTCGAAGCCAACCGGGCGAATTCGCTCAAATCTACCGGGCCGAAGACCGAGCGCGGTAAGAACACCAGTCGATACAACGCTGCCAAGCACGGCATCCTCGGCAAGGCTTTGCTTCTGCGCACCCCGGAGGACAGAGCGGAGTTCAACGGATTGGTGCGTCTCCTGCACGAAGAACTTCAACCCGTGGGGGGATTTCAGATCCTGATAGTGGAAGAGATCGCGGTCTGGCAGATGCGCAAGAAACGCCTTCTTCTGTACGAAACTGGAAGAATACTCGAGTACGAGAAAGCGGGCAGGGATCTCGACGAACAATCTGGCTCAGATGTCGCGGAGCATAGGCCGCTTGTTGCCTGCCTCAAGAGAGCCCGGCGGGACGTCCGTCGCTGTGGCGCCCTTGCGAGGGAAACTGCTGACGAGCTCGCGACTTTAGTTGAACGATCCGATCTCGAGCAATTTCACACGAAGTTTGCTCGAGCCAAAGTGATCGATGCGGCAGATCAGCACGCCGCGGGAACTGAGCCCGACCAAGGCGTGCGCTCTCCGGCTCGAGAG
>Ga0302323_100001935_pt1 | contig 16855 bp, 12 predicted proteins | sample Fen_T0_3_FD_201950 | JGI IMG/M metagenome (GOLD analysis project Ga0302323, IMG submission 201950) | Peat permafrost microbial communities from Stordalen Mire near Abisko, Sweden - Fen_T0_3 | ecosystem: Environmental > Terrestrial > Soil > Wetlands > Permafrost | place: Sweden: Abisko... | reverse complement strand
CGTGCACTTCGTGCCGTGCGCGCACGAACACCACGGCGCGGTCGTCGTCGAGCACGAGTGACTTCACGTCGGCGCGGATGTCGCGCGCAGCGAGCCAGTCCCGCGCGGCGCCGTCGACCTCGGGATCCGACGTGTCGATCAGCAGCTTGCGGTTCAGCGTGGCAAGGAACAGCGCCATCACCCCCAGCAGCACGCCGACGGAAACGGCCACGACGGCGTCGAACACCGGATTCGGGCCCCATATCCACGAAATGCCCGCGACCACCAGCGTCAGCACGATCCCGAGCAACGCCACGGCGTCCTCGAGCAGGACGGCGAGCACCGTCGTGTTGGTGCGGTTCTCGCGCAGGCCCGGCCAGCCGCCGATCTCCTTCAACGCGACGGTGAACGTCCAGAGTTCCAGCGCCAGCGCGAACAGCAGCAGGCCGACGATCAGCGGCGTGAATGGCTCCACCGGCGCTCGTGCGAGCAGCGCGTGTACGCCGTGGTAGATGTTGATGCCGCAGCCGATGAAGAACACGCTGACGGCGGAGACCAGCGCCCAGAAGAACTTCTCCTGTCCGCGTCCGAAGGGATGCACGCTGTCGGGCGCGCCGCGACCGCGGACCTCGCCGACCTTGAGCAGCACCTGGTTGCCGACGTCCGCGAACGAATGGATCATCTCGGCGAACAGCGTGGGCGAACCCGTGACGTACCAGCCGAAGCCCTTGGCGCCGGCAATGAGCGAATTGGTGACGATCGAGATCGAGACCGAGGACGACATCGGGTGCTTCAGCCGCGGATCTGGCCGGTGCCGAGAACCACCCACTTCTGGCTGGTGAGCCCCTCTAGGCCGACGGGGCCGCGCGCGTGCAGCTTGTTGGTCGAGATGCCGATCTCCGCGCCCAGGCCGAATTCGAAGCCGTCGGCGAAGCGCGTCGATGCGTTGACGAGCACCGAGCTCGAATCGACCTCGCGCAGGAAGCGCAACGCGTTGGCGTAGTTCTCGGTTACGATCGCGTCCGTGTGCTGCGAACCGTACTTCGCAATGTGGGCGATGGCGTCGTCGAGCGAGTCGACCACGCGCACCGAAAGAATGGGCGCCAGGTACTCGGTGTACCAGTCGTCTTCGGTCGCCAGCTTCATTGCCGGGACGAGTGTGCGTGAATGCTCGTCACCGCGCAGCTCGACCGATTTGCTGCCATAGATCGCCGCCAGCGGCGGCAGCACGCGCGCCGCGATGTCGCGATGCACCAGCAGCGTCTCCATCGTGTTGCAGGGCGAATAGCGCTGCGTCTTGGCGTTGTCGGCGATGCGAACAGCCATGTCGATGTCGGCCGTTGCGTCGATGAACACATGGCACACGCCATCCAGGTGCTTGATGACCGGCACCTTGGCGTCCTTCGTGATGCGCTCGATGAGCCCTTTGCCGCCGCGCGGGATGACGACGTCGACGTGCGCGACGTCGGCGATCAGGTGGCCGACAGCGGCGCGGTCGATGGTGGCGACCACCTGCACCGCGCGTTCGGTGAGTCCGGCATCGCGCAGGCCCTGGTGCACGCAGGCGGCGATGGCCTGATTGCTGTGCAGCGCCTCGGAGCCGCCGCGCAGGATCGTCGCGTTGCCGGACTTCAAGCACAGCGCTGCGGCGTCCGCGGTGACGTTGGGACGCGATTCGTAGATGATGCCGACGACGCCGAGCGGCACGCGCATCCTTCCCACCTGGATGCCGCTGGGACGGTATTTGAGATCGGTGATCTCCCCGATGGGGTCGGGGAGTGCTGCGACCTTGTCGAGGCCGTCGGCCATCGCCTGGATGGACTTTGCGGTGAGCGTCAGGCGGTCGACGAACGCGGCGTCCTTGCTGGCGGTTTTCGCGGCCGCGACTTCCTGCGCATTGGCCGCGAGCAGCCGGGCCTCGTCGCGACGGATCGCGGCGGCCATCGCCCGCAGCGCGGTGTCCTTGGCGCTCGTGTCCGCCCGCGCTAACTCGCGCGCGGCGGCGCGCGCGGCGGCGCCGACTTCATGCATGTAGGCGGCGACGTCGGCGACGGGCGCAAGGCCGGGGACGTTCAAATTGGTCATGCGGCCATTCTACCGCGCCCGCGCGGGGCGTCGGCGGAGCCGGGAACGGACGCGTCCCGGAAGTCAGCGCGGCGAAAGCGTCCTTACGCCGTCCGCAGCACCGAGCAGGATCACGTTGGCGCCGCGGCGCGCGAACAGGCCGACGGTGACGACGCCAACGATGTTGTTGATCGTCGCCTCGAGCTCGACCGGGTTGGTAATCGACAGACCCGAAACGTCCAGGATCACGTTGCCGTTGTCGGTCGTGAAGCCCATCCGCAACGCCGGCTGTCCGCCCAGCACGACCAGCTCTCTTGCGACGTAGCTGCGCGCCATCGGGATCACCTCCACCGGCAGCGGGAACTTGCCCAGGACGCCGACCAGCTTGGACTGGTCGACGATGCAGACGAACTTGCGCGCGACGGCCGCGACGATCTTCTCGCGCGTCAACGCGCCGCCGCCGCCCTTGATCATCGTGCCGTGCTCCGTCACCTCGTCGGCGCCGTCGATGTAGACGGGCACGTCGTCCACGTTGTTCAGCTCCTCGACGTCGATGCCGTGCGATTTAAGGCGGTCCGCGGTCTTCACGGAGCTGGCCACGGCACCCTTGATGCGGTGCTTGACCTTCGCGAGCTCGTCGATGAAGAAGTTGGCCGTGGAGCCCGAGCCCACGCCGATCCATGCGTTGTCGACGACGTACTTGATTGCCTCGCGGGCGACGGCCTGCTTGAGTTCGTCCTGGGTCATGACGGCGACTTCATTTCTTCCGCGGCGGCGGCAGGTCCGTGCAGACGCCTTCGTACACTTCGGCGGCCAGTCCGACCGATTCGCCCAGCGTAGGATGCGGATGGATCGTCCTGCCGATGTCGATGGCGTCGGCGCCCATCTCGATGGCCAGCGCGACTTCGCTGATCAGGTCGCCCGCATGCGTGCCGACGATTCCGCCGCCGACGATGCGATGCGTCGTCTCGTCGAAGATGAGCTTGGTGAAGCCTTCGTCGCGTCCGTTGGCGATCGCGCGTCCCGACGCGGCCCACGGCAGCACGCCTTTGCCGATCTTCATGCCCTTGGCCTTTGCCTCGTCCTCGGTGACGCCGACCCAGGCCACTTCCGGATCGGTGTACGCCACCGACGGAATCACGCGCGCATCGAAGTACGATTTTTCGCCCGCGGCGGCTTCAGCGGCGACGTGGCCTTCGTGCACGGCCTTGTGCGCCAGCATCGGCTGTCCGACGATATCGCCGATGGCGTAGATGTGCGGCACGTTGGTGCGCATCTGGTGGTCGACCGGGACAAAGCCACGGTCGGTCACTGCGACGCCGGCCTTGTCCGCGGCGATCTTCTTGCCGTTGGGACTTCTGCCGACGGCCTGCAGCACGAGGTCGTAGGGCTGCGGCCCGGCCGGGGCCTGCTCGCCTTCGAACGTCACATAGATGGCGTCCTTTTTCGCTTCCGCGGAGACTGTCTTCGTCTTCAACATGATGCGGTCGAAGCGGTGCTTGTTCATCTTCTCCCATACGCGAAAGAGGTCGCGGTCCACGCCCTGCATCAGGCCGTCGAGCATCTCGACGACGTCCAGGCGCGCGCCCAGCGACGAATAAACGGTGCCCATTTCCAGCCCGATGATGCCGCCGCCGATGACCAGCATCCGTGCAGGCTTGGCGCGCAGCAGCAGTGCGCTGGTCGAATCGACGATGCGAGGATCGTCGGGAAGGAACGGCAGCCGCACCGACTGCGATCCCGCCGCGATGATGGCCTTCTGGAATTTGACGATCTTCTTGGTGCCAGTCTTGTCCTGCCCGCTGCCTTCGGTGACCTCGACCTCGACGTGGTGCGGGTCGAGAAACGCGCCGTAGCCGCGCACGACGTCGACCTTGCGCGACTTCGCCATGCCGGACAAGCCGCCGGTGAGCTTGCCAACGACCTTGTTCTTCCAGCCGAGCAGCTTCTCGAGATCGACCTTGGGTTCGCCGAACGTGATGCCGTGCTCCGCGAAGGCCTTCGTTTCGTCCATCACCGCCGCGATGTGCAGCAACGCCTTGGACGGGATGCAGCCGACGTTGAGGCAGACGCCGCCCAGTTGCGCATAGCGTTCGACCAGCACCGTCTTCATGCCGAGGTCGGCCGCGCGGAACGCGGCGCTGTAGCCGCCGGGACCGGCGCCCAGCACCAGCATTTCGCATTCGAGGTCGGCCTTGCCGGTGTAGGTGGCCGCACCCGGGATCGCAACCGGGGGCGCAGGGGCGGGCGCCGGTTTCGCGGGCGCAGGCGCGGCCGGGGCCTCCGGCTTTCCGTCGCCGACGGTGGCAACTGCGGCCGTACTGTCGAGCACGAGTATGACGCTGCCTTCGCTGACCTTGTCGCCCAGCTTGACCTTCAATTCCTTCACCACACCGGTGGCGGGCGACGGCACGTCCATCGTCGCCTTGTCGGATTCGAGCGAGATCAACGAGTCCTCGGGCTTCACCGTGTCGCCCGGTTTAACGAACACTTCGATGACCGGGATGTCCCTGAAGTCGCCGATGTCCGGGACCTTGATCTCGATCGCACTCATAACATCACCCGCCGCATGTCGGCCAACAGGCCGGCCAGGTACGCGGTGAACCGCGCGGCGGAGGCGCCGTCGATCACGCGATGATCATACGAGAGCGACAGCGGCACCATGAGGCGCGGAGCGAAGTCCTTGCCGGTCCAGACGGGCTTGGTCGCGGTCTTCGACACGCCGAGGATGGCGACTTCCGGTGCGTTGATGATCGGCGTGAAGGCCGTGCCGCCGATGCCGCCCAGCGACGAAATGGAAAAGCACCCGCCCTGCATTTCCGCAGGGCCCAACTTGCCCTCGCGCGCCTTGGCCGAGAGCTCACCCATTTCCTTCGCGATCTGCAACACGCCTTTCTGGTCGGCGTTCCTGATGACGGGTACGACCAGGCCGTTCGGCGTATCGGCGGCGAAGCCCACGTGAAAATATTTCTTGAGGACCAGGTTGTCGCCATCCAATGAGGCGTTGAAATCGGGAAATTTCTTCAGCGCCGCGACCGACGCCTTGATCAGGAACGCCAGCATCGTGATCTTGATGGCCGCCTTCTCGTTTTCCTTGTTGAGCTGGACGCGGAAGGCCTCGAGGTCGGTGATGTCGGCTTCGTCGAACTGCGTGACGTGCGGAATCATCACCCAGTTGCGCGCGAGATTGGCTCCGGAGATCTTCTTGATGCGCGACAGCGGCTTCGCTTCGATAGGACCGAACTTGGCGAAGTCCACCGTCGGCCACGGCAGCAGGTTGAGTTGCCCGCCGCCGCTTATTCCACCTCCGGCCGCTGTGGCCGCTCCGCCGGATGCGCCGCCGCTGATCGCCGCCTTGACGAAATTCTGCACGTCCTCCTGCAGGATGCGCGCGCTGGGACCCGTACCCTTGACTTGGGCCAGGTCGACGCCCAGCTCGCGTGCAAACTTGCGCACCGAAGGCGACGCGTGCGCGCCCCTGAATGCGGCGTCGTCGATCGCAGCAGCGGGCGGCGCCGACGCCGACGCGGGAGCGGGGGCCGCAGCCGGCGCAGGCGCGGTAACCGCCGCAATAGGCGCGGCGGCCGCGGGCGGCGGTGCGGTGGGCGCGGGTGCCGCTGCCGGTGCCGCAGGCTTGGCATCGGCCGTCGTCGCGGTGTCTAGCGTGAGGATCAGCGTGCCTTCACTGACCTTGTCGCCCAGCTTCAGCCGGACGTCCGTCACCACGCCCGCGGCAGGCGCCGGCACGTCCATCGTCGCCTTGTCCGATTCCAGCGAAATCAGCGAGTCCTCGGCCTTCACCGAGTCCCCCGTCTTCACGAAGATCTCGATGACCGGAATGTCTTTGAAGTCGCCGATGTCGGGGACCTTGACTTCGATCGCGCTCATTTCTGCCTCGTCATGAATCGTTCCACCGCAGGCGTCATACGGTCCACGGCGCCGGCTTGTCCGGATCGAGCCCGTACTTCCTGATCGCTTCGGCCACCTTGGCGACCGGAATCGTACCTTCGTCCGCGAGCGCTTTCAGCGCCGCCACGGTCGCGTAGTAGCAGTTCACCTCGAAGAAGTGCCGCAGCTTCTCGCGCGTGTCCGAGCGTCCGAAGCCGTCGGTGCCCAGTACGACGTAGCGGTTGCGCACCAGCGGGCGGATCTGCTCCGCGAACAGGCGCATGTAGTCGGTGGTCACGATCACCGGCCCCTGCGCATCCTTGAGGCACGCCTCGACATGCGACACGCGCGGCTTCTCGGTTGGGTGCAGCGTGTTCCAGCGCATGACCGCGTTGCCGTCGCGCGCAAGCTCGGTGAACGATGGGCAGCTCCAGATGTCCGCGTCGACGCCCCAGTCGTTCTTGAGGAGGCCGGCGGCGGCAATGGCCTCGCGCAGGATGACGCCCGAGCCCATCAGCTGCACGCGCGGCGCTTTTCCCTTCGCGGACTTGCCAACGGGGACGCCGTCCTGCAGCTTGTACATGCCCTTCAGGATTCCCGGCGCTGCGCCTTCGGGCATCGCGGGTTGCCGGTAATTCTCATTCATCACCGTTAGGTAGTAGTAGACGTCCTCCTGCTCGGCGTACATCCGGCGCAGGCCGTCCTGGATGATGACGGCGACCTCGAAACCGAACGACGGGTCGTAGGAAATGCAGTTCGGAACCGTCGCCGAGATCATGTGCGAGTGGCCGTCCTCGTGCTGCAGGCCCTCGCCGTTCAGTGTCGTGCGCCCGGCAGTTCCGCCCAGCAGGAAGCCGCGCGAGCGCATGTCGCCGGCGGCCCAGGCCAGGTCGCCGATGCGCTGGAAGCCGAACATCGAGTAGAAGATGTAGAACGGAATCATCGGCACGCCGTGCGTCGAATACGACGTCGCGGCGGCGATCCAGTCGCACATGCCGCCGGCCTCGTTGATCCCCTCCTGCAGGATCTGGCCGGTCTTGTCCTCGCGGTAAAACATCAGCTGGTCACGGTCCTCGGGCGTATACAGCTGGCCCTGCTGGTTCCAAATGCCCAGCTGGCGGAACATGCCTTCCATGCCGAACGTGCGCGACTCGTCGGGAACGATCGGCACGATGTGCTTGGCGATGTTCTTGTCACGCAGCAACATCTGCAGGATCTGTACGAAGGCCATCGTCGTCGAGACCTCACGGTCCTCGGTGCTCTTCAGGAACCGCTCGAACGCCGCCAATTCCGGCACGACCAGCGGCGCGGACTTCTGGCGCCGCGCCGGCAGGTAGCCGCCGAGCTCCATCCGCCGCGCCGCCATGTATTCCTGTTCCGGTGAGCCCGGTGGGAAGGTGACGTAGGGCACTTCCTCGAGCTTGTCGTCGGGGACCGGTATGTGGAAGCGATCGCGGAACCGTCGGATGGATTCGACCGACATCTTCTTCTGCTGGTGCGTGATGTTCTGCGCCTCGCCGGACTCGCCCATGCCGTAGCCCTTGATGGTCTTGGGCAGGATTACCGTCGGCTGGCCCTTGTGGTTCACTGCCGCGTGGAAGGCCGCGTAGACCTTGAACGGGTCGTGGCCGCCCCGATTGAGCTTCCAGATATCCTCGTCCGACCAGTCGGCGACCAGCGCCTTCAATTCCGGCGTGTTGAAGAAGTGCTCGCGGACGTAGGCGCCGTCCTTGGCCTTCATCGTCTGGTATTCGCCGTCGACGACTTCCATCATGCGGCGCATCAGGATGCCCTTCTTGTCGCGCGCGAACAGCGGGTCCCAGTGCCGGCCCCACACCACCTTGATCACGTTCCAGCCGGCGCCGCGGAAGTCGCTTTCCAGCTCCTGGATGATCTTGCCGTTGCCGCGCACCGGGCCGTCCAGCCGCTGCAGGTTGCAGTTGACGACGAAGATGAGGTTATCGAGGTTCTCGCGGCCGGCCATGCCGATCGCGCCCATCGATTCCGGCTCGTCCATCTCGCCGTCGCCCATGAACGCCCACACCTTGCGGCCTTCCGTCTGCGCCAGCCCGCGATCGTTCAGGTATTTCATGAAGCGCGCCTGGTAGATCGCCATCAGTGGGCCCAAACCCATCGACACCGTCGGGAACTGCCAGAAATCCGGCATAAGCCACGGATGCGGGTACGACGATATGCCCTTGCCGTCCACTTCCTGCCGATAGTTGTCGAGCTGCTCCGCGGTCAGGCGCCCGAGCATGAAGGCGCGCGCGTAGACCCCGGTTGCCGAGTGGCCCTGCACGAAGACCAGGTCGCCGCCGTGCGCGTCGGACGGGGCGTGCCAGAAGTGGTTGAAGCCGATGTCGTAGAGCATCGCCGCAGACGCGAAGCTCGCGATGTGGCCGCCGACGTTGGTGTCCTTGTTCGCGCGCAGCACCATCGCCATGGCGTTCCAGCGGACGTGATGGCGGATCTTCTGCTCGATGTTGAAGTCGCCGGGAAGGTGCGCCTGGCGATCGACCGGGATCGAGTTGATGTACGCGGTGTTCGCGGAGAACGGCAGGTAGGCGCCGGACTTTCGCGCGGCATCGATGAGGTTCTCGATGAGGAAATGGGCGCGGTCGGGACCTTCGGCGGCGAGGACGCCGGCCAGCGCATCCAGCCATTCGCGTGTTTCCTGGGGATCGGCGTCGCTTTTCATCATGTCCATCGCGGTTCTCCAGACGGGAATGCCAACGCAGCGGGACTCTGCTGCGACAACGCATGCAGGTGGGTCTGCAATGGTAGGGGGTTGCGACAGTATTGTATTGCTGCGACGCGGCAGTCCCAGCGCGCCCGCCCGCAAATCAGTGCCGAACCGGATCCGCGCCGGCTCCCACCCTGGTGCGGTAATGCAACGACGATGCCGCGGTGAGACTCACCGCCGCCATCACCAGAAATCCTGCCCGATAGCCATGGGTCAGTGCGGTCAAGGCGGCGAAGAGCGGAGGACCGACGACGACGCCTGAAAACGTCACGAATCCGGCGGCGCCGGTGACCGCCCCCGCATGTCCGGGCGGGGCGCGGCGCGCCAGTTCGGACAATTGCACGCCGTTCCAGCCGATGGCCGTTGCGCCGAAAAGCGCCGCGATCGGCAATACGATCCATGCGGGCCATGCCGGCGACGCGAACGCCATCGCGATGCCGCAGGAACCTGCGACCACCCCGATAACGGCCAACGTCCTGCGCGGCGCAAGCAGGTTGTCCGCAACGGCGCCCCAGAACAGACGTCCAACCACGCCGCCCACTGTAGCGCAAGTAAGCGCTAACCCGGATACGACGAGCGACCACCCCAGCGCGTCGTGCAGGAAGACGACGAGGAAACTCGACAGGCAGACCTGCACCGAGGCGTAGGCAAAGCTCAGCAGCGCCAACTCGGCCAGCGCCGGCGTCTTGGCGACGAGCTTCAGGCGGGCAATGATGTCCTGGAACGAAAACGCGCTGCCCGCGGTCCTGTCAGTATCGAGCAGCCCGCGCGAGGGCTGGGCGGCGATGGCCACGAAGAACCCAGCCAGCCCCACCGCGACCAACGCGGCCCGCCATCCGACGAGCAATGCTGCGACCGGGAGCACCGCACCGGCCAGCGCCGCGCCGGCGGGAACGCCCGTCTGCTTGATCGAGAACATCAACGCCATCTGCGCCGCGGGCGTCGTCCGCGCGAGCACCTGGGACGACGCGGGCGTGATGGGCCCGTAGCCCAGCCCGATGACGATGGCGGCCGCGGCGAGCAGGCCGGTCAGTGACGCCGGCAGCAAGCCGACGACGAGGATGCCGACGGCGCACAGCAGCACGCACACCTGCGATACGCGGATCGCGCCAAAGCGTGCGATGAATCCGGCCGACGCGACGCTGGCCAGCATAGCGCCCACGTAGACCAAACCGACGAACACGCCGATCCATTGCGGCGCGACCCCCATCTCCCGCGCGAGCTCCGGCGCGAGGACCGCGGGCGCCGTGGCCGCCAGCGACGTGAACATCTGGATGGCCAGCGTCGCGGCGAGCGCGACGATCGCGGTGCGCCCGCTGCGTGGAACCTGGACGTTCATGTGCCGCCAGGAGCGGGCAGGATCCGGGATTCGGTGACGATCACGTCGACGGCCAGGTCGTGGGACGCGGCCGGTATACGCTGCGCAATCTGCACGTCGAATGCGCCGGCGATGCGCGGTGTGGCCGGGCGCAGCATGATCATCAGTCGATCGTAGTATCCGCCGCCATAGCCCAGCCTTCGGCCGTCGGTACTGAATGCGACGCCGGGAACCAGCACCCAGTCGATCGTCGCGGCGTCGATGCGCGGCCGCGTGGCGCGCGGCTCCGGGATGTCGTGGAATCCCGGCGCGACGTCCGCGACGATGTCGCCGATCGCGTGCAACTCGAGCATCCGCGTCGCGCCGTTGACGCGAGGCACGACCAGCGTCTTGCCGGACGCCAGGGCGGCCCGGGCCAGTGGCCGCGTGTCCCACTCGCTGCCGAAGGGAAGCGTCACGAGAACGACGCGCGCCGCCGCAAATGACGGCAAGCGCGCCACCCGCGCGCAGATGCGCAGCGACGCCGCGGCACGCACGCCTTCGTCCAGCGCATCGCGGGCCGCGATCACCTGCGCGCGCAGCGCCCGCTTGGCCTCGCGCAACGCGGCGCCCGTCAGCTCCGTCTCGTTGCCTGCGGTACGGTCCAGCATGGGTCGATGTTAACGGAGGTCCGGGCATCGTGCCATGCGAAGCGCCTCGGCATCCTTAGCCAACCCCCGACGTATAATGCCGGTCGACACGGGATCCCGGATACCCATGAAAAACTCACACCAGTTCTATCGCGCGCGGCGCGCCGCAGTCCTCAAATCGATGCACGAGCACTCCGGCGGAGGATTGGCGCTCGTGCCGACGGCGCCCGAGGTTCCGCGCAATCGCGATTCGAACTTTCCGTTCCGCTTCGACAGCTATTTTCATTACCTGTCCGGCTTTCCCGAGCCCGAGGCCGTCGTCGCGCTCGTTGCCGGCCCCGACGGCGACCGGCAGGTGCTGTTCTGCCGCGAAAAGAACGCCGAGCGCGAGATCTGGGACGGTTTCCGCTACGGCCCGGACGCTGCGAAGGAGATCTTCGGGTTCGACGAGGCGCATCCGATCACGGCGCTCGCGGAAAAGCTGCCTGAGCTTGCGTCCGACCGGCCAGCGCTGTACACGCCGCTCGGTTTGTTCGACACGTGGGACAGGCAGGTCACGCAATTGCTGAACGAGGTGCGCAACCGCGCCCGTTCAGGCGTGTCCGCACCGGACGACATCGTCGACGTGCGCGGAACGCTCGACGCCATGCGGCTCGTCAAGGACGATCACGAACTCACGCTGATGCGCGATGCCGCGAAGATTTCCTGCGCCGCGCATCGGCGCGCGATGAAGGTCACGCGCGCGGGCTGGTACGAATACCAGGTCGAAGCCGAACTGCTGCACGAATTCCTGCGCAATGGCGCGCAGGCCGTCGCCTACCCGTCGATCGTAGCGTCAGGCCCCAATGCCTGCGTGCTGCACTACCGGGAGAACGATCGCCAGATCGCCGACGGCGACCTGCTGCTGATCGATGCCGGCTGCGAATACCGCGGCTACGCGTCGGACATCACGCGCACGTTCCCGGTCAACGGCAAGTTCACCGGTCCGCAGAAGGACGTCTACGAACTGGTGCTGGCGTCACAGCAGGCATGTCTTGACGTCGTCAAGCCGGGGGTGGATTTCCACGACTACCACAAGACCGCGGAGCGCGTGCTCGCGCAGGGTTACATCGACCTCAAGCTGTGCCAGGGTACGCTGGACGAAGTGCTGGAAAACGGCAGCTTCAAGCAGTTCTACATGCACCGCGCCGGACACTGGCTGGGCCTCGACGTGCACGACGCCGGCCTCTACCAAGTCAAGGGTTCCTCGCAGAAGCTGAGGCCCGGCATGGTGCTCACCGTCGAGCCGGGGACCTACATCCGGCCCGCCGACAACGTCCCGGAACATTTCTGGAACATCGGCGTGCGCATCGAGGACGACGTGCTGGTCACCGCGAGAGGACACGAGAACCTGACCGCCGCGGCGCCCAAGACGGTCGCCGACGTCGAAGCCGCCTGCAAGCGATAGCCGCCGTCCCTGCTCGATGCATGATGCAGTCATCGTCGGCGCCGGCCCCGTCGGGGGCGCACTGGCGTTGGCACTTGCGGACGCCGATCTCGACATCGTCGCGCTCGACGCGCGCGCGGCCGGCGGTACGCTGCGCGGTGACCGGTCGCTCGCGCTGTCGCACGGCGCGCGACTGATCTTCGAGCGTCTCGCCGTCTGGCCGCACCTTTCGGCCATGCCGGGCGCCGTGACGCCGATACTCGAAATCGACATTTCCCAGGCCGGCGGATTCGGCGTGACGAGGCTCACTGCCGAAGAACAGCGCCTGCCGGCATTGGGCTATGTCGTTTCCTATCGCGCGTTGCAGGCGGCCATCGACGACGCGCTCGCACGGACCCGCATCGCCATCCGCTTCGGCGTCACCGCAGCGTCGGTCGAGGGTTCGCCCGCCGACGTAACGATTGCGTTGACCGACGATGCCGGCGCTCCGCTGCGCGCGCGGCTCGCCGTCGTCGCCGACGGCACGGGCACCGCGGTCGCGGGAATCACGCGGGAACAGCGCGACTACCGGCAGGTGGCGCTGATTGCCAAGGTCGGCATACAGCATCCGCACGCCGGTGTCGCGTTCGAGCGCTTCACGCGCGAAGGTCCGATGGCGCTGTTGCCGGAGGGTGGGCACGGAACTGAGCACTACGGGCTGGTGTGGACGATGACGCCGGAAAAGGCCGAAGCGATGCTTTCCGCCTCCGACGACAAGTTCCTGGCTGTGCTCGCGCACCAGTTCGGCGCGCGCGTGACGGGATTCGCGAGTGTGGCTAACCGGCGGACGTTCCCACTTCGGCTCGAATTCGCGCGCTCTACCATCGCCACTCGGACCGTCGTTATCGGCAATGCCGCGCAGGCTCTGCACCCGATCGCCGGGCAGGGCTTCAACCTGGGCCTGCGAGACGCATACGAGTTGAGCCGTTCGATCATCAGTGCGCCGCGGGATGCGCTCGGAAGCGCGACCATGCTGGCGGCATTCGCGGCACGGCGCCGCACCGACCGCTACGCCGGCATCGCCTTCACGCATGGGCTGACGAAGCTCTTCGCAACGGACGCGGCCGTCGTGCGCTGGCCGCGCGGCGTGGCGCTCACGCTGCTCGACGCGGTGCCGCCGATGAAGAAGGCGTTCACGCGCGCGATGCTGTTCGGCATGTCCTGAACGCGCGTTCGGTGTTGTCGCGCGACACTTTTCGCGGTTGAACAAAATTCGGGCAGGCGCAGGAACGGCGCTGCCGCAAAGCCGGTATAATTTCCTCCCGTACCCGCCGCCCGGTTTTCCTCCCGTTCCGTATCCCCGATCATGCGCATCGGACCCTACACCCTGCCGAACAACCTCGCCGTGGCACCCATGGCGGGCGTCACCGATCGTCCGTTCCGGCAGTTGTGCAAGCGCCTGGGCGCGGGGTACGCCGTCTCGGAAATGGTCGCGTCCAATCCGCGTCTGCGCGGCACCGACAAATCGCGCCTGCGCACCGATCACGCGGGCGAAGCCGCGCCCATCGCTGTGCAGATCGCCGGCGCGGATCCGCTGCAGATGGCCGACGCCGCGCGCTACAACGTCGACCGGGGCGCGCAGATCATCGACATCAACATGGGCTGTCCGGCGAAGAAGGTGTGCGACGCCGCTGCGGGATCGGCGCTGCTGGCCAACGAGCAGCTGGTGGCCGCGATCCTCGAGGCGGTGGTCGCGGCGGTCGACGTTCCAGTCACGCTCAAGATCCGCACCGGGCCTTCGCCCGCGCTGCGCAACGCGACCGTCATCGCACGCATAGCGCAGGATGCTGGCGTCGCCGCGCTGACGGTGCATGGTCGCACTCGTGCCTGCGCGTTTGTCGGCGCGGTGGAGTACGACACGATCGCGGCAGTGAAGCGCGCTGTTTCCATTCCGGTGATCGCCAACGGCGACATCGAGACGCCGGAGCAGGCGCGGGCCGTATTGCTGCACACCGGCGCCGACGCGCTGATGATCGGCCGTGCGGCGCAGGGCCGGCCGTGGATCTTCCGAGAAATCGCCCACTTCCTCGCCACCGGCACGCACCTGTCGGCGCCGACGGTCGCGGAAGCGCGCACGCTGATCAACGCGCATCTCGCGGACCATTATGAATTCTACGGCGAGTTGGCGGGCGTTCGCATCGCGCGCAAGCACCTGGGCTGGTACACCGAATCGCTCGCCGGGGGCGCCGCATTGCGATGCGAGGCCAACGCGGCGGTTACACGAACCGAGCAGCTCGATGCCGTGGAGCGATTTTTCGTGCTTCAGGCCTCGCTGGGCGACCATCTGCGGTACATCGACGTCACCAACGACGCCTTGTTGCCGATATCACAACAAACTACAAGCAATGCGAACCGGGCAAGGGAGGCCCTCGCCGCGTGACCCGAAAAATCAAACTCAATGGCAGCAACGAGATCTGCCGCAGCGTGGAGCGCTCGCTAGACGAATACTTCAAGCGCCTTGACGGCGAAACGCCGACCGGGATCTACGATATGGTGATCGGCCACGTCGAACGCGCGCTGCTCGTGTCCATCATGGACCGCGCGCAGGGTAACCAGACGCAGGCGGCGGACATGCTGGGCATGAACCGCAACACGCTGCGCGTGAAGCTCAACCGCTACAAGCTGATCTGATGCCGGCCAAGGTCGCCCGGGCGCTGCTGTCGGTTTCCGACAAGACGGGCCTCGTGGAATTCGCGCGCGGACTTTCCGCGCTCGGTGTTGCGCTGCTGTCCACCGGAGGCACCGCGAAGGCATTGGCCGACGCCGGATTGCCCGTCACCGACGTCGGCACGTACACTGGCTTTCCGGAAATGCTCGACGGTCGCGTCAAGACGCTGCATCCCAAGGTGCACGGCGGCATCCTAGCGCGGCGCGACATCCCCGCGCACGTCGCGTCGCTGGCGGCGCATGGCATTCCGACCATCGACCTGGTCGTCGTCAATCTCTACCCGTTCCGCGCGACAGTCGCCAAGCCTGGCTGCACGCTGGAAGACGCCATCGAGAACATCGACATCGGTGGCCCGTCGATGGTGCGCGCCGCAGCGAAGAACTGGCCGCATGTCGGTATCGTCGTCGACCCCGCCGACTACGCAGGCGTCCTGGGCGAACTCAAGTCCGGCGGCCAGGCGCTTTCGGATGCGACGCGCTTCCGGCTGATGCGCAAGGCATTCGCGCACACGGCGTCCTATGACGGCGCCATCGCGAACTGGCTGACGGCGCGAAATCACGATGGCGCAACCATGGATTTCCCCGACTCGTTTCATTGGAATGGCGACAAGGTGCAGGATATGCGTTACGGCGAGAATCCCCACCAGTCCGCTGCGTTCTATCGCGACGAGACGCCGGCGCCCGGCTCGCTTGCCACGTACCGCCAGTTGCAGGGCAAGGAACTCTCGTACAACAACGTCGCGGACAGCGATGCCGCGTGGGAATGCGTGAAGACTTTCGCCGAGCCGGCCTGCGTCATCGTCAAGCACGCCAATCCGTGCGGCGTGGCCATCGCAGCGGATCCGCTCGCGGCTTACCGGAGCGCACTCGCGACGGACCCGACCTCTGCCTTCGGTGGCATCATCGCGTTCAACCGGCCCATCGACGCGGCCACGCTCGAGGCGGTCTCCGCGCAATTCGTGGAAGTGGTCATCGCGCCGGCCTACACCGCCGATGCGCTGGTGATAATCGCGAAGAAGGTCAACGTGCGGGTGCTCGGCGTTTCTCTGCCTGCCGCGGGTGCCACCGGCAACGCGTGGGACATGAAGCGCGTCGGTGGCGGCTTCCTCGTGCAATCGCCCGACGCGCGCAACGTCGTGGCGGCAGAACTCAAGGTTGTGACGGACAAGGCGCCAACGCCGGAACAGCTGGTCGACCTGCTGTTCGCCTGGCGCGTGGCCAAGTTCGTGAAGTCGAACGCGATCGTCTATTGCGGCGGCGGACGCACGCTCGGGATCGGCGCCGGCCAGATGAGTCGCGTCGACTCGACGCGCATCGCTGCGATCAAGGCCCAGCATGCCGGTCTGTCGCTCGCAGGTTCCGTGGTCGCGTCGGATGCATTCTTCCCGTTCCGCGATGGCCTCGACGTCGTCGCCGACAATGGCGCGGTAGCAGTGATCCAGCCCGGCGGCAGTATGCGCGACGCCGAGGTGATCGCCGCCGCCAACGAGCGGGGCATAGCGATGGTCTTCACCGGCATCCGCCACTTCAGGCACTAGCGATCCGCGCGTTCATGCACAGGGCGCTGCCTTGAACATCCTCGTCGTCGGCGGTGGCGGTCGCGAGCACGCGCTGGCCTGGAAAATCGCGCAAAGCGCTCGCGTGGCCAAGGTATTCGTCGCGCCCGGTAATGCAGGTACGGCGCGCGATGCGACGCTCACCAATGTCGCGCTGACCTCCATTCCGGACCTCGTCGCGTTCGCGAAGACCGCGCCGGTTGCGCTGACGGTGGTCGGTCCGGAGGGTCCGCTCGCCGCGGGTATCGTCGACGCCTTTCGCGCGGCCGGACTGAAGATCTTCGGCCCGACGAGAGAAGCGGCGCAGCTCGAGAGTTCCAAGGACTTCGCCAAGTCGTTCATGGCGCGGCACGGCATCCCGACCGCGCAGTACCGCACGTTCGCGGACGCGCCCGCCGCGCATGCGTACATCGACGAACGCGGCGCACCCATCGTGGTCAAGGCCGATGGCCTCGCCGCGGGCAAGGGCGTGGTCGTGGCGATGACGCTGCCCGAGGCGCATGCCGCGGTCGACAGCATGCTCGTCGACAATGCGATGGGCGACGC
>Ga0302323_100001934_pt1 | contig 16858 bp, 6 predicted proteins | sample Fen_T0_3_FD_201950 | JGI IMG/M metagenome (GOLD analysis project Ga0302323, IMG submission 201950) | Peat permafrost microbial communities from Stordalen Mire near Abisko, Sweden - Fen_T0_3 | ecosystem: Environmental > Terrestrial > Soil > Wetlands > Permafrost | place: Sweden: Abisko... | reverse complement strand
TTTCATAGTTGCCACCAATAAAACAACGCTAGCCCTTAAAAGTTAAAGAACCAGCGTTGAATCCGTATATTTTTATAATGATTCATTCATTAAAATCAACACCCCCATATGCGGAACTACTTTGAATCATGATCCTGACGCAACCGGCCATTATTCTTCTGCCAGTGACCCTTTTCCCAGTATTTACCACGGGTACCAGTCTGCCATTGACCTGAAATATATGAACGATTCTGACGCGGCATATCCCAGTAACCGGCATTTCTCGCATAAGCATTGGTCTGACGATTATATACCCAATCCCCATCTATCCATACATGCAAATTACTTGGACGGGCAGGTCTGACGTTTTCAACATAAACAGGTTCAGTTGCAACATATCCGAGTGAGCAACTATTGACAAATAAGCCCATTCCGACAAGGCTTGTTAAATAGATTAATTTTTTCATGAGATTTGATTTTAGTTGTGAATAGATTTTCACAGCATTACAAAGGTGAGAGATTTATAGCCGGAATGCGTTACACAATTGCTGTGATTAGTTATATCATTCACAGATTCGCTTAATTGATATTTTTGAATGAGGATTACAAAGACACATGGTTATTAAGTTTCACCATTTTATAGATTTCGAACCATACTATCGTGGTTACACCAGCAAGACTGCAAATAATAATATTGACAAGATGAAGCTTCTCGAACTGAAATAGTTCAAGAAAAAACGGAATGTTTAAGATAAGCGCCATAAAAAACAGTGCCCCTCCAACAACCCAGAATACGGCCTTATTGGGTGTTGTAATTATCCCGAATATATTATCGGTCCATGACCTGTTAGTTAATATTATTGAGATATTTGAAACTATCAGGGTTATAAATGCCATTGTCCGGACTTCATTATTCCGAAATCCCAGATTGAGTCCAACAAAGTAAACAATGAGGGTAACAATCAGTATACCTATACCTTGCATACAGCTCACCAGTATTTTTTTGATCCCGAAGAATTTGTCAGTCAGGTTTTTCGGGGGACGGCTCATAATGTTAAGCTCCTCTCTTTCAGCTTCAAAAATTATTGAGCAGGCGGGATCGATTATCAGTTCGAGAAAAACTATATGAACAGGCCACAAAATAAGCGGAAGATGACCCAGAATGATTGGGATCAGCGATAAACCCGCAATTGGTACATGTATAGCAAACGTATATCCAAAAGCTTTCTGAAGATTGTCAAAGATTCGTCTGCCCATTTTTATAGCTCCGACTATTGATGAAAAGTTATCATCCATCAGAACCAGTGATGAAGCTTCCCTGGCTACATCAGTACCTTTTTCGCCCATTGCGATTCCTATATTTGCTGATTTGAGAGCAGGTGCATCATTTATTCCGTCGCCGGTCATAGCAACAATTTCCTTGTTTTTTTTCAATGCATTTACGATTTTAAGTTTTTGTTCCGGAACTACCCTTGCAAATACATTGACATTTTTGATTTTTTCGCACAATTCATCCTCAGTCATATCATTCAATTCCGAACCTGTAATACAATTATCCGGACTCTTCAGCCCTATTTCCAATGCAATATTTTTAGCAGTTACAGGGTAGTCACCTGTTATCATAATTACCCTGATACCTGCCTGATAACATTCACCTACAGCTTCTTTAACATTTTCCCGGATAGGGTCAGAAAGGCCTATGAGACCAATGAATTTAAAAGGAATATCATGCTGAACATCCGGTAAGCCCTCTGAATTGATCTTTGCTTTTGCCACCCCGATTACCCTTAAGCCTGTTTCGGCCAGTTTTTCAACGGCCCCTGAAAGATGTTTTATGTTTTCTTTATTGAGATGACAGAGTTCAAAAATAGCTTCCGGCGCCCCTTTTGTGGCGATTGTTTTTTCATTTGTCCCTTTATGTGAGAAAACTCTTGACATTGCCATCAGTCCCTTTGAAAGAGGATATTCTTTTATCATTTCCCAGTTTGTATGGATATGTTCTGTTCCTTTAAGATATATATTTCCCATGCTGGTTATGGCCTTCTCCATTGGATCAAAGGGATTAGTCTGGCTTGAAAGTATCCCGTACTCAATTATTTCATGAAATTCAGAAGCAATTTCACCCGATTCTTTAACCTTCATATATTCATTGCCATTATACAGCGTCGAAACAGTCATTTTGTTCAGCGTAAGGGTTCCTGTTTTGTCAGTACATAAAACTGTTGCAGAACCTAATGTCTCAATTGCTGAAGGTTTTCTTGTCAGAACCTTTACCTTCGACATCCTCCACGCCCCCACAGCCATAAACACAGTGAGAATTACGGGGAACTCCTCAGGCAGCAGGGCCATGGCGAGTGTTATTCCTGCAAGGAAGCCATTAACCAGGTTACCCCGACTTATTGTATAAAAGAAGATAACAAGGACACAAAGACCTACCGCAATGATTGAAATTTTTTTAACAAGAGAACCCATTTCGAGTTTTAACCTTGTAGGCTCCTCTTTAACTTTCTCCAGGGCTTTCCCGATTTTACCTATTTCCGTATTGGTACCCGTATTGCTGACTCTAGCTATTCCATTCCCCTGGATTATCATTGAACCTGAATATACAAATGGCAGATCATCTCCACCAGGCTGGACGCTTTTTTCTGTCCCATCCCAATCTGTTTTTCTTACAGGTACGGGTTCACCTGTAAGTAAAGATTCATCAGCCATTAAATTGACAGAATGCAGAATCGTAGCATCGGCAGGGACTCTGTCCCCTTCCTGCAGAACAATGATATCATCCGTTACCACTTCAAAACCTGCAATTCTTATTTCTTTTTCATCTCTTATTACTAAAGCTCTCGGACTGGACAGCTCCTTAAGTGCATCAAGAGCTTTTTCCGTTTTTTTTTCCTGGTAAAACTCAATACCCATTATAACAAAAACAAAACCAAGCAACATCAGCCCTTCCTTGAAATCTCCAAGAATCAGATACAGAGTGCCACAGGCAACAAGGAGAATAAACATTGGTTCTTTGATAACCCCCAGCGCTATCAAAAGAAAATTTTTTGGTTTTGAAGATGGAAGTTCATTATTTCCCTCTTTAAGCAGCTTTTCCTTTGCCTGATTAGTGGTTAAACCTCTGAATTTTTCAGAATGAATATCAAATTTCATATCAGATATTCATTATTTCGTGGTTTGAGAATTGGAATCAGCATTTTATATTTGTAAAGAGATTAATACTTCTGCAGAATGTTCCATCTTATCATCAGCAAGGTGTATTGATGAATCGCTCAGAATCTTACCATCGACAGTTATCTGAAGACTTATATGATCATCATATTTTTGCATAATTGAAATAAGGTAATTTGTTTCCTTGTACCTGTAGGTAATATTTAATTTTTTCCAATCTGCAGGAAGACGAGGTTCAATATACAAGATATCAACTTCCAGCCTTAATCCAAGAAGTGATTCAATTATAAGCCGGTACATCAATCCTGCAGAGCCAGTGTACCAGGTCCAACCTCCATGACCGATATGAGGCGAAAGGGCATAGACATCAGCTGCAACAACATAAGGTTCCACTTTATATTTCGCAACACCTTCAGGAGATACGGCATGTTTTACCGGATTAATTATATTAAGCAGTTCCCATGCATGCAGGTTGTCACCCATGTTTGCATATGCCATTGCGGCCCAAATCGCAGCATGTGTATACTGACCTCCGTTTTCCCTTACTCCGGGAACATATCCTTTTATATAACCGGGATTCATGTCAGATTTATCAAACGGAGGATTCAAAAGTTGGATTATACCATCTTCGCGTCGTACAAGGTGTTTGTTGAAAGCTTCCATTGCCAGCCGTGAGCGCTCAGGATCTCCCGCACCCGATAGAACTGACCAGCTTTGCGAAACCGAATCAATCTGACATTCATGGTTTGATGATGATCCCAGCAGTTGTCCGTCATCAAACCAGGCACGGAGATACCAATTCCCGTCCCAGCAGTTCTTCTCAATGTTCTGCCGGAGTTTCAGTGCTTCTTTTTTGCAGCGTTCAGCAAATGGCAGATCTTCCTTAATAAGTGCAATCTTTGAGAACTGCTTCAGCACATCGTAAAGAAAAAAACCTAACCAGACGCTTTCCCCTTTCCCTTTTCTTCCTACCATATTCATGCCATCATTCCAGTCGCCGGTACCCATAAGAGGCAGCCCGTGAGAACCAAAACTTAATCCTTTAAGTATAGCTCTGACACAATGCTGGTATAAAGTGCCAATCTCTTCAGATCTGTTTGGAAGATCGTAATATGAGTCGTCTTCTGCCTGCAAGGGACGTCCGTCAAGGAACTGAACAGGTTGGTCAAGGACACCTGTATCCCCGGTTTGAATGACATACCGGGACGTAACAAGTGGCAACCATAAATAGTCATCGGAACAATGTGTCCTGACACCCCTCCCATAAGGCGGATGCCACCAGTGTTGTACATCTCCTTCCCTGAACTGACGGCTCGCGCAAAGAAGTAGTTGATCACGAACCAGATGGGGGACCGCATGTGTGAGAGCCATGGAGTCCTGTAACTGATCACGGAACCCGAAAGCGCCGCCTGACTGGTAATAACCGCTTCGTGCCCACATACGGCAGGCTAATGTCTGGTAAAGTAGCCATCCGTTTGTAAGTATATTTATCGACAGGTCGGGAGTTTCTACCCTGACAGAACCGAGGGTATGCTTCCAGAACTTATTTGTTGCAGCAAGTGCGCTAAGAGCAGCTGAGTGTCCGGAATAAAGATTGATAAGTTTACCGGCATCCTCCGTGTTCCTTCCTACCCCCAGTCTGAAAATTGTATCATGTTCCTGCATATCGGAAAGCTCAAAGGAGATCTGTATTGCAGCACATGGATCAAGAGCTGATCCAACTTTCCCTGAAAGCTGAGAATGGTCCAGAGCAGCAGGGCTCCTGAGTGTACCATTCCGTCCAATAAACTCTGTTCTGTCGCCGCTTAAAGTATGAAAAGTATCGTCAGTATGGAAAAAGGCTATTCTTTCACCAAATTCTGAGTTGTAAGGATTTCGTGCGAACAGTGCTCCGCTGTTGGGATCGATAAGAGTGGTTATATGCATGGCCGATTTGGGACGCAGGTCGCCCAAAACCCATTCTACATATCCTGTAACAGATAGTTTCCTGTGACGGCCGGATTCATTTTTTAATTTAAGCACTGAGAATTTTACCGGTGCGTCCATGGCCACAAAAATGCATAGTTCGGAGCGGATTCCATCCTCAATATGTTCAAATACACTGTATCCGAAACCATGACGACTTATATAAGTTTTTGTTCCGCAACCCGGGAAGGGTGTTGGTGACCAGAAATTTCCGGTCTCTTCATCCCTTACGTAAATTGCTTCACCGCCAGGATCGTTTACCGGATCGTTGTTCCACGGAGTAAGACGTACCTCATGAGCATTTTCGCTCCAGGTATAGGCAGCACCACTCTCAGAAATTACGGTTCCAAAACGAGGATTTGCCAGAACATTCACCCATGGTGCCGGTGTTACCTTTTCGGATGATGTTGTGATAACATACTCATTCCCATTCTCTGTGAAGCCGCCTAAGCCATTGTAAAAGATAAGACCTGATGGTGAAAGAATTGCAGCTCCGTTAGTAACCGGAGGACGCAGGTTACGTGCAGGTTTAAACATTGGAACAGGAGGTTCGGTAAAGGGACGACGATTAATCTGCTCTGCCAGAGTTCCGCGTTTATCACTGATAATGGCACGGGCAACTGTCTGTATTAATATCCGGTCCTCAATTGATATCTGATCTGCCAGACGAACAAAAACTCCTCCGGGACGATCAATAATATTGGCCTCCATCCCTGCAGCAATTAAACCCATTATCTGGTCATTGAGAAGCTGACGATACCCTGCATGATCCTCGTTCCATATAACCAGATCTACCGCCAGCCCTTTCAAGCGCCAGTAAGCATGAGCCTGGACAAGTTGTCTCACAAGGTTTATATTTCCCGGATCTTCGATTTTAAGTAACACGATTGGCAGGTCACCTGAAATTGAGTATCCCCAGAGACCTGATTGTCCGCGACGGTTTTTGCTGAGAATATTTGTTTCTGCCCTGAGTGATGAATTTGCATATATGATTGAACTGGCCAATCGTCCGTAAAGTTGTGCATCTGCTTCGGAAGCGTTTATTTGCCTCAACACAACCTGGCTGTATGTCCATGCAAGTTCAAAGACACGATTTGAAAGTCTTCTGTCCTGATATTTATCGACCAGTCCTAAAACAGCTTCACGTGTTTCAGAAATTCCGGTAACAATATCAATTATTGCAGATTCTTCGGGATCGAGCATTATATGATACCTGATTGCGACAATAGGATCAAGAACGGAACCCTGTTTACCCGAAAGCTTTTCCGTACTTGTCATTGCCTGTGGAGCCGCAATACTATTTCCCCTTCCAATAAATTCCATTCGGTCGGTTTCAAATGATACAGCTCCGGTATCGGCGCCGTGAACCGTCATCTCATGAAACATCCATGGAACCCTTTCATCGACAGACCGTGGCCGGCGTGTGCATAATATTGCCTGCCTGTCACTTATGATCTCAGTCTGGACAAAGAGATTACTGAATGCAGGATGTATCGAATCTGCAACAGCAGATGTAAGAACCACTTCCGCATAACTTGTCACATCAATGGCCCTGCTTAATCTTGACCGGTTCGTTATCCGGACCCTGCGCAGTTCAATATCATCTTCCGGTGATACAACAATCTCGGTATGAGTATCCAGCTCATTGTCACGACGACGGAATTCTGCACGTCCCTTAGAGAATATTGCTTCATAATTCTCTGACTTTTTAAGTGTTGGCTGATAGGCAGTCGACCAGAATTCACCTGTTTTCAGATCACGTATATAACAGAATGATCCCCAGTTATCGCATGTACTATCTTCATGCCATCGTGTAACTGCAATGTCCTTCCAGTTACTATAGCCTCCTCCGGCGTTGGTAACCATAACGTTGTACCTCCCGTTTGACAATAAATGAACTTCAGGTATTTGCGTGTCAGGGGTATTCAATACACGAACAGGCATTTCGGAAGTTTCGGAAACGGTATGAACATCGGAGATTCCGGAGGTATACGAATAGAATGCGGTGGCTTTTGGGATTCTCTCCTGAAGAAGCAACATTGTAGCCTGGAACATCTGATCCGATTCGAAACGCTTCTGCATCGGCCTGTCAAGAATAAGGTAAGCAAGCGAGAGAAGACTCATTCCTTCATGATGTGCCATAAATGACTGGATTATCATATTTGACTGGCCACGTGGCAAACGTGAAGGAGAATAGTCGAGAGCTTCATAAAACCCGTATTTCCCGATCATGTTTAGTTTTGCGAGCCGTTCAAGATTCTCACATGCTTCTTCCGGGTCAACCATAAGAGCGAGCATCGAAGCATACGGAGCAATGACCAGATCTTCAGCCAGACCTCGTTTCAGACCCATTCCAGGTACACCAAAAGCCCTGTACTGATAATTAAGATGAACATCTACGGTGTTGTAACCTGATTCCGAAATGCCCCATGGTGTGCCTCGTCTTTTCCCATATTCAATTTGTCTTTTAACAGTTGTATTATAGGTCTGGTCAAGAAGTGTATTCTCATATGTTGGCATCACAAGAAGAGGCATCAGGTATTCGAACATCGAGCCGCTCCATGAAAGCAGAACAGGGTCTCCTCCCGTGGAAGTAAGCAGTCTTCCAAGTGCAAACCAGCTGTCCTGTGGGATCTGCCCCTGGGCAATACCAACAAAACTTGCAAAACGGGCTTCAGAGGCGAGCAGATCATAATAACTTGAGTCTTTGCGTCGTTCGTTGACATTATATCCCACCGACAACAAGTGACGTCCCCTGTCATATAGAAAGTCATACTCTATGTGAGTAAATCCGTCAAGCATTAAAACAAGATGATCAATGATTCCGAGTCTTTCTCTTGCCCTTTGTGATGCATTGCTTACAGCCAGTTCCAGATCATTAATCAGATTAATTGTTTCTGGTTTTGAGTCGGGTAGCCTTAATTTTACGATTTCCGGCAGTAGAGTAAGATCAAGATCTGACACTTCCCGAAGTGTAGGTATTCCATTAATACTTGGGATATTAATATGCATGTCAGGAAACGGCGGTAATAATAACCATGGTGCCAGATTTGTCAGCTCATCAAGAAAGCTCATACACTGAAGGTGCAATGAACCTGCCCACCATGATGCCTGAGAATCAGTATCTGAATTAAAGCCTTCTTTCACTTCAAGGGCTGAGGCAGAAAGCTGAAGCAGCCAAAGTCTGACAGAAATAAGTGTTGATGGATTGGAATCCCTTATTACCTTTAATTCCTTTCTGATCTTAATCATCCGTGCAATTGAGGTTTTTCCAGCCAGACCGAGAAGGATCCTCAGGGTATCATCAATAGCTTCGAATATTCTGTTGTCAAGTATCTTCTGATCTGGAATTGACAGAAGACCGGGCCGTAAGACCATAAGATAACCGGAAAGATTGCCGCTGTCAACTGATGAGATATAAGGTGGCTGTAGTGGTTCTAATGTTTCTGTATCATACCAGTTATAGAAATGGCCCCTGTACCGTTTCATATTTTCCATGGTGCGGAACGCGTTGGAAGTGCGGTCGATCAGATGACCCGCAGGAATATAACCAAAATCGAACGCAGATAAATTTGCCAGCAAAGCAAGTCCCATATTTGTTGGTGATGTACGATGTGCAATTACAGGAACCGGATTCTCCTGATAATTATCGGGTGGTAACCAGTTATCAGCTGAACCCACAAAAGCTTCAAAAAATCCCCAGGTCTTTCTTGATAGTTCCCTGAGGAACAAAGTCTGATAGACGGATAACTTTGGTTTATGCCGGCTGATTGTCAGGCTTATTGACCATGCAATAAATGGGGAGGCTGACCAGAGCGCCGGAATAGGCCACACAAGAGTTAGCATAATCGGCTGTGAAACCGCAAGAGCCACTATTGAAATAAAAGATACTGCCGGTGCGATCCACATTAAGAGGTAAATACCTACTATTGTCGGACGTTTTATACGATCGGGTTTTCCTGACAGATTCCACTCAAGGAGTCTCTTGTGAGAGAATAATAACCTCCAGAGTGTGCGACCTATAGCATCGAGACTGTAAAACGCTTCATGTGGCAGGCAGGCAAACATGAAAGCCGCCTGGGTGAAATGAAGTCCGGCTGAACGTATTGAGGCAGAAATGTGTTGACTGGGAAGCACATCGGTCTGCTTATTAAGTAAATCGAGAACAGATATTATTAACGAAGGTATGATGATAATACCAATGACTGACATGGTCCAGAACAAAGCATGAGATAATACTGACCATCCCAGCAATAAAAGTATAGTTAGTGCAATAGGAGTAAAGCTACGTCTCAGGTTGTCAAATATTTTCCATCGCGAGAGTGCTGAAAGTGGATTTCTCTGCAAAACTCCCCGCTCGCATGGAACTCTCGGAAACATCCATCTGATTATCTGCCAGTCGCCCCGGATCCAGCGGTAACGGCGGTTTACATCTGCCATATAGTTTGAGGGATATTCTTCAAATAACTGCACATCACTTATCAGCCCTGACCGTACATAGCATCCTTCCAGAAGATCATGACTGAGGATCCTGTTTTCAGGGAAACGGCCATTGAATGCCTGAATGAAGATATCAACATCATAAATTCCTTTGCCAATAAAAGAGCCCTCACCAAATACATCCTGGTATACATCAGATACTGCCCTGGTATAAGGGTCTATGCCGGGTTCACTTCCGTATAACCTTGCATATATTGACATGTTCGTTACAGGCAGACTGATTGCTACACGTGGCTGAAGAATCCCATACCCCTCACAAACCCGTTGTTTAGTTTCATCGTATATAGCCCGATTCAGAGGGTGAGCCATTGTGCCGACAAATTGGCGGGCAGAATCCCTTGGGAGTTGAGTATCAGTGTCGAGTGTAATAACATACTTCACTCCTGAAATAACTCCGGTATTCCCGACTATAGATGTGAAATGATGATCAGATCCTCCCCGAAGGAAGGAATTCAGTTCAGAAAGCTTACCTCTCTTGCGCTCATAACCCATCCATAACCGTTCACTCTTGTTCCAGACGCGGGGACGATGAAAAAGAAAAAATGTCTCATTTCTGGTATCCTTGTATTTTACATTTAGTTCTTCAATCTTTTTTCCGGCCAGCAGAAGCAGGTGTTCATCCTCAGCCATATTCTCTTCATCGGAATCTTTAAAATCTGTCAGCAAGGCAAAATGAAGATTTTTATCCCTGTTTGCAAGAAATCTGACTTCCAGCGCTTCTATAAGTTCTTCGATGTTTTGAACACTAAGAAGCATAGAAGGAATAACAACCAGAGTACGAGATTCAGAGGGGATACCGTGTGAAAAATCCATCCTTGGTAAAGGTTTTGGAGTTGCCAGTAACGTTGCTACCCAGTTTACGAGAGGAACTGCCAGATGACTTGAACTAAAAAAGAGCAGGATGCCCATAAGTGCCAATAGCCAGCCATGGACACCTTCAGAATGAGATTCTGATAGAAAACCCCAGGTTAAAATTGATGTAATGAGTAGAATGGAACCTGAGAACAAGAACAGGTTAAACCTGCTACCCACCTTAGTAAGTGATCTTAAGGCTGAAAAACGTACCCGAACCAGACGTTCAAGAACCGGCATACCTTTATCAACAAGAAAGTATCCGACATGAGCTGTTCTGTCTGCATTGCTTTTGTTTGTGGCGTTTTGCTGTGCAAGTGATATTGCTTTAGAGGCCACTTCGGCTTCCGACAGAGGGCTTCTCTTGGCAATCCTTTCAATAATATGACGATATTGGTCCCTTGTTGAGAAATCCATTTTGCTATACGCACCTACCGGATCGTTGCACAAAATCTGTTCAATGATGCTCATTTTCTCGACAAACTCTTTCCAATCCATTGCACCCAGAAAACGCAGACTGTCAATACTATTGCTTATTGAAAGCTGATCGGCAGCGAGTTGCTGATTTCCCAGCTGAATAAGCCGCTCAATTGTCAGACCTGAATCGGATAATTGTTGTTCGATCCATGTTAATGGTAATGCCAGTGCTGAACTCTGTCCCTGTAACCGGCGTGCAAACTCAGAAACAAATGATGTATTCATTGGTGGTTCTGACCGGGCCATATCGGCAATTACAAGTATCAGGCTTTTGGGATCCTTTTCCGCAGTTTCCATCATCTGATCGGCCCATGTATCTGCATTATCACGGTCGATACTATTATCTGCTATCCGGGAAGCAACCCGTCGTAGATTCTCAATAAGTGCAAGACGCAACATTATTGGAATTGCCCATAATTCACCCAACATTAACGGACTCACCAACTGGTATGCTTTCACAAAACGTCCAAGACTCTCGGGATCGACCCGTCCGTCTCCATGTGATATTGTTTCAAGCGCAATATCATATACTCTGGGAAGACCTTTTGATAAACCATCAAGAAGGCGGGGGAGTTCCCTGCTATACCCTTTTGGCAGATGCCGTTTACCGGTATGGATATGTTCTTCTATGAGATAAAAATTATCGAGTAACCACTCTCCTGCAGGAGTGATCTGACGGTTAGCCTTAACTGATTCTGTAACGATGTCACGAACTGCAATCAGAACTTCCTCATTCTCAGCAAGTCTGGTAAGCAGATATTGGTCAGGTTTTATCTCTATGCCTATTCTGTGAATTCCGGCAAGCTTTGTGCCATGAAATTCCATCTGATCAGAACTGAATAATTCTGACCGCAACGGCTGTTCTCCATTATTATATTTTTTTGTGAACCCACTTCTGAAAAGGTCGGTTTTAATCCGAATCAAAGACTCGTTTATTATAGTACTATTTACTTTCATTGCTGATCCGTTCCCAGATGTAAAATGCTAATTATAAACCAGTAAAGGCAGATAATCTTTACTAAAAATTATGAGAACGAAAATGGATGAATATATTGTTATTAGTATTACAAAACTTTTAAGAAGAGTTACATGATTCACACATTTAGACACTCTCAATAATTGCCAAACCCTGTCAGGCCAAATATTTCCTGATATCATCGAAAAACGGAGTATTTTTTTCTTCGACACATTTTGCGGCAAAGAGATAAAGGGCTGCTGACCATGTCTGCCAGTCCTGACCCATTGGCTTTCCTGTCTGGGCTTTTAACCATTCATTAAATCCAAATTGGATATTATTATTATCTGTAATTCTCACCAGGTTTGTGAGAACAATTAGTTTCTTTTCTGCCAGCTTGTATTTTTTTGCCGCAACCAGGGCAGCAACATAAAAGCCGCAGATAAAAGGCCAAATGCCACCATTATGATAATCACCGGGATTATTAAACTCGGAATACCTTGGCATCCAGTCGGGATCTTCAGGATTGATGAAAGGGAAAAAATTAGGAGGAAGGTCAATTACCAGATCCCCGTTTTTTTTCATTGCATTACATTCATTCTCAATCCAGGAAATCATTTCAACTGCCCTGGTAGGAGAAGCTATTCCTGAGAGTATAGCAATGCTATTGCCCAGTAAATCAAACCGTTCACTGCTATGAATCTTGTATGACCATAATGCATAATATGGTTTATGGACAACTGAAAGACCTTCATGTACATGATGGTGAATCACGCCACCTTTTATCGTAAACCGTTTCATTTCCGAACGAAGCCTATCTGCCTTTTCATGTTCACCAAAAAGGCGTAGGTAACAATATACGATTGTATTGACATACAGTCCGTAACCGGTTACCCACTGTTCGTCACGCCAGTCACTCGTAGGTTGCTGGGCAACCATTAGCCGGTCAGACGGACTCTGATATTCCATCCATACCAACGCTTTTTCTACTGCATCATTAAGGAAATCTTTTTTACCGCTTGCTTTTCTGAAAATACCGACTCCCATTAAAAACAATGGAGTTGTATCGCTTGATCCGCGGTCGTCCCTATCGTGAACCAGTGACGGAATGTGCCCATGAGAAGTTTGATTTTTAGCTAGAGTTTCGAGAACTGTCTGTATGCTTTCAATCAGCTTTTTATCACCCGATACAACAATGCCCAGAATTGAAAACATCAGATCTCGGGTATATGGTTCAGGATAACCCCATCCTGCAGTGCGCGGGAGTCCATGAAAAGGACCGCGCGAGTTATGTATTAATACCTCGGTAGCTGCCTTTTTTGCTTCCTGAATATTTAGCCGGTCTTTGGATTGCATGTTATTAATTTGAGAAATAGACTAATCCTATTATCTGATACCCAGTTTATCAACTATTATATCAACAAAGCGTTTTGCAACGACCCTGTAATCAAAATTCTGAACGACTCGAATCCTGCCTGCTTTGCCCATTTTTTCACGTAATTCTTTATTCGTCATAAGATCAAGTAAATACACAGCAATGTCATTTACACTTGCACGATAGTCCACAGTACGAGGTTGATCAAATTTAACCTTATGTTTTTCTTCGAAACCTGATTCACTACCAAGAATAACCTCATTCACAACAATTTTCTTTTCCACACCAGCCAGGTATGCAGTCTCTCCATGGATAAGAGTATCGAGCATTCCCATTGCATTGATACTTAAGACAGGTTTCTCACAGGCACCAGCCTCAACCTGCGGCATTCCGAATCCTTCAAGTCTGGAAGGAGCTGCATATATGTCACAAGCGCCTATAAGGTAGGGCATGAAATTCCGTGATATTTTATTTGTTGCATAAGTCACATTCTTTTCTATACCAAGGTGTTCGGCCATTTCAAGATCTGAAATATTCTGCAACCTTGTTCGTTCCTGAGGCCATACTTTACAGACATATTTCCAGTCGGGAGCCTTGCTATCAATCATAGCAAGAGCCTGCATTACTTCCTGGGCTCCCTTCGATGCGGCATCACCACCAACTGTAAGGATCATTATCTGGTCATTTGAAATACCCAAAGCTTCCCTGACTGCAAGGATCTTTTTATCATTTTTATCAAACGGTTTAAATGAATCAGTGTCACAACCCACAGGGAGTACTTCAATTTTATCTCCATTTATCCCATCCCTTACATACATTTCCTTTACCCAGTTAGATGTTACCAGGATTAGAGGAAGAGCATTCAACACTTCCTGGTAGTTTGCTATATAGCCGTCTGCAACGAGCCATGGTACAGGCTGAACACCGTATCTTAACGGGTGAAGTACCAGATGAGGTACGTGTCCCCAATAACCAACACCAACCACAACATCGGGTTCGAACCATCGATAATACCATTCCTTCTCCTGTGCCGATTCAAAATGGACAGCATGTACATCAATCCCCATTTCATGCAAACCCCTGTAAAGCAAATCTCCCTGCGTGGCAAGCCCTCCCGGTGAAGGAGGGTAATCATATAATACCAGTACTTTCATTTCAAAACTCCTCCTTTAATTAGCCATTTCTGAGCGTCATCCGGATTTGTGAATTGCCAGAATGCTTCTGCCCCAGGTGTGGTTACTGCCTCAAAACTATTTTTTTCAAAACCATATGTTTCGGTAATTGTTCGGTATTTTCTCAGCCAGATATGTTTGGTAAGTACCTGATAAATATTTGCTGATTCTATTGGTTTTGGATTATATTTTTTACCTCCGTCCTCATAGGCAAAAGTCCATAATATATTTCCAGTAATTTTACCGGTGTCCCAGAGTCTTATAACTGACCTGCTTACTTCCTCATGTCTGAGATGACGTGTGTATTCACCGTTTGGATTATGTGAAATAATCAGATCAAAATGTTTACGGGGGAGCATCCCGATAATAGTTTCCTCAACCTCTTTTTCATCCAGAGGATCCTGATTTGGACCATCATCAAGATCCCCCATCATCCCTTCCGCCTTAAAAACTTTTAAAGCTTCCAGGAATTTGGGAGCACGATTTGTATCACTGGCCCGGCAGAGTGATATTATATAAACTTTCCATTGGGGATGACTCAGAATTGTGCCTCCTGCCCACAGTGTTTCATCATCCGGGTGGGCTACTATTACAGCAACTGACTTTTGAGTATTGTTAACCATTATTATACTTTTCAATGGTAAGCCGTGCCATAAGATAACTTACTGTCGACTCCGCACCCTGATTAAGGTTTACATGAGTTTCCTCAAGACCGTCATAACAGCCTCCTGTACAAGGGTTATAGATGATCTGTTGTAAACGGTTTTTTCCCAGGAACCAGTTAAAGGCAATTAACATTTTGTCAAGATATTCTTTATTGTTAAAATTATCGTAGAATTTGCTTAAGGTCATAACCGTGTAAGCTACATCGATAGGCTGTTCTCCAAATTGTCCTGGTTTCAGTCCTCTTTGCAGCCAGTTTTTATTCGATATGACTTCTATTCCGTTTTTATTAAAAGTAAGTGACAAAAGGAAATCAAGTGATGAGATTGCTATCTCTTTATAGATAGCTTCTCCAGTTAAAAGCCAGGTGTACAACATAGCTTCCGGAAGTATACTATTTGCATATGTCAGATAGCTCTCAAACCATTGCCACTTTTCACCCGACTCATGATTGAATAACTTAACCAACCGGTTTGCCAGGGTTTTAGTGAGTCGCATCATTTCCGGTTTTTTTGTCACGGCCTGATAATGGTATAAACCTTTTATCGCAAAAGCAATAGCTCTTGGAGAATGCATTGTTTCAATATGGCGTAATGCTCTTTGAAAGATTGATGTTGCCTCTGTTATCAGTTTTCCGGGTATTACTGAATTTTGCGATATCATATATCCTAATGCCCATAAAGCCCTGCCATTTGAATCATCCAGGTTAGCATTATTCATTTTTGAAAACTTTTTATTCTTATCAACATAATTCGAAAAATCTCCGGCACGTTGTTGACAATATTTTATGAAATTGAGATATCTTCTTATGAGATCCAGATCCCTTTTGTCCCTGGTATTCTCATAATGCATACACAAAGCAATTAATGCCCTCGCATTATCATCAAGTGTATAACCCGATTCAATATCAGGCTGATTGATCTTTGAGAATTGAATAATTCCAAAATCGGTAGTTAACGATTTCATATGATCCAGCTTGATAACCGGGAGATCATAGCGAATCTTAATATTATTACTTGCCTTTTCACCAAACAACATTGCATGGGCAATAGCTGAATTTTCCCATGAGGTGGATACTATCTTCTGTAATGCATTTGTACTGATCTTCGCGCGCAGCTGTTCATCATTCAGCAACTTGTTTATACCTTGTGCCAATTGGATAGGATTTTTAAAATCAACAATTATTCCTGTATCCTCATTTAGTAATTCCTTTGCATGCGGGATAGGAGTGGAGATAATCGGGCAGGCACAACTCATAGCATATGCAAAAGTACCACTTACAGCTTGATTCGGATCATTGGAAGTAAAAAGGTAGATGTCTGTAAGCTGAAGATATTCAAGCAACTCCGGCAAAGCCAGATAGCTGTTAATAAACTTTACATGGGACTGCAGGTTTAATAAAGACACCATTTTTTCAAGCTTTTGCCGGTAGATTTCACCTTCAGCTTTTACAATATTGGGATGTGTTTTTCCAATTATCAGAAATACTGTTTCAGGGTAATTCACGACAACGGATGGTAAAGCTTCAATTGTGGTTTCGATACTTTTTCCTGAACTCAGGAGTCCGAAAGTTGACAATATCTTTTTGCCGCTCAATCCATACTTTTTCTTCAGAAAATCCTTGTTCAGGTGTGCCACAAGGTGTGTGCCATGAGCTATAACAGTTATTTTGCCGGGAGGAATCCCATAATCATTTGTTAATATTTTTGCGGAATTATTTGTCATCACAACGACTGATTTGCTTAC
>Ga0302323_100001933_pt1 | contig 16864 bp, 13 predicted proteins | sample Fen_T0_3_FD_201950 | JGI IMG/M metagenome (GOLD analysis project Ga0302323, IMG submission 201950) | Peat permafrost microbial communities from Stordalen Mire near Abisko, Sweden - Fen_T0_3 | ecosystem: Environmental > Terrestrial > Soil > Wetlands > Permafrost | place: Sweden: Abisko... | reverse complement strand
CTCCCGCGCCAGACCCTGAAGCCTCGTGCGCTGGGTCTCGCTAAGTCGGCCGTTGCGGTTTGTCTCGAGATCCGCCGCTGGAAACGGGTCGATGTCGCTCGCGATCATTGGCACATCCCTTCGAAACGGACGCTACCCGGAAGTGTCGCGATCGGCAGGTCCGGTTGCCTCGGCGCCCACGTGGCGGGCCGGGATGCAATGTCCGACTTGTCGGTCGATCGTCGCCGACCGGTATAGGATCGGCGTCTGCAGCGCGCCACGGTCAACCGCCGCCACGAGTTCGGTCGTCCCCGGGTGAGATGAGAAACCAGACCTTCCCGACAATCGGTCTGCTGTCGACCTGGCCCGTGTATTGGGGCTCGACGGTCGACCGCCACGGCCACGAACTGATGAAGGGGATCTGCGCCGCGGCCCACGACCTGCGCTGCAACCTCTTGATGGGCGTCGGCATCAGTACAGGGCATCCGCCTCACCAGAACGGCTCGGCCTGGCCCGTCCAGGCCGAGGACGCCGACTTCGTGCCCGTCGGCCCCTGGAACACCGACGGCCTGATCATCCTGCCCGACTTCCTGACGGCGGAGCAGTCGCGCTACGTCGCGGATCTACGGGCATCGGTGCCGGTTGTCTTCACCACCGGAGGGGGACCTGGTCCGAGCGTGGTCGTTGACAATTCGGGCGGGATTCGCGAGGCGGTTCGCCATCTGGTCCAGCACGGCCACCACGGCATCGCCTTTATCGCGGGCACGCACTCCCGTTCCGGCGACAGTGCGGATCGGCTGCAAGCCTTCAAGGCGGCGATGGAGCAATCGGGGGCGCGCCCGAGCCAGAAGCTCGTTGCCTACGGAAACCATAACTACGACGGCGGGCGAGCGGCCGCGCGACAGCTGCTCTCCAGCGGGGTCCACTTCACGGCCTTCATCGCCAGCAACGATTTGTCGTGCCTGGGTGCGATCGACGAGTTGCGCGAGTCCGGCTTTCGAGTTCCCGAGGATGTTGCCGCAATCGGTTTCGACGACATCCTCGACGCGCGGTCCAACACGCCGTCGTTGACGACCGTCCGCCATCCCACGTTCACCCTCGGATACCGGGCCGTCGAGGCTCTGCTCGACCTCATCGGCGGCCACCCGGCCTCCAGCTCGCCCGTCGTGGTGCCGACGCGCTTGATCATCCGTCAGTCGTGCGGGTGCGGCCGGGACCGCTCACCGCAACTCGAAGTTCCAACGGGTCGCACGAAGGCCGAGCGGCTGGCGGCTCTCTCCAGGGTGATGGCGGAGGCGGCCTACGTTCAAGCCCATCAGACCACCCTCCAGGAGCTCGAGGACCAGTGCCGTCTGGTGGTGAGGAGCCTCGTCGCCAGTCTCGACAGCGTCGACGGGCGGCCGCTACGCAGCGAAATCGCCCGAGTCCTGGCCGCCACCGAGGCGCGGGGCGAGGATCCATCCGTCTGGCAATCTGCCGTCTCGGCGCTGTACCGGCGCTCCGACTTGCTGGCGGGCGCCGGCAAGGGAGTGGGCGAGCGGACGGTCATGGGCCTTCTCGATCAGGCCCGACTCGAGATCAGCGAGCATGTCCAGCGCGAGACCGCGCACGCCCTTCTCCAGCACATGGACATGCTCAGCGAGCTGGGCCTCATCACGTCACAGCTTCTGGCGGCGAGCGACCTGGCCCAGGTTGCTCGGATCCTCGACGCGAACCTGCCACGAGTCGGCATCGACCACTTCCTCAGTGCCACGTACATCGGAGACGATGACGATCCGGTCGCTCGATGCCGGATCGTGGTCAGCACCGGCCTGCCCGAGCGCCGCGAACCGTTCGACCCGCACGCTTTCCCACCACGAGATCTCTGGCCGAGCGACGAGCCCATACAGCTGATTGTCTTGCCGGTTCGAGTCGGCGATGCGACCACCGGGTTCGCCGCCATGTCGGCGACGAATCTCGAACCGTGTGCCGCGATCGTGAACAACCTTGGCGCGGCCATCCGGGCGATCGAGCTCCACGGACAGGCCCTCGAGGGTCGCCGCCTGGCCGAAGAGGCCGACCAGCTCAAGAGCCGCTTTCTCTCGATGGTCAGCCACGAGCTGCGCACTCCGCTGAGCCTCGTCGTCGGCCTCAGCGACATCGTGCTCCGCGAGACCCGCGAGGGCGGCGTGCTCACGGCCGACGCGGCCAGGGACCTCGAGCACATGTCCGCCAGCGCCCAGCATCTGGGCCGGCTCATCGGGGACGTGCTCGACCTCGCGAGCAGCCAGGTCGGCCAGCTGCATCTCGTCAGGCAACCGGTGGACCTGTGCGACGTCCTCTTCGACGCTGCCCTTGCGGGGGAGCAGATGGCCCGCGAAAGAGGGCTGGAATGGCACGCCCGGATCCCAGCCTCCAGCGCCTGGGTGATGGGCGATCGCACGCGGCTTCGTCAGGTGGTCCTCAATCTCGTTGGCAATGCCATCAAGTTCACGGATGCGGGTAGCGTGACGATCGACGCCGAGGTGACCGGTGAGGAGGTCACGGTGTCGGTTTCGGATACCGGTGTCGGCATCCAGCCAGACGAGCAAAGTGCCGTGTTCGACGAGTTCCACCGCTCGCCCGAGGCGATTCGCCAGGGCCTCGGCGGCATGGGGCTCGGGCTCGCGATAGCCCGTCAGCTCGTTCAACGCCACGGCGGCTCAATCGGGGTCAGGTCCCCCGGCACAAACGGAGTGGGGACGACTTTCTGGTTCACGTTGCCGATCGTCGCGCCCGACGGGCTGGACCTCGACATTCGCGACGGGCGCCCAGACGTGTTGCTGGTGGCGTCGGCGGGTACCTCCGAACGGTGGCTGGAGGAGCATCTCCGCGACCGCGGCTTTGCGGTTCGGGTCGAGTACGTCGACCCGCTACGGGACTGGTCCGGCGTGTTCGAGCCGGGAATGCCCTCGGCCGTGATCCTGGACGACACGGTGGCGGCGGGTCGCGGTTGGGAGTTCGTCCGGGCCAACACTCGTGGCAGCGAACTGTTGCGGATCCCAGTGCTTGCTTGCCGCCTGGAACCGGGCGGCGATCGCGGCGGCTTCCTCGACCTGACATACCTGCTCAAACCGCTCCAGGCAGTCGAGCTGGCCGATGAGCTCGGACGCCGGAATCTCGTTCCTTCCGGCCCGGCGAAAGCCCCCGTGATCCTCGCCGTCGACGACGACCCGGCGATGCTCGATCTCCACGCCCGTGTGATCCGCTGCGCCGGGGCCCGGCCGATCAGGGCCAGGGGCGGTGCCGAGGCCATGACCCTGATGGCGGAGTCGCGTCCCGATCTGGTTCTGCTGGACCTGGTCATGCCCGGAATGGATGGCTTCGAGGTTCTGGAGGCGATGGCAGCGGACCCGGCCATGAGGGACATACCCGTGATCGTCGTCACAGGCCGCGACCTGAGGGAGGACGAGCTCGACCGACTCAACGGATCTGTGGCGACGATCCTCGGCAAGGGTGTGTTCACCAATCAGGAGATAGTCGGCCGGATCGAAGCGGTCCTCTCCAGCGCCCCGGCGCTCGGAGCAGCGACGCAGCTCCTCGTTCGGCGTGCCACGGCGTACATCGAGGCGCAGTACGCGGAGCCAATCGACCGAGACGACATCGCCCGGCATGTCGCGATCACGCCCGACTATCTGAGCGACTGCTTCCGCCAGGAGCTGGGCATCACCCCGATCACGTTCCTGACGCGCTATCGAATTCGACGGGCGCGAGAGTTGCTCGAGACCACCGATCTGATGATCACCGAGATCGCCATGGCCACCGGCTTCTCGGCCGTGTCACATTTCACCAGGACGTTCCACCGGGAAGTCGGACTGTCGCCACGGGCTTACCGGCGCGGTCGCCGCCCTCAGCCTGTACGAGCCGAAAGCCCCAGATAGCCGAGCTCGGATAGTCCTCGGGGCGTCCCTGGTGCTCGGGCGAGGCTCGCGCCGCGCAGTGGCCTCGGCTGGATGCCACCCCGGAATCAGTCAACAACTTCCCGCCGTGGGGCAAGACCTTGCACCGAGGCGCCCGGACAATTTCGTGGCGTCACGAGGGCGGATCGCTCTGTCACAAGTCCGCCACATGCGCGCAGGAGGTTGGGATGATCGGTAGATTCGCTCGGGTTGGAGTCCTCGGACGGGGCTTGATGGGCCTCGTTCTGCTTTCGGTCGTCGGTTGCAGTGGGACGACCGCCACGCCTTCGTCGACGGGTGGGCTTGTGCCCACACTTCCCCCCGTTCCGACGCCGGCAGTCACGGCCCCGCCAAATGCGGTGCACGTCTCTTTCTGGTCCTGGGTGCCTGACATCAACCTGCAGGTAGACGCCTTCAACGCCAGCCACACCGACGTGTTCGTCGACTACACGAACCCCGGCAACGGCAACACCGAGTACGCGAAGTTCAAGACCGCGCTTCAGGCCGGCAACGACATCCCCGATGTCATCCAGATCGAATACCAGCACCTCCCGGGGTTCATCTCCAGAGGCCAGCTCGCCAACCTCGCCAACTTCGGCGCGAACGACGCAAAGGACAAGTTCGTGCCCTGGACCTGGTCGCAGGTCTCCCAGGGAACCGGCGTGTTCGCGTATCCGCAGGACGCCGGCCCAATGATCCTCATGTGCAACAAGAACATCCTCACCAAGTTCGGCATCAGCGCCCCGCCGGCGACATGGGCCGAATTTGCCACGGACGCGGCCACGATTCACAAGGCCGACAGCAAGTCCTATCTGTCCAACTTCACTGATGACCAGGGCTGGTTCTTCGGGAAGCTCTGGCAGGCGGGCGCCAAGCCGTTCGTTGTCGACGGCTCCAACATCTCGATCAACTTCACCTCGAAAGAGGCCCTCCAGGTCGCCAACTTCTGGGGCGATCTCCTCAAGTCCGGAAACATCAGCCCGGTCGCCACGTGGTCGAACGACTGGAACTCCGCTCTCGACAAGGGCAACATCGCCTGCTGGGATGCCGGCGCATGGGGCCCCGAGTCCGTTGTCCCGGCGGCCCCGGACACCAAGGGCAATTGGGTCATCGCGACCATGCCCCAGTGGAGCGCCGATGCCAAGGCTAACGGCGCATACGGTGGCTCAGCCATCGCCGTGACCAACGCTTCCCAGAACAAGAAGGGCGCCGACGAGTTCGCTCGCTGGCTGACCACCGACCCGAAGGCCACTCTGGCCCTGACGGGCGGCAAGTCGCTCCTCTTCCCGGTTCAGAATTCCGTCATCGCTGACGCGAGCTGGACCGGCGCGGCCGACGCATTCTTCGGGGGCCAGACGACCCACCAGGTGATGGCTACCGCAATGGCTCAGGTCGATCCCTCGTTCGGCTGGAGCCCCTTCACCGACTTCGTCTACTCGACGTACGGGACGGACCTCGTTCAGGTCCACTCCGGCAAGATGACCTTCGCGGCCCTCATGGCCGACCTTCAGGCCAAGAGCTTGCAGTACGCCAAGGATCAGGGCTTCACGGTCAAGTAACGCCCTGCATCAAGGTCGGTAGATATGGGCCAATTCGGCCCGCGGGTGCCGCGCGGGATCGGGTGTTAGGACAACCCGACTCCTGCGCGGCACCCAAACTCTCCCGGCCGAACGCGGACGAAACCCAGCATCAAGGAAGGCTTGGTTCCGTATGACGTCAGCAGCCGTGAGCCTGCCGGCCGAGGGGCCGCCGGCGAAGAGCTTGCCGGACGAGCTTCGGCCACGTACCAAACGATCGCCTCTGGGCGGCCGGCTGCGCCATTTCAAGCGCAGCATCACGCCGTATCTATTCCTCTCGCCGTTCCTCCTCACGTTCCTGGCGTTCGTCGTCTACCCGCTTCTCTACGCCGCCAATCTGAGCACAACGCGAACGAAGATCATCGGCGGGACCAGTTTCGTCGGCATCGACAACTACTTGCGGGCATTGTCGGACGACTACTTCTGGACGGGCGTAAAGAACGTGGTCTCGTTCGGCGCGCTCCAGGTTCCCGTCATGCTCGGGGTCGCGTTGCTTGCGGCCTTGCTGCTGGACAGCGGCATCATCAGGCGACCCACCGTGTTCCGCCTGGGTTTCTTCCTGCCCTTCGCCGTTCCGAGTGTCGTCGCCGCTTTGATCTGGGGCTACCTGTACGGCCAGGCCTTCGGCCCCGTCGCCCAGATCTCGACCTTCTTCAACATCAGTCCGCCGTTGTTCTTGTCGCCGGATTCGATCATTCCGGTCCTGGCAAATATCTCAACATGGCAATACGCGGGCTACAACATGGTGATCATGTACGCCGCCCTCAAGTCGATCCCGACCGAACTCTACGAGGCTGCTCGTGTCGACGGCGCCACGGGGATCGACATTGCGCGCCACATCAAGATCCCAATGATTGCGCCCGCGATTATGTTGACGCTGATCTTCTCAATCATCGGGACGCTGCAGTTGTTCAATGAGCCGAACGTGATGCGGCAAGTTGCTCCCGACGCGATCGGCCCTAACTTCACGCCGAACCTGTATGTGTACAACCTGGCCTTCCAAAACCAGCAATTCGACTACTCGGCGGCCATCGCTTTCACTCTCGCCACGGTCACCGTCGCGCTGGTCGCAGTCATTCTCGTCATCAACACTTGGCGAACGAGGAGGAGCGCATGACTGCGATAGCCGGGTCGCGCCGCCGAAGGCGCCCACCCACAAAAGGCGGAGTCTTCGCACACTCCATCATGATCTTCGGTCTGCTGTATTTCTTGACACCACTCCTGTGGCTCGTCATCGCATCGACCAAGACTAATGGTGGACTCTTCAACTCGTTCGGGTTCTGGTTTGCACAGCCGTTCAACCTCATGCAGAACATCGGCGACGTCTTCTCCAGGGATAACGGCGCCTTTGTCCTGTGGCTCAGGAACACGGCGATCTATGCGTGCGTCTCGGCGCTCCTCGCGACGCTGATTGCGACGATGGCCGGGTACGCCTTTGCGGTGTACGACTTCCGCGGTCGAAACTCGCTCTTCGCCATCGTCATTGGGTCGGTGTTCGTGCCGGCTTCGGTCCTCGCCGTGCCACTCTTCTTCATGATGAGCAAGGCCGGCTTCTCGAACACGCTCGTTGCCATAATCCTGCCGGCATTGGTGAACCCGTTTGGCGTCTACCTGATGAGGGTTTACGCGGACAAGGCCGTTCCGAGAGAACTGATAGATGCGGCGCGGGTCGACGGTGCAAGTGAGTTCCGGATCTTCGCTCAGGTCGCCTTCCGCCTCCTGGCGCCCGGATTCGTCACGGTTCTGCTGCTGGCTTTCGTCGGTGCCTGGAACAACTACTTCCTGCCGCTCCTGCTGCTGAGCAAGACGGAGACGTTCCCGGTGACGGTAGGCCTCGCATATTGGAACTCGCTGGCCACCCAACCGGGCAATGTCCAGGTTCTGTATGCGATCGTCGTGACCGGCTCGCTTCTCGCGATCATTCCGGTGATGATCGCCTTCCTGATCGTCCAGCGTTACTGGGAAGGTGGCCTCACCGTCGGCGGCGTCAAGGAGTAGGCATCCGTGGCCGCCTCCTCGACCAGCAGATACGAGAAGACATGATCGAGCCGTCCGGAGCAAAACCCGATCTCGGCGGGACCACGGCGAAGACGACCATCTTCGTCGTGGACGGCGACAGCGCTCTGAGCTACTTGCTGGAGCGCTACGCAGACCGTGGCGGTTTCTCCTTCCGCGAGGTGCATGTCCCATGGCAGGCTCCGCCGGCTCCTCCCTCGGGGCCTGCCGCGCTATGGCTGCCCTCGATTGAGCGTCTCGAGGCGGTGAAGCCTCGGGAATCGGGGATCGGCGAGGAGCTGCCGGTGATCGTCTGCTCGTTCGTCGGCGACGAGGACCGCGCGCAGCAGCTCGGAGCCGACTACTGTGCTTACCACCCGCTGCGGTACCGGGATTTCCTGACCGCGCTGCGGGCCGTCGGCATCACCGACCGAGCCGGCGCAATCTCCGGGCGCGGCCCGACAGCGTGAATTCGACCGCCCGGCGCGCCGTCCGGGTCGGTCCCGGCGAGGTGCTTGTCGATGAAGCCGTGGATCGGAGATAACCGGATGCCACTCAACGAAGACGCCGCCAATTCGAGCAGCCGGGCTGCGAGCCGCGGCGTCGGCGGGCTCGTGTACGGGGGCGACTACAACCCGGAGCAATGGCCCGAAGAGGTCTGGCTGGAGGATGTTCGCCTGATGAGAGAGGCGAACGTCAACCGTGTGTCGATCGGGATCTTCAGCTGGACGAAGATCGAGCCCCAGCCCGGGCAGTTCGATTTCGGTTGGTTGGATCGGGTGGTCGATCTGCTGCACGCCAACGGCGTCGCGGTGAATCTCGCCACGCCCACGGCTTCACCGCCGGCCTGGCTGGTCGAGCTCCATCCGGAGATCCTACCGGTGACCGGACACGGCGTGACGCTCCGGGCGGGGTCGCGGCGCCACTACTGCCCGCACGCGCCCCAATACCGCGACGCGGCGAAGCGGATCGTCCGCGCTCTGGCGGTCCACTTCCGCGACCATCCGGCGCTGGCGCTGTGGCACGTCGACAACGAGTACTCATGCCACATCGGGGAGTGCTTCTGCGACCAATCGAAGGCCGCCTTCAGAGTGTGGTTGGAGCGTCGTTACGGGACGCTGGACGCACTCAACGCCGCCTGGGCGACGACGGTCTGGAGCCAGCTGTACACATCGTGGCAGCAGGTCGAGCCTCCTCATCCATTGCCGGCGTTCGGTAACCCGAGCCACCAGCTCGACTGGCGGCGCTTCTCGTCGCAGTCTTGGATCGACTGCTTCCTCGACCAGAAGGCGATCCTGCGCGAGATCACGCCCGCGGTGCCGGTGACGACCAACTTCATGGGCTTTCATCCGACCATCGACTACTGGGCCCTGGCCGCGGCGGAAGACGTCGTGTCCAACGACGCCTACCCCGAAACCAGCGACCCGGATTGGGCGATCGACGCGGCGATGGCAAGCGATCTGATGCGCTCGATCGGCGAGGGGCGGCCGTGGCTGCTCATGGAGCAAGCGGTGGCCTACGCCACGTGGCGCGATCAGAACTCCACTAAGCGACCCGGGGTGATGCGACTCGGGAGTTATCAGTCGATCGCGCGCGGGGCGGACGGTGTGATGTTCTTCCAGTGGCGGACGTCCCAGGCGGGTGCCGAGATGCACATGATCGGCCTGGTCTCCCACGGCGGGATAGACAACCGCCAGTGGCGCGAGGCGACGGCTCTCGGCGGCGAATTGGCGCGCCTCTCTGAGCTGGCCGGCAGTCGCGTCAAGGCGAAGGTCGCGATCTTGTTCGACTGGACGAACTGGTGGGCTCTCGAAACCGAGGGCAAGCTCGACGCGGCAATCCGTCTCATGCCCCACGTTCGTGAGCTGTACGCGGCCCTGTTCCGCATCGGCGTGACCGTCGATTTCGCGCAGCCCGGGTCGAATCTCGCCGGATACTCGCTGGTCGTGGCACCGCACCTGTATCTGGTCGACGACGCCGGTGCCGACAACTTGTGTCGCTACGTCGAGGGCGGCGGCACGCTGCTCATGTCCTTCTTCAGCGGTCTCGTCGACGACAAGGTCCACATCCGGCTGGGTGGGTATCCGGCCCCGTTCAGGGAGATCCTCGGGCTTCGTGTCGAAGAATTCGCGCCATTCGCCGGGAGCATGACGAACGGCATGCGGACCGAGGATGGCCGCCGCTTCGAATGCCGCACCTGGGCCGATGTCGTACGAGTCGATGGCGCCGAAGCGCTGGCTACTTTCGAGGCCGACTTCTACAAGGGTCTGCCGGCGCTGACGCGCCACCGCTACGGGAAAGGCTCGGCCCTCTACCTGGCGACTAGGCCCGACGAAGCGGGCGTTGCCTGGGTCGTGGGCCGGGCCTGCGAGACGGCCGGCATCGCCGCAAGCCCCGGAGCATCCTCGGCCGTGGAGATCGTCCGCCGTTCCGACGGCGTCCGGTCGTGGATGTTCGTGCTCAACCACTCGGACGAAGCCGTGGAGGTTCCGCTCGAGGGGTCGGGCGTCGAGCTGATCTCAGGACAGGCAGTCGAAGGGTCCTTGCGTGTGGCGCCGGTCGATCTGGCGATCGTCAGGACGCAGTGACGACCCCTCTCTCGGGTCTGCGGGAACCACGCGCAGAGTTCCCATCGGCAGAGCGGGCAGTTCTTGCCCGTTTCCGGAGTCGCACAACGCGCCTGTGATGTGCGACGGTTAGGTCCGGTCCCGCGGAATAGCGGGTGGCGGCTCAGCCCAACTCGTAGTCGAGCCGGTAGGTGACCTCGGGACCGCCCGGAGCCTCGAACGTGCCTTCGCCGCGGATGCCGGCCAGCTCGCCCGTGCCCGATCCGGGGATGACGTGCCAGTGGCCCTTCGAGCGCTTGCCGTCGTGGTCGCCGACCGACTCCATCACGAGGCTCCCGGACTGCCCTTCGATCGAGCCTTCGATCCGCTGGAATCCCAGGAATCTGGCGGTCCCGTCGGGTCGGTAGCAGAACACCCACTCCACCGATCCCTCGCCGACGATCGCGCCGCTAAAGCGCTGGGACCCTCGGACGCGCGTGAGCCGGACTTCGTCGGGGGCCTCGCGAATCGTCTCTTCGCCGCCGCCGATGACCGCGAATGTGCCCGTCGCTCTGCTCAAGATCGCCCTCATGCCGCCACGTACTGAAGTGGCGTTTCGACAGGTATACACCCGGCGCTCGACGATCGGGTCGAGCGGGGTGGGTCGGCTCGTCAGGCGATGCCGATCCGGGCGGCCCAAGCGGAACTCGCTCGACCGGCGACCGATCTACAAGGTTGTGTACACGACTGCGACGGATGTCTTTGTCTGGAAGCCGCCGCCTTTGTTCATGAGGGTACCGCCGTGCCGCAGAGGCATCACGGCCATGGAAACGATCCGGCACCCCGCCAGTGCGCGCTGCTCCGCGTCCTTCGCAATATGGCCGAACAGAGCGAGCGGGTCTATCTCTTCGCTGGTGTCCGCGGACACGTAGACCACGATCATCTGGTTCGGCCCGGCGCCGAACTCGTTCTCCGTCATCGAATCCTCCCGAAGTGTGCGGCGCCATTCCGCGCTCTGCCTGGGGATTCCCATCCCCATCTGGAACGCTGGCCCAATCATACGGATGCGCGGGGCAGCCGCGCCGGGCGACTGCGCCGGGGACGTGGCGCCGGGTTCGTGGCGGGACCGTCGCGCCTTGTCTAACGCGACCGGCTCGTGCCCGCATTCCCACGTCGCGTGACAGCCTAGGTGGCACGCCCTCGACCCAGACTCGCGACATGATCAATGTCTTGTCGGCCGCTGCGAGAGACGATTCACGATCGGCGGAACCGGATCCGCAGGCGATTGCAGAGCACGTCGTTGCCGGGGGATCGCCGTTCGACCTGGTCGGAGCGCCGGACTGGTTCAGCTACACCACCTTCGACACCTTCGAGCGGTGCCCGCGCCAATATGCTTTCCGGTACCTGTGCCGGCTGCCCTCTGATCAGCCACGGCCGGCGGCGCAGTTCGGGTCTGCGGCGCACACTGCTTTCGAGGCGTTCACGCGTGATCGGCGCGGGCGGCTGGCCGCCGGAGAGCCGGCACCCGGCCGGGCGGACCTGCAGCGTTGTTTCGACTCGGCCTGGGCTCGAAGCCCGCTGGCCGCGGAGGCGGACGCCGACACGTGGCGGCAGCGCGCCGCACCGATGCTGGATCGTTTCTGGGCCGCCGAGTCGGTCGACCAACCCCAGACTGTCGGGGAGGAACTCCGCTTCCGGCTGCGCCTTTCGTTGGACCTCGATACGCCGGTCGCCATCGGAGGATTCATCGATCGTGTCGATCGCCTGCCGTCGGGCGCGGTCGAACTGATCGACTACAAGACCGGCCGGGCGTGCCCGTCCGACGAAGCCGAGTCGAGCCTCCAGCTCTCGATCTACGGTCTGGCCTGCCGGGATGCGCTTCACGTCGGCCTGCCGGCGCGGAGCACCCTCTACTTCGTCGAGGAGGGTCAGCGCTTCAGCACCGAACGCACCGATGCTGTGCTGGACGCCACCCGCACGGATCTGGCCTGTCGCGCCGGGCAGATTCGTGGCAGCGACTTCGCGCCGACTCCGAGCCTGCGCTCTTGCGGCTGGTGCGATTTCACGGCGATGTGCCCTGTGAGCGCTCAGTAGTGGTGGCCCGCGTCGCCTCCGCCCCTGGCGGCTCGAACCCGGCCCCGGCGGTTGGGACGGTGGTCTCGGATCGTGAACCGTCCGGGCCGTGCGATTGACGTACGGCCTGCCAGTCGGGATCGTGGCGTGGGCGCCCAGGTGGACCACGACGGAGGACGCCTGGTCGCCCGTCCATCTCAGAGGCCGGCCGAATGGGCCTTCCTTCGGATGCTCCAGCCACGGCACCGGTCCGCTCAATCCGGATCGGCTGGATGGGCGCGGCCTTGCGAGCCGAGGATTGGCTGCTATCCGGCTGGATCGTGTTGGCTGCGCCGCTCCTGGCGATCGTCGGTGGCACTTCCGCACCGTTCGAATCGGGTCGGCCGGTCGCGGGTGTTCTACAACTCGTCGGCTTCTTCGGCGCTCTCGCGTGCCTGGCCACGCGCAGCCCGCCGGCCCAGACCGCCGGCCTGAGCGATCCAAACGATGGTCCGGATCTCGGCTCGAGCCCGCGGACGGGCATTCTGGAATCAGGTGCGGTCGGGCCCTTGGTCGGTGGTCTGCTGCTCGTCGGCGGGACCGCTTTCGCCGAACTCGGACTGGACCCGTTGACGCTGTTCTTCCCGACTATCGCAGTGGTCCTGGCCCTGAGCTTGCTGCAATCGCGGTTGCCGATCGTCTCGACGATCGTTCGGCGAGCGCTGGTGACGCCATATCTGCTAAGCGCAGGCGGGCTCTTCTGGGGCGTGGTCCACGAAGTGACGGGCGGAATAGATGTCCCGGCTCAGCTCGGCGGGTCGATCGCGGGCATGACCTCCGATGTCGCCGGCGTCATCGGATTGCTCGTGCTGTGTGCGGCCGTGTACTACGCCATGCTCATCTACGCTCCACGCCAGGTCGCGGAGCACGAAGGCGGCGCGATGGTCTGGCTGGCTCGTTTCGGCCTGTTCGTGGCCAGTGTCGCGCTCGGGCTGGGCTGGTTGTCGCTGCTCGGCGGCTGACGCCGCTAGTTCCCCGGCGCTCTCTGGAAAAACATCGGCTGGCCGTTCTCAGTGACCGTGAGCACGTCGCCGGCGACCGAGGCGTCGGCGGCCTGGTCGCGGCCGGTCGCGTCCGAGTGCAGCTTCCCATCCGATCCGATGGACCAGTGGCCGCGCCGCTGTTGACCGCCGGGCAGGGTCGCCACCATCGTCCCGTCCGGCATGAAGACCATCGAGATCGGCCCGGTCTGCCACGTGCCGAGGATCGCCTCGGCGAGAGGCCTGGGGTCGAGCTCGCCGGTGGGCGCCGGCGCGAACATGGCCGCGCGTTCGGCGCCGAACTTGTCCTTGATGGCCTCGACTTCGGCGCGGGCCTCGGCGGCCTGGACCCGGTCATGGGACCGTAAGACCGTTGCCAGAGCGGAGAGGGCTGCCGGTGGCGAGGTGATTGCGTCTTTCGGCAACGGGCGATCGGGGACCCGTTCGAGATTCACCAATCGGTGGCTGCGGGGCAGAACAAAGAGGCGAACGATGCCGGCTTCCGGCGCGGCCTCGTAGGCAGCTCGGCCAACCTCGTAACTCTTGCCGGCGACGTCAAAGTAGTAAGCGGTCCCCGCCGACCGGCCGCCGGTGTTGATGCGTCGCTTGCCGAGCGCTCCCTCGACCGTCTCGACTCGGCCTGCGCGGACGTCCGCCGCAAGCGAATCGCCCTTCGTCAGGGCACGCAACAGAAACAGGATCCCGATCGCGATGAAGCCGGCGGCGGCGAACGGTCGGAGCCAGGCGTTCGGAGCGGGTCCGGTCGAGGTCGCAAGGATGGCCGCGATGACCACGCACGCCACCGCGCCGAACATCTCGTTCTTGAGGAATGCCCCCGCCGCACCCTGGTAGCGCCGGCGTTGTTCATCGGAGAGGCGGCCCGCCCGGTTGGTCTCCAGGTCGGCGACCGGGAAGGGATCGAAGCTCTGAGTCATGTCAAGGCCCTCCACGACGGCGCTCACGGGACGGCAGCCCGCTCATATGCCGGAGGAACTCCCAGCCTTGTTCCGTGCCGAGCTCACGAGTCGGGCGAGCGGCTCCTCAGAGGGACCTTGAAGGATTGGCATTGCGTGCTCATGGCAGCCGGCCGAGGATCGTCTGGGCCTGCGCCTGCATGGCCGCAGCCGTCGGTGTCGCGCCGCTAAGCGCCAGGTCACTGAAGCCGAAGAAGATCGTGCCCTTGAGGACGTAGATGGCACTGCCCTTGATGGTCTTTCCAGCGACCGTGACGCTGCCCACCATGTACGCGGCGCCATCAGCGAAGCCGGGTATCTCCGTGAAGCTGACGCCGTTGCCGGCCTGCTGCAAGATGGCCGCCTGGGCCTCTGCCTTGCCCGCTTGAGCCGTCGCAACGTCGGGTGCCTGCCCGACGAGGACGGTAAACACATTCAGCGTGTTGGCGCCGTAGACGCACCTCTTGCCACCTCCAGAAGTCGTTCCCTCCTCGCCGGCCCCGTACGAGACGCCCGCGAGCTGCGAAGCTTCCTGGCTGGTAACGAGCTGGCAGGGGTCGAGCGAGGTCGGGACGCCCGTCGCGAGTGCGCTCAGCGATGGCGCCGGGGTTGCCGCGACCACGGCAATGGTCGGCGCTGGGGTGTCGGTCGCCGCGAGCGCGCTAATTGGCGCCGGGGTGCCGGTTGCGACCGACGAGCTGCAGGCCGAAAGAATCAGCCCCACCACCGCGACCGCGGCGATGCCCCGCGAAGAGCCGGCCGTGCGCATTCGAGCCGGCGCTGGGCGGGTTTCAGCGTCGAGGCCATGGCGGAGGAGAACACCCATCCAGAGTTTCACGCGAACCACTCCTTTGGACTCGCCGTAGCCTCGAGCAACCCGAGGTGGCACGGTCGATTCCTCCATCGTTTGCAGACGCCGTCAACCCCGGCCCGTAACGATCCCGGGTGCTGGATCGGCTGTCCTTCAGAGTGGGCCAAAGCGACTTCGAGAGCGCCGGACGGCTAGTTCGCCGCGGAACGCTCGTCGGGTTCCAGCAGGCGGACCGTCCCAGAACTAGTTGCCGGCGCAATCGCTTTTCGCCGTATGGTGCTGCCCTAGTCGGTTGAGGCGTCGCCGCTCGATTGGGCGCCAGGTATCAGGAGATCAGGTCATGAGAGTCGCGATCATCGGAGCGGGCAACGTCGGCAAGGCACTTGGCTCCTCGCTGGGCAGGGCCGGCCATTCGGTCGTTTATGCGGCGGCGAGCGCGGAGAGTGCCCGCCAGGCCGCCAAGAGCGTGAGCGGCAACGCCGCGACCGCCGCCGCCAGCGTGCGCGAGGCCGCTCAGGCCGCCGAGATCGTCGTGCTCGCGATTCCGTATTCGGCGGCCCGCGAAGTGGTTGCCGAGCTGGCGCCGGTCATTGCGGGCAAGGTAGTCATCGACGCCACGAATCCCGTCAAGGCGGACGGCAGCGGCGTAGCAACCGCCGGCGGCCCGTCGGCCGCAGAGAACTTCGCCTCGTGGTTGCCGGGCGCACGAGTCGTCAAGGCGCTGAACACGCTGTTCGCGAGTCTGCAGGCCGACCCGAAGTCCCACGGTGTCGAGATCGACGCCTTCTTCGCCACGGATGACGAAGCGGCGCGGGAGCAGGTGGGCACGCTGTTGCGATCGCTCGGCTTTCGACCTGTGTACGTCGGTCCGCTGGTTCGGGCCCGCGAGCTCGAGGCCCTCGGCTATCTGAACATCGCCCTGCAGATGGGCATGAACGGCGACTGGCGCACTACCTTCTCGATGATCGGAGCTCCGAAGGCCGCGCTCTAGCAGCCGGCCGCCGGGGGCGCTCGGCGGGCGCCCTCGTCCTCGAGCGAGGCTACGCGTCGCCGGGGTCGCGCTGGACCGGCGAGTAGAGGTGGTAGTTCGCTCCGAACGCGGCTTGATTCCCTTCGTGGACCGCGGCGCTCAGCTGGTGGTCGTGCAGGTTGGTGGCGTCGCCTGCGGCGTAGACGCCGGGAACGTTCGTGTGCTGCTCGGACGTGACGGCGATCTGGCCGCTCGGGTTCAACTCGACTCCGAGTTGCCGGGCGAGCTCGTTTGTCGCCCTCGTGCCGCGGATTGTGTAGACCTGCTCGACGGGGATCCGGGTTCGTCCTGGATCGTCGAGGACGAGCGCCTGCATCTGGCCGTCCTTGTTTTCGAACTCGGCAACGCCGCAGGCGTGGGCGGCGATGCCGTTCGCGGCGAGGTCGGCCAGTCGCGACGCCGGGACATCGAAGCCCTCCGGGCGACCGGCGACGATCGTGACCCGATCGGTGAAGACGAGCAAGTCCAGCGCCGTCCCGACCGCATCTTCGCCGTGGCCAACGACGCCCACTGTCCGGTCGATCGATTCGTGGCCTTCGCAGTGGATGCACCAGAAGAGGCTCTGCCCGACGCATTCGTTGCGGCCCGGGAACTCGGGGAAGTGTCCGATTACGCCCGTGGCCAGGATCACGGTCCGGGCAACCACCTCGATGGGGCCGGCTTCGGGGACCTCGTCGAACATGCTCGCCATCTCAGCGTCGCGCGCGACGCTCGGGCCCGGTCGCCCACCGAACATGCCGCCTTCGGGAACTCGTTCGATCCGCAGCCGGAACCCATCGCCTTCGCGAGTCGCGCCGGCGACGTGGCCGATCAGCAGCGAAACCCCGTAATTGGCCGCGTGTCGCCAGCCCAGGCGGCGGATCTCGTCGCCACGGATCCCGTCGGGGAAGCCGAGGTAGTTGTAGGTGACGTGCTGCCACATGAAACGGTCGCGCGCGTCGGCGGGCAGCACGCTGCGGCGCCT
>Ga0302323_100001932_pt1 | contig 16867 bp, 14 predicted proteins | sample Fen_T0_3_FD_201950 | JGI IMG/M metagenome (GOLD analysis project Ga0302323, IMG submission 201950) | Peat permafrost microbial communities from Stordalen Mire near Abisko, Sweden - Fen_T0_3 | ecosystem: Environmental > Terrestrial > Soil > Wetlands > Permafrost | place: Sweden: Abisko... | reverse complement strand
CAGTCGTGCCGCCGTTGCCGGTCGTGCCGCCGTTGCCAGTCGTGCCGCCGTTGCCGGTCGTGCCACCGTTGCCAGTCGTGCCACCTTTTCCGGTCGTACCACCGCTGCTGGTCGCGCCGCCGTTGCTGGTCGTGCCACCGCTGCTGGTCGCACCACCGCTGCTGGTCGCACCACCGTTGCTGGTCGCGCCTCCGCTACTGGTCGCGCCTCCGCTACTGGTCGTGCCACCGTTCCCGGTCACGCCGCCGCTGCTCGATTTGCCGCCACTGCTACCTCCGTCCTGCAGAGAACTCGTGGTACACGCCGCCGCAAAAACACCAAGCAAGGATGCGATCATGAAAGTACTGCGCATGAAGTGCTCCTAGCGGCCCACCGTGAACTTGCCAGCCGGCAACTTGCTGGAGAGGGAGGGATTGCTCACGTGGGGTGCTACTCGAGAGAATGAAAGTGGAGGGAGGGATGGATGCCGTCACTAGTATGCCAGATGGGTTCGTTGGCTGGTATAGGGGCCTCGAAAAGCGGAAATTGCTCTCGGAAAGGTATGCAAAAGAGTACCCTCGGAACAGTTTGAGCCCTCGAACCGGTTCAAGTGATTTCGCCCTGCGTGTACTTCCGCTGGCGGCAATCGGTGCGTTGTTCGCCATCGCTGCGTGGGTGCGGCTGGGCGCCCTGCAAGAGTCGCCCTACCCCACGGGCATCGACGGCTACTGGTACTTGATCCAAGTGCGATCCCTGATCGAGCGTGGGCATCTGGATTCGTCGTCCGCCCCGCTGGTTCCCTGGCTCATGGCCGCAGCCTCGTTGCTTCTTGAGCCCGTACTGGCCGTCAAGACCATCGCAGCGCTGGGATCGGCGGCGATGGTGGTGCCGTCCTATTCACTGGCCAGGCGACTCTCAGGTGAGCGAGGGCCAGCGTTGCTCGGCGCGGCGCTGGTCGCCACCAGTGCGCAGTCATTTTTCCTTTGCACCGAATTCGTCAAACAAGCTGTTGGACTTACGCTTGCCGTCGCATTTGCGGCGGCCCTGGCAGCGCGGCTGGAGCGGCCGAGCAAGGCACGCATCGCCCTGGCGGCGCTGATGTTGCTGGCGTGTGCATTGGCCCACAAGACCGCGCTCGGGCTGGCGCTGCTGGTTGCGGCTCCGCCCGCTGCGGCGCACATATGGCGCAGGCGCGGGCGCGTGGTGCTGGGACTCGCCGTTGCCGCACTGGCAGCGATTGTGGTGGCTTGGCTCATGCACAACGAAAGGTCGCCGCTGCGCGGGCTCTTTCATGGCGGCGCGGATTTCTCCTTCGCCGTGCTCGCCACGCCTGGGCATGCGCCGCTGGTCTTGGGTCACGAGGTGTCACTTGCGGCCGGATTGGCTGCGCTCGTGCTCGTCCTGGCAGTGCTGCGCAGGGACGGGCCGCGACTGCCCATCCTTGCCGTGGGTTTCATCGGCATTGCCCTCTTCCAGGCCCTGCCCTGGCTCGACATCGCGAACGATCAGGGGCTTGGCTATCGCCTGCGGCTGTGCGCCTGGTTCTGCCTAGCGCCGTGCTCGGCCATCGCCGCAGATGGACTTCTGCAATGGGTACCTGAGAAGATGCGAACAACCTTGCTGGGGCTCGCGATCTGTGGCGTTCTCGCGTTGCGGCCCTGGCATTCTGACGAAGGCGTCATCAAGGCCCATCCGGCCATGGTCGAGGCAACGGCGCGACTGGCAGGTGTCTTGCCACCCGAGGCGGTGGTGGTGGTTCCCGAGCGCCACACCGCCTACATGGCCGCATGGTACGGCCGCGTGAATGTCCGGCTTCGTCCGCCGCCCGTCATGGACTTGGACGCCAGCCGCATGTTTCGATTGCTGCCTGGCGCGGCCATCCGGCCCGGGCTTTGGGCGGCCCTCGACGAACTGCGCCTCCATCCCGCTGCGGGCGTCGTGCCGTCGCTTGATCTGCACGCAATGCACCCCAATGGCCTGGTGTTGCTGGCCGAACCCACGTACCAGTTTTTGGTCGCCAGGCTGCCCGATTCCGAGCGACAATGGTACCGGGCGTGGGTCGTGCAATAGCGTAGGGAACGAGACAGCCAGAGTTCAGGCAGCCTCGGGTTCCTCCGATGCTTTGAAAAAAGGAAAGACCGTCCATGGCGCAAGCTCAGAACGCAACGAGGGTTGGGTTGGCTCTTCTGTCAGCGGCGATTGCACTCAGCCCGGGTTGCACGGTTCGCACCTACGACACGCCCTACTACTACCGGCCGCAGCCGCAACCTGCGCCTCGCACGTACTACGCGCAGCCGAGACAGACGGCGTACGCCGGAGCGCCTGCGCCTCAAGGTGCGTACGGCGGCGCCGCCTACGGACAGCCCGCGCAGTACGCCCCAGGCGCCATGGGAGGTTCGCGCTATGGCATGCCCGCGCAGCCACAATACGCCCCGCCCTACGCCCCAGGCGCCATGGGAGGATCTCGCTATGGCGTGCCCGCACAGCCACAATACGCCCCGGCGCCGACGGTGAACTACGGCCCGCCACCCGCTGCTCCAGCGCAACCAATCGTGGTTCAGCAAGGCTGGGCGCCCCAACCCATGGTCGGCCAGCCAGGCGCCATCTGGGTGCCAGCGAATAGCCCCCAGCCGGTTTGGACGAACGAAAGCCTGATGCCGGGCCAGTGGTACGTGGTCGAAGCCTGGGGAGTCTTCTCGTGCTGGCCCAATCACAACGACGGCGTCGACCCGTACTACGCCTATGCGCCCTGGAATGCCGGCACGCAGCCGCAGCCTTGGGCCCAGCTGCTGATCAACGACCGCCCCATGTTCGAGATCGCCCGGGGCAACCGCAACTACGTGAACTACCGGCCCGACCATCGCTATTCGACCACCATGGTCGGGACAGGTGGCCGCCTCAAGCTTCAGATCCTGGATGCCCGTAACGGATCGTGGGGCGACAATCGCGGCGGCCTGTGGGTTCGCGTCTACCCCGCGCAGCGACGCTAGGGGAATGACCCGGCCTGACCGCCGTGCTAGCGTTGGGCAACGTGAAGTTCCGTCTCATCTATCCGAAGTGGCCCAAGCTGACTGGGCAGACCGAGTTCCATCTTCCGCCCCACGGGCCGGTGGTGTTCGCCGCCACGCTGCCCGCCGACGTGGATGTGGAATTCATCGACGAGAACGTCGAAAGCCTCGATTTCGATGCCCCCGCCGACTTCGTGGGCATCTCGATGATGCTCACCAGCCAGGTCAAGCGCGGTTGGGCCGTTGCCGACGAATACCGCCGGCGCGGGGTGCCGGTCATCTTCGGCGGCATCGCGACCATGCTGCATGCGGAGGAAACCCAGGCCCATGCCGACGCCGTGTTCCTGGGCGAGGCCGAGGGACGCATGCAGGAGGTCTTCGCTGATTTTCATGCCAAGAAACTCAAGCCTGTTTACGACTACCTGAGCTCGCCCCCACCCATTGAAAGCGTGGGCCCGGCGCGCCGCTCGCTCCTCAAGCGCGATTTCTATACCTACAAGGGAGTGCGCATGGTGGACCTGTTCCACGCCTCGCGCGGTTGCCGCTTCGACTGCTACCCGTGCGCCGTCAGCTATCTCGGCGGGCGCCGTTTCCGACCGCGCCCCCTCGACCGCGTGGTGGAGGAATTGTCGGGCATCGACAACAACCGACTGTTCGTCGTCGACAACTCCCTGGCCCAGAGCAAGCAGTGGGAACTGGACCTGTTCCGCGAGATGATCCCGCTCAAGAAGAAGTGGTGTTCACATCCCATCGAGGACGACGACGAGGTTCTGGATCTCGCGGCCCAGGCCGGCGCCTGGTACGTGTACCAGGCCATCTTCGACACCTCGGACTTCATCCGTCGCCGCATCGAGCGCTACCACTCCCACGGCATTGGCGTCGAAGGCACCATCCTGCTCGGGCTCGACGAGCAGACCGAGGACGACATCAAGCGCCTGGTGGACTTCCTGCTGGAAGTGAAGCTCGACCTGGCGGAATTCACCATCCTGACGCCCTTCCCGCACACCCGTTCGCGCGACGACCTGGTCAAGGACGGGCGCATCCTGACCTCGGATTGGGATCTGTACACCGCCGACCACGTGGTGTTCCAGCCGCGCCATATGAGCCCCGACCGCCTGCTGGAACTTTACCAGTACGCCTGGGATGCCTTCTATCGCGAGGAGCCGCAGACCCACAAAATGTACAAGCTACTGCAGCAGGTGGTGGGCAAGGAAATGGCCGACGGCACCTTCGTTCCTCGCCGCAGCGAACTCTCCCGCACGCGCTTCGGCCGGCTCAGCCGGACGCCGTAGGCGTTCACTCAACGAAAAACTTGCCGAAGGTCTGCCACTGCTCGGGGTGGGCCTTGGTCATGGCCTGCAAGCGCTGGAGGTAGGCTGCGGCGGCGCGCTCCATGACAGCTTGACGCTCGCAGCGGCTCGCGGCGTGCAAGGTGATTGGCGGATCGCTGACGAACCGATACCGGCGCGGACCCAAGCGCACTGAGAACACCGTGAGCAAGGGCGCGCCGCTGATCAGGGCTAGGGCAAAGGGCGCGGCGGCTACCGCGGCAAAGCCTCCTAGAAAAGGCATGCGCAGTACGCGTGCGTCGCCGTAGGCGCGATCCGCGGCCAGAGAAACAATGCCACCCTCGCGTAACCCCTTCAGCGCCTCCAGGATGTCGAAGGCTTGCCCCTGCCCCTCGGGAATGGTCACCACGCCAACCCCGGCGCCTCGAAGATCCTGGTCCACGCCGGCGCGCGCGCCACCCTCCTTCTGCCCGCCCATCACCAGGGTGACCCCTTGTTGATTCTTTGCCAGCAGCCGCGCACCGATTTCCCACCGGCCGAAGTGCGACATGAGAACGATCACGCCGCGCCCTGCTTGGCGGGCCTGGGTGAGGTATTGCTCGCCGTCGCGCTCGAAGGTCACGTCCGACCGGCAGTCGATCTCCAGGCGCTCGCTGTAGACGCAGGCAAAATCCTGGTATTGCCGCCAGGCGCAGCCAAGGGCGTGCAGCGTGGACCGATCGGGAAAGAGCGCGCGGTAAAAGTGAATGCTTTGGACCAGGCGCCGGGGAAGGAACAGGAAGTAGCCCGTGGCCACGATGGCGGCGAAAACCCGGAGGATCCAGAGCCCGCCCAACCGCGACAACCACGCCAGCACGCGATAGAGAAACACCTAGGCTCCCTTGGCGGTGTCCTGGCCGTTGGGTTCGGCGATGAACCAGGTTTCCTCGCGGCCCTTGGCGGTCGGCTCGACCAGCACCACGCGCAGGCCAGCCGCGACCATCGCCGCGACCACAGTCTCGCGGGTCCGGTAGTGCGGCTTGAGTTTCGACAAGGCAAGGCGGCGCGTTTCGAACCAGCGGAAGTAGGGAACCCTCCCAACCGCGGGCACGGTCGCGCGCAGCACCAGCTTGCCGCCCGGCTGAAGGCACGCTCGAACGTGGGCCAGCGTGGTGGCAAGGCCGGCGTCATCGAGGTGGTGGATGACGTCCAAACAGACGACCGCTGCGGCGGTCAGCGTGGGCAAATCGTCTGGCGCGCAGCCTTCGCTGACGGTGCCGCGCTCCCCGAGCACGAAGCGCGCGGTGGTCACACGATCTTCATCGGGTTCGACGGCCACCACGCGCAGCTTGTCCGAGCGGGCCAGCATCCAGGCCGCGGCCACGCCAAAGCCGCAGCCGATGTCCAGCACCGTGCCCTCCTCGGGCAAGAGCTCGCCCAGGCGCGGAAACATGGGATCCAGGCGCATCTTGAACCACGCGAACATGCGCGGAAAGGCGCTTAGCCGGCGAAACCGCCGCATCACCCAGCGCTCGGGATGAGCGCGATCGGCTGGCGCAAGCGGCTTGACGGTATACAGGCGCCGCAGCACCGGGGGCAAGATCACATACGCCCCCAGTGCACAGTAGCCAATGGCCAGCGTGCCCATGATGCCGGCGCTGCGGGTAACCGCGTGGTCGGCGGTGGTCATGGTGATCATGCCAACCAAGGTTGCACTGGAGGACAGGAAGATGCTGGTGCGAACCGGGCCATGCGACGGGTGATGCTCGTCGAGACTACGCTGGTAGACGCGCAGGAACGAGAACGAATAGTCGACGCCCATGCCGAAGATAAGCACCGACAAAATCAGCCCCACGAGATCGATGGGCCGACCCGCCAGGTGCAAGGTCGCCAGGGTCAACACGAAGGAAAACGTCATCGGCGCCAGCGCCAGCGCGGCCACGCGAAGATCGAGGAAGAAGAGAAAGACCGCGCCGGCCACAAAGCACACCACGACCACGAACATGGAGCGAAACGAGCGCGCGAGAAAGTCCGCCAGGCTGCGTGCGAAGTTGTCGCCGTCGAAGACGTAGAAGCCCGCGCGGCTGGCCTGCTCGGCAAAAATCGCGGGATTGTATTTCGGGCCAGGCACCACGCTGCCCAGCCACACAACACCGCGGCCGTCGCGCCCCGGCCCAACACCATAGAGGGCTTGCACGCCCGCCGCCAGCGGCACCGTTGCCGACGGAGACGGGACCGGCGCGGTCACACGCGCCAGAAACGGCGCGAAGGCGTCGGGCGCGAATCCGACCTTCTCGCCCGCCTCGCGCAAGGCCGCCATGACCGCCGCAACCCGATCCGCGCTCCAGAAACCAGCCCACGCCGCCTGGTGCTGGCTGGCCACGGCGGGCCCAGGGCTGAGCATGGACGGCGAGAAGGCGTGCTCGACCAGTCCGGAGGCCTTCTGCTGCTCCACCAAGGCCAGCCACGCGTCTGACTTCTCTCTGAAATCCGCGTCGTCCTTGGCGTCGATGAGCAGGTACACACGATGGAAAATGTCACCCCAGACGGCTTTGACCTTGGCCTCGGCGCGCGCAGTCTCTGGGCGCACGGTGTTGGCCGCGGCCAGATCCACGACGAACCTCGGCCGGGCAAAGACCAACCCAAGCGCGAACATGGCGGTCGCCACGGCCAGTGCACGAAAACCGCGGCCCACCGTGATGCGCGCCAGCCACTTGTCGACTGGCACCCAGGCCGAGCGCGAGGCCGCGGGCACGGTGGGAAAAATGTGGGGAAAGACCAGGTGGACGAAGAGGTACGAGAACAGGATGCCGAGCGCTGCAAAGAGCCCGATCTGCCCGAGCACGCGAAAACCCGTCAGGCGCAGTGACAGAAACGAACCGATGTTGATGATGGTCGACAGCGAGCCGATAGAGAAGACCTCGTGCGCGGCACGGTGGCCCGCGGTCTTGGTCTTGCGATCCACGAACAGCAGGTACACCGCGCCCTGGTCGACCGTGATGGACACCAGCGCACCGCCGAAGCCAAGGGCCAGGGCCGAGATGTCCGATTCGAGAAGGCTGTAGACGAAGAGCGCCAGGCAGCCGCCGGCCAGCGCGGGCAGTAGAGCGAACACGCCCAGCCATGGCCGCGGAAAACACGCCAGCAGAAGCAGCGCGATACCGATGGTGGAAACCAGCACGGCCAGGTTCGCGTCGCGAGAAACCAAACTCTCGTTGTCGATGGCGGCGCGGTAGCCGCCCACAGGGGTCAGGTCCACGCCCTCTCCTACCTCGCCCACCTTGGCTTGTTCGAAGCGGCGGGCGAGCGCTTGGATGGCGTCGTCGATGGCATGGGAAGCGCGCGTGTCGCGCGTGACCTCGCGCGGAACCGCGGAAACCAGCAGGTTCTTTCCTTCCGTGTCCAGGATGTGGCCGCGCTCGATGCGCCCTTGCTGCGTGGGCACCAGGTCGCCCAGGCGGGCCAGCGCGATGTCCCCCAGGCCCAGCGGATCCTCCGCCACCCGCGAGGCGGCACCGATGCCGGAAAGATCCGATGCCTGCGCGGCCAAATCGTTCAGTCGCGTCAACAGAGCCGCAGGTTCGAGGCGCGGAGCCACCAGCTTCTGCAATTCCTCGCGCGAAAACAGCAGCGGCAACTGCGACGGCAAATCAGCATAGATGGCAGTGATCCCGCGCGCCGCTGCGGCCGTGCCCACCATGGTGAACAGCCCCGAATGTTCCAGCTCGGTCACCACCACGTCGCCCGCGGCGATGAGCGCGTCGGGTTGGGCGCGCCCATCGCGCAAGGACAGGTTGATGACCACGCGGTCCAGGGACGTGTGGCGGGCCAGCACCTGGCGCGCGCTCTCGAAGGCCACGCTGCCCGTGGGCACCGCCGAGGTGATGTCCGTGTCGATGCGCAGGCGATCTTGCCCAACCCAAGCCAGGGCACCGCTCACCAGGCACGCAAGCAGCAGCACGCGCCAGCGAATGGTCGACTCACGCTTCATGGTGATCCTTGCGCCGACGCCTGGGCACGAATCGGGTGGCAATCAAGCGCGTGAAGGTGGCAGCGTTGCGGCCAAAATCCCGCCACGGCCGAAAGTGCGACACACGGCCGCCGGGCGGCTGGTAGGTCACGGAGATCGGCGCCTCAAGGATCGGAATGCCGGCACGCCGGGCTTGCACCAGCACCTCGACCTCGAACTCGAAGCGCCGCGCCCGCGTGGGCAAGGCCAACGTTTCGGCCACCGGGTAGACGCGAAAGCCCGACTGCGAATCGGACAGCGCCGGTCCGCCCGAGGTCCACACCCAAAAGCCGGAGAAGCCACGGCCCATGCGGCTCGACCACGGTACAGCTTGCCCCTTCATGCCCGTCCGCGCACCGAGCACCAGACCGACCCGCGGCGACGATTCTCCGTCGGACAACAGGGCGGCCAGTAGCCCGCGCGCGTCGTCCGGGCTGTGTTGTCCGTCGGCGTCCACAGTCACGGCGAAGCGGGCGGGAAGCACAGTCAGATTTCTCAAGCCGCTGAGAATCGCCGCGCCTTTGCCCAGGTTCTTCTCGTGCCGAACCAGCTTGGCGCCTGGGATCCCTGCGACCGCGTCGCCCGAACCATCCGTGGACCCGTCGTCGACCACAATCACCGGCGCACCGCTCGCCACCGCCGCCAGCACCACCTGGCGCACATTGCGGACGTGGTTGTAGACCGGAATCACAAACCCAAAAGCCGCCCCACTGCCGCCGAAGCGCGCGCGCAGGGCTGGCCACGACGGGGCATCCATTACGATGGTGCGCGGAAGATCAGCGAGGTGTTGATTCCGCCGAACGCGAAGTTGTTGTTCATGGCGATGGTGATGGGCCCCTGGCGCGCGCTCCCCAGCACGTGATCGAGGGGCGGCAAGGCGGGATCGGGCTCGTCGAGGTTCTTCGACACCGCCATGAACCCGTGCTTCATCATCTCGATGGAGGCAATCGATTCGAGGGCCCCGCTGGCGCCGAGGGTGTGGCTGATGTAGCCCTTGAGCGCGCTGACCGGAACCTTGGCGCCGAAGATGCGATGAACCGCCACGGCCTCGGCGGCATCGCCCACATCGGTGCCCGTGGCATGCGCGTTGATATGCTGGATGTCCGACGGCGCCAGCTCGGCGTCGCGCAGGGCCAGGTTGATGGCGATGCAGATGCCGTCCGGGTCGGAATTGGTTGGGTGCGTGCCGTTGCAGCCCTGGCCGTAGCCGACGATCTCGGCGTGGATGGTGGCACCGCGCTTGCGCGCGTGCTCGTACTCTTCCAGCACCAGGCAGCCCGCGCCCTCGCCCACCACCAGGCCGTCGCGCCGACGATCGAAGGGGCGCGGTGTTCGCTCGGGCGTATCGTTGTGGCCCGCCGAGGTGGCGCGCATGATGTCGAAGATCCCGGCGTGCAGGACGTGCAATTCCTCGGCGCCGCCGCCCAGGCAAATGGGAACCCGGCCAAAACGCACCTGTTCGTAGGCGAGGCCGATGCCCTGCGACCCCGAAGTGCACGCCGTGCACGAGGCGATGACCGGGCCCTTGCAGCCGAACATCATGGCGATGTTGGCGGCACAGGTGTGGCTCATGAACTGCAAGAAAGACGACGCTAATAACCCCCGAATCGACGACTGGGTCAGGATGGGTCGCAAGAATTCCTCCTGCGCCACCGAGCTGCCTGTGGTCGACCCATACGCCACGCCACAGTCTGGTGAGGCGATGAGGTCATTCGACAAACCGGCATCGGCGATGGCATCGCGCACGGACAGCGCGGCCAGCACCCCGACCCGCCCCATGGTGCGGCTGTACTTGCGCGGGATTTCGCTGGCATCGATGCCGTCGCAGGGCGCTCCCACGCGCGTGCGCAGGCCGTCCAGCCCTTCCCAGCCAGCCATGGCGCGAATACCGCTGCGACCGGTCAGCAGGCCCTCACGCATGGCCGCGGGCGTGTGTCCGAGCGGCGAACGCAGGCCCATTCCAGTGACGACGACGCGATTTCCTCGACTACTCATATGCGCGCCAAGAATGCCAGGGGTCGGGTGCTCCTGTCACGTGCCTTGAGCTCTCTAGTACAAGCCAAGCTCTGCGATGCTTGCCGACAAGATCTCGGCCGAGCGGGTCAGCTTGTCGAGCTCGCCGGCATCCAGGTCGAGCTGCAAGACCCGGGCGACGCCGCGGCGGTTGATCACGGTGGGCAGGCTAAGGCAGACGTTGGACAGGCCGTACTGGCCGCTGAGCAGGCTGGATGCGGAAAGCACGGTGCTCTGGTCGCGCACGATGGCCTCGACGATGCGCAGAAGTCCCGAGGCGACGGCGTAGTAGGTCGCGCCCTTGCGCTCGATGATGTGGTAGGCGGCGTCGCGCGTCTTGAGGAAGATTTCCTCCATAGCCTTGGGTTCGTACTTGGGCCAGCCCTCGCCGCCCAGATCGGCCAGGCGAACGCCCGCGATGTTGGCCAACGACCACACCGGGACCTCGCTGTCGCCGTGCTCGCCGATGATGTGCGCGTGCAGGCTGCGCGGATCAACGTCGAAGTGGTTGGCTAGCAAGGTGCGAAAGCGGGCGGTGTCGAGGATGGTGCCCGAACCGAACACACGGCGGCGGCTGAGGCCGGAGATTTTGTAGGCCGCGTAGGTCAGGACGTCCACCGGGTTGGTGGCGACCAGGATGATGCCTTCCGGGTTGACCGCGGCGATTTCGCCGATCACCTCGCGAAAGACGGCGATGTTGCGCTTGAGCAAATCCAGCCGGCTTTCGCCCGGCCGCTGGCTGGCGCCCGCGGAAACCATGGTGACGAGCGCGCCCTTGCAGTCTTCGTAGCCTCCCGCCCACACCCGCACCGGCTGGTTGAAGGGAACGGCGTGGTCCAGATCCATGGCCTGGCCCTCGGCGCGCGCCCTGTCCGCGTCGAGCAGAACGATCTCGCTGGCCAGGCCGCTGAGCATGACGGAATAGGCAAAGGTAGCGCCGACGTTGCCGGCGCCCACGACGGCGATACGAACGGGTTCATTCATGGCCGGCAAGTCTACGTGCTAGTTTTCCTGAAGCCATGCTCGTCGGTGTTGTTGTCCTATTCGCGTTTCACTTTGGAGCGGATTGGCTTGCCCGCCGCTTCCACCTGCCGCTGTCCGGCCCGGTCTTGGGCATGGCCTCGCTGACAGTCGCACTCGCCCTGCGCGGACAAACGCCGCGGGGCCTCGACCGCGCGTCGAACCTGCTGCTCAAGGCCATGCCGCTTTTCTTCATCCCAGCCGGCGTGGGCGTGATGGTTCTGTCCGAACAGTTTCGCGCCGCCTGGTTGCCCATCAGCGCGGCCCTGCTTGGCAGCACCCTACTGGCCATGGCGACGACGGCAATCGTCATGAAGGCGGTGACCAAACGGCTGACCCGTCCCGAAGTGAAGCCACAACGATGAACGACCTTTGGACGACTCCCGTACCGGGCATCCTAGTTACGGTCTTGGCCTACGCCCTGTGCGTACGCCTGCAGCGACGCGCGCGCGGGCATGCACTGACCAATCCGGTGGCCACGTCCATCGTGCTCTTGGTCGTCTTTCTTGCGGTGACGAGACTGCCCTATCCCACCTACTTTGCCAGCGCCCGGCTGCTGCACTTTCTTTTGGGCCCCGCCACCGTGGCCCTGGCCGTTCCGCTCGCGCGGGAGCTGCCGCGCCTGCGACGACTGCTATGGCCCGTGGGCGCCGGCTTGCTGGCCGGCAACCTGGCGGCTGCGTGCAGTGCCATCTTTGTGGCCAAGATCCTGGGCGCCAGCAGACAGGTCACACTTTCGCTGGCGCCGAAGTCCGTCACAACGCCCATTGCCATGGGCATTTCCGAAAAGATCGGCGGCCTGCCGTCCTTGACCGCGGTGCTGGTCATCACCACCGGCGTGATCGGCGCCGTGCTGGGCCCGTGGTTTCTCGATCGTCTGGGCATCGACGATCCCACCGTTCGCGGCACCGCCATGGGCGTCAGCGCACACGGCCTCGGCACCGCCGCCATCTACCAAGAATCAAGCGAAGCCGGCGCCTTCTCGGGCCTGGCCATGGGCCTGTCGGGCCTCATCACGGCGCTGACCTTACCGGCGCTGGTCGCGATGTTCGGGCTGTAGACAATATCGCCATCTACTTCCTTGAGCCGGCCGAGTTTGCCCAGCCGCGCCTGCTCGCGCTGCACATGATCCAGCGCCCGGCGCCGCTCACGTGAGGCCGATTCGGCGCAGAAGCATCGAATCTTCGCGATTTCCATTGGCCCGCATCGTGATATTTTGCGACGCGTGGTGGACTACTGGCGAAGGAGGCCTTGCGACTATGCTCGATGACATCGACAAGAGGGTTCGCGCAGTTGAAAGGTTGACACGGCTGTTTCGAGCGGAGCGTTTCGTGTACCTCTCAGTTACATTCCTCTCGCTCGCACTACTTCTCACGGCCGCAGCGCTAATGATCAGGGAGAAACAGGCGGGTTCAGTTGAATTGACCCTGATGTTTGGGTCCTCGGGACTCGTGACCTACACGGCGGGACGACTCCTGAGTATGTGGAACCAAGCCATGAAGCTCATCGTGCCTGCGGGCGAAGGCAAGGAGAACGCGCCATGAGTCTGCCCACTGAGGCCGGCCATGAAACTCTTGCTCGCACCTCCAGCCGGACAGCGCTCGCAACCGCCTTAAGTGCGTCGCTAGTGGTCGCGGCAATAGCGTATTCGTCACTTCGGCTGTATCAGGTCAAAGCTGAGGTTGATCGAAAGAACGAACAGGTGAAGGTTCTCGATAGGGAGAAGGCCGCCATAGCGAAAGAGGTTGCGAAGCTCCGAACTGAAGCGGCCGAAAAATCGAAACAGGTCGAACTTCTCACAAGCACCCAAGGAGATCTCCTCAAATTTTTGGGAGGCGTTACTGAGAAGGAGAAAATTCGTCTGATCCGCGAAGATGTAGACTGGCCGAGGATCAGCAAAGGAATACAGGAACTGCCTCCGGGCCGACGGAAGCAGGCTGTCTTGGGGGCAATCCTGCTCGCTTGGCAAAACATACCGTTCGCGCTCGGAGGACAATCTGCGGCAAAGGGCTTCGACTCCACTGGGTTCGTTCAGTTTCTTCTGGGCCGAGTCGGCATCCCAGTGACAAAAGACCCAAGCGAGCGATTGTCGGTTGCCCTGATGCGGATGTTTGCGCGTGTAGACTCGCCTCAACCTGGCGATCTCATGTTCTACAAGGGCAATGTCGGCAATTTCGTGATGATGTATCTGGGCCCCGGCTCGCAGATGGGTCGTGGCGTCTGCATAGGAACCTTCGAATCCGGCCAGCCAGTTCAGGTTATGGATTCGGCCAACTTCATGACGTCTGTCTACCCGTTCATCGGCTACTTCAGGGTGACATACTAACCAGGGGCAACGGTCTCGTTTTGGCTGGTCCCGAGTCCCCAACCGGGGCACGAAGGTGCGCTCATGACATTCAATAGGACCATTTCGCGTGGGCCAGCGGAGCCGCGTTGAGTTCTCTTCGAATCTGCCTCCACCTGGGGAAATGCCGATCCATCAGCGCATGGAATTGGTCGTCGTGATGGCGCACGAGCAGGTGCACCAGCTCGTGGACGACGATGTATTCGAGGCACTCGGGGGGCTTCTTGGCCAAGTCGAGGTTCAACCAGATCCGCCTCGCCCGCGGGTTGCACGTTCCCCATTTGGTTTTCATGGCCTTGATGCCCCAAGTGGCGACTCGCACGCCTAGCGTCGCTTCCCACTTTGCCACCAGCGGCGACACCAATTCACGCAGGCGCTCGCGATACCAGCGCGCAAGCACGCGCTCGCGGTGATGAATATCGCCCGTTGGGCGGACGTGAATTTCCATGACCTTGCGGTTGCGTAGGACCACGTCGCATCGGCCGCGGGTCGGAACCAGGGTCAGGCGATAGCGCTTGCCCAGAAAGAAGTGGCTCTCGCCCGGCACCATCTGGCGCTGGGGTTGGCGGGCCTGGTTGTCAAACGCGGCTTGCTGGCGCCGAATCCAGCGAAGCTTGCCGATGACTGCCACCCGCACCGCCGAATCGGACACGGCCAACGGCACGGCCACGCGCACGCGGCCATCAGGCGGATAGACGCCGAGGTGCAGGTTCTTGATCTCCTTGCGTACCACCTCGACCGTCACCCCGCTGACCGTCAGGGCATGCGACCTAGTATTCATGCTGACTCTTGGCCAGCTCCACGACCTTGTCGATGCGATCATCCACTCCGGTCAAGACCTCGCGAATCGCTAGCCACACCTTGCGGGTCTTCATCTTATTGCCGCGCCAACCGTCCTGCAGATTGCCGCGCACCACCCGGTCCACGGTCAAGGCCAACGCCTCGTCCTTATCCAGGTTGTCGAAAAGCGCCCGTTTGGCTGGGCTGTCGAGCGACTTCGGATAGGCGCCCGCGTCCGGTCCGTTCTTCGCCCGGCGAGTAAGCTCGACGATCTTCTGCAGGTACTTCTGGTAGTCGAGGGCGTCCTGCTTTCGTTGCGCAATCAAGGCATCGAGCAGCTCGGACATCGTCTCGTAGTACTTGGGGTTGATGGGCGACTCGTCGAGGATCAGCCGGCGCACGTTGTTCTCGATGGTCTCCGCCGCGGCTTGCTTATTCTTGCGAATGGCGGCGGGCAGCGCCTGCAATGCCTCGGCGCCACGCTCGACGATGAGCTGCACCAGCGACAGGTCATCGAAGGCCGAGACCTTCTCGCTCTCGCCCGCCTGGATGTAACTGTCGATCAGATGCCGCATGGCCGGCTCGTACTGCTTGAGATCGATGGCGTCGCCACTGTGCAGTTTGATCTGGCCGCGCAGGTTCTCGTAAAAGGTCACCTCTTGCTGGATCGCCGCCGTCGCCGGCTGGGAATAGCCGGCCTCCTCCATCTCGCTGGCGATGTTGGCCCAGGCACGAACCAAGGACGCGACGTGTTTGTACAGGGCCAGGCGTTGCGGCTCGTTGGCCTTCAGTTGCGCCGCATTGCCGTGCTCGCGCGAGGAAAAGTAGCGGTAGTAGGCCTGGTCGTCCTTGGGCGGCTCCACCGGCTCGCACAGCGCCCGCACGGCTTCCAGTGCGTCTTCAAGCCGCTCGCTGGCTTTTTCCAGCCGGTCTTCCAGCAGGCCCGCCACGTCCTCCTTGTCGTACCCGTCGAGCGCGCCCGAGGTGTAGTCCTTCACCGCGCCCTCAAGACAGTTGAACAAGTCCTTGTAGTCGACGATATAGCCGAATTCCTTGTCGTCGCCGTCTAACCGATTCACGCGGCAGATGGCCTGGAACAGGCCGTGGTCGCGCATCTGCTTGTCGATGTAGAGGTACGTCGCCGGTGGTGCGTCGAACCCGGTCAGCAGCTTATCGACCACGATCAACAGCTTCATCTGGCCGGGCTGCGCGATGAACTGCTTCTTCACCGCCTTCTCGAACTCTTCGATACGCTTCACTGCCTCGTCGGCGTCCTCGTCGAACCAGTCGGCCAGCATCTGCCGGTAGGTCTTGTACTTCTCCAGCCTCTCGGTGTCGCCCTCGCCGCTGGTTTCGCCTTTGATCGACGCGACGCTGGGAACGTATGAGGTCACGATGGCGCACTTGCCGTTGAAGCCCGCCTTGCAGAACAGCTCGTAGAACTTGCACGCCTCATACACGCTGCCCGCCACCAACATGGCGTTGCCGCGCCCGCTGCGCAGGCGATCGCAGTTCTCCATGTCCAGCAGGATGTCGCCCACGATCTTGTCCAGGCGCGATTGGCTGGACAGCACCTTCTGCATCGTCCCCCAGCGCGCCTTCAGCTGCGCCTTGGCAAGCGGAGTCAGCCCGCGCGTCTTGGCCTCGAACCACTGGTCGATCTTGGTCTGCGAGGTGATGGTCTGATCGATGTCGCGCGCCTCGTAGCGCAGGTCCAGGACCACGCCGTCCTTGACCGCCTCGTCGAACTTGTAGGTGTGGATGTAGCGGCCGAAGATCTCGATGCTCTTCTTCTTGTCGGTTTTGAGCAGCGGAGTTCCGGTGAAACCCATGAAGACTGCTCCCGGCAGGATCGCCTGCATGGCGTCGTGCAGATCACCCGACTGGGTGCGGTGGCACTCGTCGATGAAGACGAAGATGTTGCCCTTGGGACGGAAGCCCTTGGGCAAGGCCCGCTTCACCTCGGCCAGGAACCCCTCCACGTCATCGCGCGCCTCGCTGTCGTCCTTGCCCCCGAACTTGTGAATCAGCGAGCACAGCAGCCACTTGTCGGCCGCGTTGAGCTGGGCGATGAGATCCGCGCCCGACCGCGTGCGATGGATCTTCTCCGCAACCCCGAGGAACACGCCCTCGATCTGCTGGTCCAGCTCGGTGCGGTCGGTGATGATGAGAACCCGAGCGTCCGCGACGTTCTCGCGAATCCACTTGGCCAGCCACACCATGGTCAGGCTTTTGCCCGACCCCTGGGTGTGCCAGATGATGCCGCCCTCGCGCCGCCGCACGAATTCCTGCGCCGCCTTGACCCCGAAGAACTGGTTGTGGCGGCACAGCTTCTTGATGCCGCCATCGAAGACGATGAAGTCGTGGATCAGTTCCAGGAAGCGCGCCTTGGCACAAAGCTGGCGCAGGGCCTGGTCCAGGGGATTGCCCTCAGGCGCCTCTTCCT
>Ga0302323_100001928_pt1 | contig 16875 bp, 7 predicted proteins | sample Fen_T0_3_FD_201950 | JGI IMG/M metagenome (GOLD analysis project Ga0302323, IMG submission 201950) | Peat permafrost microbial communities from Stordalen Mire near Abisko, Sweden - Fen_T0_3 | ecosystem: Environmental > Terrestrial > Soil > Wetlands > Permafrost | place: Sweden: Abisko... | reverse complement strand
TTGCGTCCGGGCCCATCAGCGTCACCGTATTTCCATTCCCGGAAAGATCCTTGACGGTGGTGCCCCGGTTTTGGTCGAAAGTCCAGATGGCTCGGCAGGCGGAATTATTCCCGCCGGCGGTGCTGTCGCTGGGAGCCTCTGTCGATACCCGTTGTGGCGCTACGGCCGGGGCTTCGGTCGTGGGTCGTTGTGGCGCTGGCGCCACCGGGGCGGGTGCTGCCGCCGCCGTCGGCTTATTAGCCGATTTTTGCATGACAATCATTCCACCCACCACGGCCAAAACGATGACGACGGCCCCGATGACCACCGCCAGCACGGGAAATTTTCCGCTGGTTTTCGCCGTGCGCGGAGCGGTTGGCTGGGGTTGAGCGGGTGCGGCAGCAGACGGCTGTGGCTGGACCACGGTCTCCCGTTCAGTGGCCGAACCGGGCCGGGCATCAGTGCCCGCCGGCGGTTCCGGCATGGTGATTTCCTGCAAACACAGGGGGCAGGCAATGCGTTTGCCAACGTAGGCAGTGTCACACAGGATGCGTTGGCGGCATTTCGGGCAGATAGAAATAAATTCACTCATATACGGATTTTAATCATTTGTGCCAAAATTTTGGCCAAATGTATAGCCTACAAATTAGAAAATCGTTCACAAATTGGAAAATCACTGACGGCTAGAGCATTGACCGAAAAGATGTAGCGCTGGGCGGCGAGGATTTTTGCCCTTGGGCGAGGCTTCGGCGAAGGCGCCGGTTCCATGAACCCTGTCACTGAGCCGAAACGAAGCCCAAGGGCAAAAAGACCGCCGTCGCTCCGACCTCCGCCCGGCGCTACAGCTTTGCTGGAAATGCTCTAACTCCGTGGCAAGGAGCAAAATCCATGCTTTTGCCGTCCCACCGCGTTGCGGCAGAGCGAGCCGTGTTTATTAGCTCCAATTCAGTGCAGGAAATTTCGGCGGTTTCACCTTGCGGGCGCAGCCGCATACAGTGATGGCCGCCGGCCATTTTGGACGCCTTCGCCCTGGCCTCCCGGGCTGACGGCCACCTGCAGAAGTTTTTCCTCTCCGACCACCCCGGGGTGGCGGAATTTGTTGTAAATTCTTGCCCATGAGTCCTCCAATCCTCCCGCCGCAACCATGTTTTTACTCAAAAATAAATAATGTTAAAAATGTGGACAAAATATTGCTTGTAGTATATTGGAGCCCAGCCATGCCTCCGGACCAGGGGTGCTCCGCTTCCTCTGGTCTCGGCGGTTCCGTTAAAGGATGAAAATGGCGCAATAAACCGCCATCCAAATGATTGCAAGTCACTATAAATATGTGTGATACGGACATTACAGCGCTCGTCCAAAGTCGGCCACGAACCCGGTTTTCCTCCCCCCGGTCGGCCTGGGGGAGGGCCGGTGGTATCAAGGCATCGTTTTGCCCGCCGTGAGCGCACCGTTCCAAGCGGGGGGCTTAAACTCGACCTGGCCGGGCAGAGAAAATTTACTTTTCATTTGCTCGCGCGCGTATTTATCTGATAATTGGAAGTGCACATGACACAAAACTGACATGGCCAAACTCATAGTCCTTAATCAATCGCTGGCCGGCACCAAGCATGAACTCGGCGAGAGTTGGGTGACCATTGGGCGGGCAGATGACAATCTGTTCCAACTCAATGAAGCCTCCATCTCCGGGCATCATTGCGAAGTGAAGGCGCGGGGTGATGAACTGATGGTGCGCGATTTGCGCTCCACCAATGGCACGTTTGTCGGTGGGCAGAGGGTTTCCGAAGGCGCCGTAAAGTTTGGGCAGACTTTCCGCGTGGGCAGTGTGGAAATGCGCTTTGAAGCTTCGTTTTCGACCATCCCAAAAGTTTCCGTGATTGCCCCGGATACCCAGATGTCGGTTCCCCCGGCCGTCTTGCCGTTGCCCCCCAAACCGGTCGTCGATGCCGCCGATGCCACCCCGAAATATCAGGTGCTGTTTGTGGATGACAGTCTGGCTTTTCTTGATTCCTTTGCCACCTTGTGCGGCGAGTTGAGCGGCGGCAAGTGGCAGATTCATACCGCAGCCACGGCCGATTGCGCCCTGGCACTGTTGCAGCACCAGCCGGTGGACCTCGCCATTCTGGATATCGGGATGCCCATGCTGGATGGCATCCAGTTGCAGGCGATCATCAGCCGGCGTTATACCAACGTGAAGATTGCGGTGCTGACCGGCTTGGCGAGCGAGGAGAACCGCACCGCCTGTCTCGCCAACGGGGCGGAATTATTTTTGGAGAAGCCGTCTTCCGCCGAGGGTATCCGGATCGCGTTCAATATGTTGAACGATATCTTGGTCTGGACTCAGCAGAAGGGTTTTTCCGGCTCGCTGCAGCACGTCAGCCTGCCAGACGTGATTCAGTTGGAATGTTTGAACCGCAAGTCACTGATTCTCGATGTCCGTAACGCGCAGGTGCGCGGGCAGATTTTTATTGAGGCGGGCCGGATCATCCATGCGACCACGGGAAACCTCACTGGCGAAAAGGCGTTTCAAGAATTAATTGCGCTCGCCGGCGGCCAGTTCCAACTGCAGACGTTCCGCCAGCCGCCGGAGCGCACGGTGTCCGGACCTTGGGAATTCCTGCTGATGGAAGCCGCGCGGGTGCGCGATGAAAAAACGCCGCCACCAGCCGCCCCGGAACCAGCGAAGCCGGAGCTGGTGAAGCCGGAACCAGCGAAAACGGAACCAGCGAAAACCGAGCTGGTAAAGCCGGAACCAGTAAAGCCGGAGCTGGCGATACCGGAACCAGTGAAGCCTGAACTAATTAAGCCGGAACCAACGAGGCCGGAACTTGTGCGGCCGGACGAAAACTTAACCCGGTCCACAATGAATGGCGAAAGCATCATCCTGATGGACGAGGGGGAGAAGACTTCACATCAGGCGAGCTTGGCGGATGTGATCCAACTGGTTTGTTTGAACCGTGAGTCGCTGATTCTCGACGTGCGCAATGCCACGGGATCTGGGCAAATTTTTATCGAGGCCGGCCGGATCATTCACGCCACCTCGGGGAACCAGGCCGGGGAAGGGGCGTTTCTGGAATTGCTCGCGCTGGCTGGCAGCCAGTTCCAGTTGCAGCCGTTCACCCAGCCGCTGGAGCGATCGGTGTCCGAACAGTGGGAATTCCTGCTGATGGAAGCCGTGCAGGTGCACGATGAAAAAACACCGGTTCCCGTCATGGCCGGCTCCATGCAGGCGGACGAAGGCCCAACGCGGTTTGTCGTGCGCGGCGAAAATATTGTGATGGCGGAGGAGGGCGAGGGCAAGCAGGCAGCGCATGGCGGCGGGCCAAAGAATGGGGCGTAGTGATTTAGCATTTCGTTCGCATTTACCGGCCTGCTCCAGAACGTTTTTGCATGCTGCAAGCAATCCCAGCCAGGAAAATCCAGTCCCAACGCGGGACGTTTGCCATCGTCGCCTCGAAATACAACGCGCGTTATGTCGATGCGATGCTGCGGGCGGCCAGGGCGGAAATTCTCCGCGCTGGCGGGAAAGTGCTGGTCATCCGGGTCCCGGGCGCATACGAAATTCCCGTGGTGGCCGCCCGGTTGGCCCGTGCCTCGCGGGACAAGGCGGCCGGCTCGCTTGCCGGCATTATCTGCCTCGGCGTCATCTTGCGGGGCGCAACCACTCATGCGCAGCACATTGGCGAGGCCGTGAGCAACGCCTTGGTGCAAATTCAGATCCAGCACGAGGTGCCGGTCATCCACGAAGTCTTGCTGCTCGAAAACAAGCAACAGGCCGAAGAACGCTGCTTGGACCAGAAGCATAATCGCGGCATGGAAGCAGCGCAGACGGCGCTGGAGATGGCTCGGGTGATGGCCGGATTGCGCGGCTGAGCCTGGCCGGGTTCGCCGGACACACGCCGGTCAGTTGCGCCGCAATTTTCTGAACCCAACTGCCAGCACGCCGCCGATGCCCAACCAGCCCAATGTCGCCGGCTCTGGCACGGGTGAACCTGAAATGTTGGGCGTCGTCACAATGAGGTCATACCAATACGCGTCGTAGCTGGTGCCGAAGTTCTTGTCTTGAAACATCACGTTGGCGATGCTCACCGATCCATTGTCAATGCCGTAGCTCTCCGTATAAACCTCTGTGCCATTGATGCCGTAAACGATGCCCCCCACGGTGAAATCAATGCTGAGCGTATTCCAACTGTCCCAAGCCACCGGAGTCGAAAGATTCATCCAATACGGATAAGCGAGATTGCCGTCGAAAACCCGGAAATAGGAATCGCCGCTGCCCGAACTGAAAAAGGCAATCACCGGATAATCCGAAGCCTCGCCGACGTTGTCGTAAAGTGTGAGCCACATGGACGGACTGACGTTCTGGCTGGCCCAGACCGCCGGGATGTACAATTGCGCCGAAACTCGGCTGCCCACCGTCGCGGCGGCCAAATACAGCTTGCGACCCTGTGTGTTGTAAAAGGAACTGGCCTGATAATCGCCTGCGCTCACACCCACGTGCAGCCGGTTGGTACCTTGAAAACTGACGGAGTCAAACGCGGCCGGCGCAAAACGATCCACATACCACTGTCCGGGCTGGGCATACCCTTGAGGGTCATTACTGCCGAGCACTGGATTTGAGTCAAAAGTGTAGGTCTCTGCGGATGCACCAACGGCCGCCAATGTGAAGCTTGAAAAGCAAAGTGTCTTAAGTGAGTGCCAAATGTTACTGTTCATTCTAATTTGACGGTATGCTTAAGTATTTGTGGGGCAAGGTCAAGACAGACTCCCTTTTTTTTGGTGGAAAGTCTTCCTTTTTCAGGTAGTTTGTTCGGGTCTGATCAATTCCAGCCGTTTGGGGGAGGTTGAGAGAGCCATTGAGTAGCGCATTGCGTCACCCCTTGCAAAAACGACATCTAAAAATCAGTGAATTATTGGGCATGAATGGAGGGTGTGCCTTTTCACTGCCCTGCGTGTTTTCAGACGGCCGTCGCCGCCCGAACAAACGGCTTTGTTACTCCCCGCTAAAACCACCGGCAAGATTGTTTTAAAAATTATTTGACAATCCCACAAAGGAGGTTTAAAAAGCTTGTCTAAGCAGAAAACTGCTCCACACCCCAAGCCGGGGTGAGCCGTTGACTTTTGCCTGCCCGTGCCCCGCGTCGTTTGCATGACCAAGATTCTTTGACCATGAAAAATAGCACCCGAAATTTTTCAACAGTTCAGGCCCCAAGCCGAACCAGCGGGGTCCGCGCCACCGGACCTGGAAAAATTTACCCGCTCGTCCAACCTTGGAGGTCTCCGTCGAAATATTAAAAATTACGAAACAAACCCAAATTAATTTCGAGGTTAAGCCGCTATATCTAAATGCAATACGATGATTTTACGAAAAATGAAAAGTCGAAAACAAACCCATTAAGACCCCCATTACCACCCTGATCAAACCCAAATAAAGCGAAAAAAACCATTTTAACCCCAGCCAAACCAAGCTTGTTGGTGCTGGCAGTCGCCCGCCGCGCTCTGGCTTGGAACGCACGTTCATCTCAAAATGGAGACTGTGTCCAGTTGCGACCAGTCACAGGCATCCAGAGCACACGCCTGTGCCCGGACGTCTCCTTGCATTACCCGGCGGCGTTTGCCTCAAATAGAAGCGTTTTGAAAAACTGACCTTGCTGTGGCCATCACCTTCTGCGCGATAGCCAACAAAGATGCCTCGGAGGTGATGCCGGAAACGTCGTCAAAAACATCACCGTTATATTTGCACTGAAGGTGTTTGCGCGGTTTAAGACCAAGTGCCACCGCTACTGGTGTCCGGCACCGGTCATCTTGACGCCTAGAATGATAAGCGCGATGATCACCACCGCCACCACGGCTCCAGCAATAATGAAGATGGTGTTGGTCTTGTTTTTCTTTTTGGAGAACGCGGTGTTGGTGTCAAACCCGGGCGGTTTGAAACTGCCTTGCTCCAAGTCGCTTAGGCTGACTCCACGCGGGATGACCATGGTGCCGTCCAACTGTTTTTTGGAACTGGCCGGGGCCGGGGCGACCGGGGCGGGGGGAGGCACAGGTTTTCCATCATCGATCTTCAGTTCCACCTGGCCGAACTTCAGGGTTTGGCCGGGCTTGAGGCTGATTTCAGAAATTTTTTCGTTGTTGAGGAACGTTCCGTTGGTCGAGTTCAGATCCCTGACGATGATCTCTTCACCGAGCAGCAAAATTTCGGCATGGTGGCTGGAGACGGACGCATCGGCGATCTGAAAAGTGTTATCCTCGACGCGCCCGACCGTGGTGCGCTCGGTGTTCAGTTCAAACGAGCGGCCGGTCATGCCTTGATTCAGGATAACGAGTTTGGCCATAGGATATTTTATGCGATTATGGGCGTGGCGGGCTTCAAGTCAAACGCAAATCTAATGGACGAGACAATTTTCATCCGCGTTTCTCAATTAATTGCCGGAATTCGGCGAACAAAGGGGTCGAGTCGTGCGGTCCGGGCGAGGCCTCGGGATGGTACTGCACGCTGAAAACCGGCTTGGTTTTGTGACGCAGACCTTCGACGGTCTGGTCGTTCAAATTGATTCGGTTGACCGCCACGTTGGACGGCAGCGAGGCGGCATCCACAGCAAAACCATGGTTTTGAGAGGTGATTTCGACTTTGCCGGATTCCAAATCCTTCACCGGCTGGTTGCCGCCGCGATGGCCAAACTTGAGCTTGAAGGTTTTGCCGCCGAGCGCCTGACCAATGATTTGGTTGCCAAGGCAGATGCCAAAGATGGGAATGCCGCTGTCCAGCAGCGTTTTGACTTCGCGCACAATGTAATTGAGCGCAGCCGGATCGCCGGGGCCGTTCGAGAGGAAAATTCCGGCGGGGTTGGATTTGAGGGCGTCGGCGGCCGAGGTGGTAGCAGGTAGGACCAGGGTGGCAAAGCCATGCTGGCGGAGGCGGCGGAGGATGTTGTACTTCATCCCGTAATCGAAGGCGACGATGGGGATGTCCGCCGGGGGCAGGGGTTTACGGTGATTGCGGGCGTCGAGGCGGGCGCTGCCGCGGACGAGATCGAAGGCGGCGCTTTGTTCGTCCTTTTCGTCCCAGCGGAACGCTTGTTGGTGCGTGACTTCTTTCACGTAATCTACACCGAGGAAAACGAATTCTTTCGCGCGTTTTATGGCTTCGGCATCGGAAATGTCTTCGGTGGAAATAAAACCATTGAGGGCGCCGCGCACGCGCAGCTTTTTGGTAAGCGCACGAGTATCAATGCCTTGAATGCCAGGAATGCCGTTGTCCTCGAGATATTTGGCTAGCGAGGAATCCGCGCGCCAGTTGCTGACGACGGGGGAGAGTTCGCGGATGACAAAGCCGGCGGCGTGCGGCCGCCAGGATTCGACGTCCTGGGTGTTCACTCCGTAGTTGCCGATGAGCGGATACGTCATGGTGACGATCTGGCCTTTGTAGGAGGGATCGGTAAGGATTTCCTGATAGCCGGTCATGGAGGTGTTGAAACACACCTCGCCACTGGCCGACGCGCGCGCGCCGAAACCAGTGCCGTGGAAAATGGAACCGTCTTCCAAAGCTAGGATCGCTTTCATCGAATGAACGCAGGATAGATTTTTAAACGGGCCGGTTCAAGCGCGAACCGGTTGCTTTGACGAATACGTGGATTACCTTGCAGTACGGATGACGCCCCACGTTTTTTCCTGTGAACTCTGGCTGCCGGTACGACGTGCCGAGGTTTTTCCGTTTTTTGCCGAGGCGCGAAATTTGGAGGCGATTACGCCGCCGTGGCTGAATTTTCACGTGCTGACGCCCGGAGTGATTGCCATCATGGCGGGCACGAAGATTGATTATCAACTGCGGATTCACGGGCTGCCGGTGCGCTGGCAGAGCGAAATCACCGTTTGGGAGCCGCCGGGGCGGTTTGTGGACGAGCAGCGGCGCGGGCCGTACCGGCTGTGGCGACACACGCATGTTTTTACTGAAAAGGATGGCGGCACGCTCTGTCAAGATGAGGTGGTTTACGCAGTGCCGGGCGGCGCCCTGGTGAACTGGTTGTTCGTGCGCCGGGAGGTGGAAACGATTTTTGCCTATCGTGCCGGGGCATTGCGGCGTCAATTTGGCCCAGCTGCATAAATGCCGCCGCCACGAGGTGAAAAACGGGGAACAACAAAGTGGCAGGAACTGAGGCCCGGATCAGCTTCATAAAGGGTGGGCAAAAACATGCGACCCACCGCTAACGGAAGGTCACTGAATCGCTTGGTATGTCTCGGGCAGTTGCGAAGACAGAGGAGTTCGTCCGGGACAGGAACGGGAATGGTTTGGCCAACCTTTGCACCGCATTGCACCAATGAGATTTGAGCTTGTTTTACGCCCTTAAAAAACGGCATAAAATTTCGTAGGTTAAGGAAGCTCAGGATTTAAAAAATGCGGGTCGATTTTGCCCGCCCACTTGGGGCGGAACCACCCGGGACGGCAGCCGGTTTTCAGTCGAGGCTTGAAAAAATCAGGGCCGCATCCGGTCGGGATGCGGCCCTGATGGAGATGACATTACTTCAATGCTCGATGATGCGGTAGAAGCGAGTCGCGCTGTTGGTTCGACCGGTATCCTGCAATTGGAGGGTACCGTTCGTGAGGCTCAGGCTGTTGGGCAGCGTGGCCCAGTCCACCAGGTTGGTGGTGAACTGCACCTCAAAGTTGGCCAGGTCGGCGGGACTGGGTTGGCCGCCGTCCGCATCGCTGGAACTCAACTGGAACGATCCGTCCGGCAGCAGCTTGGGCGTGCCGAGCACCTGGGGCACGAGTACTTTGAGCACCATGTCGCCACTGACCGCCGTGCCGCTGTCATTGGTGACGGTGACGGTGTAGGTGCCGGCTTGCGCCCGGCTCACGTGGTTGAGGCTGAGCGTGGCCGCATTGCCCACCAGCGCGCCATTCTGCCGCCATAGATAACGCAACGTCGGTTGGCCGCCAGCCACCACGGAGAGCGTCAAGTTGGTGCCCGCATTCACGGTCCGGCTGGCCGGGAAGGAAGTGATTACCGGAGTATTCAGCTGGTAGGTGAATTGATCGACCCACGCGGCGTCTTGGCCCGCGTCGTAGGAAATGTCCTTGGCATAGCGCCATTGCAGGACATTCGTACCGGCGGTGACCGGAATGCTGACCTGCTGCCAGCCCACCTCGCCGGAGATGTTGGTAACGGCCATGCCGTTGATACGGAATTCCAGAATGTCGAAAAATGCCTCGGAGGAAACCTTCCACCAGAACGTGTACTGGCCGGCGTTGTTGGTGGCGACGGTGGTCTGCAGGATCGTTTCCTGCGAGGCGCCGATGGCACCGCTGCGGGCGGCATCAACCCCGTCGTGCGAAATATTCGTTTCGCCAAACCAGGCTGCGTTGCCGCTGTTGAGCCAGTTGTAGATCGGCAGGCCGGTCCGGAGGTCGTTGGGGGTATCCAGCGCAACACTGAGCGGATAGACCACGGTCAGCTTGACCGGTTTGCTGAGAACCACCCCATAGGCATTGCTGGCCACCAGCTGATAAACGCCGGCACTAAGCGGGGGATAGTACCCGGTGGGCTGCTGGCCGGCCAGCACTGCCAGGACATCATTCGTGGCGTTGGGCAGGTTGGTGCCATTGCAACGCCATTGGTAGCGGATCGGCTGGACGCCGGCACATTTGCCGGCGAACCAAACCCGCGTGGCGGTCGTGGCCACGGCCTGGTTCCATGGCTGCACCGTGAAGGACGGGGCCCGCGTGCCGAACAGTGCCAGGTCGTGATCGCCGCTGCTGCTGAGGGCAACCACATTCGCCAGATCCGACGGCACATTGGCTGCGGCCGGCCCGGTATATTCATAACCCCACGAAACCACCGTGCCATCGGTCTTCAGGGCGGTGCTATGCGTGCCGCCGGCCGCGATGGCCACCACATTGCTCAGTCCGGTGGGCACCGGATAGTTGCCCATATTGTAGCCCCATTGCACCACCGTGCCGTTGGTCAACAACGCCAGGCTGTGATTGAGGCCGGCGGCGACGGCGACGGTTTTTTTGGCGACGGCATCCGGAACGATCGTCTGGCCATAGGAATTGTTGCCCCAAGCCACGACACTCCCATCAGCCCGCAGGGCGAGCGAATGGGCCCCGCCGGCGGCAATGGCCACCACATTGGTGGCCGCCGGATAGTTGGTCGCCTGACCGTAGTTGTAGGGCTGGGTGGCGCCCCAGCCGACCACCGTGCCGTCGGATTTGAGGGCCAGATCGTGATAGCTGCCGCTGGCAATGGCCGTCACCCCGCTCAAGCCGCTCGGCGCATTCGTCTGGCCATAGGAATTATATCCCCACGCGAACACGGTGCCGTCGGATTTGAGCGCCAAGGCGTGCTGTGGACCGGCGGCGATGGCGGTGACGAAGGCATTGCTCAAGGCGGCAACATTCGTTTCGCCATAGTAGCTGAAGTAATTGGCCCAAGCGGTCAGTTTGCCATCCGCGCCCACCGCATAATAATTAGCAGCGTAGGTGTAGGCTCCGCTGCCGGTGGCGATGGCTGCGGCGTTGGTTACATTTACAGGCGGAATGCCGGTCGTACCCGGAAGGCCAGGGTACTCATACCCCCAGGAGCGGGCGAACAGAATGCGAATATTCACCGGGGTGCTGCTGAGGCCAGAGGCCGGCCCGCCGGTGCTCAATTGAACCAGGTTGCTGACGGTGGCGTAATAGTAACCGGACTGCATCGCCAGCGCCGGGTCAAGGGTCAGCGTGTCGTTGGTGGCACCAACCACCGCCGTGCCATTCTTGATGACGTTGTTCGACGGCATGTAGAACCACTGGTAGCGGAGGGGGCCGTTGCCGAGAACGGTCAGGCCATCAATGGTGATCGTGCTTCCCTGATAGTTGGTGCTGCCACTGGCATTCTGGCCCAGGAAGGTCAGCCGGTAATCGTCGATGACGGTCAGCGGGGCGGCCAGGCTCAGGGCCGATCCAAGCGCGTTGGTGACGAGCAACTGGTAGTTGCCCGCATTTGCGGTCTGGAGGTTGGCGAGCACCAGGCTGGGGGCGGTGGCGCCGGGCAGGTTGGTGCCGTTCAGGAGCCATTGATAGCTCAGCGGACCGGCTCCGACGGCGTCGCCATGCAACGTCACGTTGCGTCCGACATAGGCGGACAAGCCGACGGGCTGGTGCAGAATTTGAGGCGTGCCATCATTTACCAAAGCGAGGCAGTGATATGGCGCAGCGGAGCCGGCGACGGTGACCAGGTTGCTCAACGCGGCGGGCGCGATGCGTTCGCCGTAGACATTGTCACCCCAGACCACCGTGGAGCCATCGGCGCGCACCGCCAGGCCCAGATTCTGGCCGGGGGAGCTGGCGGCCGAGATGGCCACCACGTTGGTGAGGCTGGCGGGAAGGTTCGTGGCGGTGCCACTGCCCCAAGCCACGACGGTGCCATCGGCCTTCAACGCCATGGCGTAGGTATAGCCGGCTGCGACCGCCACGACGTTGTTCAAACCTTTGGGCGCGTTGGTGGCTACGCCGGAACCAGCCATGATGATCGTGCCGTTTTCCCGCAAGGCGATGGCGTTGTTGTTGCCGCAGGCTATGGCGGTCAAATGGTTCAGTCCCGCCGGGAAGCCTGGCGTCGGGGTGCTGCCCCAACTGGTCAAGGTGCCTTCCGCCCGCAAGGCGTAGTAGCACGCGTAACCGCTGGCGATTGAAATAACATTGGTCAGGCCCGAAGGCTGCGGCCCATTCCAGCCGATCACGCGGCCGTCGGAGCGCAAGGCATAATTTCCGTAGCCGGCATAGGTGGCGAGGGACACCACGTTGCTGGCGCTGGCCGGAACATTGGTGTCAATGCCGCCACCCCAGGCGACGAGGCGGCCACTGGCTTGGATTGCAAAGCTGGAGAGGCTGTTGCCTGCGACGCCGATGACATTGGTCAATCCGGGGGGAGGCAGACATTCACCGCTGGTGTTGCGGCCCCAGACGGCGACGGGGCCAAAGGTCAATTGAGCCGCCGCACTGGTCGCCACGCCCAGCCAGTTGCTGGCGACCAGGCGATAGAAGCCAAGCTCGTTGGTGCCGACGGCGGTGAGGGCGTAACTCGCACTGGTCGCGCCGGGAATGTTGGTGCCATTCAACTGCCATTGGTAGTTTGGCGCGGGATTGGCCGCGGCGGCGGCGTTAAACGTCGTGGGCAAGCCAGGCGGCACGGAGCGGCCAACCGGCTGCAGGGTGATGCTCGGTGGCGTCAGCAGCGTCAGCGTGGCAACCGTGCTGGTGTCAGTGCCGGAGACATTGCTGACGGTGAGCGTATAGCTGCCCACATCGCTCGTAAGGACGTTCGAAATGCTCAGACTGGCCGAGGTCGAACCGCTCCGGTGGCTGTCATCCGCGAGTGCGGAACCGTTTAAATACCATTGGTAGCTGTAAGGCGGCGTGCCTTCCACGCCGGCGGTAAAGGTGACATTGGAGCCGAGGAAAATGAGCTGGCTGGCAGGTTCCTGGGTTATTACCGGCGGCAGAATCACCGGCGTCAGCACCGCCACGGAACTGGTGGCCAGGCCCAGGAAGTTGGATGCCACCAGCCGGTAGTTGCCGCCGTCCGTGAGCTGTATATTGGCAAGGTTCAAAACCACGTTCGTCGCGCCGCTGATGCGCCCGTCATCGGCCAGCGGAGCGTCATTGAAATACCATTGGAACTTTATCGGCAGCGCGCCGGAAAGCACCGGTGCGAAGCTGGCATTGCTGCCGACCACCACGGCCAGGTTCGTGGGCTGCACCTCAAACACCGGCGGGGTCAGATGGTTCAGGTGCAATACCAGGTTGCCGGCCCGGGCGCTGTAGCCGCCGGCCAGAACCGAATACGTCGTGCCTGCCGTCGTCATGAGCGAGACTTCGGACGTCACCCCGGCCGTATCATCATTGCACGCGACTTCCGTGAGCGAACCGCAGGTGCCGGTGTAAACCGCCAGCCCGGTGTCAAAGTCGCTGCCGACGGTGTCCACCGACAGCAGACCGCCCGTCTGGGGGGTGAATTGATACCACACCCCATTGCCAAAGCTGTCCACACAGCCGGGCAGGGGATCGCCAAATGAGGTGGCCTTGAGGGTGGATTGAGTGTTGGTATAGCTGGCCGTGGTGATGAGGATGGCACCGCTGCACAGGTCGTTGGCTACGGTATCGAGCACCTTGAGCTCGGCATTGGTGCTGGCGGCCATGCCGTAGGCATTGGTGACCAGGCAGCTAAACTTGCTGCCGGAATCCGCCAACTGGGCGCTAGCAAGGGAATAGCTGGCATTCGTGGCATCGGGAATGGCCACGCCATTGCGTTGCCAGGAGAAACTGAGGGGCTGGCTGCCATTGACCGCCACGCTGAAAACGGCCGGGGTGCCGAGCATCACCGTCTGGTTGGCGGGTTGCTGAATGATGCTGGGAGCCACCGCGACCGGTGCACATTTCCCGGCGCTGCCGGCGGCATAGATGGCCTGGATTTCGTTGGTGGCGAGGGCGCGGTTGTACAGAGTCATTTCGTCCATCAGCCCGACAAATGAGCCGGTCTCGCCCCCTGGCCCGGAAACGCGGCGACCCAGGTAGAGATCATAAGTAGTCAGCGGTGTGAACGAGCCAAGATTTTGCTGGGCTACGATTGCGCCGTTCACGTAGAGCGTGGCCAGGCCGCTGACCTTGTCGTAGGTTAAAGCCACATGCTGGAAAACATTGGCGGTGACCGCGCCAGCAGCCGTGGTGATGGCATGCCAGCCGCCCGCGCTATCAACCACGTTTGCATAGAGCTGGCCGGCGAAGTCTGGCGAAACCCAGAAGTGAGTGCCCCACGAGCCTGCGGCGTTGTTCCATTCCGCCAGCGGCTGCCGGTCGGTAATGTTGGCGGGCTTGATCCAGGTTTCGAGGGTCAGGCCAGGGCTCAAGCCGACATTCAAGGATGTGCTGGCGGGGATCTTAATGCCGGCATTGGTGGTGGTAAAGGCAAAGGCCTGGCCGACTTCACCGGGGGCAAAGGTGGCCCCGTTCAGAAGGGTGCCGTTGTTGCCGCTGATAACGTCCACGGCAGTACTCTCCGCCGGCCACCATGCCACCAAGCCCGCCGGGGCCGGGGTGTTGGTGACGACAGGAGAGTTCACGGTCAGCGAGGCGTTGGAACTGACGACTGCGCCGAGCAGGTTGCTCACAAGTACGGAATAATGGCCGCTCTGATTGATTTGCACATTGGCCAGGGTTAACGTGGCATTCGTGGCCCCATTCAAGTTGGTGCCAAAGAAACGCCAGTGGTAGCTCAGCGGCGCGGTGCCGGTGGCAGTGACGCTAAAGGTGGCGGTGGTGCCAGCGGTGACCACCTGATTGGTGGGTTGTCCGACGATGATCGGTGCCGCTGCCAAGGGGGTGACATTTTTGTAAATGGTCAGCGTGTTGTCGTACACGTTGCCAAAGACAGCATCCGGGCGGCCATCCCCATCGAGATCGCCCACCGCCACGCCCCAAGCGTTCCAGCCGGCGGCGAAATCCACCCGGTTGGCGAGGGAGGTGTTGGTGAAACTGCCCGTGCCGATGTTTTGGAACACCGACAAGGCGCTGTCGAGTTCCGTCACCGCGGCGAGATCGGGCCGGCCGTCACCGTTGAGATCGGCGATGGTGACCGAGTGACCGCGGCCGGCCAGGGCATAGTCCACCGGCGGGGCAAAGGAGTTGGTGGTCAATATTCCAGGCGTGGCCAGGTTGCGGTAAACGGACATGGTTTGAGGCAGATACGCGCTGGCGATCAATTCCGGCCGCCCGTCGCCATCCAGGTCGCCAATTGCCACATGCAAGCAGTAGTTTTGCCCCGGCAAATCCACGCGCGCCGCAAACGAATTGGTGGTGAGGCTGCCCGGCGTGCCAAGGTTGCGATAGAGGGAAATGAATCCACTGGTGTCGGCCGTTACCAAATCCGGCTTCCCATCGCCGTCCAAATCGCCGATCGCCACCACTTCGGCGTTGCCGGCCGAGGCCAGGTCGAAATGCGCCGCAAAGGAGTTGGTCGTAATGGCTCCGATGATCCCGGTGCTGCGCAGGATGGAAAGCGTGCCGCTGGTGGTGTTCGCACTGATCAGGTCCACGTGGCCGTCGCCATCCAGGTCGCCGGCCACCACGCGGCGTGGTCCAGCGGCCACCGGGAAAAATACCGGGGCGGCAAAGGAGTTGGTGGTCAGCGGGCCGGCGGATGAAAGATTGCGGTAAACTGCAATCTGGTTGTTGTAACCGTCGGGCACGACCAGATCCAGTTTGCCATCGCCATCCACGTCCACGACCGTGACCCCATAGGGATCTTCACCCCCGTTGCCGATGGGGAATACGATCGGTGCCGCAAAGGAGGCGGCGGTCAGCACGCCGTTGCTGCTGATGTTTTGGCTGATGGCAATGGCATTGGCATAAACGCTGGCCAGCACCAGATCAGGTTTCCCATCGCCATCCAAATCAGCAATGACCGTGGCGACCGGATTGGCGATGCCCAGGTTCACGCCGGGCGCAAAGGTGGTGGCATCAATGGCCGCTCCGCTGCCGGCAAACGTGGGTGCAAAGGCGGCAGCGCTGTACGCCACCAGTCCGTTGACGGTCACGGTGATGGGGGCATATGTGGCCCCGGAGGGCACGGCGACCGTGAGCTCGGTCGGGCTGGCGGTCAAGACGCTGGCGCGCACGGCGCCGAAATAAACGATGTTGGCGGCAGCCGTCGTGTTGAAGTTGGTGCCAGTCAGGGTCACCACCGCTCCCATGGTGGCAGATGCCGGCGCAAAATAGGAGATGGCCGGCACCAAGTTCGTCGCGGTGGTGATCGCGGGCACACTTTTGCCAGCGCTGCCGGCGGCATAGATGGCGGCGATTTCCGCATCGGTCAGGGCCCGGCCGTAAATGGCCGGTTCGTCGAGCACCCCCAAAAACTGTTCGCCGTTGGCGACCCGCCGCCCCAGGCTCAAGCCGTCGGTGGTTTTGGGTTCAAAGCTGCCCAGGTAGTTGGTGCTGACCAGGGTGCCGTTGCAATAAAATTTGCAGAGGCCGGTGGCTTTTGAGTAGCTGACGGCCACGTGCTGAAAGACGCCGGTTTGCAGGATGCCGCCCGGGGAGACGCAAATATGGGACTGATTATTAGTATCCATCAAGTTGGCATATAATCCGGCGGGGCTGGAAGGGGTGGCGATGTAGAGGTGAACGCCGGTATCGCCTTCGCCCTTTACCCAATCAAAAATGGGCTGTGCCGCGCCCAAGGTGGCTGGCTTGAGCCAGGTTTCGAGCGTCAGCCCGGCGGCGGCGCCGATATTCAGAGTGGCGGAAGCGGGAATGAATACAAAATCGCCCGCGTTCGTGAGCTGGAAGCCCTGACCGACTTCGCCGGGAGCATAACTGGCGCCGCCCATCAAAGTGCCGTGGTTGGTGCCCACGCTGTCCAAAGCATTCGTTTCGGCGCGCCACCACGAGACGATGCCGGCCGGGGCCGGCGTGTTGGTGTAGACGGGAGTGGTCACCGACAGCCAGGCATTGGAACTGACAATGGCGCCGACCAGGTTGCTCACTAGTACGGAATAATAGCCGATCTGATTGATTTGAACATTGGCCAGGGTCAGCGAGGCGTTTGTGGCGTCATTCAAGTTGGTGCCATAGAAACGCCAGTGGTAGCTCAGCGGCGCGGTGCCGGTGGCGGTAACGCTAAAGCTGGCGGTTCCATTAAGGGTGGTGGCGGTGTCGACCGGCTGCGCGGTGATGCTGGGAGCCACCGTGACCGGCGCACATTTCCCGGCGGTGCCGGCGGTGTAGATGGCGGCGACTTCCACATCGGTCAGGGCCCGGCCGTAAATGGCCGGTTCGTCGAGCACCCCCAAAAACTGTTCGCCGTTGGCGACCCGCCGCCCCAGGCTCAAGCCGTCGGTGGTTTTGGGTTCAAAGCT
>Ga0302323_100001927_pt1 | contig 16879 bp, 7 predicted proteins | sample Fen_T0_3_FD_201950 | JGI IMG/M metagenome (GOLD analysis project Ga0302323, IMG submission 201950) | Peat permafrost microbial communities from Stordalen Mire near Abisko, Sweden - Fen_T0_3 | ecosystem: Environmental > Terrestrial > Soil > Wetlands > Permafrost | place: Sweden: Abisko... | reverse complement strand
CCCAGGGCGTGGTCAGCTACAGCGCCGCGATGAAGGCGGTCGATCCTTCGATCCGGCTTGGCATGGTTCTGACTGCGCCGGGCAACTGGCCCGACGGGCAGACCAGCGCCACGTCGCCGCAACCCTGGAACGACACCGTCCTGCCGATCGCGTGCTCTGCCGTGGACTTCGTGGTCCTGCACTGGTACGCGCAGGGACCGACGGGCGAGTCCGACGCGGCGTTGCTCGCCTCGCCCCAGAAGGGCGAGAGCACACTGGTCAGTTACACGCCCGACATTCCGACCATGATCGCGACGGCAAAGTCGGCCATTGTCAAGTACTGCGGCGCCCACGCTGCGGCGGTGCAGATCATGGTGACCGAAACGGATTCTGTGTCTTACAACCCCGGCAAGCAGACCACGAGCCTGGTGAACGCGCTTTTCTTGGCCGACCAGGTGACGACCTGGCTCGAAAATGGGGTTGCCAACGTGGACTGGTGGGCCGTTCACAACAGCCCCTTCGACGGCAACATCGATCCGTCGCTCTATGGCAGCTATGACTTCGGCGATTACGGCATCTTGTCGGCGGGGATGACCTCGGCCAAAGGCGTGGTCGAGCCGGCCGCCAACACGCCGTTCCCGACCTACTATGGACTGCAGATGTTGTCCCAGCTGTACGAACGCGCGGGGGGCACGATGCTCGATGTCGCCTCCTCGAGCGATCTCGTGTCCATCCACGCGGTCCGGCAGGGTGACGGATCGGTGAACGTCATGCTGATCAACAAAGACCCAAGCGTCACCTACGACGTCAAGGTTTCACTGCCCGGAGCGCGTCTGCACGGCGCTGCCCCTGTGCTGAGCTACGGCATGAACAGCTCGGCGATCACGGCCAGTCAGAAATCGGTGCGAGGCTCATCCTTCACTATCGCCGTGGGGCCGTACTCGATGACCACGATCAAGCTACCGTAGCACGTGCAGCCCCGAACCTGACCGGCGCCCTGGATCATCTCCACACTATGAACTGACCTCGGCGCCGGCGGTATCCAGGAATTTGAGATCGTGGATACAGAAGTTGTAGACACCTTGTCCGACGATGAACTCAAGATGATGCAGGGCACTCGTGTCGAAGGTTTGACTGACACCCGTGCTGGTTTGTTTGAAGTCGGCGAAACGCGCAACCTTTTCCCCGGCAGAGGTGTAACTCATCAAGCCGCCGGTCGGGGTCATGAGATCGAATCCCTGCGTGAAACAATCGCCTGGTCCTGCGGGACAGTCGGTAGCGGTCACAATGGCCGCGTCAATGGTGATACCGTCGCTTGGAGGAGACTCGATGGTGAAGGCTACCTGAGTGATTCCCAATGCATCGGCGTTGAACACCTTCAGGACCTTGGTTCGTTCCAGGTTGAACGTGGTGAAGACCAACACGATCTTGGCCCATCCATCGGCCCCGGCGGTCCCGGACAAACAGAGCTTCCCAGCCTCCGGCGCCGTGAGAACCGCCGTCGTTGCGCTCAGAGGCGGACTTGGGCACGTGCCGAGTCGTGCACCGGCGCATGCGTCGGAACTTGCACCTGCGAAGCCCACAAAAGGCAAGCCACTCGGATGGCAGACCAAGCCATCGGCATCGATACAGGAAGGCGCAGGGGCGGCCTGGTTTGTGCCGCACCCAACTGCAAAACCGAGCGAGCCTGCAAACACGCCCATCCATAGTCTATTCGTCACAAGTCCTCCTTGCCCATTTCTCACCCACGATGGGATGCCGGGCGAAGGGTTCCGGTTCCCCGGGGTGCCGTGCGGCTTTGCCCAACAATTGACATCTGACGGAATGATCGAATGGACTATGTCAGGATCTTTGCAGAAATCGGCTGATCAGAACTCGGCCTTGGCCAACATGTCGAAGTAGGTCTTCTCGCACTTGCCCAGGGGGCCTTCCTTCTTGCCCGGCTTGGGGCAGACCGCGGCGGAGCGCAGGCCGAAGTTCGTGGCGTCGCCCAACTGGGTTGCGTACACGATCACCGTGCGCGCGCCCTTCTTGGTCTTCAGGGTGACGTTCTGAAGGATGAGGTTCTGACCGACCTGACCGCCCAGGCCCACGTTCCAGTGGCCGTTCACAATCTGGGCGACGGTTTCCTCGGTGGGCAGAAGGTCGACGAGGCCTCGGGCCGCCACGCGCCGGTGGACAGCGAAGCTCTCGTACTTCTTGCAGACCGGGCTGACGAACATCTCGAACACGGGCCGGACGCCCTTATAGTCGTCGGGTGCTGTGATGACAGCCAGGTCGGCACGTTCCAGCTCGACCTTCCATCCCTTGGGCAGACGCATCTTGAAGCTGCCGTTGGCGAGCTGGACCCGGTGCTCGTCACTGTCGTACTTCAGCGCGGGCATCTTCGCCGTGGTGCAGTCGGTGCCTGGCATCAGGTCGGGTAGGGCGGCCGGGTCAACCGGCTTGGGAACGCGCGCGGCTGGCGCGTCCAGCCGGGGCTTTGGCTGCGCGTGCGCGGGCGCCGCCGAGACCTGGACGTTCGCTTCACGCGGGGGGACCGCTGGGCTGGTCGATGTTTTTGGCGTAGCGCAGGCGGCGCACGCAAACGCGGGGATCAGGATGACGAGTCTCGACTTCACCACACTTCCTCCTCGCAGCATTAGAACACCGAACTTCCTCCTCGCAGCATTAGAACACCGATCGCGTTGAACAGCGACCGAAGACTCGGTGGCCACTGCGTCCTGCTGAATGAATAGGTGCGTGCTATTAAGGGCAAACAGACCGGGTCTTTCGTCCGCCAGGCAGAAAGAGCGTGGGCTGACATGCCCTTGGCCAACCTGTCGAAGCATCTTGCATCCCGCTGGTCATGCTCCGAAAGTGAAGGCATAGGCGGCCAAGTTCTTGCCACGAATCTCGAGCGCGACCTCATGTTCGCCATAGGGGCCGGCGTAGAGGTTGTAGAGATCGTGGCGGTCGACGGTGATGGATTTTGCGACCTGCCCGTCCACTCGAACCTCGACGGTGACGGGGGCTGCACCCTTTTCAATGCCGAGGACCAGGTTGACCTCGCCAGCGATGGCTCGGTAGCGAATCTCGCCGTTGCCCGAACGCAGCACCTGGCGTTCGCCGTCCACCACCTCCCATTCACCCGCAAGCGAAAATCTGTCGGTCGGCAAGGTTCGTGGTGCCACATAGCGGTGGGCGCGCGAGTCCGGCATCCCGGTGCGGTTGGCAAAGGACGTCCAGCCGCGCGGCCCAAGATACGTTTCGGGTGAAAGTCGCATAGGCGGGGCTTCCCTGCGCATGGCGGCACCGTCGGCAGACATTCCGTTCCCGTTCCCGTTCCCGTTCCCGTTCCCGTTCGCACTGGCCGCCCGACCGGATTCCGCGAGCAGGCTTTTCACGGCCTGTTCGGTCTCCCCGTAGTCACCTTCCCCAAAGTGGGCGTATCGAATCACGCCTTGCGCGTCGATGAGGTACTTGGCGGGCCAGTAGTGGTTGTCGAACGCCTTCCAGGTCGCGAAGGCGTTGTCCTGCGCGATGGGATATTCCAGGCGATGGTTCCGGATCGCATCGGCCACGTTCTCCGGCTTCTTCTCGAAGGTGAACTCTGGCGCGTGGATCCCCACGATGATGAAGGGCTGATCCTTGTACCTGGACCAAAGCTCCTGGATGTGCGGCAGGGTGCGGACGCAGTTGATACAGCTGTACGTCCAGAAGTCCACCAGCACGACTTTGCCTTTCAGCGAGGCCAGGGTGAGCGGCGGTGAGTTGTACCAAGGCCCAAGTCCCGCAAGCTCGGGAGCTGGTGCCAGCTTGGGCAACTGTGGTGTCGCAGGCGAAGGCGCCCGTGCCGGTGCGGCCATGGCATGGCCGACCAAGCGCTGCTCGACCACGGAGCCGAAGGTCGCCACGCTGGCGCGGTCACCGAGCCACGTCTGCAGCGCCATGAACCCTTGAAACTGGAAGGCCAGGGCGGACAGCACCAGGACAGCGCCAGAGACCTGTTTGACCCTGCCACTGTACCGGGCAAGACCGCGCACACCGCGAACCACCCTTTGGCCTCCGTAGCCGATGAGCAGCAGCGGCAGCGCGGCCCCGAACCCGTAGGCAGTGAGCGCCAGGAAGGCGCGAAAGCCCGGCTGATCGCGCACGAGGGTCAGCGCGAAGCCGAGCGCCGGTCCTGCGCATGGCACCCAGACCAATCCCAGGGTGAGGCCGACAACCAGCGCGGACAGCAGCGACTCCGAACCGAGTCCTGCGGCGGCGCCGTGCTGGACCGTGGCGCCGGCCTGTTGTATGCGGGCCGCAACTCGACCGCCCAGCCCCACGGCGATGGCGCCCATCAGTGGTGCCAGCAAGAGCGCCAGCCACCCTTGTCCCCAGAAGAAGGGCAGGGCGCCCAGCGCCGCCACTGCGATTTGCAGCCGAGGACGGCTTGTCACGAACGAGATCCCGAAGAGCAACAGCGTGTAGTAGGTGGCCACGCGAACCAGGTCGGCCAGCTGGACGAACTGGCGCAAGAGCACCTGCAAGACAAAGGTGAACACCACGAAGCTCGCGGCCATGCCCGTTGCAGTGACCAGCGGGCGCCACTTGTTTCGGCCCGACAGGCTCACGCCGAGGACGATGGGCACCAGCGGAAGAATGCACGGCAATAGGATCGTCAGAACCCCTGCCGCAAACAGTGTCAATAGAATGGTCATGGCAGTCTCCTGTCCTGGGTATTGGAAGGCTTGGGGGCCAATGATTCGAGACATCGCGCCACCGTGTCTTCTTTCCCGGTGGTACGCGGGAGGCGGCGATCTGGTTACGCTGTTGCGAGCTGGTTCCGCGCGTGTCCGTGCGCTTCGCCGAGAACGCCGTCGAGCGTGCCATCCGGCAGGTGGCGCTGCTGGCCCACGGGGCCGACAACAACACCACCACCGGACCGGCGTTCAAGGCGGTGTTCCCGGATGGGCTCGACGCCGGGTTTGCGCCCCATCGGTGCATCGCAGGTATCGGCAGCCGTGGCCTTGCGCGAGCGCCTCGAGACCCAACCCGCCGTGACGCCGCAGCGGCGGGCATTGCTGCTACCGCCCTGCGCTGAAGCGCGAGCTCGTGGATGGACATCCTTCTGGCCGAGGGCGGTTGGAGGCGGTACGGTTACTAGCCCATGTGGCGTCTGCGTCGTTGCATCGTCGTCGCTCTGCTCGGCTCGGCTTTCTTGTCTGGTTGCGAATCTTCTGTTGGCGCCAGGATGACGCCCGACGCGGCGAATATCGATACGAACCTGTCGCTCGACGAGGGAAGCGCCGACCTGGGCTCTCCTGACCTGGGCTCTCCTGTCGACAGGACCTTGGCTGAGGTCAGCCGATGCTGCGTGGGCCAATGGATTTGCGGTGCAAACACCACATTCAGTCTCACCCCCGAGGCCGATGGCTGTTATCTAAGCGGTCTTCCCGGTCGGAAACTGATCGCATCCGACGGCACTATCACCGAGGGCGGATCCCTCGTTGGGATGGCACGCGATGCAGGTGTGCGTGTCAGTGTCCTATACCCGGACGATACCCAGTGGCTCTTCAGCGAATCCTTTGCAAGCGCAGAGCTATACGATCCCGGGGCCGGAAGATTCGCGACCACTGGCAGCATGGCCACCGGAAGGATGGGCGCCGTGGCATGGGCAAAGACGTCGATTGGAGGGTTCCCACTGCGACGTTGCTGCCGCTCAGTTGGTCTTCACGTGCTGGAAGTAGAGATTGAGTGCGTGGACGATGGGGTGGGGGCTGCCCGGGGGCTCTTCAACGTGGAGGCACAGGCTCATGTCGTAACCCGGGCTTGTGCGTGATACCTGCAGCGTGCCCTGAAGTCCGGCGGTGTAGCTGTCGGGGGCCGGGTTGCAGCTGGACATCGCGCTTTGGCAGCCAATGACGACCTGGACCGTCCAATCCTTGGGCGGGCTGGCAAGATCGATGGTCGCCGGAAAGCTCGACGTGGCCCCTGCCTGCGCACGCCAGGTCACGACGATCGGTTGGGCGAAGGTCGCTGTGTTGAGGCTGATCTCGCCTGCGTCGCAACAATCGAGAGCGAGTATCCGGCCTGTCGGCGCGGGCGTGCCCACGACGCCGTTGACCACCATGTGCGCGAAATTGCCGGTGCAGAACTCCGCGAGGGGGCCGTCCAACCCGGCGGGCACGCCGTCGATTGACGAGAAGATCGCGTCGATCGGGTCGCCGGCCAGATCGAGTGGAGCCACTTCGGGCGAAGCAACGTCAATCGGAGCACTCTCCGTGGCCGTATCTCGCGTTGAGCTGTCGCCCATGAGGATGACGTCGGTGGCAAGCACGTCGCTTGGGCTCGCGTCGCATCGCGAACAGGGGTGGTCGAGGGGGCTGTCCGGTGAGGCAAGATCGTCCGACACCTTCGGCGAGGCATCGGTCTGTGGGGCGTCCTCCGGTCGTGCCGCCAGGTCGGACGGTTTGCCGGCGACTTCGAAAGCATCCGCCAACATCAGCAGGTCCGCACTCGGGGCGCCATCCTGCTTCGCACCGCCATCGGTGGGCACCCAGGTCGATCGGGTACTGCAGCCCAACGTGGCCAGGAAGAACGCAGCCGTTATCCATCGTGCTTGCATGTCCCCTCCAGGTGATGGGCCATGATGCCATCGAATGGCGCAGCCGCGCAGCCGCAAATACCCAGGCCGATACGACGGCGTGACCGCGATCAACAATGGCCGCACCACCATCCGAAGCTCGGTGGCGCGCCATCCGGAGTCGGCACGAGTCAGCGCGTCCCTTGGCCTGGGCATGCTGCCGGGCTATCATTGGCCCGTGACCGTGACCGAAAGCGACTTTGATCTGGTTTTCGCCGCGCTGGCGAAGCGTAATGTGCGCTATCTGGTCGTCGCCCTGGATGCTCTGACTAGCCTTGCTTACCGGCCACGTGCGCCCGTGCCGCTTGCTGGACTTTGCCGATTCTTCTTTGCGTCGAGACTGGATCGAAGAGAAAGGTCTCACGGTTTTCAGTCTTTGGAGCCCAGACCATCCGGCCACGGAGGTTGATGAGCGCGCTGGTGGAGGATCGTGACCGTGGATGAAGCGAGCAGAACGGCGGCATTCGCGGAGCACGCGCGCGAGCAGCAACGAGCATGGTTGCGCTTGACCTATCGGCAGCGGCTCGATTGGCTTTGGCAGGCCAAGCTGTTCGCGGCCCGGGCATTGCGAGCGGCCGAGGAGAGGCGAGCGGGCAAGGCTCGTTCGCGCGACGAAGGGTGAGCCGACAAGGCCGCGCACGGCTCGGGGCGGTAAGCACACGGCGGAGCTTTATGGTTCGATGGTAGCGTCCTGTCGCCCCACAGGCTGCGCCCAATGCCTCCTCGGCTCGCTGTGCCGTGGAAATGCAAAAAAAGAAAGTAACCAACAACGGGCTCCGACGTCATTGTCTATTGTGTAATTGAGTGGCAGAGACCCACTCTTAGAATTGGGGGGGAGGGACTATGGCCGCACGTAACCTGATCCGGAGGACCGTCGTTGTTGGAGGTGATAGGCGGTGGGGGGACCGGTTCGTTTGGTTGGGAATTGTTTTGTGTGGCCTCAGCGGGGCATTGTTGACCCCGAGTGGGTGTCAGCGCTCATCGACCGAGGCGGCGGCTTCCGAGGACACTGCCGCAGTTCCCTCGCCTTACGCACCCCAAGACGGCATTGAGACGCCGTTTCAGCCCGCAACGTCTCGCGTGCGGCATGCCCAGATGCTCACTCGACACGTTCGTCATCGTCACGCCGGGCCGAGATAACCGGTTTCCGCTTATTGAGCTTAAGGAGGATAGCCGTGATGCGTTTCAATTTTGTGACGATGTGCGGGTGGGCTAGGGTTGCAACGTTGGCGGGGACCTCGATTCTAGCTTCTGCGTCACCGGCGCACGCGCAGTCGTTTCGTGTGCAATGCCCGGCGACGACGCCGTTGCATCCGGGTGTTTGCCTGGGTGGAACGAACACCGGGCAAAGCTGCGTGACAATCGCAAATTGCCCTGATGCGACCGGCGCGTGCACTGGCGGCGGCGTGGACCCGACTCACCCCGGTCAGATCAAATGCCAGCACGTGGGCGGCGGCGACGGGTACGCCACCATGGGCGACGGCACCCAGATGTATCTGTTTGCGTTTAGCCCCTTGTCGGGCCTGGCCGACATCCAGGCGGGCAGGCCCGGTACCCAGACCGCCGCCGTCTTCAATGCCGGTTATGTTGGGCCGAACTACTCGACGACAGGCCTCGGCGCATGTACTGGCGGAAGCAATGGCGGCGAAGCCTGTCGGGCCGTTTCGGACTGCCCTGATCGCACGTCGGCAGGGGTGGCGTGCGCATTCGCCCCAGGAACCAACGTGGCCTTGACGCCGAACAATGGGGCAATCACCGAGCCCGCCGGAATCATGGACCTGGGCGTTCTGGCCGGCAACGCGCCGGCACCCCTGATGGCCATCGACGAAGACGACGAATTCTTTCTGACGCTCAGCAATCCGGGGATGATCATGCGCCCGGATCTCTTCGAGCAGCACACGGTTCACTTCCACGGTTACCCGAACGCATCGTCGTTCTTTGACGGCGTGCCGGATGCGTCGATTGCAATCAACATCGCCGGCAGCTTCACCTACTACTACACCGCCCCAGACGCGGGTACGTACTTCTGGCACTGCCACATCACGCCGCCCGAGCACCTTCAGATGGGCATGGTCGGTCAGTTGTACGTGCGTCCCCGTCAGAACCGCGTGGGCGCGACGCAAGGGTTGCGGGATGCGCTGATTGTTGCCAATCAGATGGCCGCCGTCGATCCCACCGCGAGCGGACTTCTGTGTTCAGATATCCTGTGCACGGGACAGACGCCCGTGCCGCCATCCAACGCGGTGACTGGCGGCGGTAAGTACGCCTACAACGATGGCGACGGTTCGACCCGCTACGATGTGGAGTACCCCATCCAGATGATGGGCTTCGACCCCAACTTCCATTACGTGGGCATGACGTTCAATCCGGAAGCGTTCGCCGACATGAAAGACAAGTACTTCATGCTGAGTGGGCGCAGCTATCCGGACACAGTCAATCCCAACCCAATCACGACGGTCTCGTCTGACGGCGTATCGCGTCCTTCGCAGCCGCTGCCAAGCCTAATCCAGATCGACAAATCGAGTGGCCAAACACGCGCGCTTTTGCGGATCTCTGACCTGAGCGTTACCGAATTTGCCACGCTCGGGACCGTGGGCATCCCCATGTCGGTCATCGCCCTCAACGCTCGTTTGCTACGGGACATGGCCGGCAACAATCTCTACTACAACACCAATTCCATCACCCTTGGCGGCGGCGAATCGGCCGACGTGATCTTGGACGCGACCGACATTCCGGCCGGAACCTATTTCCTGTACTCGACAAACCTCGATCACCTGTCAAACGACGCCGAGAACTTCGGCGGAATGATGACGGAGATCCGGGTTCTCTAGGAGAGCTTGCCATGCATTACGCGACGACGATGTGCCGTGCGGCTCAGACCTGCGCCGCCGTAGCGACGGTTATCTTGTTGCCGATAGCTGCTCGCGCTGCGGTGCCGGGCATAACAGGCCCAACCTTCAATCTCGTGGCCAGCGCGGACTACGTCAGTCAACCCGACGGTGCCGCGATCTTTGCCTTCGGCTACGGCTGCGATGGCGCGCCGGCTGGATTCGCACCGTTCGACGGCAACTGTCCGCAGATGCAGCTGCCCGGACCGACGTTGATCGTCACCGAGGGAGACACGGTGACGGTCAAGCTACGCAACAATCTGCCGATCGCCGCGGGCAATACGTCGATCGTATTTCCGGGCTTCCAAGTGACAACGGGCGGAACCGGGGTCTCGGGGCTGCTTGCCCGTGAAGCCGCGGGTGGAAACACCGTCACGTACACGTTCACGGCGGTCAAGGCGGGAACCTACGCGTACCACAGCGGAACCCAGGCTGACCTGCAGATCGAGATGGGGCTTTACGGCGCCATCGTCGTTCGCCCCGCGACCCCGCCGACGAATTGCAGGCCCAAGGGCCCGTACTCGCTGTCGTCGTCGGCGTACGGACATCCGTCGACCTGCTACGACCGCGAATACATGTTCCAGTTGAGCGAAATGGATTCGCGCATCCACGACGCTGTGCTGGCGCAGGTGCAGGCGTGCCTGGCGGCTCCATGCCCACAGCTGGTCGCCAAGATCGAGCCCTATCGGCCAAACTACTACTTGCTGAACGGACGCTCGATGCCGGACGACATGGATATCCCCTATTCGCCGTCGTATGTCCACCAGCCGTACAATGCCAATCCGCACATGCATCCGGGGGAGTTGGTCCTGATGCGGATGATTGGGCAGGGACGTTGGCAGCACCCATTCCACTTTCACGGGAACCACGCGCGGGTGCTGGCCCGGGATGCCAATCTTCTGCTGAGCGCCGCCGACAACAGCTCCCTGGCCGGTCCTCTGCTGTTCACCACACCGACGGTCTCCGGCCAGACTCAGGATCAGATCTTCAGCTGGACTGGCAAGGGGCTCAACTGGGACGTTTACAACCACCGGGCCAGCGACGCGGTTCAGGTGCCATGTCACCCGGACCGCAACGGGTTCAATGACCTGGCAGGCAGCGCAAATTTTGGAGAATGGTGCGCCGACCACCTGAAGCCGATTCCGGTGGCGCCCCCCGACCCGACCATCGTGGCCATCGGCCAGTGGTATGCCGGGACGCCCTACCTCGGGCTGCAGAACACCGGGACGTTCAACAACACCAATGAGCCGCCGGGAACACTCAATCAAAACCCGCCTGCCGAGTCGGGGTACGCATACATGTGGCACTCGCACAACGAGCGCGAGATCACCACGAACGACGTGTTCCCCGGCGGCATGATGGCGATGTTGCTGATTGACCCCGCAAGCTGGTTCATCGACGAGACCCTTTGAGGCGGCGTGTACGAGGAGACCCACCATGCAGGGATTAGCTTCGCGAGAATATCGACAGCTTGCTCTTGTAATTGCGCCGCTGCTGTTGGCGGGCGCTGCGTGTAGCCGACAGAGCGCTTCGCCCTCCAAGGCGCCGCCGACGTCGTCGCCGGCTTCACAGTCCACCCCCAGGTCGTCGGCCGCTGGGCAGCCGGTCGCCCGTCGCCGGGCCATCATCAGTGGCGCGGGCACCGTCACGCTGGTCGCCCAGCGCATGACGATGTCACTGCGGGACGGAACGCCGTCGCCCATGTGGGGCTATTGCGCGACCGACTCGTGCGCCCCAGCTTGGTCACCGGGACCGACCATCGTGGCGGCCGCGGGAGGCGCCCTTTCCATCAATCTGACCAACAACCTTCCGGTCCCGACTTCGCTCGTGGTCTTGGGTCAACTGGGTGGCGGACTCGGGACACCTACCAAGATGGACAGTCCGCAGCACCCTGGACAGAACAGCGCGACCTTTCCCGCGAACGCGCCGCTGAATCCGCCAGACGCGGGCAATGCCTTCGTGCCGCCCGTGCAAGCGCAGCGGGTGCGGTCATTCGGAACCGAGGTCGCGGCGGGCAGCTCGGCCACCTTGACCTGGAGCAACCTGCGTCCGGGAACCTACCTGTACGAAACCGGCACGCTGCCGTCGCTGCAGGCGCCGATGGGGCTTTACGGCGTGCTGGTGGTGACCACCGCGCCGACGGATACCGCGCCAGGTACCGCATATCCGGGCATCAGCTACGATGCAGACGCCATCATGCTCTTCAGCGAGATGGACCCCAACCAGAACCGCGCCGTTGATGCTGCGGCGGTCGCTGGCGCAAACGTCACCACGCGGTTCGACGACCCGGCTTGCTCTGCCACGACGCCGTGTTACCCGGCCGCAGTGAACTATGCCCCGACGTACTTCATGATCAACGGCGTCTATTTTGACAAGACGGCGCCACAAAACTCGGCCTACGACATTGCCGGCACCTTCCTCTCCAGCGGCAATTTGCTGTTGCGTTTGGTCAATGCGGGCTCGCGAACGCACGTGCCCGCCTTCGTCGGACTGCCCATGGCCATCGTGGGCGAGGACGGCAACCTCGCGCCCGGCAAGCCCAAGGTGCAGAACGAAGCGCTGCTGACGGCAGGGAAGTCTTTCGACATGGTGGTGACCCCTACGGCCACAGACTCTGCGTACAGCCCCGCGACGTACCCGCTTTTCGACCGTGCGCTCAGCCTCAGCACGGGCAATCGTCCCGAAGGTGGCATGCTCGGCTTCCTGCTCATCAACCACGATGCCGCCGTCGCCGCGAGCGCGCAGGCTGGCGAGCCCGGTATGTTGCCGGCCGCCGCGGTGCCTTCGGCGGTCGCCGACGGGTTCAAGGTCCCCTACAACGCGGCCCTAAGTGGTGACGTGACGTTGAACGACGGTGCGGTTTCGTCCGTGGCGCTGGTCTCCGGCCCGAGCCACGGAACGCTGGCTTTGAATGCAGACGGCACGTTCAACTACACGCCCGAGTCCGGCTTCAGCGGCAGCGACAGCTTCACCTACGCCGTCAACGGCCTCGCCACCACGACTGCGACGGTGACCCTGACGGTGGCGGCCCAGAAGACCGGCGCCGCCGACCAGCCGGTGGCGAACCCCGACAGCTACGCGAGCAACCTCGCCCGCCAGTTCAGCGCCGCAAGGCCGGGTGTGCTGGCCAACGATCGGGATCCCAACCAGTACCCGCTCAGCGCCGGCGGAGTGTCGGGCAGCACCTGCGCCACGGCCCTGCTCAATCCCGACGGGTCGTTCCGGGTGACGTCGACCACACCAAGCTGCCAGTTCTCGTACGTGGCCACCAACTCGCAAGGCACGGCCAGCGCGCCGGCCACCGTCACCATCGCGTTTGGTCAGGCTTCGAATCTCAGCGTTTCCATCATGGACGCGGCCGACTCGACGGTTCCCATCACCGACTATCGGTGGACGTTGCAGGAAGATCTCACGTTCAAGCACGACACAAGTGGTACCCCACAGGTGACCACGCGGACCGTGGGAACCAGCTTCCACCGCAGCCACATGCCGGTTGTTGCCACTGGCTGCGTGGGACCGACAAGCTGCGGTTCGGGGCAGTCGTTCTTGGACCCTGCCACCAACCGTCGCGTCGCCGTCAGCGACACGGATGCGCTGGCCAAACAGGTCACGCCGGATCAAGTGGTGCTGGATCCCAGCAAGCGCTACTACCTATCCGTCTTGCCGGGTGATGCTGGAAGTCCTCCCGGCCACGCCATGGGTGGGGCGGAAATCAAGCCACTCGCCAGTGGCGGCTGGGCGCCGGTGCAGATCAAGTTGCAGTCGAGCCCTCTCGTGCCGTCGCAGATGAGTATTTATATCTATGAAGATAACGGCCCCACCAACGGCCAGAACGAGACGAACGAGAGTCCGCTGGGCGGTTTCAACGTCATTCTGTTCGATCCGGCTGGCCGGACGGGCGATACCGCTGGCCAGCAATCCTACGATGCGTTCAACATGCCGCTATCGAACGCGCTGCTCGGTCGCCCGGGATGTCCGGACATCTTGAACACGAAGACCAACGGAACCGGCTCTGCTTCCGACGGCCACGTGGTCGGCGCGGTCTATACCTGCCCGAACGACCCAAACCAAGGCACCGCGGCTGCCGATCCTGCCAAGTACGCGCTGGCAGGGCATGCCCTTATCAAGAGTCTCACTCCGGCCCGGTACGACGTGATCGCGCACCCGGGCGCGGCGCGGGCAGGAGAGCGGTGGTGGCAGGTGGAGACGCTGGAAGGGACGCCTGCGCAGGATGCGTTCACCGGCATCAATGAGCCCACCTATTTCCAGGAATTTGGGCCCCCCGGTCCGCACGTCACGATCGGCTTCGTCAATCCAGACCACGTGGCAAGCTACGCCAGCGCCAACAATCTGCTCGGCACGCATACCATCACCGGCCGGATCACCAACCAGCACATGTCCCATCCCTCGGATGTGACCCTGTGGAACTCGGGCGGGTACGATGCTCTCTCGTCGACCACGTGTCAGGTCGTCCTCAACTCCACCGGGGGTGCGGGGGCGGCGATCGCAGCCGCGGCGTGCGACCAGGACGGCAACTTCTCGCTGTCGAACGTTCCGGCCGGCGAGTTCGAGCTGGACATCTTCGACCAGTGGCTGGACCAGATCATCCAGGCCCAGGCCGTCAGCGTGCCGCAAGCAAGCTCGACGGTTGCACTGGGTGACATCCCCGTCCTGACCTGGTTCACCCAGTACGACCAGAACATCTATCAGGATCTCAACCGGAACGGGCTCTACGATGACAGCGAGCCGGGAATTTCCAACGTTCCGCTCACCGCCCGCTACCGCAACGGCGCACTGTCGAATCAAACCCTCAGTGACAGCTACGGCAACGGCATCCTGGTCGAGCTCTTCCCGCTGTTCAATTGGTATGTCGTCGAGGCGGACACCACGCGCTTCAAACAGACCGGCGTGCATATCACCGTCGACGGCGGTGGAAAGCCCGACACCACCGGGCCAGGCGCCAACCTGTGGAGCTCGACCTATGCCACTGGCGAATCGAGCGATCGCGTGGAGATTCCGGGCGCGCAGAGCTACGGTGAGCAAGGCTTCATCGGCCAGCGCAACCGCGTCGATTGGGGCCGCACGCCCTACGTGCAGGGAGAAAACGGCGGCGTTGTTGGCACCGTGGTGTACGGATCGACGCGCGCCTTCGACGACCAGCGATTCAACATCCAAACCATCTGGGAGCCGCTGGTGCCTCGCGTGACCGTGCACCTCTATCGCAAGCAGGTCCTCGACGACGGCACCGAAAGCCTGGTCCTGGTCGACACGACCCAGACTTCGAGCTTTGACGACTATGTGAACCTGGTCTACGGGGCCGACGGCAACCCATACCTTCTCGGCCCGGACAACAAATTGCGCGACCCGGCGACCCAGGCGCTGGCCTCGGCGGGTGCGTATCCTCCGGGCCGGCAGGTCAACATGCAGTGCCCTGGCCAGGTCGCGAGCGATCCCTTCGTCAACTACACCCTCGGCGCCAGCGACCGGCAGCGCTGCTACGACGGCTGGCACAACTGGAACCAAGTTCAGGCGGCGCCCTACGACGGCCGCTATGTGTTCCCGAGCCCTGCGTACGTGGCCGCTCACCCACTGTCTAGTGTGCAGAGGGCCGCTGGTCAGACGCTGGTCAGCCTGCCACCGGGCAAGTACGTGGTCGAGATGGTCACGCCCACCGGCTACGAGGTGGTCAAAGAGGAGGACAAGAACATCCTCATCGGCGACGCTTTCGTGGCGCCGGTGTCGCAGCAATTCGGGTCGCTCACCAGCATCTTCATCATTCCGGATCAGGCGACCCTGGGTAACGCAAACCCCGCCAACCCGAACACGGGCGATCCGGGATTCCAGAGCAATCCGACCACCAACCTGGGCGTCTCCGACAGCACGACCCTGACCGAATATCCGCCGTGCGCGGGCAACCCGCACCGCGTGCCCGATTACCTCACGTTGTATCCGGGCGCGCAGCAGGTGGCGCCCTTCGCGGGCATGGACAGGCCGCTGTGTGATCGCAAGTTGGTGGCGCTGAACGACCAGATGCAAACCGCGGCCAGCTTCTTCATCTTCACCTCCACGCCTGTGGCGTCCAACAATACCGGTATCATCCTCGACGACGCCACCTCCGAGTTCAACGTCGCGGCGCCGGACTTCGGTGAGAAGGCCTCAGTGCCGTTTGTTCCCGTGTCAGTCAAGGATTTCTCCGGTCAGGAGATCGGCCGTACCTACAGCGATCAGTGGGGCGCGTACAACATGATGACCCCGTCGAGCTGGCTGGTGAATCCGCCCACGCCGTCGGGATACGGACCCAACATGCTGGTCACCTGCATGAATGACCCGGGACCGATTCCCGATCCAACGGGGGCGATCGATCCGCTCACCAGCAAGGTTCGCCTGGTCACCGACCCGGCGTACAACCCGGCCTACAGCAACTTCTGCTACACGAATCCGTTCATGCCAGGACAGACCACGTACCTCGACACGCCCGTGCTGCCCATTGCGGCTTTTGCCGCTGGCTACAATCCGGCCGACTGCTCGCCGCCCGATGCGACCCCTCTTATCAGGCGCGTCGATTCCAGCGCCGGTTTCGGGCCGTGGCTTTCGGGAGGTGGCACGCTGACCATCACGGCCGCAGGCGACGTCCAGGTGCCCAACCCGGCGTATGCGGGTCCCTTCGCGACGGTGGATGCCAACGGTCTCGCAAGCCAGCGCAACATCGTTCGCCACTATGGTTTCGGCGCTCAGGCGGGCAGAGTGCTGGTCGGAAGTGTCGACGTCACGACGGGCGCCAGCTGGTCGGACGCCGCGATCACGGTGAATGTGCCTGCGAATACCCCAAGTGGGGAGCTTTCGGTCTTCACCGCCGCGGGCGCGCGCTCCATCGACACGGTGACCGTCACCATCGATCGGCCCCGCACGCCCGGTCCGACCCGTGTCGCCAGCGGCGGAAGCATCCAGGCGGCCATCGACGCCGCGCAGCCGGGAGATCTGATTCTGGTCGACGCTGGCACGTACAACGAGCTGGTCGCGATGTGGAAGCCGGTCCGGCTGCAGGGGGTGGGCGCCGGCTCGGTGATCATCAACGCGGCCAAGTTCCCGACCTCGAAGCTGGAGAACTGGCGGCCTCTCATCAATGGCCTGTTCTCCATCGACGGGACCAGCGGGAACCAGACCGGCCTCGCTCAGGTCGACCCGCTGCCGACCCAGGAGATCACGGGTGGCGTGGTTCTCCTGGAACCGAGCGTGCTCGGCAGCGAGGAAGGCGCGGGCATCACGGTCCTCGCCAAGAACCTTCCGGCCAATCGATGCACGGGAGGTGCCGTCAGCACCTTCGGTCGCCGGGTCACCGAGAGCAACTTCCGATGCCGTCCGTCACGCATCGACGGCATCAGCATCACCGGGGGAGACG
>Ga0302323_100001925_pt1 | contig 16884 bp, 12 predicted proteins | sample Fen_T0_3_FD_201950 | JGI IMG/M metagenome (GOLD analysis project Ga0302323, IMG submission 201950) | Peat permafrost microbial communities from Stordalen Mire near Abisko, Sweden - Fen_T0_3 | ecosystem: Environmental > Terrestrial > Soil > Wetlands > Permafrost | place: Sweden: Abisko... | reverse complement strand
CGAGATCCTGATAGGTGCCGAGGTCGAGCGTGCCCGGGTGCTCGGCCGACCACGTTCGCAGGGCTGGCAGCACGGCGCTATCGAAGAAATCGTGCGAGCCGAATTCGTTGATCAACAACAGCGCGAGCGCGCCAAGCAGGAAGGTGACCGGAACCCGAGGGTCGGGCCGGGAACGCTTGCCTTGGTCCCTGCGCTTGTGGTCGGCGGCCTCAGCGTCCAACTCGGCCCAGGTGCCGCGGAAGAACCACACGACGATGGGCGCGATGGCGGCCAGCAGCACGAGCGACAACGCGAGCCTTGCAAGCGGGTTGTTGAGGAAGACCATCGGGGAAGACAGCCTCTAGCACGAATCGCTGGTTTTCGGACATCGGGCTGCGTTGACCTGATTCGCGGCTCGTGGCAGAACATCACCACCATGCCGGTTCTGAAGTCGATCAAGGATGTCGTTGTTGGCCAGGCCTTCAAGCTTGCAGGCAGCCCCAAAGTGTCCAAGCTGGTAAGCGATCCGCGCCTGATGAACGCGGCCATGAAGGCGATGAGCGTCGGCGGTGCAGTGAAGTCGAACCTAGACAAGGCCGGCCGTCTCGCGGCTGGCGCCTTTGGTCTGGCCACCCACGACGAGGTGACGAGCCTTCGCACCACCATCCAGCAGCTGGAAGACCAGCTCGCCTCGCTCGAGCACCGCGCTTCGAAGAACTAACGCTCAGCTGGGCGGCGTGGCATCTATTGCTTGCACGCCGGGGCCGAGCGTGTCCACGGCTGGCCAAAACAGGTGTGGCTTTGGCCTTGGCCTAGGCCCGGGCAGCTGGGTGCCGCAAAACAGGTGTCGCGGGTCTCTCCGTCTAGGCAGTTCGCTATGGCGCGGCCTTGGGGTGTGGCTTGGTAGTCGATGCGCAGGCGTGTTCCTGCCAGGGTCGCGGCTCCGACGATGCCGTCGACGTGGGGTTTGGCCGCCACATCGGCGTTGAGCGAACGAATGATGTCGCTGGTATCCGGAACGATCGCGGCCCATAGCGGTCCAGCCAGCTCGAGATACGGGCGCGTGGCCTGCGGCTGCCCGCCGCTCACGTCGCACGCTTGAAAACACGATCCGTTGGCTTGATTGGCCAGCACCCATTCGATCCGGCGGGCGCGGGCCAGCTCGCTGCAAGGTCCCATCCAATTGCTGTCGGTCGTGCCCTGGAACAAGGCTAGCCTTGGCATCGAAACGAAACGGGCCGCGGGTGGTCGGTCTGGCGTTGGCGAAAAGAACGGGGTGTAAAGCTCGCCCGTGGTGCCAGCGTCGGCGGCAATCCCAAGCGTGGGTGCCAGCCGCTCCCACGCGGATTGGCTGAGGACAAGCGGCCCTTCACCCGTGCCGATGGCCAGCATCATGTTCTCGCCGCTCGAGCGCAGACCTGTCTCGCCGCGCAGGCAGGCCTGCATGGGGTCCGTGGTTGCAGCCGCGCGCGGACCGGCACATGCGGCCAGCACCACCCGCGAATTGGGCAGGGCAAGCGAGGCTTCCCCATTTCCTTGTGCCACGGTGAAGCTGCCGCGCGGCTCGAAGCGCAGGGCCACCTGGCCGTTTTCCGCGAGCTGATCGTCGCTGCCTGGAAAACCTGGCCACAGCGTCATGCTCGCTGGTTCGCTTGCACTGCGCGGGAACTTGAAGTCGACGGCGAAATTAGAGAGAAGCGGGCCGCCCAGCACGCCATAGGGCTGCGTGGCCGCATCGCCGGCGAGGCCAGGGCAAATATCGAACAGCCCAACGTTGTTGAAGTCTGCGCGCAAGGGGGCAGTCGGATCAGTCTGATTCGATCCATCGTACACGTCCATGCGCCCGGTGTAGGTCCATCCTGGGGTACTCGGACAATCGCCCCGCGCCAAGCTGCTATACGGAAAGGCCGTGTCCACCAGCAGGGGCCGAAGCCCGGCTTGCGTGCCCACCAGTGCCAGAAGTCCCCCCTGCTTGGCCCCACCCGGCTGCACGGGCGCACGGTCCAGGTAAATCGCATCGAGGTCGTGCTCGAGCGACTGCTCTGAACCGCAGCTCGCGAACAGCACCGAGAGAAGTATCCAGCGTCGCATGGGGGTCAAAGTCCAACCGTGGTGTAGACCGTCAGGGTCTGTTGCCACATGTGATACGTCCCGGCGGCGCTCGGCCGTGCTTGGCCGTCCATGCGCGCGCGGCACGCGGGCGTCGCCAAATCGCCCCTGGCAGCGTTGCAGGTCGAGGCAGCGGTAGGATCGAATACGGACGTCCCCGTGTCGACCGGCAGCATCCAGCGGAAGGCGTAGCTTGCGCCGAGCCGGAGCTGGCGCCAGACGTGCATCTCGGCGGCGATCGACGGTTCGAGCTTGGTGCCGTCGATGGCCGCCGCGTTGACGTGGCTGGCGGGAACTGCGCTGGTTTCCACACGCAGCGTGCCCGACGCGCGAAACTGCTTGTTGTCGAAGACGACACGACCACGCACATCCAAGCTGTCGACGAAGCCTCGATAGAGAACCAGGTGGTCGGGAACCGATTGGCCCAGCACCGTTTGCGAGCCCGGTCCCGAGATGAGGATGCTGACCTTGTCGTGGCTGCCGTAGCGGAGCCATCGCACCATGCCGCTTATCGACCAGCGGCGCGAAGCCTGCCAGCTCGACCCGAGGCTGTAGATCGAAGGAAGGTGGTAGCTCACTTGACCGAACAGGCAATCGGGCTGGTCGGCTGTACACATGGCTTGGTCGCCCGGCGCGCCGATGCGCACGTTGTCCATTGGCAGATTCATGGCCCCACCGGTGCCGAGGGGCGCACTGGTGTACGCGATGCCCAAGGCAAAACGCCCGCGACGATAGTCCGCGCCGACAGACAGAAAGTAGGACGGCGCGATCACGCCTCGGGTAGCCAGATCGTAGCGAGCGCTGGTCGCCGGAGCTTCCGCGGGTCCGCCCTGCGCCATGGCGAGATCCTCGTCGAACACCAGATGGGCGCTGGGGAACAGAAACCCGGTCGCCACACCAAGCTGGATGGAGTCCGAGGCGTGGATGGCAATTCCTGGTGTCAGCGCCATGTGGTCGAGCCGCATGCTGACCAGGTGGTAGCGTGTCGGTGCATCGGCGGCGCTGGACATGTCGAGCCTGGTAGAAAAGGGCGAGTACAGCGCGACCGCGATGCCAAAGCGGCGTCCGATGCCGGCGCCCAGCGCAAAGAAGCTGCCCGGCACGAACGGCGAACGGAAGGGGTGGGTGGTGGCGCTGCCGGTCGAGCTTGGAAAAGCGGAGCCGCCCGGATTGGTTCCGGTCTGCGAGTCGATGGAAGATCGCTCGACGGTGACCGAGGTCGTGTGCAAACTTCCGCCCAGCATCATCTGGGGTCCCTGCAGAAGCCCCAGCCCGGCAGGGTTCCAGTAGACAGCGGTGAGGTCGCCGGTGGTCGGCCCCGAAAAACCGGTGTCCCCGACGTGTGGGTCGTCGAGCGGACCAGCGTTGGCTTGGACCGCGGCCAGGGCGATGGCGGTCGCGCCCACGATGCGAATCCACGTCGTTCTTCGGCAGCGGGTGAACACTGTGACCTGAACACGTTATCTCGACTGGCGTCGAACGTCGATGGGCGGGTTCCTGAAAAGCGGACAGCGGAATCGGGGCAATCGTTGGCGGTCGACGCACAAACCGCTTGTGTCCGCACGACCCATGGACGATGCTGAAGTACGTCGTGGCTTGAGGTGTTGTTGCGATGCGTTCCCAATCTTGGTTTGGCAAGCTCTGGAAGAGACTCGGATCGGGTGTCGTACAAGACGTGCCGCCGCGCCTGGAGGAATGCGAGATCTGTCGCGAGGTGGAATGCTCGCAGGGTCGTTGGGAATCCTGCGAGCGGCGCCTGGCCACCGAAGCGGCTGGGCTTCGAGCTCGCGCGAGTGAGCTTTCCGCGTCGGCGCCGAATCGGACTGCCGAGGTGCCACCGTCTGAGGGCACGGCGGAGGTGGTGCGAGGGCCGAAGCCCGCATCATCGTAGCGCCGATCCCGACGCTCAGCCTTCACGTCGCAAGGGACCTCCACATTCTTCGCAAACCCGCTTCCGCCGACAACCCGTGGTACGTCGTCGAGCGCGACGGGCCGCTGCCCACGCCCGAATGGGATTTTCCCGACGGCGCGCTTCGCCGGTTCAGCGTGGCTTGTCCGGCAGTCCGGCCGAGCAAATAGGGTCCAAGAGCTCGGGGCGGTACTCGAAGTGCATGGTGTCGTAGTGATACCAGCGCCCGCCCCAGATGAAGTCTTCCGCTTCGAAGGCGTCGACGATGGCCTGTGGGATGCGGTTGCGCCAGCGGTGCGTCCCTTGCTTCTGCCAGCGCCAGTAGTCGCTCATCGACTTGTCGAGGTCGATGGCGATGCCGAACGCGTGTGCGCTCGGACGCTGGGTGCCGGCGATGTTTCGCTCTGCGAAACCTCCGGACAGTCGCCGCAAGAAAGGCCGCAGGCTGGTGTCGCGCTCGCGTGCCTTGGCAATCCGCGCGGCTACTCGTTCGAGGGCGGAGACGACCTTGGGGTGGACTTGCACAGGGATGCCGAGAAAACGCGTGCGTACCTGCTCGCGTGCGGGGTGGCTACCGTAGCTGGCGGCGAGCAGTTGCTCGGCGCGAACCCGCCCGGGATCCTGGCCTTCGTCCTCGACTGGCTCGATGGGTCCCGTCCGATACGGAGCGAAGAAGATGTCCTTGAGATCCGGCGAGTCGAGTCGTTCGTCGAAGGTTTTCTGGCGGCCATCGTCGAAGGGAAGGAGTTTTCCGTCGGGCAGCTTGCCGAACCAAAGGCCCCTCTCGAAGATCGGCTCGATGGAATAGTGCCGAGCGAGACACCGCAGCTCTTCGGGTGGCTCTGTCGCCGCGCCCTCGGCAAGCATCAGGACCGAAAGCACGGCAAGCGACGGCGCAAGGGGCATCACATCGAACGCACGTGCAGGATCAGTCCGCCGGACAGCATGGGAAACGCCGACTCGCCCCAATTGACCACGCGTTCGGCGGTTCGTACGAGAAAACGCGTCATTCCGCCCAGGCGGAAGAGCATTTCGGTGAAGTAGACGTGGTAGGGGACGAACTCCCAATCTTGGAACTCGGCGCGCAAACAGAGCGTGTTGAGCGTCTTCACCGAAAAGATCGCGAGATGATCGTGATGGTTCGATTCGCGCGAACCGAGGGCCAGAATGACGTTCGACAGCGCGGTTGCATTGGGGGTGGTCAGGACTAGCTCGCGCCCTGGATAAAGGCGCCGCAGCTGGCGAAGAAAGGACAGCGGGTCCGTCAGATGTTCCAGCAGCTCTCCCGCCACGATGACGTCGAAGGCGCGGCCACCCACCACGGACTCCAGATGGTTGACGTCCCCTTGCAAAATTTGGCTGGTCGGTCCCGTCGACATTCCTTCCGGCGGAATGTCCGGGGACAGGTCCACCCCGACCACTTCCTTCGCCACCTTGACGATTTCCCCATGCAACCACTGGGGGGTTCCGCATTTCACCAGCGCCGTCTCGTCACGACAGCCAAGGTCGAGCACCACCCGACCGCGACATCGCTCGACCACGAATTGCGACCTGTGGGTCGGCCTATTGACGAACAGTCGCTCGAGGGGGCTGTAGGCGAGACGTCTCATCCAGCCCCACGTTACCACACAACCTTGGCACTATTGCACGCCCCCGCCCGGCGGACGAACCAGCATCTGGCGAGGTGCTGCCTGTGGTCGTGGGACCTCGCTTCGGTGTATGGTGAACCCGATCCGATGGCCGTCCTCCCCGCCAATTCGTCTCACCGAATCTCGGTCGCCCTTTGCACATACAATGGCGGCCGCTATCTCGAGGCACAACTGGAGAGCATCCTCGCCCAAACGCGACAGCCCGCCGAGCTGGTCGTCTGCGATGACCGGTCCACCGACGACACCTTGGCCATCGTCGAGCGTTTTGGTAGGCGCGCTTCCTTTCCGGTTCGCATCGAGAACAATCCGGTGACGCTGGGATCGACCAAGAACTTCGAGAAAGCGATCGGCCTTTGCACCGGGGATCTCATCGCGACGTGCGATCAGGACGACGTGTGGTTTGCGGAGAAGCTGGCTCTCAATGAAGCAGCTTTCGACGCCGAGCCCGCACGTGGGCTGGTGTTCAGCGACGCGGAGGTGGTGGACGAGACCCTGCGGCCAATGGGGCACACCATGTGGCAGTCCATCGAGTTCGGCCGATTCGACCGCTGGCGGGTGCGTAGGGGCAAGGCCTTCGAAGTGTTGCTTCGGCGCTGGCTGGTGACGGGCGCGACCATGATGTTTCGCGCCGACCTAATGCCCCTCGTGCTTCCCATCCCCGAAAACTGGATCCACGACGGTTGGATCGCCTTTATGGTTGGCGCCATAACCCCGGTCGGGTTGGTCGAGCGGCCCCTGGTGAGCTACCGCCAACACGCCGCCCAACAAATCGGCGGCAAGAAGCTGAGTTGGCGCGAGCTATACCAGAAGGCCCGCGAAATCGGACCGGTGCACTACCGTCTGGCGTACGAACGCTTCGTCCTGGCGCGACAGCGGGTCCAGGCCATCGCTGGCAAGGTCACCAATCCCGCCTTCGTCACCATGATGGACGGGAAAGTCGCGCACCAACGGCGCCGCATGGAGATCTCCGAGAGCAGTTCGCGCCTCCAGCGGATGGTTTGGACGCTGGGGGAGCTGGCACGTGGCGGATACACGCGGTTCTCGCCAAATTCCCGCCATTTCATCAAAGACATGTTCTTCTGAGCGAGGGTGTTCGGCTTGCCTTGACTTCCGGTCGGCAGCGTCAATTATTGAGTCCGAGGCTCGCCACATGCTGACGCCACCGCCCGGCTACCCGAACCCAGAAGTCCCCGACACCCACCGCAAAGCACTCGCAATCAACCTGGACGAAAGGCGCTACGGAACTTTCGCCGAGATCGGGGCAGGGCAGGAGGTGGCACGCTGGTTCTTCCGGGTAGGCGGCGCATCGGGGACGATTGCCAAGAGCATCTCGGCCTATGACATGGCGGTCAGCGACGCCATCTACGGGCACACCGAACGCTACGTTTCCCGCGAACGGCTGCAGAGCATGCTCGACTACGAGCACGAGAAGAACGTCAAGCGCCTGAGCGCGGCCCGCGGCGACACGACCGCCTTCTTCGTCTTTGCCGATACCGTTGCGGCCAAGGGATTTCGCAGCAAGAAGGATGCGCACGGCTGGCTGGGGCTGAAATTCCAGACCCATCCGCGCGATCAGGAAAGCCAGGTCGTCATGCACGTGCGCATGCTCGACGAAGAGGCGAGCTTGCAACAGGAGGCGCTTGGTATCGTCGGCGTCAATCTGCTTTACGGCGCGTTCTTCATGCACCATGAGCCTGACCTGCTCGTGAGGTCTCTGCTCGACAATCTGTCGCCCGACCGGCTCGAGATCGACATGATCCAGTTTTCGGGCATCGAGTTCCGTCACGTCGACAATCGGCTGATGAGCCTAAAGCTCGTGCAACTCGGGCTTTCGCAGGCGGCGATGTTTGACTCGAAGGGGAACGTGCTGCAGCCGAGCGAGGTCCTTCACCGCAAGCCCGTGCTGGTTCAGCGGGGCGCCTTCCGTCCCGTGACCAAGGTCAACATGGACATGTTGAGGTGCGCACGCGCCACCCTGGCGAAGCGACCCGACCCTTCCGGCAGCGAGCCCATCGAGCTCATGGAGCTCAGCATGAAGAATCTCCTGAGCGAAGGCGGCGAGATCGACGCCAGGGATTTCCTCGCCCGCGCCGACGTTCTGGGCGCCGCTGGACAGACCGTACTGATTTCGAACTACTTCGAATACTACCGACTGGCCAGCTACCTGCGACGTTGCACCAGCGGTCCCCTCGCATTCGTCGTCGGGGCGGGCAGCGCCCTGCAGATCTTCGACGAGAAGTACTACGTCGAGCTGGACGGCGGCATCCTCGAAGCGGTGGGCCGGCTGTTCGCCAAGGATCTGCGTCTCTTGGTCTATCCGATGCTGGACTTGGCCGCTAGCAAGGTGACCACCGCGTCGAGCCTGGAGCTGCCCGCTGGGATTGCCCCCCTTTATCGCTACCTGCTCGAACGCGGATCGGTGGTGGAGCTGGGTGACTACGATCCGGTCGTGCTGCCGATCCTGTCTAGCGACGTCTTGCGATTGATCAAGCTGGGCGATTGTAGCTGGGAGGCGATGGTGCCGGGCGAGGTTGCTGACGTCATCAAGGCGCGCCGCCTTTTTGGCCATCCGGTGCGAGGCTGACCGCTAGGCAAGCCGACGCAAAGGGGCAGCGATGGTGCGACGGTGGCCTATGAGCTTGTTGCTGGTGTTCGGGGTGTCGACGATCGGATGTGGCCTGTTCTTTCGAGCGCCGACGCCGGTGGCGACGATTTCGTATCCCTCGGCCCCTGCGGCCACCGATCTGTTGATACTGCTGCCGGGCCGTGGCGATCGGGCGCGTAGCTTTGCCGATGCGGGCATCATCGATATCATCCGGAAGACCGCCCCGCAGCTGGACGTGATTTCCGTCGACGCAACCCTTGGCTACTACCTTCATCGCAACCTGTCCGAGCGCTTGCAGGCCGACGTCATGGAACCCGCCCGCGCGCACGGCTACGGCTCGATCTGGCTAGCAGGGATCTCGATGGGGGGGCTTGGCTCGGCGCTCTTTGCCGAGAAGCACCCGACCGAGCTGGCCGGCATCATGCTGATCGCGCCGTTTCTTGGTGACGAGGCGGTGGTGGCGGAAATCGAAGCAGCCGGAGGGGTGCGGACGTGGCAGCCGCGGTCGCCGAGCGATCCCGACGACTATCAACGCGGACTTTGGCGATGGCTGAAAAGCTGCACGACGCAGCCGGGAAGCTGTCCGCGCATCTTGCTCGGGTTCGGCACCGGCGATCGCTTCGTGCGCGCGCATCGCCTGCTCGCGGCCATTCTGCCGGCCGAAGACGTCGTCGAGGTTCCCGGTGGCCACGACTGGGGGCCGTGGCGCATGCTGTTCACGGCGCTTGCACCCAAGACGACAAGGCGGTGAGCCGAGCGGGGCGGCGGTGTCAGCTCCCGGGTTGACAGCTCTCGCTGCCGTTGTTAGTCTTAGCTAACAATGGCTCCTGCAGCTAACGGCGTAGAGGAACAGGAAATCAGCTCGTCTCTCGAGGACTATCTGGAAACCATCTACCTGCTGGTGCAAGAGCAAGGTTTTGCTCGGGTGAAGGACGTCGCCCGCGCGCGCGATGTGAAGGCGGCTTCGGTTTCGATCGCGTTGCGTAAGCTGGCCGAGCTGGCCTTGGTTCGCTACGAGCGTCGCGAATATATCGCGCTTACGCCCGACGGCGAGAAGGCCGGCCGCCGGGTATTCTCTCGCCACCGCTTGCTGACCCGTTTCTTCGAGGAAGTTCTCAGCATGAAGTCCGAGGCAGCCAGCGAACAGGCCTGTGCCATGGAGCATAGTCTGACCGACGAGGCTATGGTCCGGCTGGTACGTTTCTTCGAATTCCTGGGCACGTGTCCGTCGGTGGTTGAGAGCTTTCGCCAGTGCCCTCTGGCCCGGGACGGGAAGGCTGCGCTGTCGGACGTTTCGCGCGCTTGCACCATGTGCAGCAAGAAAAGCGAGGAGGCATCGATGAGCCTGGCTGAGCTTCGTCCGGGGCAAGGCGCGACGGTGGCCAAGATCGGCGCCACAGGCGCGCTTCGCCAACGGCTGTTGGACATGGGGGTTCTTCCGGAAACGCCCATCGAAGTAGAACGCGTAGGCCTCGGCGGAGATCCCTTCTGGGTGCGTTGCCAGGGCGCGCGGTTGGCACTTCGCCGAAACGAAGCCAGCTCCATCATGGTTCACGCGGTCGTCGAGACGGCCAGCAAGTAGCGCCATGCTTGCCGCTGCAACACCCATCGCGTCTCAGTTCCCCGGCCGCGAAATCCGCGTTGCCTTGGCGGGCAATCCCAATTGCGGCAAGACCTCGCTGTTCAATGCCCTCACCGGGGCGCGCCAGCACGTGGCCAACTATGCCGGCGTCACGGTCGAGCGTCGCTCGGGCAGTTGCTCCCTGGGCGACAACCTTATCGAGGTGGTCGATCTGCCGGGGACCTACAGCTTGAGCTCGTACTCACCTGAAGAGCGGGTGGCGCAAGACGAGCTGACCGCGGCCCCGGACGTGGTGGTGGTCGTGGTGGATTCGACCCAGCTCCAGCGACACCTGGTCCTGCTGGGTCAGCTCATGCAGACGGGCGTGCGCCTGGTGCTGTGTCTGAACATGGCGGACGAGGCGCGTGGTGCGGGCCAGAAGCTGGACCTTGCGCTGATGGAGAAGTTGCTGGGGTTTCCGGTGGTAGAGACGGTCGGCCACCGCGCGCAGGGTGTGGCCGCCCTGAAGGAGGCCATCGCACGCGTGGTCGCGGCGGCGCCCGCGCCAAGCCGGTTGGTCTTGGGTGAGACGATGGACGAGGCCCTGGCGGCCATTCGCCCTCACTTGCCGAGCACGACCGGTGCGATCTTTGCCAGTGATTGGATGGCCACCCGACTCCTGCTCGACGACCACTACTACGCTGGCCGGATGGCTGGACTGCCGGGCGGCCCCGTCGCCCTCGAGCAGGCCCGCCAGCAGCGCGAACGCATCCAGGCGCGCACCGGGCTCGATATCGCGGTGTTCGTCAGCGGTTGCTACTACGGGTTCGCCCAGGGACTTCTACGCGAGGTGTGTACGCAGCCATGCCGTCCGAACGCGCGTCAGCTTACCGATCGCATCGACGCCGTGCTGGTGCATCGCTGGTTCGGGCTGCCCATCTTCGCCTTGGTGATGTACGCCATCTTCTGGCTCACCTTCAAAGTCGGCGAGATCCCCATGGGTTGGATCGAGTTGGGCATGCAGTGGCTGGGCGGTTTGGTGGGCGGGCTTTGGCCTGCGGATTCTCCGTCGCTGTTGCGTTCGCTGTTGGTCGACGGGGCGATAGCCGGCGTGGGCGGCGTCATCGTCTTTCTGCCGAACATCGTGCTGTTGTTCCTGGGCCTGGCCTTCTTGGAGGACACGGGTTACATGGCTCGCGCTGCTTTTCTGACCGACCGGCTCATGCATCGCTTCGGCTTGCACGGCAAGAGCTTCATTCCGATGCTGTCCGGATTCGGCTGCTCCGTGCCCGGGATTATGGCAACGCGCACGCTGGAAAGTCATCGCGACCGTGTCATCACCATGCTGGTGCTGCCGCTCATGTCCTGTGGAGCGCGCCTGACGATCTGGATGCTGCTTATTCCGGCGTTCTTTCCGCCGGCCTGGCGTGCTCCCATGCTGTGGTTCATCTATGCGGTGGGCATCGGCTTGGCGCTGCTCTTGGCGCTGCTGCTGCGCAAGACGCTGATGCGCGGCGATGACTCGCCCTTCGTGATGGAACTGCCGCCCTACCGTCTGCCGACGCTGCGGAGCGTACCCATTCGAATGATGGAGCGATCGGGTCTGTACCTGCGCAAGGCCGGCACCACCATCCTGGGCATTTCGATTCTTCTGTGGGCCGCCACCTCGTTCCCTCGCCCGCCCAGCCACGCGATTGCCGCCGTTGCTGCGGCCTCGGTTTCGTCCGTGGCGAAGGCAGCTGCGAAAACCGCTGAACCCGCGCCCCCGTCTCCTGAAGAGCTAGGCAAGCAGGCAGCGGCCGAGAAGCTCGAGTATTCGGTCGCGGGACGTATCGGTCACGGTTTGGAACCCGTGTTCAAGCCCCTCGGCTTCGACTGGAAGATCGTGACCGCGATGATCGGTGCCTTTGCCGCGAAAGAGGTCTTCGTCGCGCAGATGGGCATTGTGTACTCCATCGCGGATGGGGACAAGGGCAGCGAGGGGCTGCGCAGGGTGCTGGCCAGGGACTACAGTCCCCTGGTCGGCTTCAGTCTGATGCTGTTTCTGCTCATCGGCATGCCCTGCATGGCGACGGTGGCGGTCACCCGGCGGGAATCAGGGAAGTGGAGCTATGCCTTGCTCCAGCTTGGGGGCCTCACTGCCCTCGCCTACATCTCGTCTCTGCTCGTGTACCAGATCGGAAAGCTGATCGTCTGAAGGAAACCATGGAAAACCTCATTGTTCTCACCATCGTGGGTGCTGCCGGCGTGTGGGGCGGGCTTCGACTCTTTCGAAAATCGAAATCTTCTGGTTGCGGCTCGGGTTGCGGCGGTTGCCACTGCTCCAGCAAGCCTCAGGGACTCGTCCACCTGAGGAAATAGGATTGCATCTGTGCACACGGCATTGAAACAATTGCGTCTCGACGGTTCTTCGGCTGGCGATTTGCGCTGCGAGTGTGGCAAGCTGCTCGCCAGGATTTTGCGTTCCGTCCTCGAACTCAAGTGCCCGCGCTGCAAGCGGGTGACTTTGGTGGTGGGTGGCCGTCGCTACGAGGAGGCAGGCGCAGAGGCCTGCACATGCGCGACGTCAACATCGACCCAGCTCTGATTCGACCTTCTTTCAGCAGATATCCTGCGGCCTGCCCACGACCCTGCGGTCTTTCGGCGACGAGCCCAACCTAGGAGTCGTCCCGAATGTACCGGACCCGAATTGTATCGTTCCTTGCTCTCTCATCTCTCGGCTTGACCATCGCCAGCACACAGGCCTTCGCCCACAGCGGATCACCAGGGCTGGATGCGACCTCCGAGCCAGATGGCTCGGCGCCCGCAGCGGGCTTGCTGCCCAACACGGAGCGTCTCTTCGCCAGCCTGCAAAGCACGTACATCTGGCAGCGAAAGCCAGCATTTTCCGCGCTGTACACCGGTTCCAACAGTCTCTTGCCGCACGACGAGACCGGGTACACCCTTTCGGCCACGCTGTTCCTGGGCGCAAGACCCTGGCGCAACACGGAAGTGTTCCTGAACCCCGAGGCCATCCAGACCATCAACATCTCCGAGTTGCACGGCCTCGGTGGCATGAGCAACAGCGAAAACCAGAAGGGTGGCAAGCAGACGCCGACCATCTATTTGGCGCGTGCGTTCGTCCGACACACCCTCTCGCTGGGTGGCGAGCCCACGGACCTCGAACGAGGACAGAATCAGTTCGCAAACACGGTTGCCCGGCGCCGTCTGGTAGTCACCGCTGGGGCGATGTCCCTGATTGACGTGTTCGACATCAATCCCTATGCACACGATGGACGCACGCAGTTCATCAACTGGGCTCTGCTGGCCCATGGAGCCTTCGACTTCGCTGCCGACACGCGCGGGTACACCTGGGGCATCGCCGCCGAGTATTACCACGACGCTTGGGCCTTTCGTCTGGGGCGATACCTGGTCCCCAAGGAATCGAACGGCATGGCGCTCGACTGGAATTTATTCGCCCACTATGGCGACAACATCGAGATCGAGCACGTGCACGCGCTCCGTGGCCGCACGGGCAGGCTGAGGGCGCTTGGTTTTCGCAACTGGGAGCGCATGGGGGCATTTCGCGAAGCACTCGACCAACCCTCGGAAATGGGACCCGAGGTCGGTGGGGTTCGCAGGAATCAGGCAAAGTATGGCTTCGGCCTTTCTGCGGAACAATCGCTACATCCTGACGTCGGTATCTTTCTGCGTGCGAGCTATAACGATGGCCGAACCGAAGCCTATTCGTTCGCCGAGATCGAGCGCTCGCTGGCCGCCGGTGCTTCGCTGCGCGGGCACTTGTGGCATCGACCAGCGGATTCGTTCGGCCTGGCCTGGGTCGGCAATGGGTTATCCAAGGACCACCAGCGATACCTCGAGGCAGGCGGCACTGGATTTCTCATCGGCGATGGGGCGCTCAACTACATGCCGGAACAAATCGTCGAGGCCTACTACGCGGGCGCGCTGTTCACCGGGTTTTGGCTGACCCTCGATTTTCAGCACGTCGAAAATCCAGCGTACAATGCGGACCGCGGCAGGGTCAACTTCATCGGAATTCGGGTGCACCTCGAGATCTAAGCCGCTGTCGGCAGTGCGTCCATCGCTGCTTCGTTCTCTTCGTTCTCTTCGGTTTGGACTTCGCGAATGCGTCGAGTGAGAGCGCCGGCGAGAAAGAACGGATAGCAGGCCCAGAGCCCGTTGGGAATCAGGTCGAGGGACAGAACGGTCAGTGTGAAGGCCATGCCTGCGATGGCGACCCGATCCCTTGGGTTGCTCATCTTCTTCACGCGGCGGCGCGCCCACAGCACCGGGATGAGCAGCGGCCCGAAGGTCGTCACGAATCCCACGATTCCGTTCACGCTGAGGCGAATGATCCAGTGTCCGTCGAGCACCGTGCTGCTCCTGCCGTCCTCGTCATGGACGACGTTGCGTCCATACTCGCCCCAGCCGAACAGGATGCGTGCACGCGCTCGTTCGAGCAGCGCATCCTCGTTGTCGAAACGGAACGCGAGCGAGCCCGCGCGCTCGCTCTGCAGGGCTCCGGCCGCTTCCAAGATACTTCCCACGGGGAAGACACCCGACAGCCGGAGGGCAGGGTACAGCACCGTGACCCACGCCAGCAGCGCAGCGACCTGAAGCTGGCGTTTGGGCTTCGCGAAGATTAGCAGCGGTGCGCCCGCCACGGCCAGCACGGCCGCGCCGGTGCTCTTGCAGGCGATGAGCACGAGGAACTGGATCCAGGCCAGCAACTTGACTGGCAGCCCCCACAGGCGTCTCCGCGTCTTGCCCAGTATGACCAAGGCAAAGGCAGTGGCGATGAAGAACCGCGCCAACGCCAAGCCGTGCGACATGAAGATCATGGGCCTGTAGCCGCCCCAGCGGATGGTCTGGTCGAACACCGATTGGCTGTAACCGTAGATCCAGCGGTGCCACTGTGGGCTCATGCGAAGCTCGACCAGGGCGAAGGGGATATAGACCAACCCCGCCACGGCAAGCCCGGCGGTCAGCCTGTCGAAGTCCTCGCGGCTGCGGTAGAGCGCGTACCCGACGTAGAACGGAACGAACGCCTCGACGAAGTTGGTGATACCCATGAAGAACCCATCCTTGACGGTCAGGCCGGGGATGAAGGCCTGTCCGCCGTCACCAAAGGTCAATGGGTCCTTGTTGGTGAGCCCCGTGACTACGCCACCTATCACCACCATGAAGGCCAGAACGTTGATCCATTTCCCCTTGGGCAGCTTGGTCACTTTGCCAGGACATCGCAGCAGGCAAGCGATCAGGATGCACAGGTAGGGCAGGTTGTGCTTGTCGAAGGCCGGCATGAAGGGAAGCTTGTAATTGGTTCCCTCCGGAAGAAACATCTCGGACCCGAACGCCACCAGCAGCGCGGCTTGTACCGGGCGCATGACGAAGAACAAGCCAATCGAAACCGGTATGGACAGTGCGAAAACTATTTCGGCGATGGTGCTGGTCACGGGTCCGACTAGAGCTCGTAGGCGCCGATATCAGGTTGGCCATCCCGTTGCTTGCGAGTCAAGTCATCCTTTGGGCTGTTGCTCGCGTCACCCGCGTTGACCAACGGCGATCCGGTCGCCGGGACGAAGCTCGTGGGCGGATTGCTGAACATGGGATCGCCTTGTTTCGAGTGCTTGTCGAAACCGGCCGCTTGCCAGTCGGCCAGGCTGGTGCCGTATTTTGGCGGATAGCCGACCCAACCGACGTTGGCGGTGACGTTGCACACGTTGTAGTCCGCTGACGCGAGCACCGTGGTGGGATCACTTGGCAGACGGTAGCACGCGTCGCTCGACGACTTGCCCCCGGCGAACGTGATGGCGTTGTTCTCGATCACGTGGCCGGTACCGGAATAGACCGCGATGGCCGACGATGAGGTCGATGCGTCCAAGAGGTAGAAGGTGTTGTTTCTCACGGTGACGTTGTTGGTGGGCTCATCGGGCGAGCCGTCCCATTCGGTGTAGGTCGAGTCGCCGGCCGGGCGGGGCTTGGTGTCTCCGACGCTAACGCCTGTACCCCCACGGTTCAACATGAATAGGTTGTTCTCGATGGTGCAGTCCACGCACTGGCTGTTGTCGCTTCCAACGTTGCCGAGGTTCTTGAACGTGTTGCCGCGGATTACGGTATTCCGGAACCAGCAGCCGTACGCGTAGCCCCCGCAACCCACGCCGGGTCCCCAGCACCCGTCGACCGCGCTGGCTGCATCCACGACGTTGTTTTCGATCACCACGTCCTCGTGGCGACCGTGAACCACCACCGGAGCACCCAGGCATTGTTGGGTGGAATAGTGGATCTCGTTTCGACTCAGGCGCATGCCGTGTGACGTGTGAACGACCTGTTGTCCACCGACCCTGTAGGCCTGCGAGGCGAAATAGATGGTGTGGGTGGTTGCGCTGCGGGCGCCGTTGTTGTCGAAGTAGTTGTCTTCGACGGCGCAATAGTCGCAGGTGGCAAGGTACGCGATGTTGGTGTTGTTGGTAATGCGCGAACCGCGCAGCACGATGTTTGACTGTAACCCCAAGGTTGGACTGTCGCCGCCGGCCATCTGGACCGAGATGGCGAACCCATCCATGCTCAAATTGCACAGATCCACGTCGGTGGTCTCATTGTAGAAGAAGAGTCCGGTGTCGACGCCAGTGCCGTGCAGATCCAAGTTCAGCACGCGGTAACCTTCGAAGTGCTGGGCCGGGTGGATGAACGTCATCAAGGTAGTTCCACCGGATCCGCCGCTGATCCACACCGACGGCTTGGCTTCACTACCGTCGCCCCACGGCGGGGCGTAGTCACGAACGTCGCAGGTGTTCGTCTTTTGACAACCGTTGTTGGACCAGCCCGATCCCTTCGTCAGGTTCCATCGTCCGCCGCGACAGTAGGCAACCGTATCGCCGGCCTTCATGCTGCCGAAAGCACTGGCGCCCTTCGAGAAGGATTGCAACGGCGCAGAAGGGCTGAGCCCATTGTTGCTGTCGCTGCCGGGGACGCACTTGCTGTCCGCGCCGGTCTGGCAATCGCAGACGTAGTGGATCTGGCCGGTGGTTCGAAGAGCTTCGGCGGCGCAACCCTGACCGGGACCGCTGGC
>Ga0302323_100001924_pt1 | contig 16889 bp, 17 predicted proteins | sample Fen_T0_3_FD_201950 | JGI IMG/M metagenome (GOLD analysis project Ga0302323, IMG submission 201950) | Peat permafrost microbial communities from Stordalen Mire near Abisko, Sweden - Fen_T0_3 | ecosystem: Environmental > Terrestrial > Soil > Wetlands > Permafrost | place: Sweden: Abisko... | reverse complement strand
GGTATAGTGCATGCGTAGCAGTAATGAGGTTAGGGATGTGGGGGCTGGAAGTTGATACTGGAAAATTTCCTAACGCACGAAGCCGGTTCGTACCTTGTAGCAGGTATGCTCTTACCGGTTTCGTCGGTGCGGCTTCGTCGGGTGATAGGCCATGGCGCGTATACAGAGCGTTAGCATATGCCTTGCGAAGATATTTCTAAGGGAAGGCCTGACGTCAATGCGTTACATGCGCGTTGTAGCGAAATTTTGGTTACAACTATACAAGGTGCAGTTTTCGCCAACGGGAGTTGTGGTGACCATGCCGTGTATTTTGGTGGTAGATGATGATGATGCCATCGTATGGAGGATATTAGGTTTCTGGCCGCGATGAAATGGAGAGGGCGTAGGCCATATCAAGTCACAACCTACAGTTCTAGAGCCACTGGACATCTGAAAGCCCGGTATGAACGGGTTAGTATTCAGCGGAAGATTCACTCTGCCCAGAACTGAGCAGAGTCCGCTCTTGTTTGATAAGTGTAAGGCCGATCCATGGTACTTTGGAAAACGATGCCGGTGAGCCATCGGCTTATTCGCAAGCCATTCGAATAATTGAACTTGCTACGAAAGATCAAGCGCTTGCCTGCCAACTCCATTTGGAACCGCGTAACGCCAGTTATTGTCGTAAGGTGCGAATTTGTAGCCCGCCGGATGGGAAAACAAACGACACGCATTTAGATATAGTAAATGTGCAGTAAAATGACCCGCGTGCCGCTTTTTCTGGCTGATCGTCCTGGAATTCTTCCAAACGATGCGATGCTGCCATGCATGATCTCGGAACAGTACGTATTCTTCTGGTTGGTGGCGACGAGTCGGACGATCGTTTAATTCGACGGCTCTTGATCGAAGCTCGACGGCCGGAATGGGGTTTCGCGTGGTTGAGGTCGCCTGATGCAGCCATGGCAAAGCTGAGCCAAGAGGATTGCGAGGTGGTGCTGCTTGATGAACGGTTAGGGCGGCAGAGTGGATTGGAGTTGGTCCGGCAAATACAAAGCCATGGATGTCGGGCTGCATTTATCATTTTGACCGCGAATGATGATCGGGAGCAGCAGGAAGAAGCTGTGCGAGCGGGTGCGTCGGAAACTTTGCCCAGGCCCCTGCTGACCGCTGCATTGCTGGATCGCGTTGTACGTGCGGTGGTGGAACGCCGGCGGGTGCAGGAGTTGGCGCGTGAGAGCGAGGAACGTTTCCGTACGCTCGCCGCCGCCACGCCTTTGCCGCTTTACGTAAAAGCACCCGATGGCGGCGGTGTGTTTTTCAATCAAAGCTGGCTTGATTTTCGTGGCCGTGGTTTGGCTCAGGAATGCGGTGAAGGTTGGCAGGAAGGACTACACCCGGAAGACCGAGCCAAAACACTTGCATTGATGGATCATGCCCTACATCAGCGTGCGCCTTTCAGAATCGAGTACCGAATGCGTCGGCGCGACGGTGAGTTTTGTCGGATGCTGGATATAGCGCAGCCGCGTTTTGCACCTGGCGGCCAGTTTGCTGGTTATGTCGGTACGTTAATGGAGCAGTCTGAGCCGGTGCGTTACGAGCACGACGTCGCTTTAGCGCGCGAGGAAGCGGTGAGTGCTTCGCGTTTAAAGTCCCAGTTTCTGACCAATATCAGTCATGAAATCCGGACGCCTATGAACGGCATTATCGGCATGGCGGGGCTGCTGATGGATACGCAACTTACGCCGGAACAGCGCGAATTAGCGGAAGCGGTGCAAAAAAGTGCTGATGCGCTGCTTGGAGTTGTGAACGATATACTCGATATCGCTAAAATAGAGACCGGTCGTTTGCAGGTTGACGCGGTGGAATTGGAGTTGCGTAGTTTAATAGAGGATACTGTGGCGTTGCTCGGAGAGCGTGCTCAAGACAAGGGACTGGAGTTGCTTTGCGAGATCCCGGCAGATTTGCCGACATTGTTGCGTGGTGATCCTGGCCGTTTGCGCCAAGTGCTGACGAATATCGTGGGGAATGCTATTAAGTTCACCGAGCAAGGTGAGGTTCTCATTAGCGCGAGTCGCGTGGAAGAAACGGAGACGGTGGTGGTTTTTCGTGTGGCGGTGCAAGACACAGGTATCGGTATCTCTCCGGAGGCGCAGAGATTGATCTTCGAGCCTTTCGTGCAGGCTGACGGGACTACGACGCGACGTCACGGTGGCATGGGGCTCGGATTAACCATTTCACGGCAATTGATCGAGTTGATGGGCGGACGGCTTGGGTTGGAGAGTGAGCTAGGAAAAGGTTCGACATTTTGGTTTGAGTTATCGTTGCCCAAATTAATTGAAGGTGGTCAAGCCACTGTTGGTATCTCTAAAATTCAGCAGGAAGCCTCTGTACTTGTAGTTAATACGAGTGCGACCAATCGCCGCGTCTTACTTAACCAGTTAGCTGAACTAGGAATGTCGGCTGAGGCGGCCAGCGGCGGCGCGGAAGCCATTGCGCTCATACGTACTAGAGCGACGGCGGGCCGGCCTTTTAATATAGCGCTTATTGATCGGGTTTTGCCGGGCGCGGGTTGCCGTCAGTTGGCGCGCGATATCCGGAGGGATTCGGCCTTTTGCTCTACGGCGCTGATCATGACCACCACCGCGAGTCACCTCGCGGAGTTGCAAGGCTTCAAGCAAAGCGGATTCGATTCGTTCCTTTTAAAACCCATTCGCCAGCGCCAACTTCGTCAATGTTTGGTGCGTTTACTGGCCAAGCCGACTCATAGTCGTATCCACGATAAGAACGAAGCTCGTTTGTTTGGCCCCGAGCAATCGCCGACGCGTCGCGGTGGTTTGCGGGTACTTGTCGTGGAAGATAATTTCGTTAACCAAAAAGTTGCGCAGCGTCTCCTTGAGAAGCTTGGGCATCATTCGGAGGTGGCAGAGAACGGCGCACAGGCGCTCGATATGCTAGCGATGCAACGTTATGACGTGGTGTTCATGGATTGTCAGATGCCTGTGCTCGATGGTTACGAAGCGACACGGCGTATTCGCGCAGGCCGCGTTCCTAACCTTGATCCAAATCTGCCGGTCATAGCATTTACTTCGTATGCAACCGAGGGCGACCGGCAAAAATGCATCGCGGCGGGCATGGACGACATGGTGGTAAAACCGATCCGCTTTGAAGATTTTCAAGCCGTTTTGGAACGGCGTGTGGTGAAGGCTGGTGAACGTCACATTATGGCCTCTGATTCGCAGATTCCATTTCAGGTCAGAGTCGCCGTGCTCGACCGCAGCCGCCTTGAGCACCTCTACGGACGGGAAGAGGGTGATGAAGAGTTTATCCGGACGTTGATCGACTTGTTTTTGGCGGAAACCCCTCGACGTTTAGACGACATTAGGGCGGCGCGTGCACGTGGCGATCTGCGCTCTGTAGCCAATATTACCCAAACTATACAGGGTGCGGCGGCCAATCTGGGTGCTCGGTCGCTTGAACAGCATTGTCAAAGGATCGACGCCCTGGCCCAATCGGGTCGGTTGGTCGAACTCGATCCGCTGATCGCTGGCCTTGACGAAGAGCTTGCTCGACTGGCTTCTGCACTAGATAAACAGAAGCAAAAGGCCTCCATTGAAAATACTCACCGTTGAAGACGATCTCGTTGCCCGTAAGATTCTCGTGCAGGCTCTGCATCGCCTGGGCTACAAAACTGCTGAGGCTACAAACGGCGAGGAAGCGCTAAGCGTAATCGAACACGAACCCGTGCGAGTGATCGTGAGCGATTGGTTAATGCCGGGAATCGATGGTTTGGAACTCTGTCGCCAGATCCGCCGACGGGTTAACACCGAGTATACCTATTTCATTCTGCTCACCAGCCGCGAGGCCGACCCCACCAATCAACGCGAAGCGATTGATGCGGGCGTGGACGATTTCCTAACCAAGCCCCTCGACATGCAGGAGCTTTGGATGAGGCTTCGCGTTTCCGAGCGTATTCTTAAGTTCACTACACAAGTTCGGCAGCTTGAGGCGTTTCTTCCGATTTGCTCCTACTGTAAAAAGGTTCGTGACGACCAAAATTATTGGCAGCAGATCGAGGGTTATATCAACGAACGTACTGGCAGCGAGTTTAGCCACTCCATTTGCCCTGACTGCTATCAACGTGTCATTATACCAGAGTTGGAGAAACTGAAGATCCCGCAGTCCAAGCCCAAAGTTGAGCGTCCCGGCAACTGATTACCATCGGTAAGTATATATGGATCAAGTGTCGCAAATCGAACGTCTGGAAGAGCGCCTCGCTTGGCTCGAACGCCACGTGATTGAGCAAGATAAGGTCATGCTTGAGATGGCCGAGGACACCATGCGCCTGCGTCGGGAACTATTGGCGTTTCGCGAGCGGCTACCCTCGGGTGGCACGAATGAGCCAGACAGCGGTACTAACGAGCGACCGCCGCATTATTAAAATATTGGCGACGCCAATAGGTTATTTAATTGGAATCTGGCCAGACGAAGGGACGGAGATTGCGGGCCTGACTGTATAGCCTGATTGGGTGGCGCAGCCCGCCAGAGTGAGTCCAAGTAACAAGATCGAGATTCCTCGGCGAAATACTTTGGAGTTCATAGCTATTGGAAGCCGGACGCTGGGTCACTCAACTGAAGCTTGCCACTACTTCGTTCTGGTGGCCGGGGGCGATGGTGACGGCGCCAACGGCAGTGCATTCGAGCTCGTCGTTCTTGTAGAGCTTGAGCTGAACAGGAGCGGTCGCGTCAGCGGACTCCCAGCGCCATTTACCGATGGAGACAAATTGAAGCGGTACGCCGCGGTCCCAGGAAAGGCCTGGGCCTTCACCGCGCACAAAAAGTTTATTGCCGATACCTATGTACGCGGTGACCAGCAAACGAGTGAGGCCATCGGCGGAAACGGCAGGCGTGGCTTCGTCGGGGGTAATTTGAGAAAATTCGCTCGAGGACGAGGGGACTTCTATGCCGAGTGTGAGCTCGTTATTGGCAGCAACGGGCTTTGACAGAGTGCGTTTGCGCAATGGTTTTTCATCAACCATGAGCGCGCTGGCGACGTCTTCGGCGGCGGGCTCTATCGCGGCAGAGGCGTCAGGTTCATCATTCTTTGTGGTAGCAATCGGCGGACGTGTGAATGGCCTTTCGGTATGTGTCGCTGGTGGCGGCGCTGAAACGACCGGCGCAGGCGCTTCGAAGGGAGCCGGCGTAGCTGAAGTGAACGGCGCTCGCGTGCTACGTTTGTGAGACGTATTTTCGGGTACAGGAGTATTAGAACTATCAATCTGTTCGGAAAATTTTCTGGAGAGGCCGGCGAAATGGCGATCGAGGTCAGTGAGCGAAGTAGCGATAGTATCCTTGAGTGCGGAGAGGGCGGCTGCCTGTGCAGCGGCAATGGATTTCTCAGCAGAGGTGCGAGCGGCGTCGATGGTTTTAGCGGCATCACTAGCGGATTTTCCTGCGTCGACCGTGAAGCGGGCGAGCGATTCGTTTAGCTCTAATAGATGTTTCCTTGTGGTGCCCTCGAGTGCGGCAAGTTCAGTGGCAGCTTTGCGCACGCCGACGAGCGCGGTTTCGAGACGCTCAGTTTCGCTGGTGCGCAGGGTATTGATTTCCTGGGCGAGTGATTCGTTCTCGGTGACAGCGACTTCGTTGAGCTGGGTTTTGAAGTCGTTGATTTTTTCCTGAAGCTTGTGCGGAAGTATTTCGCCAGATTTTAGGGCGCGTGCGGTAGCATCGACGATGCTATGAAGATTGGTAGCAGCGATACTGATTTGTTCGGCTGAAGCGGCGGTGGTTTGGGCGAGTGCAGCGATTTCGCGTTGGCGTTCGGCCAGGGCGATGTCCTGGCGATGCGTGTGATTGAGAAGAAACGGAATGATTGCGAGGACAGCGCCAAGTCCAACGCAGCACACGATGACAATGAGCGGCAGTCCTGTAAGAGGAGCTTTCGCTTGGTAGGCGATGAAGACGGTGGTGGCGACTAGCGCGGCGTCACCGGCGAGGAAGGGCCAGGGGTTGAGGGGTGGAGCCTCTTCGGGGATGTGCATAGGCGAAGGCTGCGACAGATATTTTCTGCGCGGAGACGAATTTTTTCTCAAGGCGAAAGCCGCGTTGGGGCACGCAATTTTTCGGCGCCGCCTTTCCTGCTGATCTACCCGAGCGTATTTTGGGCTACAATTGTCGCCAAGCGAGAGCGGTAAGCGAGAGGAGCATACCGATACGAATCGCGCCTTCAAAAGTGAGCACGACGAGCACCCACTTGAGGCCACAATTTCGCCGGATGGAATAACCCGCCAACGTGATCACGATCATCGCGGCAATTTGGGCGCGGCCGAGCGGCTGGAAGAGCATGGCGACGAGCCATAGCCAAAAAAGCAAAATTCCTGTGCTCCAGCCGAAGGCAAGGGGTTCGCGCGGCCCGTGTTGCCGGGGATCAGCGCCGGCTTCGATTTGTTTTACACCGAGAAAACGCTCGCTGGCGATCAATTGAGCGATCTCAAAAACGAACCAAACGGGAGTGAGATAGACGAGGGGCGACATGGAGCTGGTCGTCGCCAGTTTGCACCTTCCGTATAAGAGTGCGATACCGAAGGTGGCCGGTTAGCGCGTGATCGAACCCGTAGACAGCGGTATGCTGGTGGAGGGCTGTTACGAATCGCGTCAGATTTTTGGGCAACGACGTCTGAGTGCGAGCAGGATCAAAGCTAAGCCTGCGGCGACGCCGTAGGTGGAGGCTTCGGGCACAGGCGTTTGTTGGTCAGGGCTCATGACAAACGGGCTGCCTTCAGGATAATAGAACTGCACGGCAACGCGGTAATTTAGGACCGGGTTTGCTGGATCTCCGGTGTTTTCGTCGACGCTTACGATCCATGTTTCCACATCTTGGAAAACATCCAAAGCAGGCAAGTAGGTTGAAACGAGCAGAGGACTGCGCGTCCAGCTGACTGAGCCGTTGGGCGATGAGGGAACGCTGTTACTGGGTTCGAAAAGGCTGAAGGCGTTTACGCCGCCGGTTGCCCAGAGATCAAAGGCAGAACCGGTCCCGGCTCCCATGCTGATATCCACGTGATCGCCAAAATTAAGTAGATAGGTGTCCGCGACTGTAAACGAGTCGGCTGGAGAAGCGGGCGATCCCGAATAGGAATAGCCGATCGCTCCGTCCCAATTGGAGACATTGCCTAAAAATATCAGGCGCAGGTTTCCCCCGTGATTATTTAGCTCACTTTTTCCTGGAGCCTGGTTCGTCCACGTACGGCCATAAATATCAGTGCCGGAATTGTCGGTGGGAGTATGAAAAGGATTACCGGTAGCGAGCTGGTAATCTGCAAGATTTGAGGATTGCCAAGCAGACTGGTTTACGCCGCTCGAACGCACGATAATCCCGTCCAGCGCTGAAGAAGGCGGCAGCGGACTGAGCTGAGCGTGCGTGGCCAATGCCAGGCAGATAGAGGTAAGAGCAAATGCGACGACTTTGTTCATGGAATATTGAAAAACTCCCGGGGTGGGGCTGTGCTAGTCGTACGCTGGAATCACCAATATAGCACAGAAGACCGCCAATAGATGTGAGGTGTCACCTTAACGTCACACGGGGGATTCCCCGACAAAAAGAGGTCGCTAAGCCACCGCTAAAAGTAAGTCGCTTGCGATCAGAAGATCACGCTACTCCATAAAGGTCTTTTTGCGGAAGAGGCGCAGCGTTGTCGCCGGTTCGATCGGGCGCGCAAACGCTCCCGACTTCAATCAGGACAATTGAAAGGAATCTATCTTACGCTGGCGACGTTAGGGCGTCGTGGTGCTGATCGCAAGTTCGCCGGTGTCGCTGCCGAACACTAAAGTTTTCTTGAGGGCGCCATCGCGCACCTCGACCGAGTTGATCTGATCCGGGCAACGTTCAAGTAAAAGCGTATCGGCCACTCGGGTACCTTGGATACTGCCGATTAGAGATGTTTCGAAAAACAAGAAAAGCTGAGTGTCGGTCATGTCGAGGCCGGCCCATTCGAGGCGCAAGGGTTCTCCGCGAGCGGATTTGAGGCGGAGTTTTTCGCGCACGTATTCGAGGGCGAGGGGAGCGAGTACGCCGGGGTCAGCGGCGGAAATTTTGTGGTGAGCGCGCTCGGAGAGAACGGCCTCGAGATCGGCTGTTTGCACGCGAACATTGAGTCGTAGTCGGCCGTGTTCCCGATCGTAGATGGCTTCGGTCAGGCTGAAATGGAGCGGTTTCGCGGGTGCGGGTGTTTCCGCGCGGGTAACATCAGGCAAAGAAGCGGCGAGTGCACAGAGCAAGGCGATCTGACGTAAAAAGGAATGAAAGCAAATGGAGCGCATAAAGGGTTGCGAATGTGGCAGGTTGGCGGCGTCGATGTTCCAGAAAAGTTCGGCTGGGGCAACGTCGGTGTTTCGCGCCCTGCTCGAACACGCTGATTCTATGCAACGTTATGGCTGGGCGGGCGTCTAATTCATCTCTGCGACGCGCTCGACAACCGCGCGGGCTCTGGAATAATCGCTACTTTTACCATGCACCACAAATCCCCTGTTGCCATCACGCGACGTTTTGCATCCCGCGCAGCGCGCGCGTTTACTGTATTCGAAATGCTGGTCGTCATTGCGATCATCGGCATGTTAGTCGGTCTTCTACTTAAGAATATCGGTGCGAGCTGGGAATCGTCGAGAATATCGATGGCAGAGATATTCGTGAAGAGTTCTGTAAAGTTGCCTCTGCAGACCTATTCGATGCACATGGGAGATTACCCTTCGACGGCGGAAGGTTTGCAGGCATTAATTACGCCTCCTGCCAGCAAGGCGGACCGGTGGCATGGACCGTACTTCGAGGATGCCAAACTACCAGTAGATCCTTGGGGAGAGCCGTACCAGTATCGCTATCCCGCGACGAAGAACAAAAGAGGTTATGACGTGTGGTCAAAAGGTCCGGATAAACAGGATGGAACGGACGATGACATCGGCAGCTGGCAATGAAGTGTGGCGAACCCAAGGCTAACATCTGTGAGGTTATTGGTGGGAGGGCGTTCGCGCGGAAACGCTGCGTTCACCATGTTCGAAATATTGGTGGTGATCGCCATAATTGTCGTGCTAGCAAGCGTGCTCATTACGGGTGCTATCCACCTGACGCGTAACACGGCGATGACGCCTGAGGATGTGTTCTGGCGAGCCGTCGTGGAAACGCGTCGTATGGCGCTTTTATCCGGTCGTGAAGTGAGGATGAGTTATTCGGGCAAGGATGAAAAAGAACGCGCCTTGATCGCACACGCGTTGGATGGCACGGAGGTGCGCTTTCCCTTCGAAGGCCAACTGAGCAAGCTCACCGTAGATTTCCTTTCCGCGCAAAAAGGCGGGAGTTCGATGCTGCTTGGCGGTCAACTCGTCGAGACGCAGACAGTCCCATTTGTTACATTTTATGGTGACGGCACTTGTTCTCCTTTTCGTTTGCAGATCCAGACAGGTGGCGGCGAGCCACGCATACTCATGATTGATCCTTGGACTTGCGCATTAGTACTGCCGGCAACCGACGACAAGCGCTGACCATGAGACGTGGCTTTACAGTTTTAGAAGTGATAATCGCCTTGGCGATTTTAGTTGGTGCGGCTGGAGCACTTGGGGCCACTTACCTCGGCATCATGAATAGCTACGCGCAGCTTGAGGTCGATGGGGATTATAAGACCGACGTGAAATTTGCGCGAGCGGCTTTGATGGCTGAGCCGGATTTCGAAACAGCGGAAAAAGGTGGCGACTTCGAGGCGACGGGTGGACGTCGCATAAGTTGGAAGGCCACGATCGACCCGACTGAAACGACTGATCTGTTTACGGTGACGTTTGAATGTGAGGTTAACGCCGCCGATATGAAAGTGCCCCTGCACATCACCGAAAAATTTCGCCTACTCCGTCCGACTTGGTCGAAAGCCGAAGATCGCGACAAGCTCCGGTCGAACGCGCGCACGCGCATCCAGCAACTGCAGACGAACCAGTTGTCAAGATGATGAAACGCGCTGGCTTCACGATGCTCGAGATCCTGATTGCAGTCTCCTTGGTGGGGCTGCTCTTGGTTGCGCTTAACACGTTTATTTTTTCGATGGGAGAGCTTTGGGGGAAAAACTCCGATGTGCGCCTTTTCGAACAGCACGTGCGTAACGTCACGCGTTTCATGCAGGAGGAAATGGCGCGCGCCGCATTACCGCCGGCGGGGCGCAGTGGCCAGAACGCGATCGCTCCGCAGGAGATCAAGCCGGAGAGCGGCTTGACCGAGCAGATGCTTACCTTCGAGCTGCCGCAGGGCAGCCGTCTAATCAATTGGCCTGGCCGTGCTTTGCCCGACGTGGTGTGTTCGCTGACGGTGCGCGACCGGGCCGGGCTTTTGTTGTTATGGCATTCGCGTTTGGAGAAAAATTTTGCTGACGATCCGCCGCGCGAAGCGGTGATCACGCCGCTTGTGACGGCGTTGAGCTACGATTACTACGATGCGGATTTCAAACGTTGGAAAACCGAAACGTCGCTGCAAAAAGACTCCGCGGGCAAGGTCATGACGCCGCAACGGCTGCGGATGAAATTTACCTACGATAAAATGACGCGTGAAACGATCGTCACGCTGCCGAACACGACGGAGGGCTTGCCGCAATTTTGAATATGCGTGCCCACGACAAAAATCGTTGCCCAAATCACAAGCGCGCGTATCGAGCGCCCTTGTCGAAGGACCGTGGTTCGATCATATTGATCGTTCTTATCACGATCATATTCGCGTCCGTCGCACTCTATGCCTTTATGGAGCGGGCGAGCAACGACCTGCTGGTGGAAAATCGTTCGTACGCTGCTGATCGGTTGCGGCTGGAAGCTTACTCGGCACTGGAAACGACGCTGGCTGTTTTGGAGGATTTCCGTCAGGCGAATGGTTCGTTGAAAAGTCCGGCCGAAGGCTGGGGCGATCCGCTCGCTTGGGCTGGCTACGAACCCGAGGAGGGACGGAAAGTTGAGGTCACTTTCGTCGATGAAAGCGGTAAGTTTTCTCTGCCCAACGTGACGCAGGCGACATTCTTAAACCTTTTCAAGGATTGGGGGCTTTCGCAGAGCGAAGCTGAGTTGTTGGCCGACGCAGTTCTTGGGTGGATGAAAAAGGACTACGTGCCGACCTCCGCCAGCGCACCGGATAAAGATGATTACGAGCGCGAGGAAATCCCTTTCGATCCGCCAGGTCGTCCGTTGCGATCTTTTGACGAGTTGGCCACCATCGCCGTGGCACGCGATGTTTTCTACGACGAAAGTGGTCAGCCCAATGAGTTTTGGCATCGTTTTGTAAACGCGTTTTCGCTCTACAGTTATACGACGCCGAGCGTGAACGGTGCGTCGTCAGAACTACTCGCGGGCCTCGGAGTTTCTGACTCCACGCAACAAAAAACACTTAACGATTACCTGCACGGCGCTGGAAATTACCAGACCCAAGGGCCTGGTTACTTCAAATCCCCGGCGGATGCCGCCAACATCCTCGGCACGCAATCTCCTGTGGCTCAGCTTGACACACAAATACGTGCCCTTCGAATCATTGTTACCGTGCGCGAAGGCCAATCGTCATTCCGAGTTAACGCCCTGATCTCGCCCCCTAATGGCGCCACGATTCCCGTGGTGCAGACGAACCAGACTGACACTTCCAATCAGAACAGCAGTCAGAATCCTGTAAACAACCCTTCTCCCAGCAACAACGCCTCGTCCTCGCAAACCACAAAAAAACTCAACTATCCTTTTACGATCTTGGAATTCCGCGAAAACGATGAGATGCCTTCTCCCCTAACACCTGCCAGTTCTTGAGCATGCGCCTGCAATTGCCTGAACGTTTCAAGTTATCTACTCCAGCCCGCAAAGTCGTGCTGTTGCCAGACGTGCATTTTTTCTGTCGTGCCGTTCCCATCGCTGAAGGTGCGACGGCGGCCGATGTGGCGGCGCAGGTGGAACTCGCGCTTGAGGCGATGTCTCCCTTTCCGATCGCGCAGCTGTACCACGGACATTTTTGGCATCCTGGCGCGAAAAACGCCTTTGTCTTCGCCGCTTATCGGAAACGTTTTCCCGCCGAGCAAGTTGAGAGCTGGGCCGATGCCGAGGCCGTGCTGCCCGCATTTGCCTGCATGTTGAACACCAAGGTTGCTGATTCGACGACTCTGCTGCTCTGGTCGGAGAAAGGACTCACTGCAGTATGTTGGGATAGCGCTGGCGACGCTCCGAGTTCCGTGCTTTCACGCGAACTCCCGCCGATTACTGACTCGGCCTTTGCCGATCATGTGGCTCTGCGCCAAGCAGTGCTGCGTGATTCCAGTGCGTCGATCAACGTGATCGAGTCGACCACTGCCCCCGCCTTGGATACCTCGCAAGTGACCGACGATTTCTCATTTCAATGCGAGCATGCGGGGAGTGTTTTTACCCGCGAGCAACTCGATGTCCTCGACGTGCGCGACAAGGACGAATTGGCCAACCGTCGCCGTGCTCGCTACCGCGATCTCATCCTTTGGCGCGCACTGCTCGGTTGCGTAGCCACGATCGCCCTTTGCGTCGTGCTCGAGCTGGCATTGATGGGTGGGAGGGTCTGGCAAAAAGGCCGCGCCGCCATGGTGAGGGCGCAGGAGCCGGGCGTTTCAAAGATCATGCTCGCGCAGAATCTTGCGATGTATGTTGAGGAGCTTTCCACGAAACCTATGCGGCCGCTTGAGATGATTTCGATGGCTTCGGAAAAGCTGCCTAACTCCATCATCTTTACCAGTGCGACCGTTACGGGCCTTTATACATTGGATATCGATGGCCAAGCGGGTGTGGCGAGCGACGTGGATGCCTATAATACTGGATTGAGCGCCATGGCCGGTATTGAAAGAGTGGAGACGAAGGAAAGCCGGGTGCAAAATGGTCAGACAAAATTCAGAATTGTTGTTACGTTTAAACCGAGTGCCTTCCAGGCCGCACCTCAGTCATGAAAAAGATCATCCCCTTCAGTTTTCGTTTTTGGGAAGGTCACGCCTCGGTGTTGAAAGCCTTTTTCTTCAGCCGTCTATTGCGCGAAAAAGTCCTTTTATTGGCCCTGGTCTTGGTGATGGTGCTTACTTGGTTCTCGAACGTGGTTGGTCGGACAGCGCATTGGGCGCGCGAATTCAACAATACCTCACGCGAATTGGCGGTTCAGCGCGGCTGGCTTAATCAGCGGACTAAGATTGAAGCAGCTTCCAGGGCTGCGGTCGAGCATCTCGACCCTGCCAAAACCTACAATGGCCCTCGTCTGCAGTCCGAAATTACGGCCATCGCGTCCCGTTTGGGCCTGAATAATAATAATTACAACGCCGATAATCCGCAGACGGAACGTACCAGCCAATTTTCAAAAAACTCGATGCGCGTGGAAATCCGCAACGCTGAGTACTCTTCGCTCGTGAATTTCTACCGTGAAATTGCAAAGCAGACGCCGTACATCGGCATTGAGAGCTTCCGTATCACTGTAGCGAACGGCAAGCACAACGCATCGCTGCGAGTCTCCTCCGTCGAGATCGTTAAGTAACAGGCTCCGGAATTAGTGGAGCCGGATTGAGGAGCTGAGCTGGAAAACAGCGCTAACCACAGCAAACGCAATAAAACCTACGAAGGCAAAAACGCCGAGCAGCACGATGCTCGCGAGTACCTTCGTGAAGGCGTTAAGCTGGCTTGAGATTGCTTTACGGTAAGTGGTCGCGACCTTTTTTAGGCTAGGCACCATATTACCGGTGTTTTCGCCCACGGCTAACTGATCGAGCACGAGCGGAGGCAGGCAGCCGGTGCGTTGTAAGGCGCGTGAAAGTGCCTCACCTTCGAGCACGCGTTCGGTGGCTTCCTTAAAAGCTTGGCGGTGTTGAGTGTTTGTAATCTGACGCTCAGTCATGCGCAGCGCCTCAGAGGCGTTGATCCCGTTTTCGAGGAGAACGGAAAGCGTTTGACTGAATGCCAGCACAGTCTGGCTCACGAGAAAGGGGCCGACTCCCGGTATCTTGAGCAACCACGAATCGGTTTTGGCGCGGCCAGCTTTCGTGGCACGCCAACGCCAGAATGTGATCGCGGCGAAGACTGCGGCGCCGATGAGGATGAGCCCGTAGTGCATGGCGAATCCAGAGACACCGACAAGAATCTTAGTCGAAAGAGGCAGCTTGCCGCCGAGCGAGTGCAGCAGCGTTTCCAAGCGCGGCATGAGGAAGGTGATGATAAAAATGATCACGCCCGCGGACACGACGAGCATGAAAGCCGGATAGGCAAGTGACGTGAGTAACTGTTGCCTCAGTTCCTTTTGTTCGGTGAGGTGCGAGATGAGCCGGCTAAGCACGTCGTTGAGACTGCCGGTTGCTTCGCCGGCCTGGATAAGGTTGATGCCTGAGCTGTCAAAGACGGTAGGGAAATCCATCATCGCCTGCGAAAGCGAAGAGCCTTCGCTGAGACGATCCCACAGCCCGTTGCAAAGTGTGCGCAGCATCGGATCTTGCAGGCGTACGGAAAGAAGCCGCACGGATTCACCGGCGGAAAGCCCGCTGGAAGTCAGATCGTAGAGCGATTGGAAAAACGGCAGGCGCTCGCGTCGTGAGAGTTTGGATACAAGGTCTTTCTTTCGGGCCTTGCGTTCGGCAGCGGTCGTTTTGGCTCCGCTTGCTGCGGTACGTCCGCTGATCTTCTCGTCGACCTGAGAGGGCTGCAATCCTCGTGCGGCAAGCACGCGCAAAGCGTCTTTCCGATTCGACGCTTCCAGTGTGGACTGGATGGAGCGGCCGGAGCGATCGCGGGCGGTGTAGGAAAACGTGGGCATGAGGGAAACCAGCGTCAGGAGCTAAATCAGAAGTCAGAAGTGCTTTCTGGTTTGGATTATTTTTCGGCTACCGTGATGACGCGGAGCACTTCATCGAGTGTGGTATGGCCAGCGCGGACTTTTTCCCAGCCAGACTGACCGAGGGTGCGCATGCCATGTTTGCGGGCGCATTCGTCGAGGGTGCGTGTACTTTCGCGTTTGAGCACGAGTTCGTGCATCTCGTCGTTTAGCCGGAAAATTTCGAAAAGGCCGATGCGTCCGCGATAACCGGTTCCGCGGCAGCGATCGCAGCCGACCGGCCCTTTGAGTGCCTCAAGCAGATCGGCCTCAGCCTGATCGCAACCGAGAATGGCGAGGCTTTCGCGGAGTTTGATTTTGTTAACCGGCGCGGGTCTTGAGCATTCGGAGCAAAGTCGGCGAACGAGGCGTTGGGCAATAACGAGCTCAATAGCTGAAGCCACGAGAAACGGTTCAATGCCCATATCGACGAGGCGGGTAATGGCGCCCGGCGCGTCGTTGGTGTGTAGCGTGGAAAAAACCAAGTGGCCGGTTAGCGAAGCGCGAATGGCGATCTCAGCGGTGTCGCGATCACGGATTTCGCCGACCATGATGACATCGGGATCTTGGCGGAGGACGTGGCGGAGTGCGTCGGCAAAGGTGAGGCCGATTTCGGGGCGGACCTGCATCTGGTTGACGCCAGGAACTTCGTACTCAATCGGATCTTCGATGGTGATGATGCGCAGATCAGTGGAGTTGATTTTGCGCAGAAAAGCGTTGAGCGAAGTCGATTTACCGGAACCGGTCGGTCCGGTCACGAGTATGATGCCGTGCGGGTAATCGAGGATCTCGTTGATCTGGGCCTGCTCCTCGGCGCTCATGCCGAGTTTGTCCATCGAGTAAGCTTCTTTCTTTTTGTTGAGCAGACGGAGGCTAACACTCTCGGCGTAAATGGTGGGAATGGTGGAAACGCGGATGTCGAGAGAGGTGCCGTCGGCTTTGAAATTAATGCGTCCGTCCTGCGGCAGGCGTTTCTCAGAAATGTTGAGCTTCGCCATGATTTTGACGCGCGAGATGATCGCGTCCTGGAAGCGCAGGAGATTTTCCGGCACCGGCACGGCTACGAGCAAGCCGTCTACACGGTAGCGAATGCGAAGCTGGCCCTCTTGCGGTTCAAAATGGATGTCGGTGGCTTCGTCGGCGACAGCTTGGGAAATGACTTCGGTCACGAAGCGCACGACGGCCGCCTCTTCGTCGACGTCGGCTTCGTTTTGTTGGATGGATTCAGGTGCGATATAACCATCGTCTGACCCTTCCAAGCTGCCAGAGCCAACGCCGAAATGTTGGAGAATGAGCTGGTGTATTTTTTCCGGTACGCCGAGGTGCCAGATAAGTGGACGCGGGGTGAAGGTGCGTACCCAATCGATCACTACGTCGTCGGCCGGCCAAGCCGCGGCAAGATGCAGCGGCGTGGTGGGAAGGATGGCTGGTTCCTCTCCGTTGGGCGGCGATGTTGGTTCGGCGCCAAATTTAATCGGTACAAGCTGGTAGTCGTGTACGAGGCGCGCAGGAAAAAGGCTGAGCGAAGCCTGGTCGGCTTCGAGGTTGGTGGCGACGTCGAGGCTGCTGGCCACACTGAGCGCAGTGAGGGCATCGGGCTCGGTCAGGGTGAGCAGCGGCGCGAGTGTTTTTAACCGTTGTGCGCGCGGAGCCTCGAGCACGGATTGGATTTGCTCTTCGGTTAGACGGTCGGCCAAACGGCCGGGAAGTGTGGAGGCGGAGGAAAGGGCAGGCATCGCGATGGCTCGATTAGACCTGGAAAAAAATACGGAGCGAAGGGATCGTCATCACTCAAGGAATATCGACGTGTTTCTTATAAAACGGCGTCTTCGGTGGCACGTAATTTGGATCGAGCTTCTGGCGGATGGGTCCTGAATCGGGCATAGCGTCGATTTGTTTCAGCGCAGCTTCGTTATCGGCAGGAGTGTTGGTTAACACCATTGGACGGATAAAGACGACGAGTTCGGAGCGTGTTTTACTGCGACTACGGGTGCCTAAAAGATCTCCGATCCATGGGATAGGGCCAAGGCGGCTGGTACTGTGCGTATTATTGTCTTTCTGCATA
>Ga0302323_100001923_pt1 | contig 16895 bp, 11 predicted proteins | sample Fen_T0_3_FD_201950 | JGI IMG/M metagenome (GOLD analysis project Ga0302323, IMG submission 201950) | Peat permafrost microbial communities from Stordalen Mire near Abisko, Sweden - Fen_T0_3 | ecosystem: Environmental > Terrestrial > Soil > Wetlands > Permafrost | place: Sweden: Abisko... | reverse complement strand
CACCACGGGACCCGCGGCGGTAAAGAATTGGATGAAGTCGTTCTGCGACCGATACCCGAAAACGCGGTTCATCGATGTGGTCAACGAGCCGCCACCTCATACGACCCCAGCCTATGCCAAGGTCATAGGTGGCGGCACGAATACGACCTGGGATTGGATTGCCAACGCCTTCAAGTGGGCGCGCGAAGCGTGCCCAGGCGCCATACTCATCTTGAACGACTACAACAACCTCGAGTACGCCAGCGACGCTCAGCGCACCATCAGTATCGTCAATGCGATCAAGAATCTCGGGGCCCCCATCGATGCCATCGGTTGCCAGACCCACGGTGCGGACAAGCTCCCGGGCAGCACACTCAAGGCGAACCTCGACTCAATGGTCAGCGCGACAGGCTTGCCGGTCTACATCACTCAGTACGACATAAGCCTCGCCTCCGATGACGAACAGAAGCGGCAATACCAGGATCACATCACCATGTTCTGGAACCATCCCGACGTGAAGGGCATCACGATTTGGGGGTACGTGGTCGGCGCGACGTGGAGGTCCAGCACGGGAATCATGAATAGTGACGGGACCATGCGCCCGGCGATGTCCTGGTTGATGGAATTCCTCGGCCGCTGATGCCGGTTGGGTTCTCAGCCGTGACTGTGTTCACCCTCGTCCCATCGGCCACGGTGATCTGGGCGGCATGATGGCAAAGCAGTGGTTGGCTGGCGCGGGTCTCATGTCCGTCCTTATGGCGTGTTCGACCCCTATGCGGATTTCACCCGGGGACGCCGGGCCGGGCAACCAAGGGAGTGGCGCTGCCACTTCACATGACGCCGCGGGTGGCTGGCCCGACGGAGGCGTCATGTCCACGCATGTCGGCGTCGGCGGGGTCGAGCAGCCGTTTCTGTGCGTGGTGACCCGTTTTGACACATGGCCAACGGGCGGCAGCCCGACGGCTCTCGTGCGCGGTCCCGACGGTAATCTTTGGTTTCCCGAGGACATGGCCAATCAGATCGCCCGTATCACGCCAGCGGGAAAGATCACCGAGTACAAGATCGATGCAAGCGGAGGACTCGGGCGGATCGCGGTTGGCCCCGACGGCAACTTGTGGTTCACCTTCGTTACCGGATTTCCTAGCTCCTATGCAGACGTTGACCGCATCACCCTCGATGGCAGTATCACGTACTTTCGGTTCACGACCGCGGAGCGAAGAGGCGCCGCCAACGATCTCGCAGCCGGGCCAGATGGCAATCTGTGGATCACGGATTCCTCCGACGGGGTGATCGTCCGGATGAAAGCTGACGGATCCAAGGATACTCTAGAAGTACCCACCGGCGCCGATCCCGACACCATCATCGCCGGTCCCGATGGTAACTTATGGTTCACGGCAGCCGGACACCACGCCATCGGTCGCATGACCCCGGTTGGCAGTCTGTCCGAGTTTGCTTTGCCCGACCATCCAGAACCCAGGCTTACCGCCCTCGCATTCGACGCGTCGGGTGACCTTTGGTACACGTACTCCGGCTGGTCGACGGACTTCGTCGACGAAGGGATCGGGCGTCTGGCTTCAGACGGAACGGTCAAAGAATTTCCCCTGCCCGGCGGCCATGTGACGCCGTGGAGTATCGTGGCCGGCCCAGACGGCAATATGTGGTTTTCCGAGAATGGACAGGGCAAGGTTGGCCGCATCACTCCAGAGGGCAGCATCGACGAGTGTCAGGTGACCCGCGCGTCGGCAAGACTCGGTAGTATGGCGGTCGGGGCAGACAATCACCTGTGGATCGCCGAGATAGGCGCACAATACATCGACCGACTGGAAGTGCGTTAGGTGCGTGGTCCAGGGAATTCGGCGGTTGGTTGGCGATGGCTGCCCAAGCGGATTCGAAACGTCTTCCCGAGACGCCACCAGTAGGCAATACTACGGTCCATGTCCAGACACTGCACGAGGTTGGTCGCGAGGATTGTTGGAGTGTACGCCCTCTGTGCCATGTCCCAAGCCTGTTCAGGTAGGAGCTCTGGAGGAACCGCGGGCACAGGCGGAGTCGCGGCCGGCACGGGTGGTTCCAAAGGTGGTGGTGGGGCCATCAGTTCGGGTGGTGCGACGACTTCGAGTACCGGGCCGAACTCCTCAGGGGGAAATGTCCAGCAGGGCGGTTCGATCAGCTCCGGCGGAGCGCCGGGGTACGGTGGTGCCAGTGGTTCCGGTGGCGCTGCGGCCGGAACAACCGGCGACAGCGCGCTTTCTGGCGGCGAGGTCGGTTCAGGCGGGAAAGTCGATTCGGGGGGCCAAGTCGGTTCTGGCGGCCAGGTCGGTTCCGGTGGCCAAGTCGGCTCCGGTGGCCAGGTCGGCTCTGGCGGCCAGGTCGGCTCCGGCGGCCGAGTCGGCAGTGGCGGGAGCTCAGGCTCGACTTCCAGCGGCGGGGCTGCGGGAGCCTCCTGTCCGAGCGCCGTCATCGCGGCGGGAAACACAGCCCACACGATCCAAAGCGGTGGCAGGAGCCGAACCTACCAACTCCACATTCCAGGCGGGTACACGGGCAAGACTGCGGTTCCGCTCCTGGTGGATTTTCATCCCCACGGCAGCACCGGGCCCGCCTGGCAGAACGATTCTCCGTACACCAAAGTCACCGACCCGGACGGCGTGGTCATCGCATTTCCGAGCGCCGTGGGTGACTGGAACGTCGGGCCCTGCTGCTCCGATGGCGTCGACGATGTGGGATTCGCCAAGGCACTCGTGAAAGAGGTCGAGGGGCTTGCCTGCATCGATGCAAAGCGCGTCTACGCGGCGGGATTCTCGATGGGTGGCGGCATGACGAATTATGTCGCATGCAACGCGGCCGACGTCTTTGCGGCGTTTGCCCCTGCAGCCTTCGATTTGCTCCAGGAAATCGTGGCGACCTGCAAGCCCGCCCGTCCCATCACGGTTGTCTCTTTCCGTGGCACGGCCGATCCGTACGTTCCCTATGCAGGCGGCCTTTCCGATCTTGTGAAGCCGATCAACTTCCTTGGCGCGGTCAGTACCATGAAGAAGTGGGCTGACCTGAACGGCTGCACGGGCTCTGCCGCAGATGAAGGCAACGGCTGCCAGGGCTACGCCGCCTCGCAATGCCCAGACGGCGTTGAGGTGGTCCTATGCACGAAACAAGGCGGACAGCACGAGGCCGCCAATGCCAGTCTGACCTGGCCCATGGTGAAACGACACGTTCTTCCGTGATCCCCGGCCGAGGGTAGTTCGGACCAGGCGAAGGGAAAATGGCGCTTGAACGGACTATCCTCGAGCACAGACCCAGGCGCCCCTCGCTTGAATCGACGGCGTCGTCTGATCTCGGCCGCGGATGTGCGGGGCGGCCTGGCGGGTGCAGTCTTCGCACTGTGTGTGATCGCGCTTTGGGTGCATGCGCGCACCTACCTGCCCTTCATGGTCGACGACGCCTTCATATCTCTGCGCTATTCGTGGCGGCTTCTGCACGGACACGGGCTGACCTGGACTGACGGAGAAAGGGTCGAAGGCTACTCGAACCTGCTCTGGGTCTTGCTGGTCGCAGCCGGAGGCCTGGTGCAGTCGAATCTCGTCTGGGTGGCCCGCGTTCTGGCCTTTGCGGCCACGGCAACAGAATTCGGACTGTTGCTCGCCAGTGGACTTCGTCGGACCGGATTTGCTGCCCTGTGGTTTTCCGGCCTGGCCGCACTGGGGCTGGCCTTGTGCGGTCCAGTGGCGGCGTGGTCCATCGGCGGGATGGAGCAGCCCCTGCTCGCGGCCCTGGTGCTCGCGTCCGTGGTCGCCTCCGAGCCCCTGCTCGCGGCCGAGTCAGAACCTTGTCCGTCGGCGGTCCGGTCCTTGTCGCTGCCGCTGGGCTTGCTGTGTCTGCTGCGACCTGACGGCGCGATCTTCACCGTGGCCGCCGTGCTAGCCTTGCTGTGCGGCCGCGGAGCCAGCCGGGCCAATTTACGTCTGGTTCTTTGGGTGGTGGTAACGCCGGCGCTTTGCACGCTCGGCCAATTGGCCTTTCGCGAACTCTATTATTCGAGCTTCTGGCCCAACACCTACTACGCCAAGGGCGGCTTCAGCTGGCTGCGCGTGGAGAAGGGCTGGAATTACATTCATCGCTCATTCAAGCCGATGGCTGCCTTGTGGGTAGGCGGTGCCGTGACGCTCGGTGTGGCGGCTCTCAGTGAGCAGCTTCGGCGTCGCATCTGGTTCGCACTATTCGCCTTGATACTGTGGCTCTCGTACCTCCTGTGCATCGGCGGCGACATATTTCCGCAACGTCGACACCTACTCGTGGTCTTCGGTTTGCTCGCCTTCTTGCTGCTTGCCTTGCTGCAATGGCTGTGGGAGCGACGTCCTGTCGTGCGATGGCCGGCATTGTTGATCGGGCCGATCCTGCTTGCCGGGTTGGTCGTGGCGCAAAAGCGAGACATCAACCGGATCTTGGCCCTGGCCGATACCGGGCACTGGAGCGGCCAGCCGGTGGGACAGTTCCTGCACAAGGTCTTCGAAAAGGAGCGTCCATTACTGGCGGTGGATGCCGCTGGTGCACTGCCATATTTCTACCAGCTTCCATGCCTCGACATGCTGGGCCTGAACGATCGCACCATCGCCCATCATCCGCCGCCGGACTTCGGGACCGGGTTCATCGGCCACGAGCTGGGCGACGGGCGCTACGTGCTATCGCGCAAGCCGGACTTGATCGCGTTTTGGACACCGATCGGTGGCGAGCGTCCACGGTATCGCAGCGGCCAGGAGATGGTCCAACAGCCGACCTTCCCGCTGCTGTACCAGGCCATCACGTTCGAGACTGACGATACCTCGCACACACGAACGACCCTCTGGCTCCGGCGACGAGACGGTCGGCTGGGAGTGCAGATGCACGGGGATCGGATCGATGTACCTGGCTATCTCTTGCAGGGCACGGACGGCGTCGTGCGCTTGGACGTCCATGGCCGACTCTATGCTTCGCTCGAGCCGAACCGTCCGGCGGTTGTGCGCGCCCTGCCGCTGTCACTTGGTCGCTTCGCCGTGAAGGTCTCTAGCGACGGTGCAAACACCGTGCAGGTTCTCGCGGGTGGGCGTACGCTGGCGCTGGATTCCGATGGTACCTTCGCCTTGCAAGCAGAAGGGACAGAGCCGAACGGCGTGGACATCGTTCTCGTGACCGCCACTGCGACCCATGTCTACGGACTTGCGATCGCGAGGCGGCCGACCGAGTGAAGAACCCGCAACACTGAACCGGGTGATGTTACGCCCCTGCGGCCACCTTGGGCTCGAAGGGTTCCTCCGCGTTTTCGTTGGTCGCTGGCGCGGAGGCGAGGGATTCACCGGCCTTGCGATGGTCGCGGGCGAGCAACACGTAGATAGCAGGGACAAAGAACAGGGTGAACGCCGTGCCGAGGGCCATGCCGGCAACCAGCACCAGGCCGATGCTGTTGCGGGCGGATGCACCAGGGCCTCGGACCAGGGTCAGTGGGAAGTGACCGCAAATGGTCGCCACGCTGGTCATCAGGATGGGACGCAATCGCGTGATGGAGGCTTCTTTGACCGCCGCGATCTTGGACATTCCCTTTTCCTGCAGCGAGTTCGCGAATTGAACGATCAGGATGCCGTTCTTCGACACGAGCCCCACCAGGGTCACAAGCCCCACCTGGGAATAGACGTTGATGGTGGTGGTCCATCCGTCTGTCCAATAGGGCATGTTGGGGTTTGGCATCTTCAGGAATGCCAGGGCCAAAGCGCCGAACATCCCGAGTGGCACGGAGCCGGCCAGAATCACGAAGGGATCGCGGAAGCTGTTGAACTGCGCCGACAGCACCAGAAAGATCAGGACCACGGCCAGGATGAAGGCGGGCAGGAACTTGTTGCCCTCGGTACGCAACTGGCGTGACTCGCCGGTGTAGTCGAGCGAATAGGCCTTGGGCAGGATCTTCGCGGCCTCGGTTTCGAGATAGGACAGCGCTTCGTCCAGAGGGCGAATGGCCACGCCGCTGATCTTCACGGCGTTGAGCTGCTGGAAGCGATTGAGCGAGCGAGGAACCACCGCATCGTGAATCTTGGCAATCGAGTCGAGCGCGATGAGCTGGCCACTCGGGCCGCTGATGTAGATATTGTTCAGCTGGCTCGGATTGAGGCGCTCCGAGCGCAGCAGCTGAGGTATGACCTTGTAGCTGCGCCCGGCGACGCTGAAGCGATTGACGAAGTTGCCGCCCAGGGCGGTGGACAGATCCTGCGCCACGCTCGCCAGGCTGAGGCCCAGCTCGGCCACCTTGTCGCGGTCGATCTCGATCTGCGATTCGGGCTGGTCGACCTTGACGTCGATGAGGGGCGGGAAGGCGAACATGCCGCTGGTGGCCGCTTTTTGCTGCAGCTTGGTGGCGAATCCCAAGATCTCCGCGGTCTCGGCAGTGGACGACAGGATGAATTCCACCGGGAATTGTCCGCCGCCGGGCAGCGCGGGCGGCAAGATGCCGAAGGTCTGGACACCGGGAATCACGCTGATCCGGTGTTGCACCTCGGGAACGATCTGGAAAGCCGAGCGCTTTCGGTCTTCCCAAGGCTTGAGCCCCACGCCCCAGAATCCACCGGTGGGGAAGGTCAGCTGGAAGGTGAAGCCGGCCTCCGGGATCTGCATCACGGTACGGTTCACTTCGCGGGTTGAAAAGGCCACCTGTTCCAGGGTGGAGTTGGAGGGCGTGTTCACCACGCCGAAGACCACGCCTTGGTCTTCGGATGGCGCTAGCTCTTTGGGAGACATGGTGAACATCAGAAAGGCCAGCACGCTGATCACGATCCACGCGGTGTAGATGGCGGGCCGCGCCCCCAGCGCCATGTCCAGGTGGCGCGCGTACATATTTCTCACTCTGTCGAAGATGCCGTTGACCACCTTCGACATACCCCGATCGTGGTGCCCAGCTTTGAGCAAGTACGCCGACATGACCGGCGACAGCGTCAGCGCGACGATGCCCGAAATAGTGACGGCGCCCGCCAAGGTCAGCGCGAATTCGCGGAACAATGATCCGGTAAGCCCGCCTTGCAGCGCAATGGGCGTGTACACCGCCGCCAGGGTGATGGTCATGGCGATGATGGGCCCCACCAGCTCGCGCGCGCCCGCTATCGCGGCCGCCCTGGGTGTCATGCCTTCGCGCAGGTGGCGCTCGACGTTTTCCACGACCACGATGGCGTCGTCGACCACGAGACCGACCGAGAGCACGATGGCCAGCAGGGTCAAGAGGTTGACCGTGAAACCGAAAAGCTGCATCAGCGCAACGGCGCCGATCAGCGAGACTGGAATGGCTACCACCGGCACCAAGACCGAGCGCAACGAACCCAAGAAGAGGAAGATCACCAGGACGACGATGAGCAGCGTCTCCACCAGGGTGTGCTCGACCTCGTGTACGGCGTTCTTGATGTAGTTGGTTCCATCGTAGGCGACGACGGCAGAGATCTGCTCGGGGATTTCCTTTTGCAGGTTGCTCATCTCGGCGCGCACACGGCCGATGACGTCCAGTGAGTTGGCGTTGGGCAGCGACCACACGCCGATGAACACCGCGGTCTGCCCCGTGAAGTTGACCTGAGTGTCGTAGTCCTCGGCCCCGAGCGCGATCTCGGCGATTTCGCCCAGTCGAACCACGGCGCCGTTCTTCTCGCGCACGACCATCTGCTGAAACTCATGCACCGAGCTGAGGTCGGTGTTTGCGGTCAGGTTGACCTGGACCAGCGAGCCCTTGGTTTGACCGACGGCCGCGAGGTAGTTGTTGGCGGCCAGCGCCTGTCGGACTTGGCTTGGGCTGATGCCGTAGGCCGCCATGCGGTCGGTCTGCAGCCAGATGCGCATGGCGAAGGTGCGAGCGCCGAGAATGTCAGCACGCTGCACGCCCTCGATGGCCGACAAGCGCGGCTGCACCACCCGCACGAGGTAGTCGGTGATTTCGTTCTGCTTGAGGAACTGCGACGAGAAGCTGAGATAAGCCGACGCGAATTGACTGTCCACGGTCTCGATGTTGATGACCGGGAGCTCGGCCTCGGGCGGCAGGTCGCCGCGTACCTGATTCACCTTGGCGCTGATCTCGGACAAGGCGCGGTTCGAGTCGTAGTTGAGCCGCAGACGCGCGCGGATGGTGGACAGATTCTGCTGGCTTTGCGATTCGATGTAGTCGATGCCGTCGGCAGCGGCGATGACCCGCTCGAGCGGCGTGGTGATAAAACCACGCACCAGCTCGGCGTTGGCGCCGACGTAGACCGTGGTGATGGTGATGGCCGCGTTCTCGTTGCGCGGGTATTGCCGCACGTTCAAGCTGCGTGCGGCCTGCAACCCCGCGATCAGAATGACCAGGTTGACGACGATCGCCAGGATCGGTCGTCGGATGAAAAGATCGGTTAGCTTCACGTGAACCGCGCCTTCCGAGCGAAATCCGTTGCTACTTGTCCGTCGGCTTCGGGTCGAGCTCGACGGGCGGCGCCAGATCGTTGTTCACCAGGACCGCCATTCCCTTGCGCAGCTTGAAGGCGCCGTTGCTGACCACCGTCTCGCCTTCCTTCAGGCCCGACAGGACGGAGACCAAATCGCCTCGCTTGTCGCCCAACCGAACGAAACGCGGCTGTGCAACCAGTGTGGGCGGCTCGCCGGCCTTGGCCGGGTCCGTCTTGGGCGCGTCTGCCGTGGCCGGGCCGGCCTTCTGGTCTGTCTTGTGATCGATGATGAATACCGAGTCGCCGTAGGGCGCGTAGACCACCGCGGTGGTGGGAATGACCAGCACTTGCCGTTCGTCGGATGCGCTGACTTCGACCTTGACGAAGAGGCCCGGTCGCAGCACGCCATCCTTGTTGGGGAAGGTCGCGCGCACGCGGATATTGCGCGTGGCCGAGTCGACCTCGGAGTTCACGGTGCTGATTTGTCCCTGCCAGGTCTTGCCTGGGAAGGAGTCCACGCGCATCGTGACGCCTTGGCCGGTCTTCAGATCGGCCAGAGCCTGCTGCGGAAGCGCCACCTCAGCGTAGATGGGATCGACGGACTGCAGGGTAGCCACCGGGGTGCCCGGCGATACGACCTGGCCGCGCTCGACCTGCTTCATCGCGACGCGACCGTCGAAGGGGGCGCGGATGGTCTTCTTTGCGATGGTGGCCCGAATGTTAGCCGCCAGCGCCTCGGTCTGCTTCGCACGTGCCTCGGCCACCTCGAGGTCGGCCGGCGCGTTTGCCCCACCCTTGCGAAGCGCGCGCGAGCGTTCCGCCGCGCTCTTGGCCAGCTGGGCATCCGCCACAGCGGCGGCAAGCTGGGCCTCTTCATTGGTCGTGTCCAGCCTGACCATCACGGCGCCGCGTTTCACTGTTCGACCAGAATCGAAAGTCACCTCGCGAATCAGCCCGGGCACTTCAGCGCCGAGCGTGACGTCGTGGATGGCGACGAGCGACCCGATGGCCGCGCGCTTCGACTGCCAGGTGGCCGACGCGACCTTGGCCGACGTGACCGCCTCGGGCGGCGGAACAAATGCCTGACCCGCGGCGATCATGGCGCGGATCTGACCCACTTTGACGCCTACGAGCGCGACCACGACCACGATCAAGCCGACGATCGCTGCAATCCAAACTTTTCCTTTGGCCCTCATCTGAACATCCTTAGGTTAGCGTTGGCGGCGGGCCCCTTGTCCCAGAGCGCCAACGGTGGATTCCTTACTCACATCGGTGAATGGATGTTCTGAGGCTGGGGATCGATTCATGCCGAAACAATCTCGTTACCGAGCGCGCGGCCGGCGCACGCCTGCCCAGGACTCACTTCGCAGACTTGCCGAAGCCGGATAGGAAGTCCTTCACGAAGCCGGTGCCGATGCCGAGCGCGGCACCGGATGCGCAGCCGAGGGCGCCCGCGCAGGACTTCGCCTCACTGGTGCAGGTCGCAAAGTCGACGACGGCGGTAGCGCTCGACGTCTTGAGCGAGTCGAGCATCCTCAGGCATTGCTGGGTCTCGGCGCCCATCGGTTCGAGGCCGCACAGGTCGGCAACGCGTAGACACGCCCGCTTTTCAGGCGGTCGGATCACGAACATATAGACGGCGATTGCCGCTGCCGCCAGTACGATAATTGCGAGGAGCTTCTTCATGACGGTCCTTTGTTACCACGATCTGTCGGGGACGCGCTGTCGACCAAGCTATCCGCGCGGGGCGATGCGAATTTCTTTTACCGACTCGCGAAAGCGCAGCTCTTGCTCCTTGGCCTGCAAATCGAGCTCGATCAATCGTTTCATGACGACGTCGAGGCGAGCCGACGACTTGGACAGGCGGCTGGTCAAGGTCTTGCGCAGATCCTCGGCGGCCTTGTTCTTCTCGATGGCCCTGAGGTTGTCGCGGGTCTCCTCGGTAGAGCGCTCTAGCTCTTGCTGTTCGGCACGCAGCCTGCCGGTTTCCTCCGTGGCCTTCTTCCAGTCATCGCGCAGGACGAACGCGGCCTTCAGCAGCTTGGCGATGTCGGGGCGCGCGTCGGATGCCGCGAGGTATTCTTTCACGGCCTCCTCGGCCAGCGGCGAAAGCCAGTCAGTGCCCTGCTGCTGCGGCGAGCGCTCGTCGAGCTCGAAGGTCACGGTCTTCTTGCCTTCGACACGCAGGGGCACGAGCGCGCTGCCGGTCCCCACGTTGTCCTCGGTATCCTTGGGGGGCGAAAGCAACCTGCTGCCGGCCTGCCGCCGATGCTTGAGCCACAGCTTCAAGGTGCGATCGGCGCCGCTCTTGATGGTGTACTTCGTCTTCGGCCCAACCTGGCGCGAAATCACCAATCGCCCACCGTCCACCTGATAGAGGCGCGAGCCCTCCTGAACGTACTCGGCGCTCCACTCGACTGCGAGACTCTGTTCGAGAGCGAACGGCACCGTGGCGCTGGCACCTTGGGGCAGGTTTTCGATCACGCCCTGGCCGAGAAAGCCGCCTTCGCCGAAGAACGCCAGCGGTCCACGTTCGAGAAGACCGCCGGTCTGGTTGGTGAAGCGGGCCACGCGAAAGGGGTGACTGCTGGAATCGGGAACGCCGGCATCGGGCGCAAACAGGAATGCCGACTCGCCCGGCACTTCCCTATCGAGGAGCAGCAACATCGTGGCGCTGCCACTAGGCACCGTCACCGGATTGGGCAGCTCGTAGCGGGTCGCCCCGCCGGTGACCGCAACCGCGGCCAGCGCGGCCAGATTGCGGGTGCGAGACGGTGCAGCCGAGCCGGCGGCCACGCTCTGCATGGGCATCGACTGGGGCTCCGCCATGGCGGCACGGCGGCGGCCTTTGGGACTCTTTTTCCTGTCGAACCTGTCGGAATCCGCCTCTGCGTCCAGTTTGCCCATGAGGGCGTCCTCTGGCGCAGCGGCGGACGCTGCTGGGACCGGCGGCGGTGGCGGGGAATTCTCCAAACTGGTCTCCGACTGCGGAACGACGGCCATGACCTCGTTGCCCTCCGCCAGCACCGGACGACTTGGGATGAATGGGGTTTCGAGCTGGGTTCGCAGCGACAGCGGCGCGTCCGCCACCACCGTCAAATGGGTGTTGCGCCAGTCTTCTCCGGAGAGGTTCTGCACGATCCCCCACACTTGCAGGTGCACCCTCTCGTTTTGTAGCACCAGGCGATAGGAAGGCCGCCAGACTGGCGATTCGGCGATGTACCCCACGGCCAGGTCGTGAGCGCGGCCATCGAGCTCCATCACCACCGTCTCCAGGCGCTTCTTCGGATCCTTGGGCTCGGCTTTCGTGGCGGCCTTCTTCTCGGGCTCAGGCGTCGATTCGTCTTCCTTGCGCAGCGGAAACGAAGCAGCCCGCACCGAGCTGCCGTCCTTTTCCATCACGGCAAAGCTCGCCAGAAAATCGCCCACCTCGTCGCCGCGCACCCGGAAGGTCACACGATCCTCCGAGACGTGCCCTTCGCGTTCGAAGTAGGCCACACCGTTTCGATAGATCACCACGCGCTTGAGCGCCAAGCGGTCCGACTCGACGGGCGGCGATGTGGCGCAGGCAAGTGACAGCAGCAAACCCAGGCCAAGCAGCAGGCGTGATCTCATCGGCGAATCATCGGGCATGATCGGCGCGCCCGCAAGGCCACCGGGGGCTGCTAGTCTGGTGCTCGATGCGCCTCATCGCTCCCACCGCATTCAAGGGGACCCTCACGCCGGTCGAGGCGGCTCGCGCGCTGGCCTTCCCCGGCGATCGACTGTTGCCGCTCAGCGACGGCGGCGATGGGTTCCTCGCGTGCCTGCATCTGGCGCTGGGCGGGAGTATGCGAACCCGTCCGGCCGCCGATCCCTTTGGCCGAACCCGGCCGGTGCCGTATCTAGAGCTTTCCGACGGAACCATCGCCGTCGAAAGCGCGAAGGTCATCGGCATGGCAGGGCTCGAGCATCTGGACCCGCTTCGCGCGAGCAGCTTGGGACTTTGGGAATTGCTGTCGGCCGTTCGCCAAGCGCCGTTGCTCTGGATTGGCCTCGGCGGCACGGCTACCATGGATGGCGGCTGTGGCTGGCCGCCTCTCTCGCTGCCGCCTGCCACGGTGTTTTGTGACGTGACCACCGATCGCCTGGATGCGCCCCGCATCTACGGTCCGCAGAAGGGCGCGTCGCCGGCCGACGTTGCCGAGCTGACCCGGCGTCTTGACGAGCTCGGGTTGCCCCGTGGGCCGCGCACGGGCGCCGCGGGCGGGCTGGGCGGAAAGCTGCTGTCGCTCGGCGCGCGCCTTGTCGACGGTGCGCAGACGATGCTCGACACCGTCGGCTTCACCGAAGCCTGTGAGGGTTGCGATACCGTGGTAACGGGAGAAGGCCGGCTCGACGCTTCGTCGCTGGAGGGCAAACTGCCCATTGTGGTCGCCCACCAAGCCCGCTCCCTCGGCCTGCGCGTGATCGGCCACTTCGGCTGCCAAGGTCCCGGATGGGAAGAAGCGGCACGCTTGTTCGATGAAGTCCGCTTTGGGCTGGCGGACTAGTCCGGACCTAGTCCCGTCCGCCTGCGACGCTGGCGAGCAGCGCGAGCATCGGCTGTTCGAGCCGGCCGTTGGTGGCAAGAATGGCGCCGGTGCTGGGCACGAACGCCCCACCCTCGGGATCGCAAACCGATCCCCCCGCCGCCAGGACAACGGCAGCGCCGCCCACGAGATCCCACGACTTGATGTCGCGTTCCCAGTAACCGTCGAACCAGCCACAAGCCACCATGCACAGATCGAGCGCAGCTGATCCAATACGACGGACGCCTTGGGAGGCGCGCAGGAAGGCCGAGAACTCCGCGATATTCGGATCGGTCTTGCCCGGCACGGGAACGAACCCTGTGGCAAGCAATGCGCGGTCGAGGGAATCTGCCCGCGAGGTCTCGGCCGGGCGGTCGTTGAAGGTCGCGCCGGCACCGACCACGCCAATGAAGGTCCACCCGAGGGCCGGGGCCATCACCACGCCCAGCACCGGTCGATCGTGAGCGCAAAGCCCGATGGAAACTGAGAAGAACGGCAGGCCGTGGGTGAAGTTGAGGGTTCCGTCGAGCGGATCCACGTGCCACGCACGGCCCGAGCTGCCGCCGCGACTGCTACCTTCCTCGGCCACGACGGCGTCATCAGGAAAAGCTGCCGAGAGCTGCGCCACGATGGCAGCCTCGGCGCGCCCGTCATACTCAGTGACGGGATCCGTGATGTTCGCTTTGAACCGGGTCACGGGACGAGTCCCCCACCCTTCGAGCAGGATGGCGGAGGCCGCGGCGGCCGCGCGGCGTGCAGTTGCGAGCTCGACTTCAAGCAGGCTGGGCCTGTGATCAGGTGTCATGGGGTCGGGTCATACACCATCGGAGGCGACACGCTCGCCTTTCTCACACGTAGATGCGCGGCACACGGTCCGCGATCATGCACAGGACTTCGTAGGGGATGGTGTCGATGGCGGCACACAGCGATTCCAGTGCCACGCTCTGGCCGTCGTGTTCGCCGAACAGCAACACGTCGTCGCCGTTGTAGGCCGTGCCGTCGGGACCGATGTCGATCATGGTCTGGTCCATGCACACGTTCCCGGCCACCTTGTGCCGGATGCCACGAATGATCACCTCTCCGCGATTGGACAGAAGCCGGTTGTAGCCGTCGCCGTACCCGATGGGCAGTGTGACCACGCGGGTCTGGCGGTCGGTACGCGCCGTGTGGTTGTAACTGATGCCCGCGCCCTCGGGCACGACTTTGAAGAACGCCACCTTGGTCAGAAGCGACATGACTGGACGCAGACGCCTCTCGCCGAAGTCTTTCTGGGTGGCGTAGCCGTAGAGCATGATGCCTGGCCGCACCAGATTGAAGTGCGACGACGGATAGTGGATGACGCCTTCCGAGTTGGCCAGGTGGACCAGAGGCGGTAGCCGGCCCGCCCTATCCATGCGCTCGACGATGGCGCGGAAGCGCGCAATCTGTTCCAAGGTGAAGGCCCGATCGCCGTCGGCTTTCGCCAAGTGCGAGAACACGCCGTCCACGGCGATGCCCGGCAGCGCCAGCGTCGTATCAATGAACGTGTCCGCGTTGTACCAATGCACACCGATGCGCTCCATACCGGTGTCTATCTTGAGGTGAACCCGCGCCGTCTTGCCCATGGCGACCGCCGTCGCGGAGATCAGGCGAGATTTGTCGACAGACGAGCTGGTGATGGCGATGTCGTGCTGGAGAAACTGCGCTACCTGATCCGCGTTGATGGCACCCAGCACGAGAATCGGTGCCGTGATGCCGTTTTCGCGCAGGTAGATACCCTCTTCGAGCAGGGCCACGCCGAGGCTGTGCGCGCCCATGGACAAAAGCGCACGGCTAACCTCCAGAATGCCGTGCCCGTAGGCATTCGCCTTCACGACCCCCATGATCTTGACGTCCCGTCCGATGCGCGAGCGCACGATGGCGAAGTTGTTCGCCAAAATTCCCAGCGAGACAAGCGCGCGGGTCGGTCGGTTGCGGAAGATTTCGATGGGCATGGGACCTCGGCAAGGTTAGGTCTCGGCCGCTAGAAACGCCAATATCCGGCTTGGGCTGGCTGGGGAATTCGTCGCGCAGGCGCCGTAAGATGACGATGGCCCGCATGCCCAGGCCGCGATTGCGACCGCACCCTTCATGCTTCACGGACAGACTTTTGCGCCCCCTGTACTGCGATACGCCGAGGTCTTGCTCACGAAGTTCCCTCCGTCGGTCTCAGGTGTGGTCGGACCGTCGGCACCGGCGCCGAAGAAGAGGCCGACGATGTGCGCTGCCACCACTTCGTCCATGTGAGCAAGAAAGTAGTCGAGCCGGTTGTCCTTGTAGTGAGTTTTGGTGTTGTCGAGGGTCATGTTCCCGACGGGGATTTGCCAGAAGATGATCGGCAGGCCCATGGCTTCCGCCAAAGCCTTGGTCCAGGTGAATGCCTGGCGAAAGTTCGGCAGCTTGGCGTTGGTGTCGTCCCACCACGTGTCTCGGTTCTGAGTGACCTGGTAGAAACCCGCATCTCGATCGGAAGGATCCGACACGATGAAGTCGGCGTCTTTCGCGCCAAGCGCAGTCAAGAAGGTCGCCATCTTCTTGGCCTCGCCAGGCACGTCGAGCTTCGTGTCGCGATTGCCGAAGACGTCAAAGCTGGTGCCCCAAGCCGAAGCGTGCAGGCCGACCTTCGCCTTGGGCGCGTACACGCGGACCATGTGAATCAGGCACTTGGCGAAGCCAGCCGCGCTGTTTTCGTAGCCAGCGCAGTCGGTTGGATTGGCAGTGACAACCTTGGCGGGAACGGCGTGGGGGTCCGCATTCGACTGTTCGACGTAGCCCCAGAAATCGGGCTCGATGTGCAGAAGTGCGACGTGGCTGCCGATCTTCTGCAACACCAATCGCCAATCGGCAAAGTAGCGCGCGAGGAAGGCAGCATCGTTGAGCCCTGGTACCTGCGTGGCCCCTTCGCCGAGGCCCGAGCCCTGCAATTCCTCGTAGTACGTGAGCATCGGAAGCTGCTTGGTCGATGCCTTTTCGCCTTTGGCGACGAAGTCGACGACGTATTGGCCGGGGGGATCCTGGTCCCACTGCCAGCACCCCCACCAGCCGCACCCGGCAGCGTTCGAACAGTTGTCACCGCCCGCAGTGCAGCCGGTCGCACACGAGACACAAGGAGAGCTGCCATCGAAGAATCCGCCCGAAAGATATAGGTAGCGCCCATCGAACGGTGCCTTGGCGGCCGTCGCGTCTTCCATCGCCCCGCCGACCAGCACGGTGTCCTTGCCGAGCGCCGCAAGCAGCTCCTTGCCAATGCACGGGGTGGTGGAAACACCCGAGCCTGTCGCACCACCGGCGTTGCTCCCCCCGGCCCCTACGAAGGGGGCGCCGCCCGAGCTCACCGCCGCGGCGCCGCCCTCACCGCCCATCGCAGCGTCATCGACCGGCTTGCCGGACGACGGCTTGCCGGACGACGGCTTGCCGGACGACGGCTTGCCGGACGACGGCTTGCCGGACGACGAACATCCCATCAGCCCGACTACCAAGTAGGGCAGAAGACCACAGCGGATCGCACTCAGCATGGTCCCATTGAACCTGCGCCTACCGCAATTCTCAAGTCCCGAACCGATCCTTCAGTTCGAATTCCGGGCTTCTGACACAACTTTTCGGAAGGTACCCAGCGCGGCCGGTCAGCGTCCGTAGCCCGCGGCCACGATGTTGGCCTGGATGGCGTCGTCGACCGAATCGGGCGGAGTTCCGCTCGTCATGGCTCCTTCGAAGAACGTGCCGGTGCCTGTGTTGCTGCCATCGCCGCCAGTTCCCAAAATGATCGCACCTTGCAACCGCTTGGGATAGTAGTTGGCAGCCGAGGGACGGGCTCCGTTCCACATGGTAGTGAGTGTGCCGGACAGCGCGCTGCCGCCCTTGATCGCAAAGGTGTTTGCAGCAGGGCCCTTGAGCATGACTGTCACGTAGTTTGCGACCAAGGCTTTGGCATTTGGGA
>Ga0302323_100001922_pt1 | contig 16909 bp, 12 predicted proteins | sample Fen_T0_3_FD_201950 | JGI IMG/M metagenome (GOLD analysis project Ga0302323, IMG submission 201950) | Peat permafrost microbial communities from Stordalen Mire near Abisko, Sweden - Fen_T0_3 | ecosystem: Environmental > Terrestrial > Soil > Wetlands > Permafrost | place: Sweden: Abisko... | reverse complement strand
CCGCGGGCCAACTGCCGCGCGATGCTCAGCCCAAGACCCGCCCCGCCTTTCTCGGCCGTGAGCGTATCGTCTACGCGGTGAAATTTTTCGAAAATCCTTTCGCGGTGCGCCGTCGGCACACCAGGTCCACGATCACTTACGTGTATCTCAGCGCCACCACCTGCACGCGAACGGAGCGCCACAACCGCCTCGCCTCCCTCGGTCGCATACTTGCAAGCGTTATCGAGCAGATTGAGTACGATCTGCTCCACCGCATCACGATCGGTGATAACCGAAATTACCGCTACCGGTAAATCGCGTTTCAGCTCCAATCCTCCCTCGGCTATCCGCGGCGCATGTGCATCAAGTAACTGCGCAAGTGCCAACGTGAGATCCAGCGACTCTTTTTGGTATTTTTTCCGGCCCTGTTCCAACCGGCTAAAATCGAGCACGTTATTCACCAGCCGCGCCAGCCGCTGTGTCTCGCGGCCAATCGTACGCAGGTATTCACTGCGCTTTTCACCCTCAGGCACGCGGCCTTGTTCCAACAATTCGGAATAAAGCCGAATCGTCGTCAGAGGAGTTTTAAACTCGTGCGAGACGTTGGCCACAAATGACGTTTTCTGCGCTGAATCCGCCGCACTGCTCCGTGCCTGCAACAGCAAAAGAGATCCGCCCAGCATAATCGCCACGACCAAAATTCCGGACAACAGCAACCCGATTAAAAAGAACCCACCGCCACTTTCTGTCGGCGCATAGGCTAAATGCGCGACCACCTCCCAGCCGGGCAACAATGCTGAGGCCAACGGAATTCGCGTCACTGGCGTTCCCCCGGTCGTCGGCACTTTGCCTGCTTGATGGATGACTCGGCCCTTGTCGTCACGTAAAATATAACCTTCGTCCATCGCCAGCTCCGAAGGTAATGCCCCGCCGAGCCGCGAAACGAGCGCTGTCATTTCAACTTCCACGCCACGCACCTCGCCAAATTCACCGGTCTGCACCCAACCGAGCAGATGCAATTTTGCATCTGCGACCATTGGCGTCCATCCTCGGCGTTCGGACTGTGGCCGGATTGCAACCGGTGCAGCCGCTGCCGGCATGCCGCGCTCAAGTTTGTCTGACTCTGCATCGCGCGCAGCACTATCTTTTCGTTGCAGACTGGAATAAGACGGAGATTTAGCTCTGGCTGACGATTGGTTTTCTTTCCGCGCGCTCTGCACTTTAGAAACATTAGAGGCCACCTGTCTCTGCGCCTCGGCCTGGGCGAAATCCTCCACGATCAGCGCCTGCACTTTCTTGTCCTGAGCCTGGACTTGCTGCTGGGTACGCGGCTGCCAAGGCGGATTTTCCAACAACTTGGTCGCAAACCGGCGCCTAAATCCGCGGGCATCCTCACCGCTAGCCGAACTAGCCGGCCGCAGTAAACGCCCATCGTCAGCACAACGAAACGAAGTTCGCACCAGAGGATTACTCCGCTCCCAGCCATCGAGAAACGCATCGAGGTCACCCGCCGACGGCTCAGCCAGCGTGTCCAGTAGTCCAGCCTCCACATCGCCGACGAATAGTTCGACGTTTTCCGCCACTAATTGTGCCCGCGCCTCCACCGCTGCCCGACGTGCTGCCTCGGCTGAGCTAGCCTTGACCGCTAACCGTGATTCCTCACGCCGTAACAACAACCAAGCCCCTGCGCCTACGCCTAAAGCAGCACCAATTAACAGGAGCCAGTACAGAAAGAGGCGGCGTGCGGGGGTGGTCACGGCAGAAGACTATTCAAATTGGGCGGACGATCTCAACAACGCGTTGGAAACTACTGGAAAAGAAATAGGGTGCGAGAACGTGCCCACACCCGATTTGCATTGCCCGGTCGTTATTTGCCATAAGAAGACGATTGCTGACTCTTGGTCTGGGCATTTTCAGCCCGATAGGATTTGCGGGCAACGTTGCTCAGTCCTTCACGTTCGAGTTTATCGGCCTCTGCCTCCTGCTGAACCGCGAGTACGGCCATTGGAGCATTGTTATAGGTCGATGCTGTAGCTTTCAATTCGGCGGCCTTAATGCGAAGTGTTTTCGCAGCGTCACCACGACGATTGGCGTCCACGAGTTCCACGGCCTTGTCCTTCGTGTCCGCGATGACGTTTGCGGCATAATCACTCTGAACTTTCAAATTGGCCGAACTCACCACCGTCTCACGACTCTCACTGAATGTGACCCTGCGCTGGGCGCGCATCACAGCGGTTTTCTGTGTGAGGGCGTTTTCATAGCTCAGCTGGGCTGAAGCGATCTCAAGCTCCACACCGGCTCGCGACGCAGGCACCTCGACTTCGATCAGGGCAAACTTCTCCTGACCGCCATAAAGCTGGTTGAGCGTGATCTCGGCCTTGCGACCGCGGATGACGCCTTCGCGCCCGATAAAACTCAGCGGACGCACGCCTTCGGGAAATTCCACTTCAACCACAACGCGCCGGGCGATGACGTTGAGCACGTCACCAAGCTCTCCAGCAAAAATCCGCGGCAAATCATCACTCGATTCGACGAAATAGGTGTTACCGTCACTGCGCTGCGCGAGTCGCGTCATCAAATCTTCGTTGAACCCGAGACCGAGGCCAACCGTCGTCACTGAAATCCCCTCCTTCACGAGCGCGGTACCAAGTCGGCCCAATTCCTCTGGGGTTTGTGGTCCTACGTTGGCCAAACCATCTGAAAGAAGTATAATGCGATGGATGTAGCGGCGGTCCTCAGTGTGCTTGCGCACCTCGGAAGCTCCTTGGGAAACGCCACCGAACAGCGCTGTACTGCCACCCGCGCGGATACCGCGAATCGCCGCAGCAATGCTACGACCATTACCCACGCATTGAGCGGGCACGAGCGTTTGGACCTCAGTATCGTAAATAACGATCGAAAGGATGTCATCCGGCGCAAGGCGTCCTAGGGCTTCAAGCGCTGCCTCGCGTGCTCGAGCGAGCTTTTCGCCCTCCATAGAACCTGAGCGATCGATGACAATAGCTAGATTTACAGGCGGACGCGCTTCGGCACGTGGAAGACGAAGACCGTCGAGGCATACCTTGACGATCGCCCGACCCGTAGTTCCAGCAGGCAAGACAGTGCGATCGAGATCAATACGAAGTTGAACAACTTCGTCTGATTGCTTGGCCGAACAGACTGCAAGCGACAATACGCCTAGAAGCGCAGCCGCGATTTTGGAGAGGAATTTTGTTTTCATGAAGGATCTGTGTTTGACGGCACAGATCTCACCACAAAACGCCGCCGAAGTTGTCACCGGCAGGTCAGGAAGTTGTCAGGGAATTGTCATGGGCCGTCGAATTCGCCTGCTGTGACGCGCCGTTTACACATGTCACCCGCCGGCCTACAGCCGTTACAGCTCACGCTTCACGCCGGCGGGGCCGACCCGGTATATCGACAGTGTGCTTGCAGGTTCAACCTTAACCTTTTGGCCGCGACAAAGAAGTTCGCCAGAAACAATCTCGCCCGGCGTGACCGGCATCAGCGAGATAAAAAGACCGCCGTCGTCAGCAGGAATCGCCGAGACGTAGGCGCCAGGCAACGCTGACACCGGAGAAGGCAGGTTGAGCCGTCCGATCGCCGCGGTGAGTCCGGAGGCGTCGGTTTCGATTTTGAACGAGACCGGCAGGCCGAGCGAAACGTGCTGCCCGTCGACGGTCAGAGAGGGAGCTTCGTCGATGACGTAGATCGGAAACTTTGCCGCAACCAGTCGGTTGAGAACAATGAGTTCCTCCGTCGTAACCACGCGAGCGCACAGCAGCACGACAGCTTTGTAGCTCTGCTTGCCCAGCTTGAGTAAGCCGTTTTCCAGGACCGCCTCGCCGAGCCAGTTGTCCGAGATGACATCGATCTGCACACCCGCCGCAGGCATCGCACCGGTGAGCCGATTGACCTTTTCCATCAACTCATCGTTCTCCGGCTCGCGCCCGACAATCATTGTGGCAAGCGGACAGACCACAGCGACCTCGACGATGGGCAGTTTGTAGTCCGTGATCGCGTGAACCCAACGCGTCTTCTCGATCAGCTTCGGTAAAAGCGGCCATGTCGAATGGTTAGGAAAACCGGGGCCAAAATCACGGCCAGCACCGATTCCTTTGGTGCTGCCGTAGGAATGCTGTATCCATTCATTGGAGAAGAGTGCCATCAAGTCGTTCCAATAGACCGGAACAGACTGGTCGTATTTCACACCCCATTGGTTGAAATAGGCATGCCCCGTCTTCGAAAAACGCGCGAGGCTGGTCGCCAGCACCATGTATGAGGCTTGCTCATATTTTCCGGCGAGACTGGCCTTGAAATAACCTTCGAAACTGCCGGCGTCGGTGTAACCCGAGTCGACTGCCGCGAGCCCACGCCAGTAATCCGCCGAACCATGGTACATGTTATCAGGAATTGTGTGCCAGTTCTGGTGAATGCCCATGCGAAGCGGTCCGAAGCGTTTTTCGCCTTCCTGCCAAAAACGTTTTTCCGATCCAAAAACGTAATCCATCACCAGTTGAAAGTAGTCGTTGCGAACGCGCATCTGGCTCTCGTCGTCAAGGGAGAGCAGCAAGGCATAGAGCTTCTTTTTTAGATCGTAGCCGTACTTCGCACGAAAATCGCGGTAGATGCGCTCGCTGATCGCGTAATGCCCGAATTGGAGATAGTACCCTGGTTCGTCCCACCAAAAACCGTCAAAGTGAATCTTCTCGGCCTCGTAACGATCGAGCAATTTGGTCATCTCGTGCTCGTGCTCGGGCGAGTCGAACGCATATAGATTTGTGCCAAACCTTGGAAAAGCGACAACCCACCACTCACCAGGCGGCAGATCGAGCTTCCCGAAGACCTCGACGTAAAAGAGGCTGCGATTGATGAAGAAATGATGCTGCGCGGTGACGTCGCGGACCGAAGAGGCGAGCACCCGGCCATCCTTGCGTTGGTACGCGAAGACCTTGTCGACACCGACTGGATTTAGCCAGAGGCCAACCTCCGTCAACATGTGCACGTCGCGTCGCGAAGGATAATTATAGCGCAACGTAAAGCGCCCATTTTCGACTTTGCATTCGTTGAGCAGCGCCCGGTCGGCCGGGAGCGTGCTTCCGGCGGCAGGCGACTTCGCCATGAAATCTACGCCTGTCACCAAAATCTCCGCACCATAGCCCGTTTTCGAAATGATGTGATGCGCCCCGAAGCGAGGGTCCGGTCCCCAGATAAATTCGATCCCCTCACGGCGACAGGCCTCGCTCGCGAGTTTCACCGCGGCGATCATCTCGTCGTCGAAAATCTGGTACCGCGTGGCGCGGGGCATCACAAACAACCCGTCAAAACCGGCAGCCTTCAGGTCGGCGAGTTGCTTCAGTAAAATCTCCGGGTTCTCGATCGCGTCGTCCTGCCAGGTCCAGAACATCGTGGCGAAGGGGTCGCGCGACGGCTTGTCCGGGCTTTCATTTTGCGCGGCGTGCACTCGAGCAAACATGCACAGAAAAGTGGCGAAACAAAGAGCGCGGTAGAGCATGATGGGGGCGATTGAGCCAGTCCGCAAATTTGCCGCGCGTCAATTCAGGGCGCCGCACATCGTTGACTGGGCCAACGGTTCTCGCGAACTTTGCAGGTTTATTTTGGTCAGCAGACGCATGGCGCGCGCGTTTCTTCTTTCTCCGGCAAAGGTGAGCGGTGAGCGGGCGAAATTTCTGCTCAACCCTCGCGCTACGTTCAGTCTCGCCCGCCAATTTCATCGCGAAGGTTTGCCACTCGCGGAGGTTTTCACGTTCGCGAGCGGACTCTATTTTCGAGGAAAAATCACCTACGCACGGCGGTTCACGGATATCGCGTCTGGCGACGTCATTCGCGTGATCACCACCAACCGAGGGCTCGTTGAACCAGAATTGCACGTTCGTCCTGAGGACCTGAAGGCATTCGGCGACGTCGATATTCATGAAGACGATCCCCGTTATCATGAGCCGCTTCGCCGTGACGCAAAACAGATCGCGAAAAGCCTCGGCGCGAAAGGCACCGCAATCCTTCTCGGTAGCATCGCCACGGCAAAATATCGCGACGTGTTGATTGACGCTTTCGGCGAGCGACTGCTTTTCCCGAAGGATTTCGTCGGACGCGGAGATATGAGCCGCGGCGGGCTTTTGCTTCGGGCGGCGCGTGACGGCGTGGAGCTTCCCTACTCTGCTGTCGTGGGCGCGGTTCTTCGAGGTAAACGCGCGCCGAGTATATTTAAAATGAAACCTTAGCTGGCGAATTCTCCCGCCGACACCGGCTCACAGCGAGGCGAGAAGCTTGCGCAATGTCTCGTCGACGAGCTTGGGGTTGGCCCTGCCCTTCGAGGCCTTCATCACCGGTCCCTTGAAGGCATTGATCGCACTCTCTTTGCCGCCCTTGAATTCAGCGAGAGCCTTCGCATTGGCGGCGATTGAATCGCGGCACCACTGTTCAAGTTCACCGGCGTCCGTTGGCGTGGCTTTGAGGCCGCGGCGCTCAGCGATGACGTCCGGCAAGTCTCCGGTGGAAAACATCTCAATAAAAATTTCCTTCGCTGCGTTGTTTAGCACGGTGCCGGAATCGATCAGCTTCACGAGTGCAGCAATGTGCGCCGGCTTTATCTTGGATTCCGCGAGGGAAACCTTCGCCAGGCCGACTTCGCGGAGCAAGTCATTGACGATCCAGTTGCCAGCGGCCTGTGGCTTCCCCGAGAGCTTCGCGGCTTCTTCAAAGTAATCGCTCAACTCGCGATCAGGCACGAGCACCGACGTGATTGTATATGGGATTTGGTATTGGTCGAAAAAGCGGCGCTGTTTCTCAAACGGCATCTCGGGACACTCGGCTAGGATGCGGGCCTTCCAAGCGTCGTCGACCTTCACCGGCATCAGATCTGGATCCGGGAAATAGCGATAATCGTGCGCCATTTCCTTCGAGCGTAGCGATTGCGACGCGCCGGTCTGGCCGTCGTAGTCACGCGTCTCCTGGACGATGGTTCCGCCGCTTTCGGTCACGGCGATCTGGCGTGCGATTTCGTGGGCGATGCCGTCACGAACGAAAGAAATGGAGTTGAGATTTTTTAGCTCAACTTTGGTTCCAAGCTTTGTTTCGCCAACCGGCCGGATGGAAATGTTGGCGTCGCAGCGCAGCTGGCCTTTTTCCATGTCACAGTCGGAAATGCCGCCGTAGATCATGGAATTGCGCAGCGAGGTCAGGTACGCGAACGCCTCGTCCGCGGTGTGCATCGCGGGCTCCGAGACAATTTCCATCAGCGGAGTGCCAGCGCGGTTGTAATCGACGAGCGATTCGAGCGCGCCGTGGTTGAGCTTGCCGACGTCTTCCTCGAGGTGGATGCGCGTGAGCGGAATGCTTTTATGCTCGCCCATCACATTGCGTGCCGAACCAGGAAACTCGATTTCAACGTTGCCGCCGAGGCAGATGGGTTGGTCGTACTGAGAGATCTGGTAGTTCTTCGGCGAGTCGGGATAAAAGTAGTTTTTGCGATCCCATTTGCAGACCGGCGCGATCTCACAGCCGAGCATGAGGCCGGCCTTGATGATCGCATCGAGTGCAGCCTTGTTCATGACGGGCAACACGCCGGGAAGCGCGAGTACGACGGGGTCGGTCAGTGTGTTCTCGTCGTGGCCATAACCAGCCGCGACGCGGGTGAACATCTTTGACCGCGTCTTAACCTGCACGTGGACTTCAAGACCGATGACGGCTTCGTATTTCATTTCGGAGATGGATTAATTTGGAACTCAGGAAGTCAGGAATCGGGAAAATTCATCTTATGCCTGAATGTCTTTTCCAGCCTTCCTGAGTTCTCTATTAAAGGTTCGGTTTTTTTGAGGCCCAGTCGTGGCCTTTTTCGTAGGTCTGAGCGATGGCGAGAAGTTCGGCTTCTTGGAAGGGCTGGCCGATGATTTGCAGACCGATGGGCAGACCTGTCTGTGAAAAACCACACGGCACGCTGATGCCCGGGAGACCGGCCAGGTTGACGCCAATCGTGTAGATATCACACAAATACATAGCCAATGGGTCAGCTTTGGCTCCGCGCTTGAAGGCAGGCGTAGGCGAAGTCGGCGTGAGGATCGCGTCGACCTCCTTGTAAGCATTAAGGAAATCCTGGCGGATAAGCGTGCGGACTTTTTGCGCGCGCAAATAGTAAGCATCGTAGTAACCGCTCGAAAGCACGTAGGTACCAAGAATGATGCGGCGCTTCACTTCCGGACCAAAACCCTCGGCGCGCGACTTGAAATACAGATCAACAATGTCCTTCGCGTCCTTCGAGCGGTGCCCGTAACGGATGCCGTCGTAGCGCGCGAGATTCGAGGAGCACTCGGCAGTCGCGATGATGTAGTAAACACCCACGCCGTATTCAGTGTGCGGCAGCGAAACGTTTTTTACTTCGCAGCCAAGTTTTTCGTAGTAGTTGATCGCCTTTTCCACGGCGGCGGCAACTTCAGGATCGAGGCCTTGGCCGAAGTATTCTTTCGGAATGCCGAGACGCCATGGTCCCTTGCGCTTGGTTAGTTCAGCGCGATAATCCGGCAAGTCGGTTTTAAACGAAGTCGAGTCCAGCGGATCGTGCCCGGCAATGGCGCTCAGTGTGATCGCCGCATCCTCCACCGAGCGGCTGAAGGGGCCGATCTGGTCGAGCGAAGAGGCAAACGCGATCAATCCGTAACGTGAAACAAGGCCGTACGTCGGCTTGAAGCCCACGACGTTGCAGAGAGCGGCTGGCTGGCGGATCGAGCCGCCCGTATCGGAGCCGAGCGTGACAATCGCCTCGCCGGCAGCGACCGCTGCGGCACTGCCACCGGAGCTGCCACCGGGAACACGCTCAAGGTCGTAGGGATTGCACGTGGTATGGAACGCGGAATTTTCGGTCGACGAACCCATCGCAAACTCATCGAGGTTCAAACGCCCCCAGCAAATCGCGCCGGCGTTCTTCAACTTTTTCGTAACGGTCGCGTCGTATGGCGAAACGAAATTCGCGAGCATCTTTGAGGACGCCGTCAACGGCTGACCCGCCACGGAGATCACGTCCTTGATGCCGACCGGAATGCCGTCGAGCGGGCCTCTCGCCTGCCCTGCCGCGCGGCGTTCATCGGAGGCGCGGGCCTGAGAAAGCGCGTCAGTTTCATTGAACGAGTTGAAGGCCTTCACCTTTGTATCAACTGCCTTGGTTCGGGCGACAACCGCCGCGGTGAGTTCAACCGAAGAAATCTTCTTCGACTCCAGCAAGCTGGAGAGCTCGGTGACGGGTTTGTAGAAAAGTTCGGAGGACACAGGGAGATTTTCTTGAACTACCAAGAAGCTAAGAAACGAGGGTTCGGAAATGATTTATAAACTCAGGCTGATCGCACTTAGGTTCTTCGTTTCTTCGCAGTTCACATTGGTTTCATTCCACGACTTTCGGAACGACGATCATGTTGTTGCGCTGAGCAGGGGCGTTCTTCAGCGCTGCTTCGACCGGCAGGCCCGGCTGTGCAACGTCATCAGCCCAGACATTATAAACCGGGAATGCGTGCGCGGTCGGCTCGACGCCGCTTACGTCGACCTTTCTCAGCTGCTCGATGTACGTGAGGACGTCGCCGAGCTGGGCGGAAAACTTCGCCTTTTCCTCGGGCGTCAACGCGAGCCGCGCGAGGTGGGCGACATGGTCGATGTTTAGGTCGGTGGGCGCGGACATGGTGTTATTTTCGAATTTGATAGGGTGTGGTTTTGACCAACTCATCCAGAAGCTTATTGAACGCGGTATTCACCTCGTCGTCAGTCAACGTGCGGTCGGGGGCGCGGAAAACAAGCGAAAATGCAAGGCTCTTCTTTCCTTCAGACAAACCAGCGCCTTGATACACGTCAAACACGTCGATCGACTCCAGGGCGAAGGCGGTGCCGGCAGCAGCACGAGCGAGTTTCGACACGGCTTTCTGCACCTCGGAAGCCAGCAAACTTTGATCAACCACCAAGGCCACGTCACGAAGGGCCGCCGGAAACAAGCCGAACGGCTGATAACGGCGGTGTGTCTCGGCCGAGGCTAATTTCTCGGGAAGGATCGTGAACGATCCGGCGTAAACCTTTCCGTTAACTCCCTGTGCCTTAACCATAGCCAAATCGACAAGACCGCAGGCCACACCCCAGCCGTGTTGCATTTCGCCACCGATCGCTGCCTGGCCTTCCTGCCAGCCGCGGTGAGCATTGGTCGCAAGTTGCAGCGGTTGACGCACGAGATCGATGCCACCCGCAGCCGCCAGGGCCGTGACAATGCTCTTCGCCGTATAGAAATCGGCCGACTCACGTTTGAGCCAGCTGCGGTCTGCAGGGTTTTCTGCGATCACAAACGCCACCGCCAAACATTCGAAGTTGGCGCCGTCGCGCTCGATGAACACCCGGCCAGTCTCGAACAAACGCGACGCCGATACTCCGCGTGATTGGTTAAGCTTCAGCGATTCCAGCAAGCCCGGAATCAACGATGAACGCAGGTGCGACTGGTCCTCGACAAAGGGATTCGCCAGGGCGAGTTCAGAAACCGCCGTGGGAGAAACCCAAGCCTGCAACTCTCGTTGCGACCGAAGGGTGTAGTTCACGCATTCGTGGAAACGACCACCCACGAGTTGATCAGCGACTTTGCGATTGAACAGCACGATGGGATCATCATCGCCCACGAGACCGGGAGATTGAATGACGCTGACAGGAATTTTCTCAGTCCCGTAAACGCGCAGCACCTCCTCCACGAGATCAATGGGGCGATCAAGATCGTCGCGCCAACTCGGTATGGAAACAGTCATCGCTGGCCCGCGTTCCGGCGTTGGTTCTTCGCGCACGATCGCAAGCTCAAGTGCCTCAAACGCACCGCGGATTTCAGCTTCGGGAATAACAAAGCCCGCCTTTTCGTTGATGAAACCCGGTGTGATGAGGATCTCACGCTGCCAGGGAATATCACCGCCGATGCGCTGAGTCTCGCCCGCAACTTTTCCGCCGGCGAATTCCAGGATCAGGTCGATCGCCCGGTGCGTAGCTTCCTCCAGAGAATGCGGGTCGACGCCGCGTTCGTAGCGATAAGACGAATCAGACGAAAGGACCAATTTCCTGGAGGTCACACGAATGGATTGGCGACGGAAATACGCACTTTCGAGAATGAGGTCGGACGTGGTGTCATCCACGCCGGAATTTTCGCCACCCATCACACCCGCCACCACGAGCGGCTTGTTCGAGTCGGCAATGACGAGCATGTGGTGATTAAGCACCCGCTCCTTGCCGTCGAGGGTGACTAGTTTTTCACCGTCGATCGCGTGGCGCACGATGATTTCTTGGCCGCCTATCTTTTTTGCATCAAAGGCGTGGGTCGGCTGACCGTACTCGAGCAAAACGTAGTTGCTGATATCAACGACGTTGTTGATCGGGCGAAGCCCAACCGCCTTAAGCCTCTCCTGCATCCAGGTGGGGCTTGGTCCGATTTTTACACCCGTGATCACGGTGGCGGTGTACAACGGACAATCGTGACTCGCGTCGACGCGAACGGCTTTGAGCAAATCTTCCCGGGCAGCGGGATCGGCCGCTGTCGGCGTGAAGGTGACCTCTGGGTATTTAAGGTCCAGCTTGAACCAGGCTGCGAGTTCACGCGCGATGCCGATATGACTTAGGCAGTCTGGACGGTTCGGCGTAACCTCAATGTCGAAAACTACGTCGCCCGGAGGCAAGACGCTGTTAATGGGCGTGCCGAGCTCAGGCTTTCCGTCGAGAATCAGCAAACCAGACGCTTCGTCAGATATCGTCAGCTCCTTGGCCGAACACATCATGCCGTCGGAGAGCTGGCCACGAACTTTAGCCTGCTTGATGGTGAAATTGCCAGGCAGCACGGCGCCCGGCAGGGCGACTGGCACGCGGTTGCCGACATCGCAGTTGGCCGCGCCGCAAACGATCGTTTTCACGCCACCTGCCGAACCAACGTCGACCGTGCAAACGGAAAGTTTGTCGGCGTTGGGATGTTTATCCCTGGTGAGAATCTCGCCGACGACAACGCTGCTCAACGCGGGCGCGCCGGTGCGGATCACTTGCTCTACTTCAAAACCGAGGAAGGTGATTGCTCGGCAGATTTCGTCGACGGAGGCGTCGAGTTGAACGTAGGACTTGAGCCAGTTAAGAGAAATTTTCACAGAAAAGTAGTTAGGAGATAGTAGTTTGTAGTGAGTAGCGGCTAGCCTCCAGAGCACCCGCATAGCCTGCTAACATGCGTGCAACTTCATTGAGCTGCTCGGTCAAAGCTGACGTTTCAGCATAGCGCAGATCGTGAGCAAGTATAAGGTAGTAGTGACACTCTTCGAGAGATCCTTGAGCGATATTGTAGTAGCGAAGCTTGTCAGCTTTCCCGCGTTTTTTGAACCCCTCGGCGAAATTGGCCGGAATTGAAATGGCTGCTCGTCGTAGCTGGGATGTTAAGCCGTACATTTCCGATTTCGGAAATGAGTCGCTGAGGCGATAAACGTCCAAAACAAAAGCGTGTGCTTTTTGCCAGACGATTACATCGCGAAAGGATTTTGAAGAGGTGTTCATACTAACTACGATCTACTAGCTACCAACTACTTCGCCGTCAGGCGAACTGCTTCAGGAAACGAACGTCGTTTTGGTAGAAATAGCGGATATCGTCGATGCCGTAGAGCAGCATCGCGAGGCGCTCGAGACCCATGCCGAAAGCATAGCCGCTCCAGACTGTGGAATCATAGCCGACACCCTTGAACACTGTGGGATCGACCATACCGCAACCGCCAATCTCGATCCATTCCTTGTTCACCTTCGGCAGGTGTCTGGCGGACAGATCGACCTCAAAACTCGGCTCAGTGTAACCAAAGTAGTGCGGACGAAAACGAGTCTTGGTGTCCTTTCCGAGAAGCGACGCGAAGATGTAATCGAGCAGCGCCTTCAGGTCGCGCACGGTGACGTTCTTGTCGACGTAGAGGCATTCGAGCTGGTGGAAATTGGCCGAGTGGGTGGCGTCGGTCGTATCGCGGCGGTAAACGCGCCCGGGCGAAACGACGCGGATCGGCGGCTTGCCCTTCAGCATCGTGCGAATCTGCACGGACGACGTATGTGTACGCAGGAGGTATTTTTCCTGCTGATGCTTCTTCGATACATTGCCGAACTTGGCGGCATCGGGAAGATAGAACGTATCCTGGGCGTCGCGCGCCGGATGATCGGGAGGTGTATTCAGGGCGTCGAAACAGTAGTACTCCGTTTCCACCTCGGGTCCCTCGACCACCGTGAAGCCGACCTTGCGCAGGATCCGGCACATTTCCTCGCGCACGAGTGTGAGGGGGTGGTGCGTGCCGAGCTCGGAATCGGGCGATGGCAGCGTGGGGTCGACTGCCGGCCCGAGCTGCGCCTGCAACTCGGTCGCTTCGATCTGACGGAGCGCGGCGTCGAGCTGCGTTTGGAGCTGGCCTTTGGTTTCGTTAATCAACTTGCCGACCGCTGGACGCTGTTCCTTTGGAACGGTGCCCATTTGCTTCATGAGGGCGGTGAGCTCGCCATTCGGCCCCACGTAGCGAGCCTTGGCGGCTTCGAACTCAGGGCGGGTTTTCAGCGCAGGGAGTTCGTTTTGGGCTTTGGCCAGGAGGGCGTTGAGTTGGTCTTGCATGAGGAAAAGGAGAAGTTGAACCACAGAGGCACAGAGAGCACGGAGAAACTAAGCCTCCCATCTCTGTGACCTCTGTGTCTCTGTGGTTAAAGAAATAAAAAAGGACGGCGCCTTGGAAGGCCCGTCCTCGGGAAGGGCGACGCGCTCTGAAACGCGCCGTGCCTTTGTAGGAGCGAGCCACCAGGGCTCGCGTTTTTAAGAGTTAGGCCTTTACGGCCTTGGTCTTCAACGCGTCCTGGGCTTTTTTAACCAGGGCATTAAAGGCAACCTCATCGCGGATGGCGATGTCGGAGAGGACCTTGCGGTCGAGACCGATGTTGGCGGCTTTGAGACCTTCAATGAAGCGGCTGTAGCTGATGCCAGCGGTACGGCAAGCTGCATTGAGACGCACGATCCAGAGAGAGCGGAAATCGCCCTTCTTTTTCTTGCGGTGATCGTAGGCGTATTGCCAAGCGTGTTGGACAGCCTCTTTCGCGTAGCGATAGAGCTTGGATTTACTGCCGAAGTAGCCCTTGGCGTACTTCAGTACTTTTTTGCGACGCTTGCGCGACGCGGGGGAGTTTGTTGCACGAGGCATGTTATTTTATGTATTTTAGTGGCCGCCGGGTCGTCTCGTTAAGATTCACCCGGCTGGCGCAGTTATGGTTGTGCTTCGCTTAAAGGCCGAACGGGAGGCAACGTTTAAGTGCCTCGGCATGGCCTTTTGCCACGAGCTTGTCCTTGGTAGCACGGCGTTTCTGCTTGGTGCTCTTTGCGGAAAGCAAGTGACGGAAGCCAGGCGTGCGGCGGATCAGCTTGCCCGTGCCGGACAATTTGAAGCGCTTGGCGACAGACTTTTTGGTCTTTTGCATGAGAAGAGCGGAAGAAAACAGAGAAGGCGCGCGCCCTTTGCAAGGGGAAATTTCCAACGTCTCGTGCGATGCCTATAATCATGCCACGCACAACCAATGCAATTACGGCGTTGACAGGCTCCAGCGGGCCTGAGATTCGATCCGGCTCCGCAAAAACTTTTCATCGTAAAAATCCGCGCGCCACATCCGCATTCGATCCGCCCGCATTCCTCTCTTAACACACATCCATCATGGCTTACAGCGAAGTACTCCTCCTCCAGCCCGTTGACGGTCTCGGCGCCGAAGGCGACCAAGTCAAAGTCCGCGCCGGCTACGCCCGCAATTTCCTCCTCCCGCGCAAGGTCGCAGCGCCGCTCACTACGGCCAACCGCAAGCAGGTCGAGTCCCTCAAAAAACGTCGCGCCGAGCGTGAGATCAAAGAACTTTCCGGTGCGCAGGAACTCGCCAAGAAAATCGAGAAGGTCAGCATCGCGTTCGCCGTGAAGACCGGTGAAGGTGGCAAGATGTTCGGCGCGATCACCGCCAACGATCTCCACGAGAAACTCGTGCAGGCTGGCATCCCGATTGAAAAGAAGCGCATTCACCTTCACACCCCGGTGAAGACCCTCGGCAAGCACGAGACCTCCATCAAGCTCCACGCCGACGTCTCCGTCACCGTGAGTTTCGATGTCGTTTCGGAAAACCCGATCGAGACCGCTCCCGTCGTCGAAGCCCCCAAGGGCGACTACACCGAGAAAAAATCGGCTCGCCGTCCGAAGTCGGATAAAGCTCCGAAATCCGAGAAAGCTGAATAAGGTTCTTTATCTGCCGATATATTTTTCCAAAGCCGCGCCACACAAGGTGCGGCTTTTTTTGTTTCTTTCCACGAGCTGTGAACAGATTGCGGACAACAAAAAATAAGCTGCGCTTGCACACAATTGCTAGCACGGCTCTGCTCACCTTTTTGCCCTGATGTCCGAAGAAGCGCTTAGAACTAACCGTCGCCCACGCCCCAACGGGGCCAATGACGGCGCAAACTCCCCTCTCGTCGCCGGTCGCTCACCACCGCACAGCGTCGAGGCGGAGGAATACCTACTCGCCTGCTGCTTGCTCGACGGGAATGACACCATCGCGCGCTGCCTTGAAGGCAAACTCGTCGCGCCCGCGTTTTATAGCCCGGCCAATCGTCTCGTTTACGAAAAGCTCTGCGAACTTTATAACAAAGGCACCGCGATCGACCTCGCCGTGCTCTCCGAAGAGCTAAAAACGTCCAAACAGCTCGACGAAATCGGCGGCTACGCGTTCCTCACCCAGATCAGCGGCCGCATTCCAACGACCGCCCAGGCTGGCTACTTCATTGAAAAAATTCGCGAGCTGTACCTGCTGCGCGAGTTGATCAAAGTCGCGACGGGCGCGGTTGAAAATTGTTACAGCTATCAAGGAGGCCTCGAGGAGTTCATCGACAAGGTCGAACAGGATATTTTCAAGGTCACGCAAGACCGCATTTCAGATGCCGCGAAGCCGATGAAAGGCCCGACCCATGAAGCCATGGGCGTCATCACCAAAATGATGATGAAAAAAGGTGAGCTCACCGGCGTCACCTCGGGCTTCAAAGATCTCGATCAGCTTACTTTTGGTTTCCAAAAAGCCGAAATGATCGTGCTGGCAGCGCGCCCTTCGATGGGCAAAACCTCACTCGCGCTCAATATGGCCGAAGCTGCCTCCATGCCGAAAAAAGGCGAGGGAGTCACCACGCTCGTGTTCAGTCTTGAAATGAGCGCCGCGCAGCTCGCTTTGCGCATGCTCTGTGCTCGAGCTCGCGTAAACATGAAACTCCTGCGCGACGGATTACTCTCCAAGAACGGCTCCGAACAGCAGGAATTACTCAAAGCCGCCGGCGAGTTTTCAGATTCAAAAATCTTCATCGACGATTCCAGTCATCTCACAATCATGGAACTGCGCGCCAAGGCTCGGCGCCTGCACGCCCGCAACCCGATCGGATTCATCGTCGTCGATTACCTTCAACTCCTCAGTCCGACCGACCCCAAAGTCCCGCGCGAACAGCAAGTCGCCGAGATGTCGCGCGGATTGAAAGCACTTGCGAAGGAACTTGAGGTTCCCGTGCTTGTATTAAGTCAATTAAACCGCTCTGCCGAAAAAGAAAACCGCTCTCCCAAACTCTCTGACCTCCGTGAATCCGGCTCTATCGAGCAGGATGCTGATGTTGTTTTAATGCTAGCACGCCCCAAAGACGCCGACGAAAAATTCCAAGTAGCCGCCGACTCTGCGGACTTAATAGTTGCCAAGCAACGAAACGGACCGGTAGGAGAACTGAAGCTCACTTTCCTTCGAGATATCACCCGCTTTGAAAACTTCACCCAGTAACCCCCTGAAAGGGGTCACTCGTTTATTTTTTGCTATTTTGCTTCTCGCCTCCGCGAGTCTGCGTGTTTCCGCGCAAGCTTCTCTAGGAGAGGCT
>Ga0302323_100001920_pt1 | contig 16914 bp, 14 predicted proteins | sample Fen_T0_3_FD_201950 | JGI IMG/M metagenome (GOLD analysis project Ga0302323, IMG submission 201950) | Peat permafrost microbial communities from Stordalen Mire near Abisko, Sweden - Fen_T0_3 | ecosystem: Environmental > Terrestrial > Soil > Wetlands > Permafrost | place: Sweden: Abisko... | reverse complement strand
GTCCAGATTTACTGCGAGTTCATTTCCTCCCTGGTCGACCGCATCACCAAGATGATTCGGCAGGTACTCGATTCGTCCCGCAAGAGTCGTCCCACCTCGAGTGAGATCGACGTACTCAAGACGGTGCGTGAAACCCTGGAATTCGTCGAGGAAAGCCTGAAGCAACACCATATCGAGGCAGACGTGCAATGCGAGCACGAGCTGCGGCCCATCCCGGGCGACCCGGACGAGATCCAGCAGGTCTGTCTGAACCTGATCATGAATGCGATCCAGGCCATGCCCGATGGCGGCCACCTGACCATCGCGATCGCCTACGTCATCCGGCGCAAGGAGGGCCTGGATCTGGCGGCGCCCTCGCCCTACCTGATGCTCGAGTTTTCCGATACCGGTCCGGGCATTCCGCAAAACCACCGCGCCCGCATCTTCGATGCATTCTTCACCACCAAGGAAGCCGGCGAAGGCAGCGGGCTGGGGTTGCCGGTCAGCCACGGCATCGTGAAAGATCACGACGGCTGGATGGAAGTTGCCGACCGGCCCGGGGGCGGCGCCATCTTTCGCGTCTTTCTGCCCATCCCCGCCGAGGCGCCTTCCTATGACGATCCCAAATCCGGCGCGACCCCTGCGCCCGAGATGCAGGCGCAGCCCAGCAAGACCGGATAATGTAGTGGCATGTTGCCCACGCCCATTCGCTTCCACCTGGCCATGCCCGAGCCGCAGAGTCATGAATTCGACGTCACCATGGAGATTCCCGCCCTTCCGCGGCGGCAAACCCTGGACATCGTCTTTCCCGCTTGGGCGCCGGGAAGTTACCTGGTGCGCGACTTTTCCCGCCATGTCTACGACCTGACAGCTCGCCAGGGCGCGAAGGCTGTTCCGTGCGAACGCCTGGACAAGGCGCGCTGGCGCCTGCGCAGTCAGGGCCAAGCTGTCACGCTGCACTACCGCGTCTTTGCCTTCGAAACCAGCGTGCGCACCTCGTTCCTCGATGACAGCCGAGCCTTCTGTAGCGGCAGCAGCCTGTTCTTCTACGTCGATGGCGAAGTTCAGCGCCCCTACCAGGTCAGCGTGGCGCCGCCCAGCGGCTGGCATGTCAGCACTGCCCTTCCCGCCTTGCGCGGCCAGCGCAGCACCTACCGTGCATGTGACTTCGACGAGCTTGTCGATTCTCCCTTCGAGATCGGCACGCACGAGCTGCACGACTTTCGCGTCGACGGGACGCGGTTCGAGGTGGCCTTCCAGGGAAACAGCAACATCGACAAGAGGCGCATGCTGGCTGACCTGCGCACCATCACGCAAACCACGGCGTCGATCTTCGGCGGCTTCCCCTTCGAGCGCTACCTGTTCATCATCCACGCCTTGCCGGCGCGGGGCGGCGGCCTGGAGCACGCGTGTTCGTCGACCCTGGACATAGCGGGGTTCGCCTTCGAAGACGAAAAGGCGTACCAGGCCTTCAACGAGCTGGCCGCGCACGAGTTTCTCCATGCCTGGAACGTGAAACGCATCCACGACCGCGTGCTTGGGCCATTCGACTACACCAAGGAAAACTACACCCGGCTGTTGTGGTTCCACGAAGGCTTCACCGAATACCTGCAGGGCCTGATCCTGGTGCGTGCGGGCCTGGTCTCGACCGAACGCTACCTGAAGGATCTGGCCGAGGATTGGGGCCGCTACAGTGCGCGACCGGGGCGCAACGTGACGCCGCTTTCGGAGCTTTCCTATGAAGCGTGGATCAAACAGTACAAGCCCGCCGACAACCACACCAACCGCATGGTCAGCTACTACGACAAAGGAAGGTGGGCCGGCCTGCTCCTGGATCTTCGCTTGCGCGCCGCCAGCAACGGTCGCCGCGGCATACCCGACTTGTTCCGCCGGCTATGGTTGCGGCACGGGGCGCGGGATCGCGCCATCGACGCCGCGATCATTCAGCAGGAGGCTGAAGCGCTGGCCGGTCATTCGCTGGCCGACTACTTCCGCCACGCCATAGACGGAACGGCCGAGCTGCCCATTCCGAAACTCCTGCGCGCCACGGGCATTACCGTCGAAGCGGAGTCTCCCGCCAAGCACGAGCGCCACGATGCGGTCAAGGCGGGGCGAAGCCGCGCCTGGAGCGGACTCGTCTTCAGCGCTGGCAACGGCCGGGAGAGCGCCGTGGTCAAGAATGTCATTCCCGGCTCGCCGGCTTGGCAGGCCGGCATCACCTACGGCGACGAGCTCGTCGCCGTCGACGACAACCGGGTCTATGACGGAACCGTGGGCAAGCGCCTAGCCGATGGCCAACCCGGGCAAGAGATGCGTATCACTTTCTTCCGCAAAGACAGGCTGCTGGCTTCACGGGTGCGCCTGGCGCACAACCCCGAGCGGCGCTGGACTTTCAGCGTGGACGCCACGGCCTCGCACGCGCAGCGGCTCTTGCGTAACCGATGGCTGGGGACTACGGGCTGACGAATTCGTAGGCACCGATGTCGAAGCCGTCCCCCGCGGGCCGGGCGTTGCCGTCGCCGTCGTGGGCAGGCGCGCCCGCGGCGGTTCCATGATCGACGCAAGGTGAATCGGCAGTCGTCAAATGAAGGTCGGTCGGGTACGCCACGAACTTGGGATCGCTCGAAATATTGTTGTCAGCGCCCACCAAGGCGTTGACCTGAGCCGCGGTTTCCGCTTCCGTGTTGGCCCGCCGATAAAGAACGGTCGTCGTCTGCGCGCCGGCAAAGGCGTACAGATCGTTGTTTTCGACTAGGCGGGCGATGGCACCCGAGGCTTCGCTGATGGCTGCTCGCGTGCGGCAGCTTCCCGCCAGAATGATGTTGTTGCGAAAGATTCCAGCTGTCGTGCTGCTGCCGCTGGCGTGCTCGATACTAACGCCAGTGCTGCTGCAGTTGGTGCCGGCCCCCATCGGGTCGATGGTGTTCGAATGCACGTCGGGTTCGCCCACCACGCCACCCAGCGTCACCTGCATGCCAACGAATTTCGACGACCCATTGCTGCCGGCGCACTGGCTGCCCAAGATACGATTGTTTTGCACGCGTGCCGAGGAGCTGTCGAGCACAAGGGACGTCGCCGTGTTACTGCCGCAGCCGCTGCTGAGAAGGTTGCCGTCGACAGTGGTGCCCGAGCCCGCAACACGAAGGGCGGTGACTTGATTACCGTTACCGCCCGTGATGTTGTTGCCCGCCACCGTCGCGCAGCTGCCGGATTCACACTGCAAGGTCACGACATTCGTGCCCGTTCCGCCGGCACTGGCAGCGCCCGATCCACCGCACAGGGTATTGCCGGTCACCATTGCTGGCGATGTCGAGGCGTTACTGACCTGCACGGCCATCGAGTCGGCTGCCGGGTCGGCGGTGGTCGAAGCGTTGCGCCCGCGAATGCCCAACCCGATGTCGCCCACAGTGCCACCGTTGCTGCTGTCGCAAGCGGATAGGCAAACGCCTTGGACAAGCTGGTCGCAATTGTTGCGCAGAACCAGCGAACCGCCGTTCACATGAACGCCGACAGCAGCGGTGCGGCCCTGGCCACCGCCTATGGCCGACCCCACAATCGTGACTTGGCCACCCGCCGAGACATCCACGCCGTACGTGGTGTTGGCAACGGGGGCATCGGTGATGAAGATGTCGGCGAGCGTGACGTTCTTGCCCCCCTGCACCTGGACGCCACTGACCGCCGCGGTGGCACCGCCGGTATTGGACGGCGAAAAGCGCGTGATGATGAATCCGCCAAGCTCCGAGTGCGACTTGACGGTCTGGTCGAAGACCACCCCTTGATCGGCAGCCACGAAGGCAATCGTGGTCGTTGGGGGCTGGGTTCCCGAACAGTAGGTCAGTCCGGCCGTGGACAGCGCATAGTTGCCGTGCACCAAACCACCGTTGGTCATCGCCAACTGCGTATCCAGCTGGTAGGCGAAACTATCGGCACAGGTGACCCCGCCTGCCACGCACACCCGTCGGGGCACACCACCGTCCACTTGCAAAGCGAAATGGATGGCACTTTGAAGGGTGGCAAAGGGATTTGCCGGGGTGCCGTCGGCGGTCGCGTCGTCGCCGGTCGGGGAAACCACGACACAATCGCTGGCGCACCCTTCGTCGGTAAGACCGTTGCAATTGTCGTCGATACCATTACACAGCTCGGTGGCTTGGGGCAGGGTTTCGCCGATGCACGCCCCCCAGACGCCAGCAGTACAAGTCTGCGTTCCCGACCGGCAAGCCCCCACCTGCGGGTTGGCAAGCGAAGCGCACGCCCGGGTATCGCCGTTCAGACACACCGACGGAACATCGCCAGCAGCATCCACGCCTGGCCCAGCCTCGACCGCAGGCACATCGGGAACCACGGCTGAGTCATCGGGTGCGTCTAGCCGCCCGTCCGGGCCCAGGACTTCAGGGCCGCGTGAACCGTCGCGCCGGGTATCCGCGGGCGTCCCGTCGTCGCCGAAACCATCGGACGGCGACTGACCATCGTCTCCACGGACGTCGCGACCGTCGGCCCCACCGCGCCCGTCCCCCCTGTCCTGCCCGTCTGGAGCAGCGACAGCATCCGCTACGTCGGCCTGGCTATCGGCGGTACCGTTGGTGTCCGGCCGGCTCCCGTCGAGACGCCCTCCTTCCGCTTGCCTGACATCGCCTGGGCGGGTGTCGGGAGAGGGAGCATCCTCTCCCCCCGCTGCGTCGAGCGAAGACAACGGGATGTAGGCCGGGTTCTGCTCGCGGCAGCCAGACGCAACAAGTCCAAAAAGAAGGCTTGCCATGACGACCAAAATGCGATTGCTATTCAAGCTAGTCCTCCACCGCTGGGTGTTCGATTGTAGCAGTTGTGGTGTCAACGGAGCGCGTTCCTTTGTAGAATGTCTCGTCTATGCTGACCTTGCCTCGTCTCTACTGTCTGGCTTGCCTTGGCGTTGCCATTCTAGTCGCACCTTTCGCCAGGGCGGACCCCAAAACGCTGGGCCTGCAAAAAGTGGCTGTCGCGCACTTGGACTTCGAAGGCAAGATCCCGGAGGGCCTGAAGGAGCTCTTTGCCCAAAGACTCGTCGAAGGCCTGGCCGCAGCCCGCTTCGAAGTGCTGGGGGATCAGGATGTGAAGCGCAAGCTGGCCGAGGCCGATACCAGCGGCACCCCTGGGCTGGCCTCGTGCCAAAGCGCTTCCTGCTACCCCAGCGTGGCGAAGGTATTGTCGGCCAGCTACCTGATCACGGCGCGCGTGATCGAAAGCAACAAGACCTACACCATCCTGATGGACATCATCAACGGGAGAACCGGCGGTGTTCTGGCCAGCAATCGCGACCGCTGCGAGACCTGTGGCGCAGAAGAGGCCGGCGAGAAGATGGGGCTGGCCGCCTCGGCCTTGCGCAACCGCCTCGAATCGGTGTCGCTGACGCCGGCCCGTTTCATCATTCAATCGCGCCCGTCCGGGGCCGTGGTCACCATGGACGGCAAGCCCATGGGGACGACCCCTCTCGACGCCGAATTGGCGAGCGGCGGGCACCACGTCGAGCTCACGCGTTCGGGCTACGATCCCGCATCCCGTTCGTTCACCGTTGTCAGTGGTGTGGACGAAACCCTGTCCATGGAGCTGGTCGCCTTGCCCACGCAATTTCCTTACCGAGCTGCCGGCTGGGGTAGCGTGGCCGGCGGTGCGGTGTTGTTCATCGCCGGGATCCTCACCATGAGTGTCGACAAGCATGAGGCCAGCTGCTCGACCGTTGAAAAGGGCGTCAACGGGCACTGCCCCGAAGTTTGGTCCACCAAGTGGTGGGGGGCGACCATGATAGGACTAGGTACGGCTGCCGCCACGCTAGGGGGCGTCTTCATTTACCTGGCGCCACGGACGGACACGCCGGGAGCCATGGCTGGCGTTTCCGGCTCGTTCTAGAGATTCCGCGCTACTTCTCTAGCCGCGCTTTCACGCGGCCGATGCGCGCCTTGATGCCGCTGTCGCCCGGTGCCTGGCTGAGGGCGCGCTGATAGGCTGCCAAGGCTTCGTCGTAACGCAAGAGCTTGAAGTAAGCGTCACCCACCACGATTTGGTAGCGCGGAGCCCGCGGCTGAATGCGAACTGCACGTCGACCGTAGTCCAACGCATCCGTATAGCGAGCATTTTCGAAGGCCACTTCTGCCAGCCCCGCAACGGCGTCGGGGTTGGTCGGGTCGGCGTGGACGGCACGGTCGAAGGCAACCTGGGCGCGAACGAGATCGCCGCGCGACAGGGCCGAGGCACCGTCGGCGGCAGCTTTGGTCGAGAGCGCCCGATCGCGTGGCGTGTGCTCCTCGATCACCGCTTCTTTCTTCTTGCTCGCTTTGGCAGCCTCCGCGGCCGGTGCCGGCTCGACAACAGCGACGGGCTCGGGAGCAGCCTTGTCTTCGTCTTTGCTGGCAGCGCGATCACGCGACAGCGGATCCTTGGGGTCCAGTTCGGAAACGATCTGGTAGTACTGCCTGGCCTGGCCGCGGCTACCGCCGTCCCACAGTGTTCGGGCTCGCTTTCTGAACTCATCGGCGAGACGCGCCGTCTGCCGCCCTTCTTTGTCGCTCTCGAGAAGCCTCGCCAACGAGACGCGCGCCTGCGAGAACTTACCGGCGTTTACGGCCGAGAAAAGGTCGGCGGCCGCCACGCGGGTGGCTTCGTCCCCCGGCCGTCGCTGACTGGCAACTGGGCCCGAGGAGGATTCGCTCTCGCGCTCGCTTGTCCCGCGCGCTTCGGCCGCAAGACCAACCTTGGTGCGCAGGTCGGCATCGCCCGGCAAGAAGCGCAAAGCTTCACGGTAGCGGATGGCAGCCAAGTCGTGCAGCTTGGCGGCAAGCAGCGCATTGCCAAGACTGCGAAACTGGTTACCGTAAAGCCGGCGCAACAAGGTGGCCCCGCCCGAAGTCACGTTCAGTTTTTTCGACTCCGCTTCGGCCCGCTCGATAAAGTGAAGGGCCGACTCGTTTGCCGGTTCAAAGAACTTCTCGGCACCCGCCGCCAACCCCGCCTTGCGCAGCCAAGGCGCAACGCTTTCGGGCTCATCGGTTTTCGTCACTTCGACGTAGACCGGGGTGTATCGAATGATCTCTTTAGGACGGCGCAGCCCGAAGAACAGCGCCAACCCCAAGCCGACCAGGGCCACCAAGCCCAGACCAAGGGCAAGCCGGCGCAAGCGCCGAGAGCGCGGAGAGGGCATTCCTTCCGCCAACTTCTTCTGCCAAGGCGCGTCGACGGCGGGCAGCTCCAGATCGTCCCACTCGGTCTGAATGCGCGCCGCGATCTGCGCGTCGCAAAGCATGGCCTCTACCACCGCCGCGCTTTGCGGCCGCTCGCCGGGTTTCTTGGCCAACATCTGCAAGACCAGGGTATCGAGCTCGACCGGAATCTTCAGCTCGGGCGCGCGCTGGCGCATCGGCACCGGCTTGTCCGTCACGTGCTTCGTGATCGTGGTCATGACGTCCTCGTCCCAGAAAGGACAGGATCCGGTCAACATTTCGTAGGCCATGGCCCCCAGCGAATAGATGTCGCTGCGGTGGTCGTAGCCTTTGCCACGAATACGCTCGGGCGACAGGTAGTCAGGCGTACCGACAACGCGATCTTCCCGATCCTCGGGCGAGGTACCCTCCGGCGGAGCCTCGGTGCTGATGAGCCCGGCAATGCCGAAGTCGACCACCTTCACCATGTCGCCGCGACGGCCATTGGTGGCCAACATGATGTTGTCCGGTTTGACGTCGAGATGGATGATGCCCTTTTCATGGGCCGCGCCCAAGGCCTTGCAAACCTGGCGCAAGATGGGAATCACGCGGTCGACAGGCAATACCTTGTCCACGTCGAGAACATGGCGCAGGGACGGGCCATCGATGAACTCCATGACGTAGAACACCTGACCGTCGGGCAGTTCGCCAAAGTCGGTGACGTCGCAAATGAAGGGATTGCCAATCTTCGATGCCGCCCGCGCCTCCTGACGAAAGCGCTCGATGGCCTTGGGATCGCGAGCGATGGCGGCCAGCAAGGTTTTCAGCGCCACCCGCTTCTCCAGGTCGACGTGCTCGGCCTGGTAAACCGCGCCCATGGCCCCTGCCCCGACCCGGGTCACGATGCGATAGCGCGTGTGCGGAATGATCTCACCCGGTGGCAAAGCCATCTGGGTGTTACCGGTAGTGTAGTGGTTACGTTGGGCGGAAGGTCTTTCCACGTCGGGATCCGATTAGGCTGGGCCGCTGCGGACTGCTTGTAAAGTCCTAGGACATGTTATCACGCTGTGAGATGAAGCGAACCTGTGGCATTTTCTCGCCATGCCCGCTTCCACCAGTCCCCGCAAAAAGTCCCTGATGCCCTCGACCCCGCTACGTCGCCGCTTGCGCGGCTTGGGCCATGTCCTGGATCCCGTGGTCCAGATCGGCAAACAGGGAGTCACCGCGTCAGTGGTGGCGCAAGTCACACGGGCTCTGCACGACCACGAGCTTATCAAGGTCAAGCTGGGCGCCGAATGCCCGGCCACGCGTTTCGAGGTTGCGGAAAGCCTGGGCGAAGGACCGGGGGTCAAGGTGGCACAGATCCTCGGCCGGACGGTCCTGCTCTACAAGCGCAACCCGAAAGACCCCAAGTACGAGAAGAAGACCGACGACCAAGGCGAAAACAAGAAGCGCAAACAAGGCTGAACAGAAGCCGTATAGCCCGCACCTTCCCAGCCAGAGCCGACTGCTACAATCCGGGGTCAAACATGAAGATCGCCGCCACTTTGCATGATCGCGTCCTTGCAGCCGCCGAAGCGGCGGGACAGCACCTCGATGCCGAGGAAGCCGAAATCGCCGTCATCTTGGGCTCAGGGTTGGCCAGCGCCGCCGACCGCTTGCCCGACGCTCGAGGGGTCCCCTACGCTGCTTTGCCGGGTTTTCCCGAACCCACCGTGGCGGGCCATCCCGGTCGGCTGCTGTGCGGGCGCTGGGGGGGCAAGAAGGTCTTGATTTTCTGCGGGCGTGTCCACACCTATGAAGGTTATCCTGCCGCCGAAATTGGCATCCCCGTGCGGGTTGCGGCCACCTTGGGCGTGCAAACCTTGGTCGTAACCAACGTGGCAGGCGCCGTCGAGCCCTCGTTCGCGGCCGGCGAAATCGTGACCATTCGCGACCACATCAACCTGTCCGGCACGTCCCCTTTGATTGGGCCCAATGACGAACGGCTGGGACCGCGGTTCATCGACATGAGTGCACCCTACTCGCCCGCCCTGCGCACGCTCGCGGCTCGGGTCGCGGAGAATATGTTCGGGTCACGCCTGCGTGAAGGGGTCTACGCCTCGATGGCCGGTCCATCCTACGAGACACCTGCCGAAGTTCGCATGCTGCGCATCTTGGGCGCCGACCTGGTGGGCATGTCGACCGTTCACGAGGTCATCGCCGCACGCCATTCGGGCCTCTCAGTCCTGGGGCTGTCGATGATCGCGAATCCGGCGGCAGGCATTCAAAGCATGCCGCTGAGCCACGAAGACGTCACCGCTGCGGCCACGGCGGGGGCTGCGCACATGGGCGAATTGATCGAGGCTGTGGTAACGCACTTGCCGATCACGGCATCTCACTCGTAGCAAAATCGAACGCGTTGACTATCGTAAGGAGAGCGCCGTGGAACACAAGCTACCCGAATTGCCGTATGCAAAGAACGCACTGGCTCCGCATATCTCGGCCGAGACCCTCGAGTACCACTATGGTAAACATCACGCGACGTACGTCGCGAACCTGAACAAACTGATCGCGGGCACCGAATTCGCCGAGCTATCGCTCGAAGACATCGTCAAGAAAGCCACCGGCGGAATCTTCAACAATGCGGCCCAGGTTTGGAATCACACGTTTTACTGGAACTCCCTGTCTCCCAAGGGCGGCGGCGAGCCTAGCGGCCCCCTGGCCGACGCCGTCGTGAAAAGCTTCGGCTCGTTTGCGGGCTTCAAGGAAAAGATGACCAACGCAGCCATCACCCAGTTCGGCTCGGGTTGGGCATGGCTGGTGAAGAACCCGGACGGGTCCTTGGCCATCGAACAAACCAGCAACGCCGGCACGCCGTTGAAAGACAGCAAGAAGGCACTGTTGACCGTCGACGTTTGGGAGCACGCCTATTACGTCGACTACCGCAATGCCCGCGCCAGCTACGTGGACGCCTTCTGGAAACTGGTAAACTGGCAATTCGCCGACCAGAACTGGAAGTAGCGAACCGACCAAGGCCGACCAGGGGTGTCCCCAGCTGAACAGTTCTTTCGCAGCTTTTCTTGGACTGAGCTATGGTTGCCACTTCCAGAAAGGAACCCTCGGAAGGGTTCTTTGCGGTAGGCGTCGACCATGGTCATCCAGGTTTTACTGAAGGATCCTCGCTCAGGCAGTGAGACAAAATACGAATTCGATCAGTCACCTGTTCGGATCGGCAGGAACCCGCTCAACAACGTGGTTCTGGACGGCAATTTCGTCTCAGGATGGCACGGCACCATCCGCTTCGACAGCACGGGAACGTACTATTTCGACCTGGGATCGACCAATGGCACCTGCATCGACGGCAAACGGCTGCCCAAGAATGTCGCCATTCCGGTGCTGCAGACCACGCGCCTCACTATATGGATGTACGAGCTCATCGTCACCCCGGGAACGTCCCAAGGCCAAAGCGCCGGGCCTCTACACCAAACCGGTGCCGGAACGCTGGTTGGCGTCCGTAGCGCGGATGTGCCGCTTGCGGGGGCCAATCCGCTTGCGGGATTTTCCGGCCGAGGCCCCAGTGCATGGGGCGCGGGTTCGAGTGCGCCGGTAGCGGCCACCCGCCCGTCGCCGGGATCGGGCGACAGCTTCGCCCCGCGCGAGGCCGCGCCGAGATCGCCCGATGCCCAGATGGCAGACCGGCTGGTCCGCTGTTTGCGCATCCTTGGAGCGTTCTGCGAAGCCTTCATCGGTCTGAAGAAGGGCTACGAGCTGTTCGGTTCCGAGGTGGGCGTGCGCCCGGTCAGCGGCAACACGCCCCTACACCGCGCGCGCAGCAGCCAGGAGGTCATCGAGTACTTGCTCGACCCCAGCAAGGATCCCGATGTCTGCGCGCGCGACCTGAATGCAGTTTTTGCTGACATGGGCATTCACGACGTCGCTCTCATGGAAGGCATTTCCCAAAGCGTGCGTGGCATCCTCGAGAAGCTCGACCCCAAGATCCTGGATTTCAAGCTGGGCTCCGGACTCTTCTCGGGCTCGAAAGCAAAGGCCAGGTGGAACACCTACCTAGAAAGCTTCGACAACTTGCTGGCCGAAGATGCCGCCTTGCATGCAGAAATTTTCGGCGAAGAGTTCGCACGTGCCTACGCAAGCGTGGCGCTAGGCAACGAAAATGCCCCGCGAACCGATGACAAAACCGGCAGAGACGACAGCGACGCCGAACGGTAGTGCGAGCTTCAGTGGCCACCATGCGGCAACGTTCGTTCTTTTCATTTTCATAACGTTCGTTCTTTTCATTTTTATAGAGTGCAACAAAGTTCAGCGAGGGAAAATCCCACTTGACAGATAGGCCCCGTCGCAGGTTAATGTCACACTGTTTCAATTAGATCTATCCCATGCCGCTTAAGACTATGGAATCGCTGCTCCAACCGGTTTCGCCGGAGGCGCCTTGTGGCGCCGACCTCGAATACGATCCTGCTTTCCTCGAGCTCGAGCGAAGTTCGCAGGGCAAGCCCGAACAGCAGATGGGCAGCACCATCGTCCCTGCCCAGGAGCCGGACTGGAAAGACGTCAGCAACAAGGCCCTTGCGCTCCTGACCAAGACCAAGGATTTGCGCATCGTCAGTCGCCTGGTGCGCGGCTTGTTGAACACCGAGGGATTGGTTGGCTTTGCCGACGGGATCGCGGTCATGCGCGGGCTCGTCGAAAATTTCTGGGACGGGCTCTATCCCAAACTCGACCCCGAAGACGGCAATGACCCCACGTTCCGCGTGAACATCCTCATGGGGCTCTGCGATGGTCCAGCCTTCATCGACCGTATCCGCACCATCCCCATCGTCACCGCCCGATCGTTCGGTCGCTTCAGCCTGCGCGATATGGCCATAGCCTCGGGCGAGATTCCGCCCATTGCCGGGGTCGAACCGCCTACCTCAGCCGCCATCGACGGCGCCTTCACCGAGTGTCCGGTTCCCACCCTGCAAGGAACGCTCGATACGCTCCAGTCAGCGCTGCAGGGGCTGGCCGCCATCGAAGCGTTCGTGGGCGAAAAGGTAGGAGCGTCGAGCGGGCCCAATTTTTCCAAGATGGCTGACGTCCTGCGCTCGGCCGAGAAGATCCTCGTGGCTCGATTGGCCCGACGGGGCGTCGCGGCCGCCACTGCCTCGGAGGACGCGGCTTCGGCCGTGCAAGAGGGAGACGAAGGTGGTGGTCCGCCGCGCGTTTCAGGTCAAACCGTAACGGGCGACATCAATAGCCGCGAGGACGTGATTCGCATGCTCGACAAGATTTGTAGCTACTACCAACGCTACGAGCCGTCGAGCCCAATCCCTCTTTTGCTCCAACGAAGCAAGAGATTGGTATCGGCTACCTTTTTGGATATCGTTCGGGACCTGGCGCCCGATGGCCTAACGCAGGTGGAGAACTTGCGCGGCAAAGACACGACGGAAAGCAGTTAGGCGTTTTCAACATCATTGGTAGGTGGACATTATGAGCAACAGTGCCCAAAAATTCATAAACAGAAACCGAGCACCTCGCGTCCAGATCGAATACGACGTCGAGCTTTATGGTGCCGAGAAGAAGGTCCAGCTGCCCTTTGTCATGGGGGTCATGTCGGATCTCTCGGGCAACCCATCTGAACCGCTGGCTCCAGTTGCCGATCGCAAGTATGTCGACATCTCGGTCGACAACTTCGACGACCGTCTGAAGGCCATGAAGCCACGCGTGGCCTTTCAAGTTCCCAACACCCTGACCGGTGAGGGCAACGTGAGCGTCGACATTTCGTTCGAAAGCATGGACGACTTCTCTCCAGCGGCCATTGCACGCAAAGTCGGCGCTTTGAATCAACTGCTGCAAGCCCGTAATCAATTGTCGAACTTGGTCACGTATATGGATGGCAGGACGGGGGCCGAGGATCTCATCGCCAACGTTCTCAAGGACCCGACCCTCTTGCAGACGCTTGCGGCCGCCCCGAAGCCGGATGCGACTGACGAAGGCGCCGGTCAAGACAAGCCAAAAGACAAGTAGCCGAGGAAGAACATGGCTGAGACACAAAAAGAAACAGAAGCGCAAGCAGCCTCCACGACTATGGAGGTGAATGAATTTGCCTCGCTGCTCAACAAGCAGTTCAAGCCGCAGACCGATGGTGCCAAGCGCGAGGTGGAGACCGCCGTGCGCACATTGGCCCAACAGGCCTTGGCCAGCAGCAGGCTGATCTCCAACGATGTCGTGCAAACCATCAACGCGATGATTGCCGAAATCGATCGCAAGATGAGCGAGCAGATCAACAAGATCATGCACACACCCGAGTTTCAGCAGCTGGAAAGCGCGTGGCGCGGCCTGCACTACTTAGTGACCAACAGTGAGACCGACGATCAGCTGAAGATTCGCGTACTCAACATCTCGAAGAAGGATCTCCACAAGACCCTGAAGCGCTACAAAGGCGCGGCATGGGACCAGAGCCCCATCTTCAAGAAGTTGTATGAAGAAGAATACGGCACCTTGGGTGGCGAGCCCTTTGGTTGTTTGGTCGGCGACTACTACTTCGACCAAGGACCGATGGACGTAGAGCTGCTGGGCGAAATGGCGAAGATTTCCGCTGCTGCCCACGCGCCTTTCTTGGCGGCCGCCTCGCCCACCGTGTTCCAGATGGAGTCTTGGCAAGAGCTCAGCAATCCACGGGATCTCACCAAAATCTTCTCGGTACCCGAGTACGCAGGTTGGCGCTCGCTACGCGAGTCCGACGACGCCCGCTATCTCGGCCTCACCATGCCGCGCTTCCTTGCACGACGCCCCTACGGCGCCAAGACCAACCCGGTCGAGGAATTCAACTTCGAAGAAGACGCGGCAGGGCCCGACGCCAAGAACTACACATGGGCAAACTCGGCCTATGCCATGGCAGTCAACATCAACCGATCGTTCAAGCTCTACGGCTGGTGCTCACGCATTCGTGGCATCGAGTCGGGCGGTGCGGTCGAAGGATTGCCCACCCACACCTTTCCGACCGACGACGGTGGCGTGGACCTGAAATGCCCGACCGAAATCGCCATCAGCGACCGACGCGAAGCCGAGCTGGCCAAGAACGGCTTCATGCCGCTGGTCTACAAGAAGAATTCGGACTTCGCCGCCTTCATCGGCGCACAGTCGCTGCAGAAGCCGGCCACCTACGACGATCCGGATGCAACGTCCAATGCGGCCCTGGCAGCACGGTTGCCCTACCTGTTCGCAACCTGCCGCTTTGCCCACTACCTGAAGTGCATCGTACGCGACAAGATCGGATCTTTCCGAGAAGCCGAGGACATGCAGCGCTGGCTGCAAGACTGGATCATCCAATATGTCGATGGCGACCCGTCGCACTCGACCGAAGACATCAAAGCGAAGAAGCCGCTTGCAGCCGCCGAAGTGACCGTCGAGCCCATCGAAGGCAACCCAGGCTACTACTCGTCGAAGTTCTTCCTACGGCCCCACTATCAGCTTGAAGGGCTTACAGTGTCGCTTCGTTTGGTTTCCAAGCTTCCGTCTGCCAAAGGCGCATAAGTTCATCAACGTTACCACCCACAGAAAATCACCTATTAGGAAGGAGTCGAGAAAATGGCGGTTAGCATTTGCATCAAAATTGGCAAGATCCAGGGCGAATCGGCAATCAAAGGACACGAGGGCGAGATTGATGTCTTGTCTTGGAACTGGGGACTGACCCAGTCTGCTTCGGCCCACGTTGGCTCTGGGGCCGGGTCGGGTTCTGCCGACGTCAAGGATCTTCGCATCACCAAGTACGTCGACAAGGCGTCTCCCATTCTCTTGCAGGAGTGCTTCAAGGGAAGCGATCAAACGACCGCCGTTCTCACCGTCATCAAGGTCGGTGGCAAGGCGCCCGTCGAGTTCGTCAAGATCACGATGGACGGGACGGTCTTCCTCTCGTCGGTGTCAACGGGCGATCCACTGCCCAATGATCGTTACACCGAAACCGTGACGTTGAACTTCTCACATGTGAAGTTCGAGTACACCACGCAGAACGCGGACCAGTCCAAGGGCGCGTCGGTCGCAGGCGAGCTGCACATCAGCCAACAGTCCTAACGGGCAAAGATCAGACCATGGGCGCCCCGGCATTTCCACGCGGGCGTCCATGGTCTTTGATCATCACCGGACGAACCCAGGGAGCCGACATGAGCATCATCGAGGACAATGTTCGCCAAGGACGGCTAGAGGAAGCGCTGGCAGGCCTCCAGGCCGAGATCCGCAAGGCTCCCGCCGACCCGAGATACCGCGTTTTCTTGTTCCAACTGCTGACCGTGATGGGCCAGTGGGAACGGGCTATGACCCAGCTGAATGTGGTGGCCGATCTGGACGCCAAGGCGCTGTCCATGGTTCAAACCTACCGAGCCGCCTTGAAGTGCGAGGAGCTGCGAGCGGAGGTTTTTGCCGGACGGCGCACGCCCCTGCTCTTTGGCGAACCGGCCGAGTGGGCCGCCTTGTTGGTGCAGTCACTCTTGCTTTCAGCCCAGGGACGTGAGGAGGAAGCCGAGAAGCTTCACGCCAAGGCCTTCGAAGAAGCGCCCGCCACGCCGGGGCGCCTGGACGGTCAACCTTTCGCTTGGTTGGCCGATGCCGATGTTCGCCTGGGTCCGGTCTTGGAAGCTATCGTCGATGGCAAGTACTACTGGATTCCGTTTGGGAATCTGCGCGCCATCCGCATCGAGAAGCCGGTGGATCTGCGCGATTTGACGTGGATTCCCGCCTACCTGACATTGGCCAATGGTGGCGAAATCGTTTCCCTGATTCCGGCCCGCTACCCGGGCTCGGAAAAGAGCGCCGACACGGCCATTCGGATGGCACGCAAGACGGACTGGACAGAGCGCAAGGACGGCTCCAGCTCGGGTCTCGGCCAGCGCATGCTAGCTACCGATCAGGGCGACTATCCCATTCTGGAAGTTCGCTCGATAGAGTTCGACCTACCTCCCGAGCCAGTCGGCCAGACGGCTTCGGACAATGGCTGATCTCACACAGAAAGAACGCCTTCAGCCTTCTCTTCTGGATCGGCTCACTGACAACGATCCGGAAAAGAAACAGGAATCGCGCGACACACGGGTCCTATCCCCCAGCAAGCTGAGAGATTGCGTCCGACGCGACCTTGCTTGGCTGCTGAACACGACCCACGTGCAAGCCACACAAGCGTTGGACGACTACCCTCTGGTGGCGCACTCGGTCTTGAATTTTGGCATGCCGGATCTGGCGGGCCGCACGACATCCGGTGTAGACACGTCCGTTCTCGAACAGTCCATCCGCCGTGCCATTTTGGATTTCGAGCCACGACTGGTCGCCAAGAGTCTCCGCGTGAAGCTTTTCGTCGAAGAGCGACAGATGAACCACAACGCCATGTCCTTCGATATCGAGGCCGAGCTGTGGGCCCAGCCCCTGCCCCTTCGGCTCTTTTTGCGAACGGCCGTCGACCTCGAAAGCGGCACAGTCGAGGTGACCGACCTGGGCGGCAAGGTAGGCGGCTGATGGATCCTCGGTTACTGACCTACTACAACCGCGAGTTGCAATACATTCGCGAGACCGGGCAGGAATTCGCACGCGAGTTCCCCAAAATCGCAGGCCGGCTGGGCATCGAAACCCTGGAGTGCACCGATCCCTACGTCGAGCGGTTACTGGAGTCGTTTGCTTTCCACACCGCACGCGTCCAGCTGAAGCTCGATTCCGAGTTTCCGCGTTTCACCCAGCACCTGCTGCAAATGGTGTATCCCCACTACCTGTCGCCCACGCCATCCATGGCCGTGGTGCAATTGCAGCCCAG
>Ga0302323_100001917_pt1 | contig 16925 bp, 11 predicted proteins | sample Fen_T0_3_FD_201950 | JGI IMG/M metagenome (GOLD analysis project Ga0302323, IMG submission 201950) | Peat permafrost microbial communities from Stordalen Mire near Abisko, Sweden - Fen_T0_3 | ecosystem: Environmental > Terrestrial > Soil > Wetlands > Permafrost | place: Sweden: Abisko... | reverse complement strand
GCAGCGGCTCCCGGCTCGCGACCCACGGCACGAGGACGGCCGCCGCCACGATCGAACCCAGCACGACCGCCGGGGCGTAGCGAGCTACCGGACCGGCAGCGCTGCTTTCGAGCGGCGCCTTCCCCCACCACTTGATGAGGTCGCGGTACGGCTGAGTGATGCCGGGTCCGCGGCGGCCCTGGAGCCGCGCCTTGGTCTTCCGGATCGTGGCCGCCACGAACGGGGCGAACGCGACGAAGACGCTCAGCTGAAGGGCGATGAGGAAGACGCTGGTTGCCGTGGCGGTCAGCTCCATCGCGCCCACGCCAGCAGAAGCAAAACGGCAATGACGCAATAGGCGATGTAGATCTGGATGGCGCCGCCCTGGAGCTTCCGGGCGAAGTTCGCCGCCCTGAGACTGAGCGCGTGCAGCGGCCGCCAGATGCGGTCCTCAACGACGAGGGTCACGTGGCTCCGGTAGCTGATCGAGGAGGGGAACGCGGTGCCGGGGTGGTATTCGATCCGGACCTCGCGTTCGGGCGAGAAGATGCGGCGGAAGAAGATGCGAACCGGCTTGGAGTAGCTCGTGGCGTTGTACTGGAACGCGGCTCGCGGCGCGATGCCGCATGCCCAGGTGTCCACGCGGCGCGGCTCGGCGATTCTCTCAACGCGACGTGCCGCAAGGAGGATGCGGTACCTCGCGGCCAGCGCCACGATGCCGACGGCGAGGATGAGCAGCAGGCCGACGGCGAGAGGGGTATACGTGGCGGCGAAGTCGGTGTGCGGCCCGGCGGTCACGGCCGGGGTGAACGTGGAAGGGATGGGGCCGGCGGGGCCCGAGGCCGAGTGCAGGGAGACGCGGGCCACTCCGAGCAGCGCATGGAAGGCCGGGCCTGCGGCCAGTCCGGTGGCCACGCACGCGGCCGCGAGGGCGGCCATGGCGGCGAGCGCGGGCCTTGCCACCTCTTGCGCTGCGGCGGCCGCGGCGCTGCGCGGCAATCCAAGGAACGCGATGCCGGTGGCCTTGACGAAGCACGCGACCGCAAGCCCCGTCGTGAGCGCCAGAGCACCGATCGTGCCGGCCGCGGCGAACCTGGCGATCGGGGCGATGTCGTGACCGCCCGCCGTTGCCAGCAATCCCTGGAAAGTCAACCACTCGCTCGCGAAGCCGTTGAGCGGCGGCAGTCCGCTGATCGCGGCCGCCCCGATCATGAACGCGAGCATCGTGACCGGCATCCGCCGGCCCAGACCGCCGAGATGGTTCAGGTCGCGCAGGCCCGTGGCATGGAGGACGGCGCCCGCGCCGAGGAACAGGAGCGTCTTGAACAGGGCGTGGTTGATCGAGTGGAAGATGGCAGCGGCGAGGGCAAGCGCCGCGAGCTCGTGCGCGCCGTGGCTCTCGAGGAGAATTGCGCTGCCCAGGGCGATCAGGATGATCCCGATGTTCTCGATGCTGTGGTAGGCGAGCAGGCGCTTCAGATCGTGCTGCATCAGCGCGTACAGGACGCCGACCACGGCGGAGAAGGCGCCGACCGCCAGGATCAGCAGGCCTATCCAGTCGGGGGTGCCGCCGACCACGTCGATGAGGATCCGGATGAGGCCGTAGATGCCGGTCTTGATCATCACGCCGGACATCACGGCGGACACGTGCGACGGCGCCACCGGGTGGGCGCGCGGCAGCCAGATGTGGAACGGCATGGCGCCCGCCTTGGTGGCGAACCCGATGAAGGCGAAAAGCATGATCCCGTCGCGCGTGAGCCAGGGGATCGAAGGGGCTGCCGCATGCCAGGCCTGGAAGTCGAGACTGCCCCCGGAATTTGAGGCGAGGATCGCAAACGAGATCAGGATCGCGGCGGTGGCGACGTGCGTCACCGCGAGATAGACGTTGCCGGCCGACACGACGGCCTTGCTTGGACGCACTCCCACGACGAGGAACGCGGACAGAAGCGCCATGGCTTCCCAGGCGATCAGGAACGAGAAGGCATTCGAGGCGCCGAGCACGATCGCGATGCTTCCGAGGAAGAGCGGGTACACGGCTCCTTCGGCCGGGCTTCGCGGCTCCTCGCCCACGACCGAGAGCGACGCGGCCCCCGCCGAGGCGCCGAACGCGATCAGGAACGCCCCGCTCAGGGCGTCATAGTGGACCGCGAACGGCACGAACCCGAGAACGGTGCCGCCGCTCGCCGAGAGTGAGGCATTCGTCAGAACGAGCCACAAGCCGAGGATCAGGGCCGCGCCGGCGCCGGCCGTGGAGAACATCGGCGAGAAGCGGCTCCAGCGCGGGATGAAGGCGATCGCGGCGGCCAGCGCAAGCAGAACCACGACCGCAACCCACAAGGCGGGGAGCAGCGCAGCGCCGGAAGTGCTCTGCGGCGTGACGATCACGGGATGGAAGACCTCGATGCCGCCGGACGGAATGGTTCTGGCGAGCCGGGGCGCGCACAGTATATTTCTGAAATCTTGCAGATTGCAAATGAGGTAGCTGACCTACCCCCGGGCCGCGGAAAGCCGGACCGGCCCGCCTAACGCCCGATCGCCACCTGCCAGTTCGTCGAGTCGTCGAAGACCAGGCCGTCCCAGGCCTCGTGGAACTCCACCGCGGGGAATCCGGCGCCGGTCAGAATCGCGGCCCAGTCGTCTCGTTCGAGGGCGCGAGCCGTACCGCCGAATATGGTCAGCTCACCCGATTCGACGTCCAGCACGTGGTGGCGCTCCACCGTTGCCCGGGCCTGCGCGTCCCAACCTCGTTCCGACAGCACGAGCTGCGTTCCCGAGCCGAACAGTCCGTCCACGCCCGTGTGCCAGCCGGTGCTCATGGTTCGCGGCACGGCCGATGCCACACGCAACTCCAACGCAAGCGCCGCCCCCGGCTTCAGCGCCGCTCTGATGCGGCGCAGAATCGCATCGAGCTCGTCCGGCGCCGGCACCTCGGCCTGGCCGTAGAGGTAGACGCCCGCGTCGAAGGACGCGGTGGGCAGCACTACATCACGGATGTCCGCGTGGATGAAACGGCACGGCAAGCCCGCTGTGATCTCGGCTGCCGCTCGGATGGCGGCGGGCGAGATGTCGACGCCAGTCACCGAAAACCCGTGCCCGGCGAACGCCTGCGCGAACAGACCGGGGCCGCAGGTGACGTCGAGCACGCTCGGTGATACGCCTTCGCGCGGCGCGGCCCCCATCCACTCCACGAGGCGGTCGGTCTGGGCCGCGATCGTGGTGAGTCGCCGGCTGGCCAGCTCATGCTCCTGGCTCAGGTGCTCCAGCAGCATTCGTTCGGAGAAGGCCGGGTCGCCCCAGGGCAAATCGATCGTGTCCGGAGCCCACGCCCGGAGGGGTACGCGATCCGCGATTCTTGCCAGGCTGTCGCGATGGCGATCCATGCCCGCATTGTGACGCGCCCGAGGGTGCGCCGGCGGCCGGCCTTCGCGGCTCCGGCATCAACGCCCAATCCCACCAGGTGGTCCGGCACACCGGAATTGGCCCACCCGCCGCGACCCGATGTCCCGCGCCTTGCCGGTCAGCCCGGTGCGGCGGAGCATCGCAATCACGCCGACCCTGTCCGTCACGCAACCCGCTGACGCCGGGTCCCTGACCGAACCACGCACACCCCAGGGGGTCATCCAATGAGTTCACTTCCGCCCGACAAGCAGGCATCCGATTCGAGTCAGGTGGAGGAAACTCAGCCGGCGTCCGAGTCGGCTCCGCCGGCACCGTGGGAAGTCGGCTCGGCCGCCTCCCCAACGCCGCAGGCGCCGTGGGAAGCTGCGCCTGCCGCCGCTCCGGCGCCCGCGGCTCCGTGGGAAGCAAGTCCACCCGCCCCGAAGCGCCGGTCCCGTCTTCGGCGAAACCTCCGCTGGGAGCTGCTCGGCGTGGGCCTTGTCGTGGTGATCGTCGCGGGCTTGATCATCGGCCAGCGCTTCCTGACTCCGAACGATTCGAGCAGCACGAAGACGATCTGGCAGACAATCACCGCCGGGATCACGGATGCGGGTGTGCCCAAGGATGTCGCTCTCGAGGCGTTCGCCTATCAGTTCAAGGTCTCGATCCCGGGCGTGACGGTACCCCAGGGAATCGACGGCAGCGACGTCCCTTCGGACGGGTCGGGTTCGCTGCGATGGGTTCAGGCCAACTGGAGCGCGCTGACACCGGACCAGCAGTCGGTGGTCAACCGCTTCATCACCCCCGGCCCCAACGACGTGGTTCTCCATGTAGATGCCACAAAGGGCTACGTGGCCCCGACCTCGACGATTGCCGGACCGGGTCTCGCGATCGCGCAGGTCCCGCCGATAGCCGGCGCAGCCGCGGCCGGCGCGCCCGCGCCCGGACTCCAGACCGCTCTCGAGGCCGAGTTCGCGAAGGACATCCAGCACATCGGAGACAGGCTGAAGCTGCCGGTGATCACCCCCGGGTTCGGGCTGTGGCGCAACTCGTCGCTGACGCTCAGCGATCAGGACGGTGGCAACACGCTGATGCTTACGGAGATCTCCGAGAACGGGATCGGCCACGTCACGCCGTGCGACGTCACCGTATACAAGCAGACCTGGCAGGGTGAGACGCCCACCAGCAACGGCGGCGTATCGGACAAGCTCCACGTCCTGATGACCCACGAAGTCATCCACTGCTACCAGAACGTGGTGTTCGGCGACGTAGATACGTCGAAGGCGATGGCATCGTGGATCAGCGAGGGCACGGCCTTCTGGATGGCCGCCAGCGACACCGGAATCCAGGAGCCGTCAACCGTCTCTCAATGGGAGCAGGGTTACTTCAACCCTGAGACGCCGCTGACCAACCGCTCGTATGACGCGGTGGGCTACTACTCACTTCTCGATCATCTGGGACGGGACCTGTGGTCGCGGATGGTCGCCGCCTGGACCGCGGCGGCCACCAACGCCCAGCGCTCCAATGCGTTCATCGCCGTTCTGCAGGGTGACGACCAGGATGTCCGCGACGCATGGGCGCCTTCATATCTGCGCCAGAACGCGTGGAGCGACCCGTGGATCATGTACGGCTTCGGGCTGCCGGACGCGGCCCAGGTGTTCCAGCATCCCGTCACCGCCACGTCGTCGGCCTATCAGAAGACGCAACTTGGCCGCTCCAACACGGTGTTGAGCGTGAACAGCGCCGACGGTGAAATCGTTGGAGTCGTGACCAGCGGTAACGCGAGCGCGCACGATCAGTCCGGAAACGCGGCCCTCAGCTTCCAGACGAAGCGGTTCTGCGTGTCGGGAGACTGCACCTGCCCGGCCGGCACGACGCTCGCCGGTCAGAAGATGGCCGATCAAACCATGACGATGCCGTTCTCGCTGGCCATGAACGCGCCCTTCGGCGGCGCCGACTTCGGGGTGGAGAGCTTCAAACTCGACGAGATCTGCAAGAAGCAGCCCTCCCCGACCAACCAGCCCGCGCCGACGAACCCGAGCCCCTGCACCGGCCAGTGCTCCAACTCAAACGGCGACCCGCATCTCCTCACGATCAACAAGTACCGCTACGATTTCCAGGGCGCCGGCGAGTTCACGCTGTTGCGCTCGGCCGACGGCAAGCTGGAGGTTCAAGCCCGGCAGGAGCCGTACCACAGCTCGACGAGCGTGGCCACGAACACGGCCGTGGCGGCACGGGTCGGCAGCCACAAGATCGGCTTCTACGCCACGGACACCGGGATCGAGACGCGGCTCGACGGCAAGGTGCTCGACCTGACGAAGCCCACTGATCTGGGCGGCGGCAATCGGATCGCCTCGTATCCCAAGGGCGCCGAGATCGATTTCGCGGACGGCACGAAGATGTGGGCGCTTTCGGTGGCGCCTTACGGTATCAACGCGCTGATCTCCCCATCCGATTCACTGCGCGCCACCGGCGTGGGGTTGCTTGGCCGCGTCATTCCGGGCGGGCTCGGTGTTCCCACGCTCCCAGACGGGACGCGCTTGCCCGTAGCCAAGGACGCTCACGAGCGCTTCACAGTCCTGTACGGCCGTTACGCCGAAGCGTGGCGAGTGACCGACTCCACGACTCTCTTCGACTACGACTCGGGCAAGAGCACCGCGACGTACACCATCAAGAGCTTCCCGGCCGAGAAGCAGGCGGCCACGTTCGATACGCTCACAGCCGACCAGCGCGCGGCCGGCGACACGGCTTGCGGCGCGATCACCGACCAGCAACTCCACGACGACTGTGTCTTCGACGTGGGCGTCACCGGCGACGGCGGGTTCGCCGGCGGTTACAAGGCGGCAAGCGCCCTGTTCGAGACCGGCATTGCCCCAGGGCCCACATCGAGCCCCGGTCCCGTCTCGTCCGCAACTCCGGCAATCACGACCGGTGTCCATTCGCTCGGAGCGATGAACGGCCTGGGCGGGTACGCGTTCGGCTCAGCCGACAGACTCTATGTGTCGGTCACGAAGCCCGACGGCACGGCCTCGCTGATGCTCGTCGATGTGATCACCGGTACGGCCGTGGCTCAGGTGCCCACGACGGTATCGACGGAGGTCCACTACGCCGCGGACTCGGTCTGGATGCCGGGTCTCAAGACCGACGCCAAGGGCAACACCTGCAACGTGACACGTTTCGACAACACGAGCCTGGCCGAGCTCGCGACGATCGACGTGCCGTGCGGGTACTTCGGTCATCCCGAGGTTGTCTCGGACGGTTCGGCGCTCTGGTTCGTGGACGTGAGCAAGTACGACCCGAACACGAACAAGGGCGCGGTCCTTACGAGAATCGATCCCTCGACGAACGCTCCGGACCCAACCTCCGGCGTCCCCGTCCCGTTCATCAACGCCTACCGGCGCGACGGCAACGGCGTCCTCTTCTACTTCGACACGGTCAAGGACAAGGGCATCTACAGCCTTACCAGCGGGGCGACCTCGATGGTGAAGCTCTCCGACTGGGGCAGCGAGAGCGACGTCTTTGCCGGGACCGGCATCTGGGCCCAGGACCACACGACCAAGGCCGCCCGGTTCATCTCATCGTCCGGCAGCACCAGCGCGCCCATTCAGGTCGGTGGATCGGTGATAGCCGGCGACGCGACTTACGCCTACGTCGAGGTGGCCGCGCCCACCGAGAGCGAACTCTGGCGTTTCCCCGCGGACGGTTCCACCCCCACGATGCTCACGGCCGCGCCGAAGATCGAAGGCGACGAGGCTTCGTTCTTTGCCGACCCCCAGTCGACGCTAGGAAGCAACGGCCTGATCAAGTTCTGGCTGATCCGTCCCAGCTCGGGAGGAAGCCCCACCCTGTACTTCGACTACGTGCCACTCGGCTAGGAGCGCGGCTCGTCCAGCGCGGCGCGGACCCGGGCGAGCAGCACGTCCGAGGTGAATGGTTTCGGTATGTACGGGATGCGGCCCAGATCCCCATCCAGAGGCAGCGCCTCTTCCGAGTAGCCCGACATGAATACGACCCGAATGTCGGGATGACCGGCCGAGATCTCCCTGGCCAGCTGCACGCCGCCCATCAGCGGCATGATGACGTCCGTGAACAGCAGGTCGAACTTGGGCAAGGTGGCCGCAACCTCGAGCGCCTCGCGTCCGTTGCCGGCGACGAACACGCGATAGCCGGCGCCCCGCAGCACGCGTTCGACGAATTGCCGGACGGGCGCCTCGTCCTCAGCCACGAGGATCGTTTCCGTGCCGCCCGTCGAATTCCGGCCGGTGCCGTCCGCCTCGTCCGTGCCGGCGGCTCCCAGGGCCCGCGGCATGTGAACCCCGAAAGTGCTGCCGACGTTGGGCGTGCTATCCACGACCACGAAGCCGCCGCTCTGCTGCACGATCCCGATGACAGTCGAAAGGCCGAGACCGCTGCCCTTGCCGCGCGCCTTCGTGGTGTAGAACGGCTCGAAGGCGTGCTCGATTACATCGGGCGTCATGCCAACCCCCGTGTCGGCGATGGTCAGGACCACATACGGCCCGGCCGCGGCCCCCACGTGGGTACGCGCGTAGTCACCGTCGAGATCCTCATTCGCCGTGGTGATCGTGACCTTGCCGCCCGCCGGCATGGCGTCTCGGGCGTTCAAGACGAGGTTCAGGATCACCTGCTCGAGCTGGCTCCGGTCCGCGAGAGTGGCGCCAAGCTCCTTGTCCTGGCTGACCTCGAGGTGGATGTTCTCGCCGATGATCCGGCTCAACATCGGCGTCAGGCTCGCCAGCACCTCGTTGAGATCTACGAGGCGCGGTTGCATGACCGTCCGCCGGCTGAATGCCAGCAGGGACCGGGTGAGCGAGGCCGCCCGATCGGACGCGCGCAGAACCTCGGCGATATCCACGGAGGCCGGGTGGTCTTCCGGCAGAGCATCCGAAGCGAGCTCCCCAAAGCCGCTGATCGCCGTGAGGATGTTGTTGAAGTCGTGGGCGATCCCACCTGCCAGGCGCCCAACCGCCTCCATTCGCTGGGACTGGGCCAGCTGCGCCTCGAGCGCCCGCTCTCGGGTGATGTCGCGGACGATCTCCACGTATCCAACGACAGCAAAGGACGAGTCGCGCATGGGGGAGAGCGCAAGGTCCAGCTCGACCTGGGTGCCGTCCTTGCGCCTATGGCTCACGCGGCCCTGCCAGGCATCGCCGCCAATCAATGTCGAGCCTATGTCGGCGGCGACTGCCGGATCGAGTGGCTCGCCCATTGAGGTCAGGTTGTCGCCGATGATTTCGGATGCCTCCAGGCCGGTTATCCGCGTAAACGCGGGGTTGGCATAGGTGATGTTGCCCGACCGGTCCGCGGTGAGGATCCCTTCGGATGCCTGCTCGACGGCGGCGGCCAGCCGTTCGCGTTCGGCGGCGGCCATGCTCGCGTTCTGGGCGGCTGTGACTCCGAGCCGCGCTACGACCAGGGCGATCAGCAAACCTGTGGCAGGGACGTGCTGGCGAAGCAGATCGCCATTGTTCCAGTCGTATACGGCGGGCGCCACGAACGCGACGGCAACGGCAACATACGGCAGCCACACGAACGACTTGGAGTAATTGGTGAGAGCCGGCAGACTTCCGGCGCTCTCGCCGAGGCGCCCCTGCATGTAGGCCGTCAGCGCGAGACCCAGCCAGCCGGCCGAGTAGAGGACGCCCACCGCGCCCCCCTGCACGTACGTCCCCTGGAGCGTGCGAATCCCGGCAAAGACGTCACCGAGGAAGACGAGCGCAATACCGGCAGCGGCCACGCGAAGAATGGTGGAGCTCTCGGTTTGAGGGCCCCGGAGGACCAGGGCGACGACGGCAAACAGCAGAGAGAGATCGAACACCGGGAAGACAGCCGCTCCGACGGTCGCCGCCAGATCGGCTCCTGCACCCTGGGCAACGGGAAAGAATATGAAGTGCCAGAAGAGCATCGCCCCGCTCCAGGCGACGATCGCGATGTCCAGCCAGAAGAGCACCAGGTCCGAAATCGTGCGCGTGGGCCTTGGTACGAGCGCCAGCGCGAATCCGACGAGCGGGTATGTGGCCAGCTGCAGAGCCGATCCCAACGGCTGAAGGAACGCGGGGCTCGATGCCGAATAGGCGATCCAATGGACTATCGCCCCCAGTCCGTAAAGGGCGATGCCACTCGCGATCAGGGACCAGGAGAGGCGCGTCCGAGCGTTGAGGGTCAACGATCTCCGGAGGCGGACACCCAGCCCGAGAAGCACAAACCCGCTGGCAACCGCCGGAGCGCCGGTCAAGCGGGAGAAGAACGAGCTGTCGTCGCGGGTAGCGACCCACCACAGCGCCGCCATGACGGTCACTGTCCCCAGCGCGACGAGCAGGAGGAATACGGGATCGCCGGTCAGGATCGGCCGCCGAGGGGTGGAGTTGGCTGGTGCCTCGGGCGCTGCCTCGGGCGCTGCCTCGGGCGCTGCCTCGGGCGCTGCCGCAGCTGCCCGCTCGCCGTCGGAGGCGTGCCGAACCGGCGCGGGAGTGTCGCTGGACATGCCCAGAACGCTGCCCCCCTCCACCGACGTTCGCCGCGCCTCGCCGTCAGAATTGGTGCCCTTGGTCCCGGTCAACGCTCCATTCCGGCCAGCACGTGCGGTTGGGATGATCCTACGCCAACGAGCGGGTAGCGGCGGGCGGTCGAGGACGAACGGTGCCATCGGGACCGCCAAGCAGCCCTCCGGCGGCCGAGGAGCAGCCGATCACACCTGCCACTGAGCAGTCCTCCGCCCGCAGGCGTCAGGACTGCCAGTGCCATCGGGACCGCCAAGCAGCCCTCCGGCGGCCGAGGAGCAGCCGATCACCTCCGCTACTGAGCAGTTGCGCCGGCCCGGGGCCGTCACAACTGCAGTGTCCCCGGGGCCGCCCAGCAGCCCTCCAGCGGCCGAGGAGCAGCCGATCACACCTGCCACTGAGCAGTCCTCCGCCCGCAGGCGTCAGGACTGCCAGTGCCATCGGGACCGCCAGTCCCGATGGCACCTGATAGACTCACGATTCCCCGGAGCGGACCAGCGAGTTGGGCTGCCCGGCGGTCAGGGCCGAGACGGCCAGTTCGAGGATGTCAGACACGAGTTTCGCGGTCAGTAAGCGTCGGCGACGCCGTAAAGGGGGCCTCTTGCGGGCTCTCCGCTGGCTTGCCTTCGTACCGGTCGCGAGTCGAGCCCCCGTGTATGCCCGCCTCATCTGGACACTCGCGATGGACGCACGGGTTCCCTCCAGCCGCAAGGCGGTTCTGCTGGGAGCGGCGGGCTACGTGCTCGTCGGCCGGGACTTCATACCCGACGACATCCCTCTATTCGGCGGACTCGACGACCTCGCCGTGGTGGTCCTGGCGGTCGAGCTCTTCCTCGACGGAATCCCGGAAGAGATCCTCGAGGAGAAGATCGCGGAGCTCGATATCGATCGCGATGCATTCAGGCGCGACATGGACCAGGTCCGCCGCCTAATCCCCGCCCCGGTGCGGGGGGTCATAAGCCGGCTGCCGGAGGCAATCGATGCCGCCGCACGGCTAGTCAGCAAGGCCGGGGTCGGATCCAAGATCCGGCCACTGCCAACGAACGCTCGGCCGGGCCGGGCGTCATAAGGAGGAAACTTCCGCGTGAAGGTCATCCTGACCGCCGACGTCGACAAGCTCGGCAAGAGCGGTGAGATGAAGGAAGTGGCCGAGGGCTACGCCCGCAACTTCCTCATTTCTCGGAACCTGGCGGTTCCGGCCGCCGGCGGGGCATACCGCGCCTGGCAGCACGACATCGCCAGCCGCGAAGAGAAGCGCCGCCGCGAGCGCGAGGAGGCCGAGATCGCGGCCACCCGAATCGGCAGCACGACTTTGACCATGGGCGTGAAGGTGGGCGAGGGCGGAAAGCTCTACGGCTCCATCACGGCTAAGGAAATCGCCGAAGCCCTGGCTCGCCGAGGCATCACGGTCGATCGCCACAAGATCGATCTGCCGGAGCCCCTCAAGTCCCTCGGCACCTACAAGGTCGCGATCAAGGTCCTTTCGGGCATGACACCCGAAGTCACCGTCGTCGTCGAGCCCAAGGGCTAAGCACTAACGCCAAAGCGGGCACCGCGATCGGCCGCAAGGCCGAGCGCCAAAGCCGAAACTAGAGAAGCGGCCGTCCTCGTTCGAGGCCGGTCGTTTCGATTCTCGGCAGTCACGGACTACCGGCGGCTATGGGGTGATCAGCGTCCAATCGATGATGCGCGGGCTGCCTGCGCCTGGATTCGCGCGTCCTTACGGGCGGGTTGAAGTCGTCGCCTGACGCGACGCCGAAGTCGCCGGGGCGACAGGCAGGCCTCGTGGGAGCGTCACGCGTGCCCCGTTACGGCCGCGGCGGGCCCTTACGGATACGTTCCCGCTGCCGCTCGAACGTGCCGTGTGAGTCGATGCGTTCCGTCCACCACGTGGCGCCCGCGTCGGCGAACCCGGCGCAGATGTCCGCGGCGCGAGCCGGATCATCGGCTGGCGTCACCCCGGCCACGAGGATGTCGAACGGCTCCGGCGAAGTGCGCATCTCCGCGATGAGCGCGGCTATTCCTCGCACGTCGTCCGGGGAGAGTGGCGCGCTCAGGCCATCGGCGTCGCGGCGAAGCGGCCACGTACCGTCGAGGCGGGCGGCGCGGCGGAACGGGGCACGGACCGGCCACGTGGACGCGGTCCAGATCGGGATGTGGGGCTGCAGCGGCCGCGGCAGGAATTGCACGTCGGCGAGCTTGTAGTGCTCGCCGCTGAAGCTGAACCGCTCGCCGCTCCAGCACCGAGCCATGACCTCGAGGCCCTCGTCCAGCTTGGCGGCCCGGACCTTCGCGTCCCACTCCTCGCCGAAGCCGGTGAATTCCTTGGCCGGAGCGCCCAGCCCGAGCCCCAGAGTGAGACGCCCGCCGGAGAGATGATCGATCGTGACCGCCTCGCGGGCGACGATCCACGGGCGGCGGCGCGGCAGCGGCGTGATCATCGGTCCGATGCGGACGCGCGAGGTCGCAAGCGCCATCGCCGCGAGGAGGATCCACGGGTCCCCGTACGGCACGCCTTCGTCCCGCCAGACGTGGTCCCACAGCCAGACCGCGTCCCAGCCCGCACCTTCCGCCTCACGCGCGATTTCGGCCGTGACGCGGGCGTCGGCGAAGCTTCCGAAGTTGGGCAGGTCGATGGCGAACTTCATTCACGAAGCTTATGACAGGCGACATCAAGCCGCGAAGTAGCGGGTTCTCCCGCCGTCCGGAGGGCACCCGTGCGGTGCTATGGTGTCCCTCGAAGCCGCGCCGAGGGGCGCGCTACGGCAGCGAAGGGGGAACCTTGACTACCGACCCGACCGCCGAGGCCCGGATTCCCGGCGTGGCGATGCAGGCCCACGGACTCACCAAGCGGTTCAAGAAGAAGGTCGCGCTGGACAATGTCGACCTCTCGATCCCGGCCGGAAGCGTCACCGCGCTCGTCGGTCCCAACGGCGCCGGCAAGACCACGCTGATCAAGGTGTGCATGGCCTTCGAACGGCCCAACTCGGGGCACGTGGAAGTGGACGGCGTCGATCCCTGGAAGCATCGCAGCGCCGCCCTTCGCCGCGTGGGGTACGTGCCCCAGACGCCGGCCGTCTACCGCGGGCTCTCCGTTGAGGACCACCTGTCGATGGCGCGAAGCCTCCATTCGACCTTCGACACCGAATACTCGCGCCGGCGCCTGAGCCAGCTGGGCATCCCGCTCGACCAGCGAGCCGACACGCTGTCCGGCGGTCAGGCCGCGCAGCTCGGACTCGCGATCGCGCTCGGGACACGGGCAAAGGTTCTGCTTCTCGACGAGCCGCTCGCCAACCTGGATCCGCTCGCGAGGCGGGAGTTCATCCAGGTTCTCGTGGACGCGATCCGTACGGACGGCTCCACCGCGGTCCTTTCATCGCACATCGTCACCGACGTCGAGGAGGCCTGCGACCGTCTCGCCATCCTCGGGAACGGCAAGATCCTGCTGGATTGCCCGCTCCACGAGGCGCGGCAGCAGCACATCCTGACGGACTCGGCTGCGCCGCCCAAGGGTGGAGTGGCGATCGGCTCGTTCGCGGGCAAGGGGCTCACGCGGCTCACGCTCTGGCGGATGCCCGAGGCTGGGGCCGGGGTTACCGCCGGCGGCGACGCCGCACCCGCGCCCGACACGGCCAGCCTCGAAGAAGTGGTCCTGGGCTACCTCGCCGCCGGGCGTGGCACCACCGGCCTGCAGCTCAACTAGGGGGAACGAGATGCGAGCCCGAATCTTCCTGACTCTCAAGCAGCACCGCTTCGAGACGATCACCGTCGTCGTTCTGTGCCTTGGCGTAGCCGTCGCCGGCCTTGTCGAGGCCTACCGCCTGAACTCGATCCAGTTCCCGGCCGGTTGCACGCCTTCGGGCGGCGGATACGGCTTCGACCCTTCGAGGGCGCCCACTGCCTGTGATCTGGCGACGCAGAAGTTCCACGACATTTCGTGGGCGTTCGACATGAACATGGTCGCGCTGTTCGAGGCGCTCCTGCCGTTCATCGTGGGTATCGCCTTCGGAGCCGTGCTGGTGGCCCGGGAGATCGAGCAGGGAACGGCACCGCTGTCGTGGGCTCTCTCGGGGTCGCGTCGCCGGTGGCTGATGGGCAAGCTGCTGGCCGTGGTCATCCTGGTCGTGCCGCTACTGCTGATCGCCGGTCTCACCGCCGATGTGAGGCAGGGCGCAATGAACCCGGGCCTCGATCCGCACGCGTCGTTCTACTACTACGCCGAACGCGGCGTCTTCTTCGTCTTCTGGGGTCTTGCGGCGCTGTGCGGCACGGTAGCCCTGGGGACCATCACGGGGCGCACCCTTCCGGCTGTCTTCCTGGCACTGGTCATCTGCGTGCTTGCGCGCGGCATGTGGGAGCAGGCTTGGGATCGAACGATCCTGCGACAGCTGGCCGTTCCGCAGGATTCGAGTCAAACCTCCGGCTACGGGGCCGACCTTTGGGTCTACCAGACCGACCAGTACTACCTGGACGGCAAGCCGTGGAACGGGGACATCAATGCCTGGTGGAACGAGAACATCGTATGCGTTGGGGCTCCGACACCGGCTCCCGCGGCCAGCCCGACGGCAAGCCCCACTGCGAGCCCAACGGCCAGCCCAACCGTGGGCTCCAACGGCAACGTCGGCCAGGCGGCCGGACCGATCGGCTGCCAGGATGGCGGCACTCTGCCGGACAAGGTCATGCCTCCGATGCAGATGACCTACGTGATCCCCGGTAACCAGTACTGGCTCGTGGTGGCGGTGGAGTCGGCCGGGCTGTTCCTCGGCGCGCTCTTCTGCGCCGGCGTGGCTCTCTTCTGGGTGGACCGTCGCCGGCCATACTGATCGGGCGCGCACCCGGAATCGGCGCGCGGCGCCTCTGGCCTTGGCCGCGGCGCCGCGCCATCATTCGGTCATGACCGCCGCCCCGGCACGCTCCCGCCTCCACATCATCCACGTCGACCTCGACGCGTTCTTCGCCGCGGTCGAGCAGCGCGACCATCCCGAGCTGCGCGGCAAGCCCGTGATCGTGGGTGGCGACCCGCACTCGCGCGGCGTCGTGAGCACGTGCTCGTACGAGGCGCGGAAGTTCGGCGTTCATTCGGCGATGCCTTTGCGGACTGCTCTCCAGCTCTGCCCGCAGGGCATCTTCGTGCCGGTGGACGGGCGCAAGTACCAGCGCGTGAGTCGCGACGTGATGGCGGTTCTGAAGCGCTTCACGCCCACGGTGGAGCAGGTGTCGATCGACGAGGCGTTCCTCGACGTCGCCGGGTCTGAGGCCCTGTTCGGGGACGCCAGGGAGATCGGCCGGCGCATCAAAGTGGAGGTCGTCGAAGTGACGGGGCTTACGGTATCCGTGGGCGTCGCCACGACCAAGCTCGTGGCCAAGGTGGCGAGCGACCTGCGCAAGCCCGACGGCCTGGTGATCGTGGAGCCGGGCGAGGAGGCGGCGTTTCTGGCTCCGCTCGAGATCCGGCGGTTGTGGGGGATCGGGCCCAAGACGGCCGAACGGCTGCACGGCCTGGGCATTCGGACTGTGGGCGAACTCGCGGCTCTGCCGATCTCGGCCCTTACCCGGGAGCTCGGCGATCACGGCGGCACGCTGCACGACCGGGCGCTCGGCGTCGACGCCGATCCGGTGACCGGCGGCGGCGACCCTGCAAAGTCGGTGAGCCACGAGACGACCTTCGCGGTTGACGTCTCGGACCCGGCCGAAATCGACCGCACGCTGCTGGCGCTAACCGAAGGCGTTACCGCGCGGTTGCGGTCCGCCGGAATTCGCGCGGGAACCGTGGCGGTCAAGGTCCGCGATTCTCAGTTCCGGACGGTCACGCGGCAGCGGACGCTGTCCGAACCGTCGGACCTCACCGAGCAGATATGGCGGGTGGCGGTGGAACTGGCCCGGCCGGAGATCCGCGGGAAGAAGATCCGGCTGCTGGGCGTGTCCGCCACCCAGCTCGGTGCTCCCGAACAGATCAGCATGTTCGAGGTGGCGGATCAGAAGCAACGCCGCGTCGTCGAGGCGACCGACGCGGTGCGGCGCAAATTCGGGGATCGCGCCGTGACCCGCGCGAGCCTGCTGGACCGGCCGCTGCCGGCACCGTTCGAGCGCGACCCGAACTCGGCCGTGGAGGGCCGCGTGGGATTGCCGAAACTCGACGACGACTAGCACGGCGGGCACGAGCGCCGGACGGCGCGGCCTGCCTCAGCTTTCGGCGAACTTAGCGACCAGGTCCACGATCTCCGCGTCGACCGAACAGAAGATGTGCTGGCCCCTGCGCTCGCACTTGATGAGCCCCGCCGTCCGAAGCTCCTTCAGATGGTGCGAGACGGTCGAGAGCGAAAGGTCGAACTGCCTGGCGATCTCGGAGACGCTGTTGCGCAGCTCGTCGGACGAATGGCCCGTGTCTTCCCCGCAGCAGTCGCGAACGAGCTGGAAGATCGCGAGCCGGCTCGGGTCGCCGAGCGCGCGGAAGATCCTCGCCAGATCCTGGGTTTGCGGTTCGACGGCCAATTCGTCCTCGATACTTCGATACTCATAATAGTATTTCGACCTAGTCACCGTCCGCATGCCGGCGGGGTGGCGCCGATACCGCGGCGCGGCCGGTCGAGCACCCGCGCCATCGCCGGGATGGTGGCACGGCCGGTCCGGTACCGCGCCGCCGAGCCAAGGGACACGTCCCGGTGGCGGATTCATGTCAGATGTGCGCCCGGTGGACGCTATCCCGCACGAATGCCGGACAACATGACAAACGTCGCTCGGGAGAACGCTACGGCCGATGCCGAAGGTCGGGCGGCCACCAAACTCGAGATTCGTGCCGGAAACCGGCGTTCACGAGCCCTTGATTGGGCTCCCTACCGGACGCAGACGTCTGAATCGCCGCTTGCGCGTGTCAGGACGCGCACCGCACCTCACTCAGCGTCCCCCGGGTGGGCATCTGTCACGATGGGCCGCTCCATCTCTGGCAGCTCGGCCGCCGGCTCCGCGGCTCGGCCGCCGGCTCCGCGGCTCGGCCGCCGGCTCCGCGGCTCGGCCGCCGGCTCCGCGGCTCGGCCGCCGGCTCGCTCCGCC